>WNFN01002958.1_pt2 | contig 11803 bp, 10 predicted proteins | sample 5400161 | NCBI WGS metagenome assembly WNFN01 (sample SAMN13153353, study PRJNA577476) | soil metagenome | isolation source: 80 cm saprolite on Douglas fir-dominated hillslope | place: USA:California | collected 2013-09-17
GAGCTCAACCGGGAACCTTTCCTGACCGCGGTGCTCGGCCATGCCCCTACCCTTCGGCAGGCGGACCGCATCGCCGATGCGCGGCTGGCCACCGGTGCCCCGCCAGGCAACCGCGACAGCTCAGGAGCAGGCACGGCTGAGGCGGGCTAACCACCCGTCCGGCTCAGGGCCCAGGACCCCCAGCGCCGCCACGGGATGCCGGGATGGCAGCCCAGAGCGGATCGCCGGGGTCGTCTTGCATGGCCGTACGTACGAGCCGCTAAATACATAGTGGAGCGAGAATCCTCATAGGCGGGCGCGGCGCTCCCAGCGGTGCCGGCCAGGTGATGGGAGGTAGCCGTGGAGCACCCGCTGGCGATGGACATCGAGGCGATGCGGCGCGCCGGTTATGCGACAGTCGATGCGCTCGTTGCCCGGCTGGCCAACCCCGAGGCCGATCCGGTGCTTCGCCGTGCCGATGCGGCCGAGATACGCTCGAAGCTCGGCGGCCCGCCGCCCGAGCAGCCCGGGGAGTACGGCGCGGTCCTGTCCCGGGTGATCGCCGATGTGCTGCCCTACGCGGCCCGCACCGATCACCCCGGGTACCTCGCCTTCATTCCGAGCTTTACGACCTGGCCGGCGGCGCTGGCCGAGCTGACGGCCGCCGCGGCCAACCCGTACTGCGGAGCGTGGATGGAATCGGCCGGCGCCGCCCAGGTCGAACTGGAGGTCATCGACTGGTTCCGCACCTGGCTCGGCCTGCCCGCAGGCACCGCTGGCGTGCTCGTGAGCGGCGGCTCAGCCGCCAACCTCACGGCGCTGCTGGTGGCACGCGAGGCCGCCGGAGGGCCGTCCGCAGACTCCGTGGTGTACGTGTCGGACCAGGCTCACTCGTCCCTCGCCCGGACCGCGCGGGCCATGGGGCTGCGTCCGCAGCAAGTGCGGGTCCTGCCGGCCGACGATCGCTGGCGTCTTTCGCCGGGCACGGTGGCCGCGGCCGTCCGGGCTGACCGCGCCGCCGGCCGTGTCCCCTTCGCCTTGTGCGCCAGCGCCGGATCGACCAACACCGGCGCCGTCGATCCCCTCGGAGATCTGGCCGACGTCTGCACCGCCGAAGGGCTGTGGCTGCATGTCGATGCGGCCTACGGCGGCTTCGCCGCCCTCACCCCGACGGGACGAGCGGTGCTGGCCGGCATCGACCGCGCCGACTCGGTGACGCTGGATTCGCCATCCACCCCGACTACCTCGACAGCGACGCCGCGCAAGGTGGCGGTGAGGTCAACTTCGCCGACCGGGGCTTGCAGCTTTCCCGGGGCTTCCGGGCGCTCAAGGTGTGGGTAACTGTGCATACCTTCGGCCTGGCCGCGTTCCGCGCCGCCATCCAGCGCAACCTCGAGCTGGCGCAGTACGCAGAGGCCCTGGTCCGCAGCCATGCCGATCTCACCCTCATGGCCCCGGCGACGCTCGGGATCGTCTGCTTCCGCCGGGAATGGCCAGGCTGCGGCGAGGCCGAAACCGAACGCCGCGGCACGGCCCTCGCCGAAGACCTGGAACGCGGCGGTGCCGCGCTTGTCTCCACAACCCGCCTGGCCGGCCGCCACGCCATCCGGCTATGCATCCTCAACCCGACCAGCTCGGACCAGCACGTGCGCCGGGTCATCGAGCACTTCGCCGGCGCACCTGCCCCTCCGGCCAGGTCGCAAGGCGGCGGAGCCTACGCCGATGCCAGGGCCGACGTCATGGCGGACCCGGACAGCGACGTGCTGCGCACCGTCTCTGTGCTGTCTGGCGTTCCCGACTCCACCATTCAAGCTCTCCACGCCCGCGCCGCCTGTCTCGACGTGGCCGACGGGGAGGAGGTCATCCGCCGCTGGGATTCCGACCGGTTCTTCTATCTCGTCCTGTCCGGCCGCTACGACGTCTTCATCGATGCCCGGCTCATCCGCACCATGGGCCCCGGTGACCACTTCGGCGAGCTCGCCGCCCGCGACTGGGGAGGCGGCTACGGCTACGCCCGTCTCGCCACCATCAGGTGCGCCGAACCCGGCCGGCTCCTCAGATTGACCAGCGAGGACTTCCAGTGGCTCATCGACACCGAACCGGCCGTCAAAGCCAAGCTTGCCACGACCTTGGCCGAACGCCTCCAGCAGCGATAATCCGCAGTGCCACTGACGTGAGCCCGCCCCGCCCGGACGGGCAGGCTGACAGTGCGCCCGATGCTAAGGCCGGTCATCGGCGCCGGCCCGCGACATCGCTGCTGAGGCCTGGCCGACGGCGCACTCACCGCAGGCGGCAACGCTGACCGGCCCAGGGCCGCGGCCATCCTCGTCGCCCTCACCATGCCTGGCCGCATAATCACAATTCGGCGCGCGAAGCGCTGCCATCACGCCGACTGCGAAGGGCGATCATATCGGCGGCTCGGCGAGCGTTCTCCTGGCCTCTCCCCGTAACTCAGCGTGATGCTGTCAATCGATGCCGGCCGTCGGCTCGGCACGACGTGACTGGCCTGGCGGTCGCCGCTGGGCCGAGGTGCCCGTCGGTGATATGAGAGAACGTCCCTGCCGCCGGTGGCCTGATTCTGGCTGGCCCGCCGCGCGCCGTTTGCGGCAGAACCGAGCGTTCTCGGGGCAACCGGGCTCTGCGCTTCATTTCAGCACGGCGGTCTGGGATGGGCGGTTCCTGAGGGCAAGCTGCGCGGATACCGGTGCCTTACCCAGGCGAATCGTCCCGGTCCGCCGGCTAGCCGTGCCGAGTTCGAGCTGCTCGCCATCGTGTTCAGTTCACCGCCCGCCGCCTGCAAATGCCTCGCGATCGCCAGCGCTGGGCCTGTCACCCGGGTATCACGTTCGGGCCATGAGGACAGCGACGTCGTCGGCCGGGCTGGGGGCCAGCGCGGCCAGCAGGGTGTCGCAGGCCTCGGTGACGGGCAGCTGGCTGACGTTCGTGAAAGTTCGGGCCAGGCGCGCCATTGCGGTGCTCATATCGGCAGCGGGACTCTCGATGAGCCCGTCGGTGTACAGGACCAGGGTGCTGTGGCGAGGTACATGCAGGCGGGTGGCCTGGTAGTGCCCGCCGCCTGCGACGCCGATACCCAGGGGCAGGCCGGGGGGCAGGTCGCGGAAAACGGGGGCGCGGCCGGGGCGGGCCAGGGCCGGCGGGGGGTGCCCGGCCCGGGCGATGTCCCAGTCGGGCGGTGGCCGGGTCGTGGACGCCGTAGATGCAGGTGGCGCTGGTTTCCTCATCGGTCAGGTCGGCGGCGAGCTGATCCAGGCGGGTCAGAGTTTGTGAGGGCGTCAGGTCGAGGGTGGCGAAGGCGTGGGTGGCGGTGCGGAGCTGGCCCATCACGGCGGCAGCGTGCACGTCGTGGCCGGTCACGTCGCCGACGGTCAGGGCGGCGCGGCCGCGGGGCAGGGGGATGACGTCGAACCAGTCGCCGCCGACCTCGGCCGCGGTCTGCGCGGGGACGTAGCGGCAGGCCAGTTCGAGGCCAGGGACCTCGGGGATCTGGCGGGGCAGCAGGCCGGCCTGCAGCTCGAGCGCGGTGGCCCGCTCGCGGGTGTAGTGCCGGGCGTTGTCTACGGAGACCGCCGCGCGGGCGACCAGGTCACCGGCCAGTGCCAGGTCCGCGCTGGTAAACGGCCTGGAACCGGCGAGTGGGCCCCCGCCCCGCGCGCGGCCAGCATCCGGTCCAGGCCCGTGCCGGAGTCCATCTCCCCGAGCTGCTCGGGGGTCATGGCCCCGAACGTCGGCAGGTAGACCGGCGAGCCGGCGACCAGGCTCTGGTGGTACTGCCTCGCCGGGTCGAACTCGGCCCACACGCGCCGCAGGTATTCCGGCGGGGCCGGCCGGTCAGCCGGCCACCGCAGCGCGACCCGCTGCATCTTCTGGTCAAGGGCATGCGGTACGTGCTGGTCACCGTCGATGACGGTGGCCAGCAGGTCGACCGCGGCCACGTCGGCCAGGCGCGCGATGGCCACGTCGAGGAGCTCCTCGGCGGTCCGGGTGATATCGAGCGTGGTGCCGATCCGCGCGCTCGCCTCATCCACCAGCGCGAGCCGTCGCTGGTTGCGGGTGCGCTCGGTGACATCCAGGATCCCGCAGGCCACCCCGGCGGTCTCGCCGTCCGGTCCGTCGATCCGGAACTGGGTGCAGCTCCAGCACCGCTCCCCGCCGGGCTCGCCGCCGCCGTGACTGCTCACCTCGAGCTCGCGCCCGGCCCATCCCGCAGCGGGCGGGCCGCCGATCAGACGCTCCGCCGTCTCGTTGACCCAGGCGATACGCAGCTCAGTGTCGAACACGACGACGCTCACCGGGGCCCGCATCATGCCCATCGGTATCAGCGCGTTCAGGGAGACGTGGTTCAGGGTTCGTTCAGTCCGTTCGGGGTTGTCAATCTGTTACTGAGGGTACACATGCTCATTCCTGTGGCAAGAGGGAGCGTCAGCTGGCGTGGTCACGCGAGGGTATGTTGCATCTATGAACAGGTCGTTGGCCCTGCTCAAGGCCGCGGACGACGATCTTCCGGGGCCCGAGGTACTGCGGCTCGCCCTCCAGGAGGCGGTGGCCGAGGTGGACGGGCTGGGCGGGCTGGTGCACCTTCGCGGGCCGGCGACTCCGAGCCTGTATCTGGCGGCGTCAAGCGGCCTCCCGCTGACCTACACCCGGCGGTGGCAGCACATCTGCGGCGACGCGACGGCAGCTCCGGCAGCGGCCACGCGACTGTGCCGGTCGGTGTGGTTTCCGGCGCCCGAGGGACCGGGTACCGGGATGGCGTCCGTACCGCTGCGAACGGCTCATGGCGAGCCGTTCGGAGCGCTCACCATCGTGACGGCTACGGCGGGTGAGCCGACGGCCCGGCAGCGGGGCGTCCTGCAAGCCATGGCCGGGTGGGCCGCCGACCGGCTGCGGCAGGCCGAGCCGGCCTGCGTGCTGCGCGAGACGCCGCCGGGTGGGCCGGACGCGACGGGTGAGACCAGCCTCCGCCAGGCGTTCGGGGCGAATCAGGTCGGCGCCTGGGTCTGGTACCTCGCCTCTGGGCTGCTCGACCTGGACGAGCCCGCAATGGCGTTGCTGGGCGTCGACCCGCACGCCTATGACGGACATGTCAGAACTTGGCTCGGGCTCGTGCATCCCGACGACATATCCTGGGTGGCCGCCGAGGTGGACAAGGCGGTCAGCACCTTCGGGCCGTACGACGCCGAGTACCGGGTCTGCCACCCGGACGGGACCACCTGCTGGATCCAGTCCCGTGGCCGGGTGGAACCCGGCGCCGACGGGAACCCCTACCGGATGCTGGGCACGATATGGGACACCACGGAGTCGCGCCTCGTCAGTGACGGCGTCCGGAACGCCCTGCGCTACATGAGCGACGGGTTCCTGTCCCTCGACAAGGCCTGGCGGATAACCTTCGCCAACGTCCAGGCGGAGCGTCTGCTGCGCTCGCCGCGGAAGCTGACCGGGCGGGTGCTGTGGGACCTGCTCGTGATCCGCCGGGTGCCCGGCCTGGAGTCCCGCTGCCGGAAGGCTGCCACCGGGACGACACCGGCAGGCTTCGATGCCGAGTGGCCGGACACCGGGCGCTGGTACCACTTCCGATTCGTCCCCGTACCTGATGGCCTGGCCTGGTACTTCACCGACATCACGCAGTCGCGCCAGCGCAAAGCCGAGCAGGCGGCGGCAGAACGGGCAGCGGCAGAACGGGCAGCCCGGATCCAGGAACTGACGGCGGCCCTGGCCGAGGCGGTGACCTCGCAGGACGTGGTCGACGCCATCGCTGAGCGGGTGCTGCCGCCGTTTGGCGCTTCAGGGCTGACCGTGCAGGTCGTCGAGGGCGACCGGCTGCGGGTGATCGGCGTAGTTGGCTACCCCCAGCCGTTCGTGGACCTGATCGGCGGCCCGCTTCGGGATCTCCCCCCGGGCGCTGAAGCATTTCGCGCTCACCGGCCCTGGTTCGTCTCCTCGCCGAAGGAGTATGCGAAGCGCTACCCGGAACTTGCTGAGCAGTCTGTGCGGACCGGAAAGCGGGCCTGGGCGTTCATGCCGCTGGTCGTCTCGGGGCGGGCAGTCGGCCTGTGCGTGGTCTCCTTCGGCCGGCCACGCCGTCTCACCGGCGCAGAACGTGCCCTGCTCATAGCGCTCAGCGGCCTGATCGCCCAGGCTCTCGAGCGGGCCCGGCTGTTCGACGCCGAGCACGCCCAGGCGCAGGCCCTCCAGCGCGCCCTGCTGCCCCAGGTGCTGCCCTCCCTGCCTGCCGTGACCGCGGCCGCCCGATATCTGCCCGCCGGACCGCGGATGGATGTCGGCGGCGACTGGTACGACGTCATCCCGCTCTCCGCCGACCGGGTCGCCCTGGTCATCGGCGACGTCATGGGGCACGGCCTGCCGGAAGCGCTCATCATGGGGCGGCTGCGCACCGCTGTGCAGACCCTCTCCGACCTCGAACTGCCGCCGGACGAAATCCTGGGTCACCTCAACGACATCGTCAACGGCCTCGGCGAAGACTCGTTCGCCACCTGCCTCTACGCGATCTACGACCCCGTCACGCGTATCTGCGCCTTCGCCCAGGCTGGTCATCCCCCGCCCGCCGTCGTCTGGCCAGACGGCACGGTGCGCTTCGCGCAGGCTGCCACCGATCCCCCACTCGGCGTGGCCGATCCGCCCTTTGAGGCCGTGGAGCTGCTGGTTCCCGAGGACGGCCTGCTCGTGCTCTACACCGATGGCCTGATCGAATCGGCCGACTGCGACACCGATACCGGTATGTGCCGCCTCGCCGAGCTCCTGCGGATCCATCACGGCGAGAGCCTGGACCAGCTCTGCGACAGTCTCACCCGGGCTCTGCTGCCTGCCGAGCAGCAGAGCACTGACGACGCCGCCCTGCTCGTCGTGCGGGTCCATGCCACGGCCCCGGACGCCATCGCCACCTGGCCACTGCGCGAGGACCCGCAGGCCGCCGGGGCCGCACGCCAGCACGTGCGCGATCAGCTCACCGCCTGGCACCTGGACGACCTGGCGATGAACACCGAAATGCTCGCCAGCGAGATGGTCGCCAACGTCATCCGGCATGCCCGGGGGCCGGTCCGGCTGCGACTGCTGCGCAGCCGGACCCTGATCTGCGAGGTCTTCGACGGCAGCCTGACCACGCCCCGCATGCGCCGGGCGTCCTGGACCGATGAGGGCGGGCGGGGCCTGCAGCTGATCGCCGCGCTAAGCGACCGCTGGGGGACCCGGTACATGACCACCGGAAAGTGCATCTGGACCGAGCAGGCCCTGCCTTGAACCAGCGCTGGCTCACCAGCCAGCAGGATCACGTAGGTTCTTGCTGTGCCGGAGGACGAGATCTCGGTGGACGACCCGCGAACGCAGGACGTTCGCGAGCTGCTGGGGCGCCACCTCGCGTTCGCCCATGCGAACACCCCTCCCGAGGACATCCACGCCCTGGACGTTGACCGTCTCCTCGATCCGGTCGTCACGTTCTTCAGCTTCCGGCGGGACGGCGAGCTCCTCGGAGTCGGAGCGCTGAAGCAGCTTGACCGGCACCACGCGGAGCTGAAGTCCATGCACACCGCCCAGGCGGCGCGAGGTCGCGGGATCGGTCGGGCGATTCTCGACCACCTCATCGGCATCGCGCGCGATCGCGGCTGTCGCCGGGTGAGCCTGGAAACCGGGTCCATGGCCGCCTTCGCTCCGGCGCGGTCGCTCTACGCGAGCGCCGGGTTCACGCCGTGCGGGCCGTTCGGCGACTACCGCCCGGCCGGAACCAGCACCTTCATGACACTGTCGCTGGACGGCCCGGACTCCTGAAGGAGCCCGCCCCGGGGCGGCACGCAGTTCCGGCTACGCGGGAGCCAGGAACGCCCTGAGCGCCGCGATGAGCATCTCGGAGTCCGCGGCGCCGCAGAGCTCGCGTGCCGAGTGCATGGCCAGCGCCGGGCTGCCCACGTCGACGGTGGGCATGGCCAGTCCCGCGGCGATGATCGGCCCGATCGTCGACCCGCTGCGCACGCCGCTCCGGTTGACGAAATACTGCACCGGCACCCCGGCCTGCTCGGCGGCGAGCAGGAACGCCGCGTGGTAGTTGGGGTGCGTGGCGTGCGTCATGTCCGCCGAGACTTGCATCGATCCGGCGACCGCGCGCAGGAACTCGTCACGCGTGCCGCCGCGGGCCAGCACCGTGCGTTCCAGCTGCCTTCCCAGCCAGGCGCCGTCCGCACCGGTCGCCGACTGGCTGCCTATCTCCTCGTGGTCGAACAGGACGAGCGCGCTGACGTGCTGCGTCGCCGGCTGACCCGCCACCGCCATCAGCGCCGTCACCCCCGCATGGGCGCACGTCAGGTCGTCCAGCCGGCCCGAGCTCACGAACTCCTCGCTGAGGCCGGCCAGCGTTCCGCCGGCCAGGTCGTAGGTCACCACGTCATGGCTGAGCACGTCGGCTGGTGTGACGCCCAGCTCCGCCGCGAGAAAGTACCTGAACGCACCGTCTTCCGGCGGGCCCAGCGACCAGATGGGAGCCAGGTGCTGCTGCGGGTCGAGTTTAAGCCCGTCGGCGCGGATGTCGCGGTCAAGGTGAATCGCCAGCTGAGGTACCCGCAGCACCGGCCGGTGCACCCGGACCAGCCGGACCAGCGGGCCGTCCGGGCTCCGCACGACCGCGCGCCCGGCTAGCCCGAGGTCCCGGTCGAGCCAGGAATTGAGCAGCGCGCCGCCGTAGACCTCCACGCCGAGCTGGCGCACGCCGACCCGGCCGGTGTCCGGGCGCGGCTTGACCCGGAGCGTCGGGCTGTCGGTATGCGCACCCAGCAGCCGGAACGGCGCATGCGGCGCAGATCCCTCGGGAACCACCCACGCGAACAGGGAGCCGCCGTCGGCCGTCACATAGCGCCCCCCGCCGGACGGCCAGTTCCCGTTCAGTGGGACCTCGGCGAAGCCCGCCGCGGTCAGCCGGCCACGGGCTTCGGCCGCCGCGTGGTAAGGCGACGGTGACGCGTCGAGGAACTTGATCATGTCCAGTGCGGTGTCACGGGCGCTGCTCATCGGACCATCATGGCCGACCCGCCAGCGAGCCCGTCGTCGCCCGCGCCAACGAGCCGGAAACCCGCCTTCTCCGGCACCGGCGGCCAGGCACGTTGCTGGGCGGCGTGCATAGCGCTCCGCTGGGTCACGATACTGCCTGCGCAGCGCGCCCTGACGTGGTTGGCTGGCGGAACTGGCCGGCCGGGGGGCTGGCCGCGATCGGGGGAGCACAATGACCGCCACGGCAGAACTAGCCGACCTGGACCGCCGCATCAGCGATCTGCGGAGCTTTGAGCAGGACTACCGTCAGCGCCTGCGGCTGTTTCACCAGCAGCAGCTCAACGCCCTGGACCCGGAATCGGGTACCGTCACCATCCCGCGCCTGCCCGCTGACCAGCGCACGCTGCTGATCGAATGGCTCGCGACGGAGTTCATCGAGGAACGCGCCTGCGACTGGCCGGCCGGGACGGCCTCGCACCTGCTGGCGCTGTGGGGAAGCGCCGCACTACGCGGCATCGCGGTGGACCGCGCCTTCACCGATTACCTGGATGCCCGGCGGCTCTGCCGCGATGTCGGCGCCGGGCTGGTGTCCTGGCAGCAGATCCTCCCGGACTTGACGTGCACCGATCCCCAGGCCGAGGCTCAGAAGACCACCCGTGACCGGGCGGCGCGGGCGCTGGCTGCGCTGGTGCACGGCGACGCGAGCATGGCCGCCACGTAAGGCATGCCGCGCAGGTGCCCACCGCCCAGGTCAAGGAGCGCGGCAGCCGCGGGGTACCCGCCTGCCTACCTAGCCGTCGCGGCCCCGGCGAGCTCACCTTGATCGCGGTCCCTGCCGAGCGACTTGCGCATGACGAACTGGTCCCGCTGGGTGTAGGCAGGCGACCCCCGATCGGCACCGTAGTGCGTCACCGTGATCGATGTCGTTCCGCCCGGCTCGTGCGGCACGAAGTCGAACGAGGCGAAGCCATACGGGGTCTGCAGGTCCCGGTAAGCCGACCACGGCGCGGGCTCGGTCGTGGTGATCGAGGAATGCTGCGCCTGCGGGCTGCCTGGGCCGACAGCGGTGATCAGGACTCCGTCGTGCGGCACGTCGAAGCCCGACACCGGCGTGGGCGTCGAGTGACCGCCGCCGCCGATGATCATGTGGACGGCGCCCGTCGAGGTGTCCATCAGGTAGGGGTCGGTGCCCTGGGGGGCCGGGGTGAGCAGCGTGCTTCCGGGCAGGACGCCGCGGACCGGGAAGGTTCGCTCGAAGTGGTGCTCGTGCCCGGTGAGCACGAGATCCACGCCGTACTTGTCGAACAGCGGCAGCCATTGCTGACGGATGCCCAGGTCGGCGCCGTTGAAATGAGCCGAGGACATCGATACCTGATGCATGCACACGATGATCCAGTCGATATCCTCCGAGAGCCGCGCCCTGGCCAGCTCCCGCTCCAGGAATTCCCGCTGCTCGCCGGAGCTGTATCCCATGATGTACGGGTTGTCGCCGTTGGAAACATAGGTGGCAATGTGGTCGCGCCGGTAGGCGCTGAACGCGCCATCCTGCAGGCAGACATCATCGTTGTTCAGGGAGATCACCCGGATCGAGCCGACGGTGAAGGCATACCAGTTGCCACGGAAATCTGACGAGTGATTATCCGGCAGCTCGAATCTCGTCTGGTACGACAGATACCCCTGCGGGCCGTTTCCGACCTCATTCTCGTGATTGCCTGCGGCCGGCATCCACGGCCTGTTCGCGGCCGACCGGGCGTTGTTGGTGAAGAACGACGCCCACGTCGCGACCGGGGCGTCGCTGACATTTGCGTAACAAAGGTCGCCGTTGAACAGGTGGAACAGCGGGTCGAGGCTCTCGACGGCCGGCACGATGTAGCCAGCGTTGGGAGTGTTCGGGCCAAGGCCGAGACCGACCGGGGCCGGAATGGCCTGGTCGCCGAAGCTCGTGAACCGGAAACCGCGTGACCGGGCCCGAGGGCCGGTTCGGAACATACCCGCGACGGGCGCGGCGCCGTCATTCACCACCTCGTAGACGTAGTGGGTATCGGGCTCCAGGCCGTGCAGCCTGGCGTGATAGGTCCACACGGTCTCGCCGGTCAGTGCCTCGGTGTATGTCCGCCCCTCAGCGGGAATCTCGTCGCCATGTCCCCGGCCGTCGCGGCCCAGCCGGAGCCGCGGCCGCGAGACGGCCGCCGCAGTCGCCCACGAGGCAGCCACCTGCGACGCCGCGTCGGCGCCGAACTGAACATGAACCTGCTGCGGCCCGGGCGCGCCGACCGCATCTGGCCGCCGGATGAGTGCCGGAGCGCCGTGCAGCTTAAACCCTGTCTTTTCATCGGGGTGTGTGGGCTGACCGGCGTGCCTGAACGGGAAAGTGCTCCTGACTTGGGACGATAAGGGGTGTTGAGGTCCTTAGCTGGCACGGCCGTAAAGACTGATCACGCCAGGAATCCGAGGGCCCTGACCGCGGTACTCTTCGCCGGTCTGATGGCCGAGCGCCGCCTCGGGTCGCTGCCGCTGCGCGGGGCTTCCTGGGTCACGCGGGAATGAGCGAGCATGGAAAACCCGGCCCACGAGGAGCCGGGTGGTGTATGCGAGCCAGTGTAGCGCGCGGGCGGCCGGCCCGCTTCCCCCGCCCACAGGCGGAGCAAATGCCGTTGCCGGTATGGCAAGTTAAGGTCATGGACGACGATCTGGACAAGGTCCTCACGGCGGTCGGGCCCCGGCTGCGCGCACTGCGTCAGCAAGGCGACGCCACGCTTTCCGACCTGTCCGCGGCCACCGGAATCTCGGTCAGCACATTGTCGCGGCTGGAATC
>WNFN01186750.1_pt1 | contig 11803 bp, 11 predicted proteins | sample 5400161 | NCBI WGS metagenome assembly WNFN01 (sample SAMN13153353, study PRJNA577476) | soil metagenome | isolation source: 80 cm saprolite on Douglas fir-dominated hillslope | place: USA:California | collected 2013-09-17
CGTTCCCCTATTCCCTCTCAGGCCTGGAGATCCCCCGCCTCAGCGATGAGATCCAGCAGCGCAACATCAAAGTCATCATGCTGGCCGGGGGCAGCCCCTCTTATGTTCCTTCTATTCGCGTCGCGCTCAAAGCCAAACTGGCCAATATCTTGATCACCGACCACATCACCGCCCAGTTGCTCCTGCTGGAAGATTAGTGGACGCGAACGGTAGAGCGGCTGATGACCCGGCAGACCTGCTTCACGTTTTCATACGTGTCGAGGGTATCGATCTCATCAGCCGCGAACCAGTGGGCGTGTGAGACCTCTGCCTCACTTAAATTCAGCTCTGCGTCGGGATCAATCTCAACCACATAGACGAAATCGATATGGATGTGCTCGCCGTCGTGCGGTCCCGCCGGAATAAGTTCGGACAGCACGCAGAACGGGGCCGGCAATTGCGGGACTGTGGGCGTTGCGACCTGTGGCGCGGCCAGCAGATCGATGATCTGGCCCTCCTGGCCGATTTCTTCCCACACTTCACGTAGCGCTCCCGCATGTGGTTCTTCACCCTCTTCCAGATGCCCACCGGGGGCTAGCCATACGCCAAGCTTCTTATGCTGGATCAGCAAGAAACGTGCGCTTTTCTGATCGTAGATATAACCTGTGGAAACATAATGACTGCTCAATCCCATGAGACAATCCCTTCTTCAAACAACAACAAACGTTCCTTCCGGCAGAGCCACGCGTTTTTACGCGTGTACCTTGCTTCTGCCGAAAGAGAGTAGAGAGCAGGAATAAGCAGATAAAAAGCCCTATTAAGCACTCGTCCGCTTATTTCCCAGGACCAGCTTGAACTTCGCCAGTAAATCCCGAATGTGGAACGGTTTGAGTAACACTTCGGTACAGGCCAGGTCGTCGTGATTGCTCTGATCCACTGTAAAGAGAATAACTGGTGGAATTGGTTCCGTGCCTGGCCAGCGTGCCCGCATGCCTGCCAGAAAATCCGCCCCATTCATGACCGGCATAAACAGATCCAGCAGAATAAGCGCAGGCCGTTGCTCCGTCTGGAGAGCCTGCTCTAACCATTCTAACGCCTCCTGTCCATTCGCGGTACAGATCACCCGGTAGCCTTGCAGATCGAGTACTGAGGATAGCACATTCTGCGTGGCCGCGTGGTCTTCAACCACGAGGACGAGAGGGGGGATACCCCCCCTCTCGTCCTCGTGGTTGACATGAGTAGCTGTTTGCGCCGGGGAAGGGCGTGCCGCTGGCTCCCGGCTCTGTAATCTGGTAGTCAGGTCAATCATGCCACATGTTCCCTCTGGGCAACACAGTCCATTGCATCGGCTGATGAAAGGAACGTGCGCCCTCCCTTCCTCTCGATCATCGCCAGCAAACGCTGAAGGCGATCGGGATCTTCATAACGCGTCCAGATGGGTTGATGAGGCGACCAGGACACTCTCGTGGTGATACCAGGAACTTCCTCCAGGATCGCCGGGGGAATAAAACGCACAAACTTTTTTCCTGCATCCGCGTAGAGCGGTCCCAGGATAAAACCATCGCAGCCCGCGCGCACCCCTTCCTCGGCAATCCGCTCATATTCGCTATCGGGAATGTGAGGCAAAATAGGCCGCACCGCGATGAAAACGGGCATACCGATTTGTTTGAGATTGGCGATAGTCTGCATACGCTCGCTCGGCGCTGGCGTATGCGGCTCTACAGCCTGTGCAGAATCCCAGCAACTCAGTGAAATCAAAGCGCTCAGCGTGGTATCGGCCGCTAACATGCCGCGGTTGATCTCGCTTAGCTCGTCCAACACAACCCCTTCAACCAGAGCCTTGGTACTAAAATTGATGTGTTTTCCTGTTTGGGCCAGTTGCCTGAGCATGGGTAAGCCGCGTTCGGGGCGCGAAAACGGATCGCTATCATAGCCGAATTGAACCGTCTCAAAAGGAGTGGTCGTCTCGCGAGCGAATTCCAGAAAATCCGCAATAATCTCGCCGGGAGTATCGCGCGAGATGCGTACATCCTTTCCTCGTGTATAACAATAGCGGCAGCCAAATGGACAGGGCATGCCGACAGGCACAAGCACACGGTTCTTCTCTACGGTAAACACGATTCGCTTCCTCATAATACGATGCCTTCCTAGTCCTGGGAGTAGGCCAGTGGGGTGCCGCCAGGACCCGTTTTGTCATGGGTAACCACTTCACATCTACCAACAACAGGTACGAGACAAACATACCTTAAACAAATGTTATTCGCAAGACATTATGCCGATTTTGTACAAAGCATAGCAAATGTTAACAATCGTACAGATTCGACAAAATTGTTCAGAATAGTCATAATGATTGACAGATGTTTAACTATGCTGTGATACAAACAAAGTGCTACAATATGCCCTACATTTTGACGAATGTCAGCTTGATGGGTAGATGTGGCTCCAATGGTAAAAATGAGCCCGAATACAACTTAAAGGGCTTCCCACGCTGGTCGGAGCACAGAGAGTGGTAATGGCACGGGGCAATGACTTTTGCCCTGCGAGGTATTTTGTGCTGGCTCGATCGTTCTATTTAGTAATTATGATAAAATGCTCAGATTGGGAAAGCGGCACTGCCAGCAAGATGGCGCGCAACCTCCGTCGTTACCCTGCGCACACTGCTGGGCTTGTGCTCCTTTTTATGATGCTATAGGGATATTGCCAACTTTATAGATGAGACCAATTCTACCCGGATCAAAGGAAAGCATTGTATGATAACCAGGCAACCTCTTCAGTCAGCTTGTGTAACGCCAGCCAGCCAGCGGCATTGTCCGTTTCCGCAGAGTCGGAGCAGACCTGCCGCAGCTCTGTTTCTGCTGAGCATGATGCTTGTCCTATTTTCGGCCTGTGCGGCTCCTTTAAGTGCGACCACGACTTCCAACGTATCGACTGTTGCCAGCGTTGTGGCGCAGATCACGCCCACTGCTGTGACTTTGCCGAGCGCGACCGCTAATCCTTTGCAGGCGATAAAAGCCAGAGTCTTGCAAATCATGTCCGGGATGTCGCTGGATCAAAAGCTGGGGCAGCTGATTGTTGTGGAATACCTGGGCAATAACTACCAGGACAGCGGCTTACAATATATGGTCACGCGCCAGTATATTGGAGGAGTGCTCTATCAGTATGTCAACAATAAATTTAACGCGCCAGAGAATACAGTCGCGTGCCTGTCGGCCTTTTCCAGCCAGATCCAGAAGGACGCACAACTCGCCCTGTTAATCGGGACTGACCAGGAAGGTGGACAGGTCAATCGTCTACAGGTTTTCCACGGCAACCTGCCTTCTGCCGCGGCCATGGCGGCCACGGGTAATTCACAGTACGCCTATAGTCAAGGGGCGCAGGCGGCGAAATGGATGGCGCAACTGGGCATGAATGCCGACCTCGCGCCGGTGGTGGATGTCCATACTGTCGATCCGCCAATCCTGCAAAATCGCATGTTCGGTAAGACGCCGCAGGCCGTCGCTACCTATGCGGGGGCTTATCTGAATGGTTTGCAGGAGAATGAGATTGCGGGCTGCTTGAAGCATTTCCCGGGCCTGGGCGCTGTGACCTCCGATCCCCATGTTGGCCTGCCTACGATTAATCGCAGCCTGGCAGACCTCAAGAAGATCGATCTTGCGCCCTATAAGATCATGATTGGCAAAAACCACCCGGCGATGATCATGGATACCGATGTGGTTATGCCAGCTATTGATCCCACCCTGCCGGCGGAGCTTTCACCCAAAGCGGTCGAAGGTATCCTGCGCGGCTACCTCGGTTATGATGGTGTGGTGATCACCGACGGACTCTATATGCATGGCATCAGCGAGCGCTGGAGCCTGAGCGAGGCCGCTGTCCTGGCCATCGCCGCCGGCAACGATCTGGTCGAAGGCCCCTACACAACTTCACAGGTTGCCTCTGTGCTCACCGCATTCAAACAGGCGCTCAAGAGCGGCGAGATCACAGAGGCCCGCGTCGACCAGGCGGTTTCACGTATCCTCCTGATGAAATTGGAGTACGGCATCATCAAGTAGTCCTCTTGAGGCGGGGTCCAGAGAAGAGCAAGGCGCATTGGCACGGTTGAACCGTGCCAATGCGCCTTGCTCTTCTCTGGACCCCGCCTGACAGCCCGCCCGGCTCAAAGTGCGTCATTATACTTCCAGCGCACCGTAATACGCGGTTGTTGGGGTAGGCAGATAAAGCCGAACTGGAGAAACAAGCTCAGAAGGTCAGCAGTGTGCCATACCGGCACAAAATGCTCTTGCTCCTCGCGCACAATATGCAGGCCGGTTATGACAATCTCTCGATTCGTCGGCACCCGGCCCTGGAAGCCCTGTGTGTCGGCTCCTCGCACTTGCCAGCGCGCCATGATCTGCTGTTCTACGAGGATCTCTTCAATAAAAAAGCTGGCATCAGGGCAGGCCTGGCGCACAAAATAGAGCACAAGCTCAATGGGCGGAGGCTGATCTTCAATACTCGGCCAGTTAGTTCCCGCGTATACCCCTTCCGCTGAGGGAAGCGCGGGCAAGGTATTCCACCATTGCCGCAGAAAGTGGGCCACGCGCTCTTGTTGATTGCGGCTATCCATAAATCAGATGTTCCTTTCTTTGACAGAGAGAGTTGGTGATTTCTGTAGACGTGCCTGCTGCCAGTGTAGGATAATTTTGCGTGCAGCGCATCCCGTATATTACGTAATCGCGATACGTAATCGACTGCTCCCTCTTTGTCAGGTGAAATGAGTATCTGATTCAAACAAATGGTGTTCGTCTGCCCAGCGTGTCGCGGCAGCGCGTGAGTTAACCGCGATTTTGCGGTAGATTGTGCGCAGGTGGGTACTGACCGTGCGCGGGCTCAGGACCAGCTCCGCAGCTACCTGTGCATCAGTGTAGCCGAGCACGACCAGGCGCAGGACATCCACTTCGCGCGGACTCAGGCCCGCCGGGTAGATGCGAGCCGGGGAATGGTGCGCGGCGACATTCTCCAATGTTTGCTTGAGCAGTTCGCGTGCCTCTTCAGGGGTGAGCGCCAGGCCCTGGCGCCACTGAGCGGTAAATGCCTCTGCGCCAAGTTGTACGCGCAGAGGCAGAAGTTCGCGCTCACGTGTCGCGCGCAGCGCGGGCGGTAGGGGAATGCTAAAGCGCTCGCGCAGAGCATGAGCTGCGCTAAAGAGCTGTGCAGCGGCGGATGTGTGATTTTGCTCGCTGGCGACAGTCGCGCCGGCCTCCAGATTGTAAGCTGTGCCAAAGGGCTGCCTGAGCCTGGTGGTGAGGTCCAGCGCTTCAAGACAGGCCGCGCGTGCCAGCGTCTCTTCGCCATGCAGAGCGGCAGCTCTGGCCTGAGCATTCAGGGCATAGGCCAGCGCGGCATGATCCTGCAACTGGCGGCGCAGTGCGACTACCTCTCGCAGCAGTTCCAGCGCGCGTGGATACGCCTGCTGGAGCGTTGCCACCAGGGCCAGCCCTGATAAGCTGGCCGCGATGCCTGCTTGATCGCCCGTTTGCCGGAAAAGTTCCAGGCTCTCGTTGCAAAGGCGGACCGCCTCCTCACTTTCTCCCTGGTAAAAAGCCGTCCAGCCCAGCGAACTGAGCGTTTCAGCCAGCAGAGCCGGATTGCCCTGTGCGCGTACCAGTTCCAGGCGCTCCTCCAGAAGCCGCCGCATGCGTGGATACTCTCCCTGGAAGCGCAGAATTTCCGTGATCTGCTGCAATACGCGCAAACGCAGGTGGATGGGCAATTCTGGCCGTGCCAGGACCGACTCGTACCAGAAGCGCCCCTCGCTCAGTTTGCTGCGTGTCACCCAGAAACGCTCCAGGGCACAGGCAATGCGAGCCGTGGTTTCAACCAGGCCAGCCGCCAGCGAACGCTCTAGCGCCAGGCGCAGATTCTCGCTTTCGCTCTCCAGGCGCGCCAGCCACTGCTGTTGAGCTGGTCCTTGCAAATGTGCCCTGGCTTCTTCGGCCAGCGTGAGATACCAGTTCCAGTGCCGCGCATAGAGCAGCTCATTTTCATGCTGTTCTCCCTGGCGCAACAGCGCGTATTGTTGCATGGTTTCCAGCAGGCGATAGCGCACCACTTGCATGACCTCGCCAAAGGTTTCCGCGATGACCAGCGATTTATTAACCAGATGTGTCAGCACATCCAGTAGATCCGCGTCCGTGGTTTTACTATCGCGACAGATGCCCTCAAGCGCCTCCAGCGTCCAACTGCCCGCAAAGACAGAAAGCTGACAGAAGACGATTTGTTCGACGGGCGAGAGCAGATCATAGCTCCAATCCAGCGTGGCCTGGAGCGTCTGCTGGCGCTGCTCTGCCGTCCGGCTGCCTCCGGTGAGCAGGCGATAGCGTTCATCCAGGCGCCCGGCGAGCTGTTCTACCGAGAACATGGGCAAGCGCGCCGCTGCCAGTTCGATTGCCAGAGGAATTCCATCCAGGTGTACGCATACCTGAACCACAGCAGAGACATTCTGTGTACTGAGCGCGAAGCGCGGCGCAACCGCTTGCGCGCGATCGACAAAGAACTGGATGGCGTCATACTGTGTGATCTGCGCAAGATCGGCGCTCATCGAGGATGCAGGTAGACTCAGCCCGGCCAGTGGCCAGAGGGCCTCGCCCAAGCAGCAAGTGCTTATGAAGCAGTGCCTGGATTAACGTCTCCTGTGAAGCGTTTTTGGCAGTTTCTCGGATATTACAGGTATCCAGAATTACCTGGGGAAGCAGCGCGGGATCGGTCAGCGAAGCCAGTTCGATCAGCCAGACGCCATCGGAAAAGACCTCCTCAAATTCCGCCGCTACCCGCAATGCCAGCCGTGTCTTCCCAATTCCGCCCGGGCCAACCAGTGTAACCAGCCGTTTACTTCTGAGCAACTGTCTTACATGCTCCAGATCTTCTTCACGTCCAATAAAAGTGGTCAGATGATACGGCAGATTCGTACCCATCTCTGGCTCTCCCATACCAAAACAGCGCCGCACAAGGACTTTCTACTCTTCTGCTGGTATCTCCCTCAAAGAGGAAAAAACGTCGATGTGCAGCCTGTGCATGCTTTCTTTTTTTACAAAATAACACAAGAAGCGTGAAACTTAAAAATAGTTTAGATAGTTCTTTTCTGTTCCCTATGTACAGGATAGTAGAGAATGTGCAGATTTGTCAAGTTTTTTGGCAAGAAAACAGGGCCATGTAAAAGTTATCTTTCCCCGCCCTTTGGAAACGATCTCGCCTGCTCTCTCGCCCTGGAAAGGGGTTTGGCCAATCGAAAAGCGCGGCTCTTCAATCGCTTTTGCGAGAAAATGGATGAGATGTGGCGCATCCCATCCATTTTCTCGCAAAGGGAACCTGACAAAGAAGAACACTTGCAAGTTCTGATCTTTCACAATATTGTGGTTAGTGTGGGCATTGGAATAACAAGCACTCAATACCATGCTCAATAGCATCTCTTTTCTGGTCCAGGTTCTCAAGTTGATGTAAAATATCTTTCCTATAGAGATAGATCTCATAATCAGGATTGCCATGTGAGTTCTGATAGAGTGAACTGAGGTTGAAAATAACCTCTTGTGCAAGTATACAGGCGCTGTCAAGAATAAAGAGCAGAGGGTGGCGATGCGCCTGAACAGATGGTGGAAGTAAATCGGGAGTATCAAGCATCTCATGGAAATGACGCAATGGTTCTTCGACCCGACGAAGCGACTGAGCGAGACGAGCGCACTGCCCGGGGCCGATGTTTTTCTCTTTGCTTATAAGCATATGAGCATAAGTGATTGATTCTTGAGCCTGCCTAAAATTTTTTCGTTGGTTCTGGATTTCCTGGCGGAAGGTACTGCTTGGCTCCACAGAGATGCTCCTTTTTTGAAACGATAAGTAGAAATATGCTAATATAGTAATATCTATGGGGAGGCTTTGTCAAGAGGCGACATATTATATAACACATTATTAAGCGCATTTTCGCATGCATGCAAATGACCGAAATATTTAAGGTCAAGTTGATCGTCATAAGACTTTTGAAGTAGACGACGAATCCTGATAGCAACGCGGAGAAGATCAGCCGCATTATTCAGAGAAGCATAGACAGTGCTTGCGTCTGGGCAGGATGTTTCAACAACACGTATATCATCCTTCGTGAGCGAAGGATCAATCATGTTCACAACAAAATCCAAAATTTCGAGACCCTTTTTAATTTCACCCAGGCTCCTTTCCAGGAAAGGAAGCTGGATATCTTCAATGTTCTGATAAGCTTTCAATATGCTTCTTATGTACGAAATTACCTCTCTAAAACGAGAAAGTCTTTCCCTGATAGGTAAATTACTGTAATCACCCCAGTTAAAAAGGTTCGGATTGATCAAATTAAAAACTCTGTCCCTTGCGAGTTAAATAGTATGTGCATTATAACTCGGCAGGGAAGCAACCTGGCAGCAGCGCTCATAAGAGTACCCTGTAGGTACTATAGAGGCAGAGGGTGTATTTTTTCTACAAGTCGAAAGGGTGACTGAACAGGTTAAAAACGCTCCGGAAAACGGCACTGGAGCTCCCTTTGCAGATCAACAAGCCTATTCTGATGCTTCATGTCTTCAACAAGAGACAAAGCTCTTTCCATATCGCTTGCACCAGCCAGGCGGCGATATTCAATACGAAGTGTGAGGCAGATTTCTCGCAGGTCAAGGGATGGAAGCGGTTTTACTATTTCGTAGAGCTTGAGGGAGAGTTCGTGCATCTGTGGTTGGGAGAAGGGCGGAGTAACCTCTTTTGTTAGTTGTGGTGTTGCATTGCCTGCATTTGATGAGAATTCATCAGACTGCGATGGATAAGAAGTATTGCCCGTCATAGCGTTTGTAGGCATAACAGGCTCAATGGGGACATCCTTTGGAGGGGCTTGCATTTTTTCAGGCGGCAGGCTTGCTGTGATTTCTTGAAGGAATTTGATGATTTTGTCTAAATTTATCTTTAATAACTTGACATTCCTGAGAGCCTCTCCCTTCATTATTCCATCCATTTGATAGGGATGGGTTTTTCCTACCTCAGCGACGATGTTTTTTAACTCATCAATGGGAGGACTAATCTCGGTAAGGATTTTCAGAATTTGCAGACTTTGGTCGGTCAAGATAGAAAGCGCATTGAGAAGGTTGTATAATTGGGTGACAGGATCATCCAATTTGAACAGAGCATCAGTCGCGCGAAGACACTGGAAGCCGGGCAGTTGATTGAGTGTCTGAACTGATAAGCGTTCCGTTTCACGATTGGTATCCATTGTATACCCTCTATAACTCTACTTACCCAACATCTACTATTATTGCTACCGGTTACCTGCTCATGCAAAACTACCTAAGAGGGATACTTTCGTTGCCATACACGAGAAACAGAGAAAAGGAGGAGCTTGATAAACATATTTTTTAGTAAAAAATATGCTATTTCTAAATAAAAAGACAATAAATTCGTAACTACTAGATAGTATATACAGAAACAGCGAATAAGTAAAGACATTTATCTAGATAATATATTCTATTTCCTTGATTTATTGTATTTGTGGGGTGAACGTACCAAAAAAAGAAGGAGTCCTTAGAGTCTCTTATACTTAAAGGAAATACCTCGGAAAACGGTGCTGGAGTTCCTTTTGTAGATCATCAAGTCGATTCTGATTTCTCATTTCTTCGACGAGAGACAGAGCCCTTTCGGCATCACTCGCGCCAGCCAGGCGGCGATATTCAATACGAAGTATGAGGCAGATTTCTCGCAGGTCAAGGGATGGAAGCGGTTTTACTATTTCGTAAAGCTGGAGGAAGAGATTGAGTTGGAGGAAGAGATTGGGTATCTGTGGTTGCGAGGGAGGGAGGGTATTCGCTCTGGCTAGCGGATTTTCAGAAGAGCTTGAAGCTGTGGAAAAATCGTGTCGAGCGAAAGCTCCTATATTGAGCAATACCCAGAACAGTGTTGTGACGTTAGACATCGCATAGAAACGTAACGCATTTTCAGTCTCTCTCTCTACATCTTGCTTGCGCTCATCTCCATAGTCTGAAACCCCACGTAAAACGAGAGAGCGTCTCTGGTCCAGGGCTTGATAGAGCGTGGTCATCATGCCGCCCGCCTCCATCTCTATTCCTCGGAAGTTTCTATTTCGCTGTTGCAACATATCTTTAAACGCGGTAGATGCAATGACAAGGGGCCCTGAGGCCAGGGGACCTTGTATGAGGGATGGAGAAGATCTTAGAAGACCACTTTCGATAAAAAAATCATACCTGGCTTTCTCCAATATCTCACGGAGAAGACGAGCGCAGGAGTCTAGCCACTGCTGATAAGTATTGGGATACGCATATTGAATCACCCGAAGGAGATGTAGTAAAGGTGCGCTACTCTGGTAGACCTGGCCGCTGAATTGCAGAGAGAATACATATGGCTGATTTCCCTGTACAATCTTGCCCTGATCGATATAACTATCAATAGACTCTGCAACGATCACATCTCCTAACTTCACATCATTGTGGATACCAGCAGCGATACCGAGCATAACCAGCGTGAGCGGGCTATAGAGGGAAATCATTCTTTCTGTTAGAACAATGGCATCGTTAGGCCCCATCTGACCCATGAAACTAACAACACAATGATAAGGCTGCTGCCCATCAGAACCAGGATGATCGAATCGGAAGAAATGGCGACCGCTTTTTGTATCAATCTCTGTTTTATACTTCGACTTAATCGTCGGGAAGAAAACGTCAAACTCTTCCCGGAGCGTGATAATAATGCCCACGTCCACTTTTTGCTGGCCTGCCTCAGATACGACTTGCGAAAACGAGCTCTTTTCTTGTGCATGCCCCTTCTGACCTAAGCGATCGCGCACTCGCATTACAGTTGCGAGATTCGGTTCTTTCTCAAGCTCTTCAAATATCTCTCGCAGTGTTTTTGTAATGCTCTCGTGAGTTGGGTGAGGTCCAAAAGAGATGTATGCACCTGCTCCCTGGTGATTCCAGAAAAAGAGTCCGGGAAGCTCTGTAATCGCGTTGAAGCCAGACTGTCGTACTATATCGAGGGATCGACGAAAGTCATAAGCCCCCTTTCTATGAGCAAATTGATCGACAATTGGGTGAATGTCACAAATATCACCAGAAAGTTCGTCCAAATCTACCCAATACTCTTTGATATAAGTATCTACAGTATGATCAGCTAAAGTGTAAAGGAGTACAGCATGTAAAGGAATACCTCTATAGCGTGCTAGCACATCTTCAGATCCAGTTTCTTCGGAGCCACCAGGTTTCACTCCCCATAATTCCAGTTGTTTCGTCAAATCCTGGTGGATATGTCCCTGGCGTAAAGCATCCAATCCGCCAGCATACTGATCCAGCTTTTGCAAAGAAGCAGACGATAGGTCTCTTTCTACGCTCTGTGGCGGCAAATTATGGACAGGCATGGATGTATGATCGCCTGTGGCACTCTTCTGCGGTAAACAGTCAGCCAGAATTATTTGCCCGGTGACAAGATAGTGAAGCAGGGGACGCTGATCGAGTTGGTGCTGTGCGGCCCAGAGTTTCACATATTTACCTACATACCGGCTGACATCGTTCACAGTGACAAATTCCTTGCCATCTTGCTGACCTCCTCCTTGAAGCGCTTCTAACAAATAATAGGTGAAGACACTGCACTGTTTCTCAGGCCAGGTGTAGCTGAACTGTTCTTCCCGGCAGGAGGAAATGATTGCAAAACCATGGGACTGTTCTACCATCTGAGCCATGAAATCTACAGACATGGCCGGACTCTCTTTCACATGAACGCTGGCCCCTGTATGGCATGCATCCAAGATGATTACTTTTGCCTGAGCCTGGGCATTCGCCAT
>WNFN01062263.1_pt1 | contig 11797 bp, 7 predicted proteins | sample 5400161 | NCBI WGS metagenome assembly WNFN01 (sample SAMN13153353, study PRJNA577476) | soil metagenome | isolation source: 80 cm saprolite on Douglas fir-dominated hillslope | place: USA:California | collected 2013-09-17
TGGGACGGGGCCTGCTGGGACGGGGCCTGCTGGGACAGGGTCTGCTGGGACGGGGCCTGCTGGGGCGGGGCCTGCTGGGACAGGGCCTGCTGGGACAGGGCCCGCCGGGCCGCAGCCCGCCCCCCAGCGGCAGGCGGCGATCACGGGTCTGGACCGCCTGGAGTCCGGCCCGCCGCCACCCGAGCCCGACATCGTCCGGTTCGCCCGCTCGGCCTGGGCGGCGGCCTGGCCCAAGCTGCTGGCCATCGCGCTGGTCCTGGTCATCTGGCAGCTCGTGCACCTCACCGGCTGGAAGTCATACGTGATCAAGGGTCCGGCGACCGTGCTGCCCGACCTCTGGGGCCAGCTGCACCACGCCCTGCTGTGGCAGGCCATCGGGATCACCCTGCGCCGGGCCGTCATCGGGTTCTCACTCGCCATCGTGGCCGGCTCGGTGCTCGGGATCCTGGTCGCCAGGATCCCGCTGCTGCGGGCCGCGGTCGGCTCGATCATCACCGGGCTGCAGACGATGCCGTCGATCGCGTGGTTTCCGTTCGCGATCATCCTGTTCGGCCTGTCCACCCCCACCATCTTGTTCGTCATCGTGCTCGGCGCCGCGCCCTCGATCGCCAACGGGCTGATCACCGGGGTGGACTACACGCCGCCGCTGCTGCTGCGGGCCGGGAAGACCATGGGGCTGCGCGGCTTCGCGCTGTACCGGCACGTGATCCTGCCCGCGTCGCTGCCCGCGTACGTGGCCGGGATGAAGCAGGGCTGGGCGTTCGCCTGGCGCAGCCTGATGGCCGGCGAGCTGCTGGTGCTGATCCTCGGCCAGCCGTCGCTCGGCGTGCTGCTCAACAACGACCAGGATCAGCAGGACTTCGCCGGGGTCACCTCGATGATGATCGTGATCCTGGTGATCGGGATCGTGGTCGACACGGTGTTCACGCGGGCCGACCTCATGATCCGCAGGCGCCGCGGCCTTCTCGATCCCAGCCCCCGGTCTCCATGTGGTCGTCGACGGGCGTCGGCCCGTAGACCCGTGACCCGCCGAGTTCCCCGGCCCGCGCCAGGGTGGCCTCGACGTCCGGCACGCTGGCGTAGATCGTCGCCCACTGGGCCTGCTCCCCGGAGCCGAGGCCGCCCTGGATGCCGCGGCCGGCCCCGGTGTCTACTATCCCGTAGCCGGGGGATCCCGCCACGTCTCGGGCCCAGGATGCGCTTACCGCGCAGAACATAGGATCGGACCATGTCGAGTTCCGCCGGGATCGTGCTAGCCGGCGGCCGCTCGTCGCGGATGGGCACGCCCAAGGCGGCCCTGGAGTGGCATGGCTCGACATTGCTGCGCCGGACGGTCGGCATCATGTCGCGGGTGGCCGACGGTCCGGTCGTCGTGGTCCGGGCTCCCGGGCAGGCCCTTCCGGCCCTGCCGCCGCAGGTGGACGTCGTCGACGATCCGCGTGAGGGCCTGGGCCCGGTGCAGGGCCTGGCCGCCGGCCTGGCCGCAACGGCCGACCGGGCCGAGGTCGCGTTCGTCTGCTCCACCGACCTGCCGTTCCTGCACCCGGCGTTCGTGCGGCGGGTGCTGCGCGCGGCGGAGGAGGGCGCGGATGTGGGGCTGCCGATCGCCCGCGGCTATCCTCAGCCGCTGGCCGCCGCCTACCGCACCAAGCTGGCTGCGGTAGCCGGGCGGCTGGTGCAGGAGGGCCGGCTGCGCCCGGCGTTCCTGTTCGACGAGTGCGCGGTCAGCCGGCTGGATGAGGCCGCGCTGCGCGCTGACCCGGTGCTGGCCGCACTGGATCCCGACCTCGACTCGGTCGTGAACATCAACGAGCCGGCCGACTACCACGCGGCCCGCGCGAGACCGGCGCCGGAAGTGACGATCCAGCGGTTCGGCGCGCTGGCGGGTGGTCACCGCGGCCCGCAGCCGGTCCGCGCGGCCACGGTGGCCGCCGCCGCGGCCGCCGCCGGGATCGTTCTCGACGGGCACGTGGTCGCCGCGCTCAACGGCGACCAGATCACCCGGGACGGCGAGACGCCGCTGGCCACCGGCGACACGGTGTTCTTCCTGGCCGCGGACGCTGGGGGCTGATCACGATGGTGGCCGGAGGCTACTTCGGACGGGCGCTCGTCGTGGACGCCGAGAGCGCTACGGCCAGCACGCTGCCGCTGAGCGATGAGCTGCTGCGGGCCTACCTCGGCGGCGCCGGGCTCGGCGCCTGGCTGATGCACCGCCTGGGCCCGCCCGGCGTCGACCCGCTGGCCCCGGAAGCGCCGCTGGCCTTCGTGTTCTCCCCGCTGGTCGGCACGCCGCTGACCACGAGCGCCAAGTTCGCCGTCGTCGCCAAGTCGCCGCTGACCGGCCTGCTCAACGATGCGCTGGCCTCGAGCCACTTCGCGATCTCCGGCAAGCTCACCGGCCACGACGCGATCGTGGTGCGCGGTGCCTGCCGGCAGCCGTCCGTTCTGCTCGTCGACGGCGACCGCGTGCGCCTGCTCGATGCCAGCGACCTGTGGGGGCTGCCTGCTGCCGAGGCCGAAAGGCGGCTGCGGGAGCGCCTGGGACGCGGCTGGAGGTCGGCCGCGATCGGGCCGGCGGGGGAGCGCGGCGTGCGCTACGCGACGATCTCCCACGACGGGCGGCACGCCGGGCGGGGCGGGCGGGCGCGCTCGTTCGGCCCCGCGACCGCGAAGTACCGCGAGCTCGGCACCCTGGCCAACCTGCTCGCGTTCAATGCGATCAGCACCCTCCCGACCCGCAACTTCCAGGCCGCGACGTTCGCCGGGGCGCCGCAGCTAGCCGCCGAGGACCTGGCCACGATGCGCAGCGTGACCCGCAACAGCTGCGCGTCGTGCACGATCGGCTGCGAGCACATCTACTCCTACTCCGCTCGCGGCGGCCAGAAGAAGCTGCGGGTGGAGTACGAGAACGTGTTCGCGCTCGGCCCGATGTGCGGGGTGTCCGATCCCGATGCGGTGCTCGAGGCCAGCGCCCGGTGCGACGAGCTCGGCCTGGACACGATCTCGGCGGGCGGCACCATCGCCTGGGCGATGGAGTGCGCCGAGCGGGGCCTGATCGACGCCCCGTGGCTCCGCTTCGGCGACCCTGACGCGCTGATGCGGGCGCTGGACGAGATCGGCGCGCGCCAGGGTCTGGGCGACCTGCTCGCCCAGGGGTCCCGGCGGGCCGCAGAGCTGGTCGGGGGCGGCTCCGCCGCGTTCGCGCCGCAGGTCAAGGGACTGGAGCTGCCCGGCTACGAGCCCCGCACGATGCAGGCCATGGCCCTGGGCCTGGCGGTGAACTCGCGGGGCGCCGACCATAACCGCTCCGGCGCGTACGAGGCGGACCTGTCCGGCGGCCACGACCGGCTGGCGGGCGGCCCGGAGCACGTCACGGCGGCGATCGAGACCGAGGACCGGGCCGCGGTCATGGACTCCCTGATCCTGTGCAAGTTCCTGCGCGGCGTCTTCACCGAGCCGTTCGACGAGTGGGCGGCCCTGCTGTCCGCCGTCACCGGCTGGGACACCGACGGCGCCGAGCTGCGGCAGACCGCGCGCCGGATCGTGCTGGCCAAGCGGGTGTACAACATCCGCGAGGGCTGGCGGCCCGAGGACGACTGGCTGCCGGAGCGGCTGCTGTCCGAGCCGCTCGCAGTGGCGTCCGGCCGGGTCGCGACGCTGACGCCGGAGCGGCTGCGGGGCATGATCGACGGCTACTACGCTGCCCGCGGGCACCTCGCCGGTTTCGCCCGATCTGGCTAGCATATTCGCGCCAGCCGAGGTGGATACTGACGTTGTGACTGCTTGTCTCGCCGCTGCGACACGCCTGGCGGCCCGATTCCCCCGCCGCCTGAAGACAGCAGGCCCCTGCTGGAGGTTCTGATGGTCATTCATGCTCCGGCCCAGACCCGGATGGTCACCCTGACGATTGACGGAGTCGAGGTCACCGCCGAAGAGGGCACGACTATCTGGGCCGCGGCCAGGGACGCAGGGATCGACATCCCCGTGCTGTGCCACGACGAGCGCTTCGACCCGGTCGGCGTCTGCCGCATGTGCGTCGTGGACGTCGGCGCGCGCGCCTACGCGGCGGCCTGCGTGCGCCCGTGCGAGAACGGCATGGACGTCAAGACCGCCACTGCGGACGTCGAGCGCAACCGCGCCACGCTCGCCGAGCTGCTGCTCGCCGATCAGCCGGGCCGCGAGCGCGACCCCAAGCAGACCACCACGGCCGACAACGAGCTGCTGGCCCTGGCCGACCGGTTCGGACTGCCGGGTCCAGGGGAGATCCCCCCGGCCGCGGGCCGCGGGGCTGACCTCTCCAACCCGGTGATCGCGGTCGACCACGACGCGTGCATCCTGTGCGACCGCTGCGTCCGCGCCTGCGACGACATCCAGGGCAACGACGTGATCGGCCGCAGCGGCAAAGGCTACGCCACCCGGATCGCGTTCGACCTGAACGACCCGATGGGCGCCTCGTCGTGCGTGACCTGCGGGGAGTGCGTCGCCGCCTGCCCGACCGGAGCGCTGACCAACAAGCCGATCCGGAGCATCCCGATCCGGCCGCGCAGCGAGCTTGACGCGGTGGACAGCGTCTGCCCGTACTGCGGCGTGGGCTGCGCCCTCACCTACCACGTCGACCGGGAACGCGGTGCGATCTCCTTCGCCGAGGGCCGGGACCAGCCCGGGTCGCAGGGCCGGCTGTGCGTCAAGGGCCGATACGGCTGGGACTATGCCGCGTCGCCGCAGCGCCTTACCGTGCCGCTGATCCGCCGGGACGAGGCCTACCCCAAGGGGCCGCTGTCCGCCGATGTGCGGGGCGAGATGAATGACCATAACGCTAAGGGCGCCCCGAATGGCCAGCCCGGCGAGAAGGGCGACAGGCAGAAGCGCCGGAGGCGCAAGCCCGGGGGCCTGGTCGACTACGACGAGGTGCTACCGCACTTCCGCGAGGCCACCTGGGACGAGGCGCTGGACCTGGTGGCCCGGCGGCTCACCGAGATCCACGCCGCGAGCGGCCCCGGCGCGATCGCCGGGTTCGGGTCGGCCAAGTGCTCCAACGAGGAGGCCTACCTGTTCCAGAAGCTGATCAGGACCGGCTTCCACACCAACAACGTCGACCACTGCACCAGGCTGTGCCACGCCTCCAGCGTGGCCGCGCTGTTCGAGGGAATCGGATCCGGCGCGGTCTCCACCACCTACGGCGACGTGGTCAACGCCGACGTCGCCATCGTCACGGGCAGCAACCCGACGGCGAACCACCCGGTCGCCTCGTCGTTCTTCAAGCAGGCCCGGCGCCGCGGCACGACGATCATCTACGTCGACCCGAGGGCCGACAAGATGGCCGACCACGCCGACATCTTCTGCCAGCTCAAGCCCGGCACCGACGTGGCGTTCTACAACGGCGTCATGCACGAGGTGATCAGGCTCGGGCTCGCCGACGCCGACTTCATCGAGAGCCGGACGACGAACTACGCCGCCCTGGCCGAGACCGTGAGCCACTACCCGCCGGAGCGGGCAGCGCAGATCACCGGGGTGCCCGCCGACGTGATCCGGCGGGTGGCGCGGTCCTGGGGCGAGGCCGGGGCCGGGGTCATCTTCTGGGGCATGGGCATCTCGCAGCACACCACGGGCACCGACAACGCCCGCTGCCTGATCGCGATGTGCGCGATCACCGGGAACGTCGGCCGGCCAGGGAGCGGGCTGCACCCGCTGCGCGGGCAGAACAACGTGCAGGGCGCGTCCGACATGGGCCTGATCCCGATGTTCTACCCGGACTACAAGAAGGCGGATGACCCGGACGTCCGCGCCCGGTTCGAGCAGGCCTGGGGCACCGAGGACCTGGACCCCAAGCGCGGCCTCACGGTCACCGAGATAATCGGCTCGGTGCTCGGGGGAGCGGCGGGCGGGGTAAAGGCAGTGCGCGGCATGTACATGCTCGGGGAGAACCCGTTCCTGTCCGACCCGAACATCAACAAGGTCCGCAAGGCGCTCTCGGCGCTGGAATTCCTGGTCGTCCAGGACATCTTCCTGACCGAGACCGCGGAGTTCGCCGACGTGATCCTGCCTGCCTCGTCGTACCTGGAGAAGGACGGCACCTACACCAACACCGACCGCCGGGTGCAGCTCGGCCGGAAGGTGCTCGACCCGCCGGGCCAGGCCCGGGTGGACTGGGAGATCGTGCAGGACATCGCCAACCGGATCGGGCTCGGCTGGAGCTACGGCAGCGCGCGGGAGATCTTCGACGAGGTCGTCTCGGTCATGCCCAGCTATACCAACCTCAGCTACGACAACCTGGGCCTGTCCGGCAAGCTCTACCCCAACCCCGATCCCGAGCACAGCGACGGGACCGTGGTCATGTTCGGGGAGCGCTTCAACACCGACGACGGCCTGGCGCACCTCGTGCCCGCTGAGTGGCTGCCCGCCAGGGAACTGCCCAGCGACGAGTACCCGTACGTGCTGAACACCGGCCGCCTGCTGGAGCACTGGCACACCGGCTCGATGACCCGCCGGTCCTACGCGCTCGACGCGATCAGCCCGCGGCCCGAGGTCTACGTGAATCCCGACGATGCCGCCGAGCTCGGCCTCGCCGACGGCGAGATGGCCCGGGTGAGCTCGCGCCGCGGCACGATCGTGCTCGAGACTCGCGTCTCGCACCGCGAGGCCCGCGGCAACTGCTTCATCCCGTTCCACTTCCGCGAGGCCGCGGCCAACCTGCTGACGATCGACGCGATCGACCCGGTCGGCAAGATCCCCGAGTTCAAGTTCTGCGCCGTGCGGATCGAGCCGGCGAGCGGGCCGGCACCCGCCGGGCAGGCCGCTCCCGAGGCGGCCGCCGCCCGGGGCACGTCCCCCGCCGGGGACCGGTGATGGCCAAGGCTCAGGCGCGGGTACCGGGTGTCGAGGCGAGGGCGGGCAAGTTCCCCGGCCCCAGCCTGATCCTGGCCCTGCAGGCCATCCAGGAACGGCTCGGCTGGCTGCCGCGCGAGGAGCTCGTGGCCCTGTCCCGCGAGGTCCGCAGGCCGCTGTACGAGATCGAGGGCCTGATCTCGTTCTACCCGCATTTCCTGACCGAGCCGCCGAAGCCCGTCACCCTCCAGGCCTGCCACGACCTGTCCTGCTGGCTGCAGGGCGCGGACCAGCGGATCGCCGCGCTGCGGGAACGGTACGGCGGCGACGCCGACGTGGAGTTCGGCGAGGTGTCCTGCATCGGGCGCTGCGACGATGCGCCGGCGGTAGCGGTCAACGGCAGCCCGGCGCCCGCCGACCGGGCCGACGACATGGTCGCCGCCACCCGGGATGGCGAGCGCGTGATCAGGAGGCGGGCCCCCCGCGCGGCGCCGTGGCCCAACGACCCGTACGCGCCGGGGCAGGAGCGCTACCAGGTGCTGCGCGCGCTGCTGGCCGGCGACCTCGACCCGGAGCGGCTGATCGCGACGGTGGCGGACTCGGGACTGCGCGGCATGGGCGGCGCCGGCTTCCCCACCGGCCGGAAATGGGAGCTGGTCGCCGCCCAGGCGGCCACGCCAAAGTACGCGATCTGCAACGCCGACGAGTCCGAGCCGGGCACGTTCAAGGACCGCCAGATCCTCGCCGAGCAGGCGCATCTCGTGCTCGAGGGCCTGCTGCTCGGCATGGCGGCGACCGGCGCCGAGGAGGGCTGGGTATTCATCCGGCACGAGTACGGGCCGGAGGAGGCGGTGGTCCGCCGCGAGATCGACTACCTGCGCGCCGCGGGGCTGGCCGGCGAGAACGTCGCTGGCACCGGCCGGCGCCTCTCGGTCGAGGTGTTCACCTCACCGGGCGGATACATCCTCGGCGAGGAGTCGGCGCTGATCGAGTGCATGGAGGGGCACCGCGGCGAGCCGCGCAACAAGCCGCCGTTCCCCGGCGTGTACGGCCTGTGGGGGAAGCCGACGCTGATGAACTCGGTCGAGACATTCGCCCACGTGCCGATCATCGCCCAGCGCGGGGCGGACTGGTGGAAGCAGCAGGGCACCGCCGGCGGCAGCGGGCTGAAGTTCTTCGCGGTCTCCGGGCACGTCGAGCGTCCCGGCGTGTACTGCGTCCCGATGGGCACGACCGCCCGCCAGCTGCTCGAGCTGGCCGGCGGGGTCAGCGGCGGCCGGCGGCTGGGCGCGATCCAGCCCGGCGGCGCGTCGTCGAACTTCCTGGGGCCCGACGGGCTCGACGTTCCGCTGGACTTCGACGCGCTGGCCCAGGCCGGGTCGATGCTCGGCTCGGGCGCGCTGGCCGTGCTGGCCGAGGGGACCGACCTGCTGGCCGCGGCCACGAACGTGCTGCGCTTCTTCCGCGACGAGTCCTGCGGCAAGTGCGTCCCGTGCCGCGTCGGGTCCACCAAGGCGCACCAGATCCTGTCCGGCCTGCTCGAGGACGGCGGCGGCCCGGCCCAGGTCGACGAGCGCGTGGCGAAGCTCGAGGAGACCATGCGCCGGACCTCGATCTGCGGGCTCGGCCAGGTCGCGCTCGGCCCGGTGATGAGCGTGGTGAAGCTGGCCGGCGGGCGGCAGGCCAACGGCAGTGCGTGATCAGGCACGGGGCATGACCGGCACTGGGCCTGATCCGCACGACCGGCCCGGGCCAGCGGGCCGGGAGTTCTTCACGACCCGGACCGTGGCCGAGGCGCTGGCCGGGTTCCGGCCCTCGCGGCGCACGACGGCCGAGACCGTGCGGCTCGCCGACGCCCTGGACCGGGTTCCCGCGGCCTCGGTCACCGCGCCGCACGCGCTGCCCGGGTTCGCGCGCTCGACCGTGGACGGCTACGCCGTGCGGGCAGCCGACACCTACGGGGTATCCGACGGGCTGCCGGGCTACCTCGACGTGGTCGGCGCGGTGCGGATGGGCACCGCGCCTCCCCCCGACGTCGGCGTCGGCCCAGGGAGGGCAGTCAGCATGCCCACCGGCGGGGTGCTGCCGCCGGGCGCCGACGCCGTGGTCATGGTCGAGTACACCCAGGCCGTGCTCGACGGGACGATCGAGGTCGTCCGGCCGGTCGCCCCGGGCGACGGCGTCGTGCGGGCCGACGAGGACGCCGCCCCCGGGGCCGAGCTCGTGCCCGCCGGCCGCCCGCTGCGCGCGCAGGACCTGGGCATGCTGGCGGCGGCCGGGGTCACCTGCGTGGCGGTCCGCGCGCGCCCGCGGGTGACGATCTTCTCCACCGGCGACGAGGTGGTGCCGCCCGATACCGCGACGCTTCGCCCCGGCCAGGTGCGCGACGCGACGGCGGTGGCGCTCGCGGCGATGATCACGCAGGCGGGCGGCGAGCCGCTCCCGGGCGGCATCGTCCCGGACGATCCCGCGGCGCTCGAGGCCGCCCTCCGTGCCGCGCTCACGGCCAGCGACGTGATCGTGATCTCGGCCGGCTCGTCCGTCGGGGCCCGCGACGAGACCGCGGGCGCGGTGGCGCGGCTCGGCCCGCCGGGCATCTGGTGCCACGGCCTGGCGATCCGGCCGGGCAAGCCCACGCTGCTGGCCGAGTGCGCGGGAGTACCGGTGATCGGCCTGCCCGGCAACCCCCGCTCGGCGCTCGTGGTGTTCCGGCTGATCGGGGTGCCGCTCGTGCGCCGCGTCGGCGGATGTACCAGCGCGCCCGCCGAGCCGGTCGTGCGGGCGCGGCTGGGGCGCGACCTGGCCTCCGCCGCCGGGCGCCTCGACGTGGTCCAGGTCCGCGTACGGGACGGCGTCGCGGTCCCGGTCTTCGGGCTGTCGGCGCTGCTGTCCGTGCTCACGGCCGCCGACGGGTACGTGATCGTGCCCGAGGAGGCGACCGGCCTCGACGCGGGCACCGAGGTCGACGTCACCCTGTACCGGTGACCGAACCGGACCAGGCTGAGCCCGGTGCCGTTATGGAAGGTACCGTTGATCAGCGTCATGCCAGATAGCCCGTTCCTCAGCGACGTTCCCGCCGCCCGCGCCCTCCAGGCCTGGGGCAGCGCCCGTGAGGCCGGAGGCTGCCCGGGCCGGCTGCCGGCCGAGCGGGTCCGGCTCGAGGACGCCGCGGGCCGGGTCACGGCCGAGCCGGTATGGGCCACCCGCTCCTCACCGCCGTTCGACGCCGCCGGCATGGACGGGATCGCCGTGCGCGCCGCCGACACCCTCGGCGCCAGCGAGACCAGCCCGGTCTACCTCCAGCCGGACGCCTACGACGTCGTCGACACCGGCGACCCGATGCCCGGCGGGCGCGACGCGGTCGTCATGCGCGAGCACGTGCACCACGCCGGCGACGCGGCCGAGCTGCGCGCCGCCGTGCCGCCCTATCAGCACGTGCGCTCGATCGGCGAGGACGTGAGCACGGCCGAGTTGCTGCTGCCCGAGGGTCACCGGCTGCGGGCCGTCGACCTCGCCGCCGCGGCGGCCGCCGGGGCCACCCAGCTCCTGGTGCGGCGCAGTCCCGTGGTCGCCGTCCTGCCCACCGGCGACGAGGTGCGGCCCATCGGCACGCAGACCGGTCCCGGCGAGATCCTCGACACCAACTCGCTGATGCTGGCTGCCCAGGCCCGCGAGGCCGGCGCCGTGGCGCACTGCCTGCCGATCGTGCCTGACGATCCCGCCCGCCTCGCCGGGGCCGTCAGCGCCGCGGTGGCCAGCTGCGATCTGCTGATCATCGTGGCGGGCTCGAGCGCTGGCCGTGATGACTACACCGCCAGGATCGTGGCCCAGCTCGGGACGCTGGCCGTGCACGGCGTGGCCGTGCGGCCTGGCCACCCCGTGGTGCTCGGCGTCGTCGACCGCACGCCCGTGCTCGGCGCCCCGGGCTACCCGGTGTCCGCCGCGCTGACCTTCGACATCTTCGCCGAGCCGCTGCTGGCCGAGCTGGAGGGAGCCGGGCCCCGCCGCCGCCAGCGGACCCGGGCCCGGCTGGCCCGCAAGCTCGCCTCACCGCTCGGCATGGACGACTGGGTGCGGGTGCGCCTGGGAGTGGTGGGGGGCACGATGGTCGCCACGCCGCTGCCCCGCGGCGCTGGCGTGCTCACCTCGCTGGTCCGCGCCGACGGGCTGCTCGTCGTCCCGGCCGGGCGGGAAGGTCACCATCCCGGCGAGGAGGTCGAGATCGAGCTGCTCCGCAGCCTGGACGAGATCTCCCGTACGATCGTCGCCATCGGCTCGCATGACCTCGTCCTGGACCTGGCCGCCTCCGCGCTGCGCTCCGACGATCCCCGCGTCACGCTCGCGTCCTCGAACGTCGGGTCCCTCGGCGGCCTGGTGGCCCTGCGCGACGGGCTGTGCCACGTCGCCGGGTCGCACCTGCTGGACCCCGCCACCGGGGAGTACACCCTGCCCTATCTCGGCCGGATCCTCGGCGGCCGCGACGTCAATGTCATCCGCCTCGTGCACCGCGACCAGGGGCTGATCGTCGCGCCGGGCAACCCACTCGGCCTGAGGGGCATCGGCGACCTCATCCGCCCGGGCGTGCGCTACGTCAACCGCCAGCGCGGGGCCGGAACCCGGGTGCTGCTGGACCACGAGCTGCGGATGCACGGGATCAGCTCCGACGCGATCGACGGCTACGCGCGGGAGGAGCCCACCCACCTGGCCGTGGCGGCTGCCGTCGCCGCCGGGCGCGGCGACGCCGGCCTGGGGATCATGGCCGCCGCGCGCGCCTTCGGCCTGGACTTCCTTCCGGTTACGCGCGAGCCGTATGACCTCGTGGTCGCCGCGTCCGAAGCGGAGAGCCCGCGCCTGGCCCCCCTGTGGGCGCTGCTGCAGTCCGACAGGTTCCGGGGCGCCGTGGAGGAGCTGGGCGGGTACGGGACGAAGGAGATGGGCCGGCGGATCAGGTAGTCGCCTGCGGCTCTCGGTC
>WNFN01104123.1_pt1 | contig 11796 bp, 10 predicted proteins | sample 5400161 | NCBI WGS metagenome assembly WNFN01 (sample SAMN13153353, study PRJNA577476) | soil metagenome | isolation source: 80 cm saprolite on Douglas fir-dominated hillslope | place: USA:California | collected 2013-09-17
TGAACTTCGAGCAGACGCCTAAACTGAGTCCTGGCCCGGTTCAGATCGCCTTGCGCTAATAACAGGTCTCCCACCTTTTCGTAACGGACTGAGAGAGCGGCTTGCCACGCACTGTTCTCTGGATCTTCCTTGACCAACTTTCGGCTGATCTCTAGCGAACGGGTGAACTTGGCTAATGCACCGTCCATATCACCCTGCACCATTAGCCGATCACCCTGATCTTGCAGAAGCGCGGACCATCTGCTCAGCCCCTCGGGATCTTGCTGGCTGAAACCGAATTTGTCATAGTACGCCTCGACCCTTCTCTGGGCGTCCTCAACAATGTCGAGATGATCAATCGGCTCCAGCTTTTCCCTGAGCTGTTCGAGTAGGTGGTCAATGATATCTTCGGCGCCTCTCCGGGCGGCCACGGCTTGGTTCTCTCCTTGAACCGCCGCATTCTTCTGCACCGCGACCTCATGCGCCCGCCAAACCGCTGCTCCGACAACGGCGGTGAGCAGCGCGATGATACCTGCCACCACCATGCCCCCATAATTATAGGAACCAGAGGAATTACCAGAATCAGCGTATTGAGCGGAAGGTGACGCCGTCACATTAGCGGAGTTAGTGCCAGCGGCCGCCGCCGGCGAAAGCCAGATAAAAGCGATCACGACGGCAATGGCAAAAGCGCTCGCTAGATAAGGGCAAGAGATCCTCCTGGTTTGTCTAACGATTGAACCTATCATCGTAATCACTGAATGCCTCCGCAAAAGTTAGCCACCGATTGGCATTCGTGGGTTAACGGTTTGCCGTTAGCCGTTCGGGGTTGCACATCTCGGTGCGACCACAGGCAATATTTCCAGAAACCCGTGAATCAACGACGACAACGACTAACGCATAACCGCTAACTGATCACCGTCAACCCGACTACCCTGTCGACGTTTTAGGGATCAACTCGGCGATGTCAAGCGCAAGGCCTGATCTGGTTTGCGTTTCCGTTCGCCGCGTGTAGTCAACCGGCAAACAACGCGTCGTAAGCGGCGCCCAGATCTCGCATCTCCGCCGGCGAAAGCGCAACCAACGGCGGACGCACGGTTAACCAACGACTCTCCTTTGCACGATAAGACAAAAGCGCTTTAACGGCGGGAGTAACCGGATACTTCAGGATCGCTTCGACCAGATCGCTCACTCGGGAGTCATCTTTTCCGTGCTCAATGAGCGGTAATAGAACCGGCGCACATAGGTTAGCGAGCCCGGATATCGCTCCCTTGGCGCCAAGTCGAACCCCAGCCGCCAGATGACGCTCATCCCCGATCAAGATCGCAAGATCGGAATGCGCGCGTAGTAGCGATTCGGTAAACGGCCAATTACCGCCCGAGTCTTTGACGCCGATGATGACCCCCGGAAACGTCGCTTTCAATCGCCTAATTAGGTCCACCGAAAGCGGCGCCTGGGTGACCGACGGAATATGATAAAGGATCACGCGAAGGGAACTATGAGCAGTTTTTTCCAGGACCCGCGAAAACCACTGGTACAACCCTTCATCTCGGACACCTTTAAAATAGAACGGCGGCGCTAACAGGATCCGGCCGCACCCGCTATCGCTTAAAATCCGTATTTGCTCGAACGCATCTCCGATTGAAGCGGATGCGATTCCCCCCACGATTTGAGCGCGGGGATCAATCCCGGCGGACAAGAGAGCACCCAACATTTTGCTGCGCTCACCCATGCTCACAGAAGCGCCTTCGCCGGTGGTACCGAAAACGGTAACACTCGAACATCCCGCGTCCAAAGTGGACCGAGCATGCGCTGCTAACAAACGATAATCGATCGATCCGTCATCATTGAACGGCAGCGCCAAAGCGCACGACAAACCAAATCGGCTACTGGATTCCATTGAATTAAGACCACTCCGTGGCATCACCCTTCCTTAGCCAGACCAAGGGTGCTACTACTAATTTTCCTGATCAAAAGCGGCTTCCCAGGCGCTTCTTCTGAACAAACCTTTTGCCGAGGCGAAACCACAGTATTAGCATGACGCACCCGTAACCGAAACGCTGGCAAGGAGAAACGCACTTATTATTGCTGACTTAGGAAATCTCTGTTCTGATCTTGAACGTTTCAAGTTGCCCTCGGCTGTGGGCGACCTTACGGCGGATGCATTTGCCTTCTGGAACCCTTCGTTTTGCGAAAAAACGGGTCTCGACCCGGAAGAATTAGCGCAGGTGAAGATAAGCGGTTTGATACGAGTTGATGAGACCCCAGTCGATTTAAGCAAAGGAAAAACTGACGGGGATAACCGTGCCGGATCGTTACTCTGCGCCATCAAACGAGGTGCGAACGATGAAATATTGCCGGCCCGCGCCATCAAACACGAAAATGGTCTGTTGTTGCTATTGCTAGACTCGCCTGCCCATGACCCGACGTTTGAAGGCTACATTCACGGCCGCATTGTCGGACGCGAGGAAGAAGCGAACCGGATGCGGAAATTTTTTCATGATCTGTTGAGCTCGAAAATCCTGGTGGCATCGTTCCTGGCCCATTCCGTTCATGATAAGCTCTCCCGCCGCGGAGCGCCGGAGCTTGACGACTTGCACAAAGTCACCGCTCTATTGGACCAAGTGATCGATGCTATCGTCCACGGTTTCGAACGCCCATCATGAAAAAAGTTTTCATCATTATCGGCGTTCTGCTGGTCTTGGCTTTGGCTGGTTACATCGCGTCGCCCTTCTTCTACGTCTCTTCGCTGAAAAGCGCGTTTCTGTCCGGCGATTCTGATAAATTGGGTAACTTAGTCGATTTTACCGCGCTGCGAGACTCACTGAAGGAACAACTTGCGGACATTATTACGGCACAATCAAAAGAAAGCTCGGACTCGAATCAGAGCCCGTTTGCCGCCCTTACCGCTTTCGTTGGACCTGCGTTTCTTAATCGAGCCGTGGACATGTATTGCACTCCCGATGCCATCGCTGGCTTTATCAAAAAGAATAACCAGGTCCAAAATAACAGTCACTCCTTTATCAAGATTCCGAGCCCGTCCGATCTCGATTGGTCAAAGCTCAGACACTTTTCATTTACCGGCCCGACGAGTTTTCGCATTGGAACCGATCACATCACTTTGTTTGCCCGTCTGGAAGGTTTTGGGTGGAAGCTCTACCGGATCGAGGTGTCCCCTGATTTTCTGGAGCAATCGGTAAATATCAGTCCGTCGGGTGGCGGCTGATAGTGAGGCTGAACACACTCAGCGCGCGGGTTGTAAGTAGTCAGTAATCAGTAGGGCAGTAATCAGTAGGGCAGTAATCAGTAAGGAGCCAGGAGTCAGGAGATCAGGGGTGAGTTGGCCGATGCGCGTATTTTCGGACACAGCGTGCGGTAGGGCGAAGACCCGACTTCGCAAAGCCTACATCTCGGCCTGCGTCCGAAGGTATGACAGGACGCAGAGCAGGGCCGCGCCAAAGCGAAGCGGCGGCGGGTCTCGGCGCGGATTTGCGGTCGCTACCACCCATGTCGTAATCGCGCCGGATTTGAGCCATGCGTGCACGTTGCATCGTAAGCGTCTTACCAACTGGACTCCGAAGATTCCCAGAGGATTGGGTGGTTTGGCCGGCTCGTTAGGTACGTGCCGACCAAGGCACCCGGGGTAAGTTCGCGGATGTGATTGGCCGGGAACTGCTTGGCGTCTGCCTGGAGTGTACGTTCGGCCGGTACTGCAAAACATTCGTGTCATCAGGGGCAAAGTAGACTGGAGGGTTCGGCCTTAAGCGCGAACGATTTCGCCGGGCCCCTTTGAAATTATTTTTGGCTGTTTTTTGTCGATTAATCAATCCTGATCAAGCGAACTAATACGCTTCCTGTTAGCCTCGACGCGTGAAAAATGAAGGAGCATCTAGCCCGGTTGAAAGGGCTCTCTGGTTTATCGAGAACCGTCTTGGAGGAGAGATCTCCCTCGAATCAATCGCCAAATCGGTTGACGTAACCGACCACCACCTAGCGCGAGCGTTCGGCGCAGTGACAGGACAATCCCTCATGCGATATGTTCGTGGCCGCCGCCTCACGGAAGCAGCCCGATCCCTGGCGGCTGGCGAGCCTGACATTCTTAATGTTGCCCTCGAAGCTGGCTATGGCTCACATGAGGCGTTTACGCGAGCGTTTCGAGAACAATTCCAGGTCACACCTGAAGACTTTCGTTCCGCAGGCAGCCTTAGCCATATCCAGCTTGTGGAACCGATTCGCATGGATAGATCAATGTTGATCCAACTCGACCCACCACGATTCGAGGAGAATGATCGCCTACTTATAGCCGGCCTCAGCTCCCGGTATACTTTTGAAACAAGCGAAGGAATTCCGCGCCAATGGCAGCGGTTCGAACCATACATCGGCAATCTAGCCGGGCAGATCGGTCCCGAAACGTACGGGGTTTCTCACAATTTTGATGGTTCGTGTAGCTTCGAATATATCGCCGGCGTGAAGGTATCTCACTTCGCCGCTCTGCCCGATGGATTTGAGACCATTCGTATCGGGCGCCAGCGATACGCTGTTTTTCAACATGGCCAACACGTCTCGATGCTCCGTCGCACCCACTACACGATTTGGAACAAGTGGTTGCCGGATTCAGGTAAGCTAATCGCGGACGCGCCGAACTTTGAACGGTATGGAAAGCAATTCGATCCAATCACCGGCACTGGACCGATTGAAGTCTGGATGCCGGTTGAGAACTAGAGGAGGAACGCCTGATTCAGCCTACAGAAAAGCTTATCACAGGAGAACGCACACAGATGATCACCAAACCAAAGATCGAACATCGAAATGCGCAGCCCTACATGGGGATCCGAGCGGAGGTTACAATGCAAGAATTGGGAAAAGAACTGCTGCCACTCTGGGGTGAAGTGTATGGCTGGTTGGCGAGCAAAGGCTTAAAGCCCATCGGCGCGCCTTTGTGGCGCTATCGCGTCATTGATATGGCGGCGAAGTTGGAGATTGACGTAGCCGTTCCGGTTGCAGGGGCTGCGACAGGCGATAACCGCATCATTGCAGACATTCTTCCCGCAGGACTCTATGCCACTCTCATCTACACCGGACCTTACGAGGGTCTCATGCAGGCGACCGCTGATTTGTTGGCTTGGGCAGAGAAGAAAGGCATTGTCTGGGACAAGCGGCCTGCAGGTCCCAAAAGCGAGGCCTGGCGGGCACGTGTCGAGAACTACCTCACCGACCCAACGAAGGAGCCGGATCCAGCGAAATGGGAAACAGAGCTAGCGTTTAAGCTGGCGGATGATCAAAGAGCGAGTTGAAAACCAAACAACAGTGGTCCTGAATGCGACACTTTTGCAGCATGTGAGTATGACCAGGAAAAATCGATTAATCGGGCTGGCTTTCTTGTGTGTGACTATTCCGCTTATGCTGGTCGCTCAGCCGGCTGAGAAAAAGACGTTGGTGGGGGTGTGGGAAGTGAAGATATCCGCGGGGGGCGGCCCACCACAGCCTCTACTGAGCATTGCGAGCTTTGGCGGAGACGGCAGCTTTAGTACGGCCGGTAACACCAAGTTTCCGCAAGGCCTTGGTTCGGATGAGCGTGGTCCCGGATACGGCCGCTGGGCCCAAACGGGCGACAGAGAGTTCAAACTGACGTTTTACGCGGTGCTATTGAAGGACGGCGAAGTGAACGGATACATGCAAGTCCATGGCACCTTGATCTTGTCCGAGTCAGGGAACGAGTTTACAACCCGCGACTGCAAGGTGGACTTTATGGATGCAGACCGGAAGGTGCTGGACAGCGACAACGATCAGGTGAAAGGCACAAGACTGGAAACACCGTAAACGCCCCGTTGCATCGCCCAGCGTGTGGTCGGTCTTGGTAGCTTCGAAACGCAGCGAGGTGGGTCGTCCACGGCGCGGCTCAAATCCGGCGCGGCAAAATCTTGGGGAAAAACCGATCCAGGGCGCGCCTAGACCCGCCGCCGCTTCGCTTTGGCGCGGCCCTGCTCTGCGTCCTGTCATACCTTTGGACGCAGGCCGCGACGTAGGCTTTGCGAAGTCGGGTCTTCGCCCTACCAAACGCTAGCCCGATTAACTATTGTCCCAACGCTGTAACTGACCCCTGACCTCCTGACTCCTAGATTCTAGCTCCTAGGCTAGCTCCTAGCTCCTTACTGATTACTGATTACTGATTACTGATTACTCGCGAAAATACGGCGCCCATCGCCCAGCACGCTTAATCACGCTGCTTCCGAAAAACGCGTCCTTTCAGCGGTCTCCGCACAGATTCGGCGGATAGCGTTTGCCAATCGCGTTTCCGTGCCGGCCGTTAGCGAAGGTGGCCGGTCTCCCACAAAAAGCCAGTTCTTGATGCCGATATGCACCGACGACAGAGGTTCATGGGCGGCCAGCCGTTCGAGATCCGCGGCGAGCGAGCTTTCCAAGTCGTGCATCTCACCGATAAAACCTCCGGACCCCACTACTAACGCCGGTTTATATTGAAAAACGCGGTCGGGAAGCCGGTTTAATAGCGCCTTTAAGCAACCGCTCCAGTCATCCTTTGGTATCGGGGCAAGTAATACTATCGCGCGCGCGTTGCGGATAAGCTCCACCAGACTATGGAGGCGGACTTGCGCGCCGGCTGAGTCCGCCTTCAAATCAATGGCGTAAGCGGCTTTGAGTTCGGCCTGGTAAGGGTGCAAATGCTGCGCCAACGCCTGCAGCAAAAAGCCAGGCCTCGAGAATTTGTTAGGATGACCCGAAATGGCGAGAAGGTAACTCATAGTGATACATTTTGCCTTTGCTTGTGCCGGAAGAGGGTGACTAACCCTGAAACTGGCTTGGGGGGCGTCGTGGTATCGCGCTTTAGCGCTTAGACCAACAACGGGCTACCGATACACACGCCCAGAGTCGCATCGGTGAATGAGATCGATGCTGATCAGCCGATTGAATGGCGTGGCGTGGTATCACGACGCCCAAACGATATCTCAACAGTGCGAAATGCAAGTGATTTGTTTGGTTGAGTGTGTTTGCGTCCCAGCAGACCCCGTCGAACTTTGTCCTATATGGACTTGTCAGACTTTGTCCCGGAGGGACTAAATGATCGTAGGGACTCGACTGAGCTCGCCGAAGTCCAGGCAATTCATTGCCTGGTATCCATGCGAAAACGGGAACCGTCCCGTAGGGCACGGTGTGATTGGGTCCGATAGGCGTGCTACGATCAGGGCGACTAATCAACCCGGGATAAGGATCAGACCGTCCCTACGACGGGACGGATTCTCGATTGAACGGGTTCCAGGCAATAAATTGCCTGGACTTCGGCGAGCTCAGTCGAGTCGCTACGATCATTAGTCCCTCCGGGACAACCGCACTTGGTGGCAAGCCGCGTCGCCTAAACAAAGGCGGACCCGTCGCGCCGCAGGACATTCGGCGAGCTCAGTCGAGTCGCTTGGAGAAGGCGGAACCTGTCGCGCCACAGTGCCGGCGTCAGCCGGACGACGGCGGATAAGTCTTGAATAACCCGGCGCAAAACCGGATCTTGAGTAGCGCATGCAGTCGGCCTACGACCTTGTGGTAATTGGGGGAGCAATCGCTGGGGCATCTACCGCTTTTCTATTGAAACGGCAGAACCCGGCGTTGCGGGTCCTTATCATCGAAAAAACCGAGCAGTTTGATCGGAAGGTCGGCGAATCTACGAGCGAAGTGGGTGCTTGCTTCCTGACTCGCGTCTTGAACCTCTCGAATCATCTCGGCCAAGAACAGATCACAAAGTCCGGCCTCCGAATGTGGTTCTACCGTCATAGCCACGACTCTTATACTCGCTGCACCGAGATCGGACCGAAACATCAAACCCGCCTACCGGCGTTTCAGCTCGATCGGTCAACCCTGGATGAAGCAGTCCTGAAGAAGGCCTTACGTGTCGGGTGTGAACTTTGGCGACCCGCCAAGGTCATGGACTTAGAGCTAGGTGGTGAAGGCAACAACCGAATCAACGTCCGCATCAACGACGAGCCGCATACCGTATCCGCTCGCTGGGTGATTGACGCAAGCGGTCGAAACGCAGTTGTTCCGAGGAAACTAAAGCTTTTTCGACCCTTAGAGAGCCATCCTATCAACGCCATTTGGGCCCGGTTTCGCAAAACGACCGACCTGGATGGCCCGGAAATATGGGAGACTGCCCCCGGTTTTGCCGAACCTTGCTGGGCAATGCGCCAATGGGCAACAAATCATCTAATGGGTTACGGCTGGTGGGGTTGGCTCATTCCGTTGAAAGGCGGAGACTGCAGTGTCGGATTGGTCTACGATCAGCGCCTCTTCGAGTTACCGCCTGGACCGAACCTGGGTGAAAGACTCAAAAGCCATCTGATGACCCATCCCCTGGGCAAGAAGGCGCTGTGCGATGCCGAGTGTATCGAGAGAGATGTGCACGCTCTATCGAACCTGGCCTACTATTCCGCCCAATCGATGGGTGACGGTTGGGCTTTGGTCGGTGATGCGGCCGGTTTTCTGGATCCGCTCTACAGCCAAGGATTCGATTTCATTTCTTACACCTGTTACTCCACTTTCGAAATTCTCGGTGATCGCTTCGCCGGCAAAGACATTTCGGAAGCACGCGCCCGGTATAACGAATTGTATCAAGAGCAATTCCACACTTGGTTCGAAAGCATCTATAAGGATAAATACTATTATCTCGGGGATGCCGAGCTCATGACGGTCGCGTTCTACCTGGACATCGGCGCTTACTTCCTCGGACCTGTCGGACAAGCGTACAGCAACCATCCTCATCGCTATTCGGCAATGCCATACGCAGGACCGATCGGACGATTCTTTGGCAAGTTTATGCGATGTTATAACGCTCGCTTGGCCGCCATCGCTAAACGCCGGGTCGCGACCGGAAGCTACGGTTTACACAATCTGGATTCCCGGCTGTTTCTGCCGGGCTTTGTCCCGGGCCCTGGCTCCTTACGGTTCATGTTAACGGGCGTCCGCAAATGGCTCGAGGTCGAGTGTAAGAATAAGTTTCAACGACCTCGTTCCGAACCTCTGCCCGACATCGCCCAAGCGACACCGCTGGCCCGGAGCTAAGGGTGGGGACGAGCTCCTCACCAGGCGCTTCGCGTTCGGCGCTCGGCGTTCGTGCTCGTGCTCGTGCTCGAACGTTGTTGCTTGCAGAAAAGGCGTGTCAACCCAATTAGAAGCGCATTCCCGGAATTGCACCCGCGTAGCGGGTTGAAGGTGCTCACCAGGCGCTTCGTTCTCGTCCTCCCGCCTTCGCCAAGCCTACGGCGCGGCAAGCTGTCCTCGAATCCGGCCGCGCGGCGTGTTGGCCCGCCCGCATCGCTACGCGAAGCGTTGCGGGCGGGCGTGTTGGGGTACTGCGCCAAGTCCGAATTGCGCCCGCGTAGCGGGTAGGGATGCTGATGAGCGGAGCCGGCTGCGACGTAGGACTTCGGCGAGCTCAGTCGAGTCGCTTGGCGTAGTCGAGAGCTCATCCCTACCGGTCAGCGCAGTCTGGAGGGGAGCCGTGCAAATGCCACTACGCCAGCCACATAGGTCACATCAACAAAGAAACGAGCGCGAGCGAGCGGAAACGCCGAGAACGAGCGAGAACAACGCCCCTATCTGGTGTGAGTCCTTCCCGTTCACGCTCGCTCACGGCGCTCTCGCTCGTTCCCGCTCGTTCCACACCGCGTGTTTCCGGCTTTACTTCAGAAGAAGAACTAGAGATAAAAATCGCTTCGGAAGCCGTTTCAGGAGCTTGTGTGCGGGTTCGAACGCCATACGGCAGGCATCGCCGGCAAGCGGGCCCCCTAACCGGCAGTCCGTCCAAACGACAAGCAATGAAATTACCAAACATCTTCGAGAAGGATGCCACTCCGATTCCCTTTACACCTGGTCAGATCATTTTTGAGGAAGGCCAGGCACGGGATTTTATGTATGTCGTGAAGAAAGGCGAAGTCGATATTGTGATTCGCGGCCACGTAGTCGAGACAGTCGGCGAAGACAGCTTCTTCGGAGAACTGGCCCTAATCGATCGCTCTCCTCGCAGCGCCACCGCTATAGCCAAGACCGATTGCGTGCTGATCAAGATCGATGAGAGACAGTTCCTCTATTTAGTTCAGGAAACCCCGTTCTTCGCGCTGATCGTCATGCGCACACTCGCAGCCCGCATCCGGCGCCGGAACGTACAGACCTTACCGTAAGTCATCTAGCGGCATACCCACTCGTTTCCAAGAACTCCCGAAGCGATCGGAGCAGCCGAGCATTCTAGTTTGCCATCCTCACACCGGGAAACTCGGCTTTCACCGAGTCGTTGGTGAGAGCGACGATAGTCAAAACTCCGAGAATTGTCCCGAACGGTGTTATCACGCATTCGGCACAAGCGAGAGCAAAACAGACCCAGTAATGCTTACGGCGGCGCAGCAGCAAGCCGGCAACTAGAATGCACGTTGACAAAAGCAGCCCAAATAAAATCCCAAACGTACCCGCAATGATAAACATCCACCCGAAAAACGCCGGCGGATTACCGCTAGCTTGGCTCCCGAAGGCATTCAGGACAAAGCAGATCCCGAGAACGATATGCAAAATCGGCAGAAAAGAAATGCAATAACCCAATCCGGCAACCACGAAATGAGCGATGGCCAGCGGCTTTAAATAGCTCCGGACCTCGGCCTTTGGCGTATTCAGGTGAGTGATACCATACTTTTGCTTGTTCCACCGTGGGGAACTCAACCACCACGACCCGTTCCAGCGCCCACTCTCCTTCGATAGCCTCCCATACACCGCCACGGACGATGTAACGGCCGCCGTACCGCTCAATCGCCGCCTGCGCCAACGTCCGATACTCCTCCATCTTCGCAGCGTCCACCACTTCAGAAACTTCGGAGACTACGTATGCAGGCATCGCTTCCTTTTCTTAACACTGCCTCCGGTATGGTCCAAGTTCACCAGGAAAATCGCCGCGACCCGCCAATCACCAATGACTGATTACTGATCAGTGATCACTGGCCAAGCGTCGCCATAAACTCCTCCAACGCCGGCGACCGGACCAAATCCCGGCGGGTAATAAACACGGTCTCAATCCGAGCGTCAGCCGGGGACAATCGATGAACTGCGACCTCTTGGCGTTTGACGTAAGATTCTACGACGGAGAAAGGCATCATGGTGATACCTAGGCCGGCGCTGACACATCCAATAATCCCTTCCAACGTTCCCATCTCGAGTTGGTTAACCAAGGTTAGTCCACGGCCGGCGAGAAACCGCTCCAGCTTTTGGCGATAGGAGCAACCGACCCGAAAGACGAACACCTTCGGGATTTTTCCTTCTGCCAATGCCGCAGGTACCGATTTGTATTCGGGCGAGCTCACCAGCACCAGCTCCTCCATGAAAGCGCGGGTCGGCTCGAGCTCGTCTACTTCGACTGGCCCAGCGACAAAAGCCCCGTCCAATCGGTATTCCAAGACTGCTTGGGTCAGGGTCCGCGTGGTCCCGGTCTCAATCGCTACATCGACATTGCGATGCGCTGGGACATACTTTCTTAACAATGCCGGTAGTCGCGCCGCCGCTGTAGTTTCCATCGACCCCAATCGCAGCGCTCCCCGCGTAGCCTGATTAGCTGAAACCGCGTCCCTGGCCTTTTGCAACAACACGTCCAGCTGATGAGCGTAGGGCAACAGATCACGTCCGGATCGTGTCAACGTAACTCCCTGATGATGCCGCTGAAAGAGCGAGACTCCCAATTCATCCTCCAACAATCGGAGCCGCGTCGTCACGTTGGACTGCACAGTATTCAGTCGGCGAGCGGCTTTAGTGATGCTGCCATAGCGGGCAACCGCCGCAAAG
>WNFN01080472.1_pt2 | contig 11794 bp, 6 predicted proteins | sample 5400161 | NCBI WGS metagenome assembly WNFN01 (sample SAMN13153353, study PRJNA577476) | soil metagenome | isolation source: 80 cm saprolite on Douglas fir-dominated hillslope | place: USA:California | collected 2013-09-17
ACCATGCTCCCACTTGCCACGGTGCTGAGCTATGTCCAACCCATTGCCTCTGCCCTGGATTACGCACATGCCCACCGCCTGATTCATCGCGACCTCAAGCCTGAAAATCTCCTCTTTGGTCGCGACAACGACATCGTGCTCAGTGATTTTGGCATGGCCTTGCTCCTGCGGAGCACCGACAGTATGAGTATGCAAGGGATTGGCGGCACGTTGGCGTACATGGCTCCAGAGCAGATTCGTGGCAAACCGAGCGCCGCCAGTGATCAATACGCGCTGTCGATTATGGTGTATGAATGGCTGGCTGGAAGCCGCCCGTTCCATGGCGGGGCTGCTGAACTCTGTGGACAACACCTGTTTGTATCTCCACCTCCTCTCACTTCCCTGGTGCCAGATCTCTCTCCACTGCTGGAGCGTGTCCTCTTCAAAGCCTTAGCGAAAGACCCTGGGGCACGTTTTGCGAGCGTGGGCGCTTTTGCCAATGCGTTAGAGGACGCCAGCCGGGGAAAAGCGCCAGCGCCCCTGTTTGAGGCAGCACCTGTTGATCACACTTCCGGTGCGAACAGGACTCAGACGCGCAATTCGTACCGAAAGCGGATGCTTCATCTGCCAACGCAACTGATCTCACTCGTCGGGCGCGAGGCGGAACGCAAAGCTGCCTGCGTCTTGCTTGTCCGCCCAGAAGTGCGCCTGCTGACGATGACCGGACCGGGGGGGATCGGAAAAACCAGCCTCGCGCTTTCCGTTGCCGATGATATGCAGGACAATTTTGCCGATGGCGTCTGTTTTGTTCCACTGGCGGCGGTCCATGATCCAGAGCTGGTCGTACCAGCCATTGCTGAGGCTTTGGAGCAGCAGATGGGCCAGCGTCCGATTCTGGAAATCGTGCGAGCCTATCTGCGTGACAGACATCTGTTGCTCGTGCTGGACAATTTTGAGCAGGTGGTACAAGCAGCGTCCTCTTTGAGCGAGCTGCTGCAAAGTTGCCCGGATCTGACCATCGTTGTCACAAGCCGGGAGAGCCTGCGTGTACAAGGCGAGCATGAGTTCCCCGTCCCTGCCCTAGATCTCCCTGACCTGACGAAGTACGGTGAGAAAGCCATGCTCGGGCAGCATGCAGCGATTGCCCTCTTTGTCGAGCGAGCACAGGCCATCAACCAGGCATTTCGGCTGACAGAAGAGAATGCACGTGCCGTCGCCGAGATCTGTGTGCGCCTGGATGGGTTGCCTCTGGCCCTGGAACTGGCGGCAGTGCAGATCAAGCTCTGGTCCCCGGCCCAGGTGCTCTCACGTCTCTCCTCCCGTTTGCAGGTGCTCACCGGGGGACGGCGCGATGCACCAGCGCGGCAGCGGACCTTGCGTGATGCGATCAAGTGGAGCTACGATCTTCTCTCGGCTTCCCAACAGCAACTGTTCCGGCGTTTGAGCATCTTCGTGGGCGGCTGTTCGTTGGAGGCGATTGAAGAGTTGTATCGTCTACTTGGTGATGATCCCGCTTTAGTAGCCGATGAGGTGGCCGCTCTTTTGGACAAGAACGTCATCAAGTCAGGCGGGCACAGCCGAGAGGGGATACGCATTCTGCTGCTGGAAACGATCCGCGAGTTTGGCCTGGAGTGTTTGCAGGAAGCCAATGAATGGCAACCCACTGGAGACGCCCATGCTCGCTTCTTTGTCTGGTGGAGTCGGATCGGCTGTCAAGAGTTGTTTGGGCCAGAGCAACTGCTCTGGATGACGGATCTGATGCGCGAGATGGGCAACTTGCGGGCCGTGATGCGCTTTGTCCTGGAGCAAAGTGCATGGGAACTGGCATTGCGCCTGGGAGGAGCTCTTGGCCCTCTCTGGATCTTCTTGGGAGTCAGCAATCAGAAAATCTACCTCGTTGAGGGAGCGTATGCGCGCGCCCTGATCCTCTATGGAGGACTGGTGCCCTGGCTAGGGGAAGCAGAGCGGGGGGAGCCTGCGTGTCGGGAAGGAGTGGAACGCTTTCGGAGCCTGGGCGATCTCCAGGGAGTGATCCATGGCCTGTGGATGCTCTTTTCGAGCCTGTTTGCCCAATGCAAGTTGGAAGCGGCACACCACACGGCGCAGGAAGCGGTGGGACTGGCCCGGCAGCATGCAGCGAGTTGCACCTGGTGGGGTGCGCCCTGGACATTGGGCTACTCGCTTTTTAATGTCGGGATGGTTGCCATCCATGATGGCCGCTACCCGGAAGGCAGAAGCGCCGTCGAGGAAGCCGCCGGGCTTTGCGCCAGGGCGGGAGATCGGTTTTTCTCGATCTGGTCCACCTTGTTCCTGGGAGAAATGATCACCCTGGAGGGGAAAGACGAGCAGGCGCAAAATGTCCTGGAGCAATGTCTTCCCACGCTGAGGTCACTAGAGATGAAAGCGCAGGAAGCGGAGGCGCTGCGTTTTCTGGGACTGCTGGCCTTGCGTCAAGGCTCCAAAGATCATGCCGCGAGTCTGGCGGCAGAGAGTGTGCGGCTCGCCAGAGAAACGGATGATACGCAAGTCGTCGTCTGGGGATTACTCACTGCGGCCAGAATGGAACAGGCTCGGCAGTCTCCTCAAGAGGCACAAGCGCTGGCAGAGGAGGGGCTGAGACTGGCACTGAACCGCTCTGATCGCTTAACGGTGCCCGCTGGTCTGGAACAGCTGGGATACGTAGTTGCGACGCAAGACCAACCAGTTTGGGCGGCGCGCCTGTTCGGAACAGCTCAAGCGTTACGGGAAGCCATGGGCGAACCTCTGGCGCTGATTGACCAACAAGAGCATAAGGAAAGAATCACAGCAGTGCGCGCAAGGCTCGATCCTCTGGCGTTTCGTGCAGCCTGGATGCAAGGGCGTGGGATGACGGCAGAGCAGGCGTTGGCAACTTCAGGTGAGAGTCTGGGAGCAGCTCCTGTGGCAGCACTGCCAACGCGTGCTGGCGAATTGCCAACAGAAGCGGCGCATATGGGCCTGACCCGACGAGAGTGGGAGGTGTTGCAGTTGCTCGCCGAAGGCTTGACCAATGCACGGATTGCTGAGCGCCTGGTTCTGAGCGTGGTGACGATCAACTCTTACCTGCGCTCGATTTACGGGAAACTCGGTGTTTCGACGCGCACTGCGGCGACGCGCTACGCGCTGGATCATCACCTGGTGTAGGACTATCCAACTTCACCCTCCTGGCCCGGCTGGCGGAGGATCGCATCGTCATCCTTTCCACCCACGTGGTTGAAGACGTCAGCCAGACCTGCGAGCGTCTGGCTGTGCTCGATCAGGGTCGGCTGATCTTCGACGGCCTCACGAGCCAACTTATCGAGTCCGCCACCGGCCACACCTGGCAATTCCTCGCCCCGCCAGCCTACGTTCCATCAGAGGAACTGAGCGTGATCTCAGCTCTGCCGTACAGAGAAATTTCAGTATCCTCAAGCGGATCGATATTCTGTGGCAACCAGACCGCTCCTGCCTTGGGCAAGAATACATGCATAAACCGAAAAGGTCAAGTGTTTTTGCACTAAGGCAGGGCTATTTACTTCTTGCTTCCTGACAAGGGCCAGACCCCACCCCAAGATTTTAAGAGAGGTTTTTCGGGCAGGCGGGGCGAAGCCCCACCTGCCCGAAAAACCTCTAGAAACAAATGGGGAGGCGGGGCGAAGCCTTGAGGAGAGAAGTAAATAGCCCTGGCACTAAGGGAAGATGAGATTATACGCAAAGAGGGCAGAACTACTGCCAAAAGGTGCCGAAATGCAGGGGTCTCCCACATCGTCCAGAGAGGCGCCAGAGTTATTGAGATTGGGCAAACCACTAAAGTTAAACGGAGGAAGCAGAGTGGTACTGGCTCCCTCGAACAATTGATGCCCACTGGTATTTGATAGAACGAACAATGAGCCTCCTATGAACAGAGTAGCCGGGGTCAGGTTGGTCTGTCCCAGATTAAGAAGGCTGAAGACCTGCCAGTTGGACGTTGGTATCTTGTAAAACTCCACGAGAGTGCCGCTAGTGCTATCGACAAAGATGGTCACGGTTGATCCCACGACGACTGGGCTTGATATTCCCAGGGGTTTCACCCCAGTCCCAGAGACCTGGGTGAGATCAGTGACGCCGGTTCCCGCGCCGAAGTTAATCGTTCCATCAGGATTCACAATCTGTACGAAAGTCAACAGATCGCCTCCACTGCTTGTGCTCACCGTCTGAATGGAGTTCCCCCCATAGAAGTAGGGTCTGCCGATAATCGCATGAACGCCTGTCTGATTGGTCAGATCAATATCCTGCCAGTTACTGGTAATCGGCTTGTAAAAGTCGTGCAGGTGCTTATTTGAGTCAGTAGCGTACACATGAACCGTACTGCCAACCAGGATGGGTGTTGGAGCAGTGGTGAGGTTGGCTCCACTCCCACTAAGGCCGCTGAGATCAAAGACCTGCCAGACACCTCCATCGCCTAAGCCTACGAAGGAAAGCAGGTGTCCATTTTGGAGAGCAAAAACTTGTGTCGAAGGATTGTTGCCTCCAAGGTAGAGCGCGCCAACTCCAACGGTTTGAGTCACCTGGGAACCTGCGCTCGCAGAGATATTCGTCGCTCTCCCACTTGAGCCAGCGGGCTGGCCAACGGTGTCCCACAGATTTCCGTTTTGATCGACGGTAAAGACGTGGACAAAGCCATCGCCGTTGCCGTGGGTAACGCATGTTGGCGAAATGTCCATTGGTGGAAGAGCTGGATTGATAAAGGTCGTCACATTGAAGGGCTGACTCAGCGGGTTAATTTCCCAACGGTATAACGAAGAGGCTGGCGTTTTTGCCGCAGCCTGCGCTTTTAACGGGAGCAGCAGCAGGCTGAGAGCAACAAGACTACTGCATACAAGAAGAAAGACGCGTTTCACCGTCACCATTCTCTACTCCTTTTGATTGAAGACTACCTTTTACCTTCTTAAAAAAGCACTACAAGGTCGAAACCTGAGCACCCTCACCGGTCATCTGCCGGGCGACTTGCCAGCGAAAAAGTGTGGCATAGCGTCCCTGCTTGTTCCAGAGCTCGTCATGTGTTCCCGTTTCAACTAACTCGCCATTTTCCATGACAAAGATCCGATCAGCGTGGATAACTGTACTGAGACGATGACCGATGATCACCGTTGTGCGTCCATAGCGATTGGTTGCCAGGGTCTGAAGAATGCCCTGTTCCGTTGCCCCATCCAGATTACTTGTCGCTTCATCAAGCAAGAGAATGGGAGCATTTTTTAGCAAGGCGCGCGCCAGGGCAACGCGTTGCGCCTGTCCAGACGAAAGGTTGCCACCGCCATGCGTAACCTCGGTATCATAGCCTCTCTGCAGGTTCGCGATAAAACTATCTGCGTTTGCCATACGGGCTGCAAGCTCAAGTGTTTCCCCTGGCACATCACTGAGCAGTGTAATATTGTCGCGCACCGATTGCTGCAGCACCCACGCATCCTGAAAGACCGCGCTGATCGATTGGCGCAGTTCAGCAAGGAGTAAATGCCGTGTATTGATCCCATCAATCAGCACGTCCCCTTCTGTGGGGAAATAGAAGCCGGCGATCAGATTCGCCAGCGTGGTTTTGCCCGAACCAGTTTCCCCTACGATAGCGACTGTTTCGCCAGGTTCAATCGTCAGGTTGAGATTCTTAAGTACTGGTCGCTCGCGCTTGTAGGCAAAGTTCACCTGTTTGAACTCGATGCGGCCTTGCACCTGGGACACCGAGCGCAGGTTGCTCTTCCGTTCCTGCTCTGTTGGGAGTGCGCGAATCTCCTCCAAACGTTCCAGGCTAATGAGCGAGGCGCGAATCGTCAGCAAGGTATTGGGGAAACGCTGCACAGGAGTGAGGTAAAAGCTGACCACACCAAACAGGACAAGGAGTTGGCCGATTGTGATATGTCCGGCCAGCACATTCGCGCTCCCATACCAGAGGATGCCCCCGGTAATTAACGCGGTAACTAGCCAGCCCCAGGCTGCCGGGAGCGCCATTGTCTTGCGCGTATCAAAGCGTGCCTTGACCAGTTTATTGAATTTGGCTTCCAGAAATTGATTGTAGCGCTGTTCCGCTGCGAAGATTTTAATCGTGCGCAGAGCATCGAACGTATCAACCATCTGTGCTCCAAACTCTTCCATATATACCGCCGAGGCGAGTTGTGCGCTGTATACTCGATTGTTCAGCATCAACATGACGATCAGAATCATCGGTACAGCACTGGCAGCAATCAGCGCGGCTCGTGGATCGTAGACGAGCAGTACGCCCAACGCGCCCACAAACATGAGGCTATCGGTGAGCAGGACCAGGCCGTTCTCAGTCAGAGCAAGCTGGATTGGTTCGACCTGGCTAATCCGCATAACTAAACCCGCGACGCAGCGCGCATCAAACACGCGTAATGGAAGGCGGAAAAGGTGTTGGATATATTGCGCGCCATAATCGCGATGGATGCGCTGGCCGACGACCGCCGAGAGCCAGAGTTGCCCGAAACGCAAGAGCGCCTGAACGCTCCCAAGGAGGAGTAACCCCGCGCCCAGCCCTACCAGTAATCCCGTTTCTCGATGAGGCAGAATGGAGTCAACGAGGATTTGCAGGAAGAAGGAAGACATCCACCCGAGCGAGGTTGCCAGCAATGCCCAGAACAGGGCAAGAGCCAGGCCCCCCATGTGTTGTTGAGCCAGACGCAGAAAGCAAGCAAGAGGATCAAAATTGGTCGCTCGCCGCTCAAGCATGGGTGTAGGACCGTACTCGATCAGATAACCACTCCAGTCAGCCTCGAACTGTGCGCGTGGTAATCTTCGCACTCCACGATTAGGATCGAGCACAATCACCCCGCCTGGTATCCAGCGGCAAAGAACGAGATAATGTCCTTCGCCTCCCTGCATATGGACAATAGACGGCAATGAGATATGCTCCAGAGCCTCGTAAATCGCGTGCGCTGGCCGGGCATTCAGGCCAATCGCCCGGCCCCCATCGCGTAGCCCGGCGAGAGTTGTGCCGTCCCGGTCTGTCCCAACCAGGATACGCGCCTCTTCCAACGAGAGATTGTGGCGGTAATAGCGGGCTACCGACGCAAAGGCTGCCGCCCCGCAATCACGAGCCTCGGCAACACGTACCCACGGTACACGCCGAGAGATCATCAATTCAGTCAGCATTCAGAACCTCTCCTTGTACTTTCAGCGCTTCAACTGAGTATTCCACAGATCCAGCCATGAGCATCGCGGCGAAGTGTTCGTAGATTGGCAAGTGAGCCAATCCCGCGACGAAATCAAACTGTCCATTGGGATTCACTTCCAAAAAGATATATTCTCCCTCTGGTGTAAGGATCATATCAATGCTTCCAAAAACCAGGTGTAGCCGATCCATGAGATGAAGAAGCTTCTGGCTAATCGTAGCAGGTAGCTCATACGCGACATAGGGCGTATGCTCTAGATCGTAGTGGCGCCAGTCATCCCGTGAGCGCTCGCTCAGTTGCGAGTGAATTGCGCAAGTGAAAAGCTGTCGCCCGATCACTACAATCCGCAATTCGATCTGTTTGTCGATATATGGTTGAAAGATGCCTGGTGTCGGCAGAAAACCCTCTGGCTCTACCAGATCCTCGTCCTTCACCCGGTTCGTAAAGAGCATCTGGGAGCGCCAGGTATGGTCACCTTCCGGCTCGATTACCCGCAAGTAACTGCGGAATGGCTTGTAAATGATCGCTCCCCCGTGCTCTGAGCAGAACTTGTGCACGACAGAAAGCCGGGTCGTATAGAGAGTCGGAGGGATGCACAGACCAACCTCAGCGGCAACCGAGAGTTGACAGCATTTCTCTTCAAAAGCATCATTCCACGGTGGAGGATTGACACAAAAAATGGGATAGTAGGCCAGCGTCATTGAGAAACTTTTATGAAATCGCAGCCATTCCTGCTGGAAGAAGCGCCATTCTTCGCGCTGCTTATACAAAGCACGAAAGCGGTCAAGCAATGGTTCGGGACGCCAACTCCGCCAGAGCCAGGCTGTTTGCACCTCGCGCAGATCGATCTCTCGATCCACCAGGCGCAGGATACTCCGCACACCACCATTCAGCCCGTGGCCGATGAAGAAAGAGGATGGTTGCTCCAGGGTTTCTGGGGAAACGACCACAAGGTCCGCGCCCTGCTCTCGTAGGAGCTGGCCGAGGCGAACAACGGTTAAATCGTTCTCAAACTGGGTAATGATGAGAATCATAAAACCTCTTTTCTTTCTTTTTGCGTACCCTCTGTGAGGGCGTGTCTGATTCCCATCTCAGCCGCTTACTCACGCCTGCAGCGTGCTCATTTATTTTGTATGTGTTTGTGCGGCGAGGCCGCATCAGCGTCTGGCGAGAGAGGGCGAAAATGCTGAGAATCAGACACGCTCTGACGGCGAGCAAAAAGAAGAGAACAAAGGACGGTCGCCTCTAGTCCGAATCAGTGCCATCGTCACAGCCGGTAATGAGATTGAGATTCGTAAAACTTCCCCCATCTCCTACGGGATTGATGGTCTGGCAGCCAACGATATCGCGGATTTCACTCGCTTCTTCTTCAAGGTAGCGCAGACCGAAAATGATGGGCAAATCTCCTTGAATGCTTTTTAGCTCACCAGGAATCTGCTTTTCGAGAATGGGTTTCATGATCAATGTCTCCTTGTTTTCGACTAATTGGCGTTCAGGCTCACCTGGCTTGAACAGCTTGTAGGTCAGGTGTATCCCTATTCATGAAGAATAAGGCATGTAATCCATTCTTAAGTATGATCTTTGCGAGTGATGAAATATATATCATCCTGTTGCGGAACAATTGCGTTCGTGTTGCATGTAACCTGAATACGTATTTCTTTCCAGAAATTTTACTAATCCCAATCTGATTGAAAATGCGTGAAGCTGCTACGATGTCACTGTCGCCTTCGAGCACTTAACAGTTTTTGCCTGCTGCAAACCGATCTTATGCCCATTTTGATGGGTACAGTTGTGAAGAAAGGTCCATGCCTGCTCATGGAGCAAAGGAGAATCTTGTATGAACTCCAGGTCAGGGACGACCGCCAGCGGGCGGCTCAGGCACGAGCGCGAGATGCGCGGATGGTCTCAGAAACGGGTAGCCGATGCGGTGGGAACCAGCAAGTTCATGATTAGCCGCTGGGAAGGAGGGGTTACGATGCCCGGTCCCCACTTCCGGGAGCAGTTGTGCCTGTTATTTGGAAAAACAGCGGAGGAACTCGGCTTTATCCCGCCCGTGAATGGCCACGAGGAAACCATTGAGGCCTCTCCACTCTGGCACGTTCCGCTACAGCGCAATCCTTTTTTCACGGGACGCGAGGCAGATCTGGAGCAGGTCTATACCGCTCTCCAGGCCAGCGGGACAGCAGCTCTGTCCCAGGCGATTAGCGGTCTGGGAGGGATTGGCAAAACGAGTCTAGCCCTGGAATATGCCTTTCGCTTTCGCGCGCATTATCAGGCGATCTTGTGGGTGAGAGCTGACACCCGCGAACACTTGTTTACCAACCTCGCCGGGTTGGCGGGGGTGTTGGGGTTGCCAGAACAACATGATACTGACCAGGGCCGGGCTGTGGCCGCAGTCCAGCACTGGCTGCAATGCTACCCCAACTGGTTGTTGATCGTCGATAATTTGGACGACCTTGGGATGGGAGAAGAAGTGCTGCCCTCCAGCCCTGGACACCTGCTGGTCACGACCCGTGCTCACGCCACGGGTTTCGTCACCAACCGACTGGATCTCGCCCCACTTACCTTAGAAGAAGGGGCGCTGCTGCTCCTGCGACGTGCCAAACTTTTGCCTCCGAATGCTCCACTTTCCCAGGTATCCCCGGTTACGCATGGCTGGGCGGAAAGAATTGCGACGCACCTGGATGGCGAGACGCCTGGCGACTCACCAGAAAGTTTTGCTTCAGCGTCGAGGCCAGATGGTAGCCGGGCACCCGGCTTCGGTCACTGCTACGCTCCTGCTCAGCATGGCGCGCGTCCGCGTCGTTGCCCCAGAGGCCGCAGAGTTGCTCGAGTGCTGTGCTTTCCTGCACCCCGATGCCATTCCAGAAGAACTGCTCACCCAGGGAGCCTCAGAGCTAGGACCCAGGCTTGCCTCAGTGGGAGCCGACTCCGTGGCTCTGGACGCGATGCTAGAGTCCTTAGGCCACTTCTCACTCCTGCGCCGCGACCCGCAAACCCAGACGTTGCGCATGCATCGCCTGGTGCAAGCGGTGCTCAAAGACCACCTGACGCCAGAGCAGCAGCAGATCTGGGCCGAACGCGTCGTGCGGGCACTCCACTGTACCCTGCCAGAGGTAGGACTCACCCCCTGGATCGACTTCTCGCGCTACTTTCCTCAGGCCCTCAGAGGGAATGAACTCATAGCAGTCTGGAATCTCCAGACTCGTGAAGCCGGGCAGCTTCTGGCCAAAACAGGAGCATACCTGCGCCAGCAGGGACAGTACCCAGAGGCCGAGCGTCTGCTCAAGCGCGCCCTTTTCCTGCAACAGCGCCTTCTGGGACGCAGGCATCCCGAGACTGCACGTACACTGTATCATCTGGCCGAACTCTTCCGAGATCGCGGCCAGTACCGGCGCGCCCAAACCCTTTTTTGTGGAACCTTACAGATTCAGAAACAGACCCTGGAAGACGAGCATCTCCATATCGCTCATACCTTGACCAGCCTGGCTAGCCTGCACCGAGATCAGTGGCATTACGTCCAGGGGGAACCGCTTGCACGTCGCGCCCTCCAGATTCTGGAGCAGGCGTTGGACCCCATTCATCCCGATATCGCCGATAGCCTGAATGTCCTGGCCAGCCTCGTCGAGGGCCTGGGGCAGTATAAGCAAGCGAGAGATCTTCAGCAGCGAGCGTTGTTCATTACAGAAACGGTTTATGGACTCGTCCACCCCCAGGTAGCGGCAAGTCTGAATAACCTGGCCAACGTCTTCTTCGCGCAACAGGACTATGCGCAAGCTGAAGGACTCTATCAACGGGCGCATGACATCCAGGAGCAGATTCTGCCTCCCGGCCACCTGGATGTGGTCACAACGCTCTGCAACATGGCCAATAATTATGAGCGGCAAGGCCAGTATACCGTAGCCGAGCCGCTGGCGTACCGTACCAATATGCTCATCGAGCAGGGATTCGGATCAGAGCACCCGGTCATCGCGTTTAGCCTGGACCTGCGAGCACGGGTTGCTCGAGGTTTGGGAAACGTTACTGAGGCCGAGTCGCTGGGCAGGCGCGCTCTCCATACCTGTAAACAAGTACTCGGATCAGCTAACCCCTTTACAGCAACCATTATGAGGACGCTGGCCCAAATCTTGCAGGACCAGGGGCAATTTACAGAAGCTGAAGCGCTCCTGAAGCAGGCCCTCACATCGCACGAACATACGTTAGGGCCAGATCATCCCTGGGTTGCCGAAGATCTGGAACAGTATGCCCGGTTCCTGCGGCAGACGCAGCGCGAGAGCGAGGCGACCATCCTGGAGACCCGTGCCCAGGTGATTCGTGCTCAGTTGGCCCAGGAAACAGCCCCGTCCTGACGAATGGCAAGGAGCCATTAGCCAGGACCTGGGCCACCAATCAAATAGATCAGTTCACCGATCCCACTCAACAACAACACCAGCGCGAACCAGCCCCAACTACCCTGTTTCCCTGTGGCAACCAGGGCACCAATCCAGGAGACCAAGCCCAGCTTTATCCTCTTCTAATGAGCGAGAAGCGCCTGACGAATGCTGAGTTCGAGAAGCGAGTAGTGGCCGTCGCTGCGCCGGGTTTGCATGCGCTCCGTGAGGGGTGTGGTGCGGTTGCACATGAAACGGGGGATGCCTGAGTGGTTTTGTGAAGAGCAGTGG
>WNFN01212979.1_pt1 | contig 11792 bp, 10 predicted proteins | sample 5400161 | NCBI WGS metagenome assembly WNFN01 (sample SAMN13153353, study PRJNA577476) | soil metagenome | isolation source: 80 cm saprolite on Douglas fir-dominated hillslope | place: USA:California | collected 2013-09-17
GCCGAGACGATCGGGGAGAGCATCAAATACCGCATCGAGGCGCCCGGGCGCGCCGGGCCGTTGGGACCGGTCATCCTGGCCGGGCCGACCTGCGACAGCGCCGATATTCTTTACGAGGACACCGAGTACCGGCTGCCGCTCGGCCTCGAAGTCGGCGACAAGGTCGAGATCCTCGCAGCCGGCGCCTACACCGCGAGCTACGCATCGGTCGGGTTCAACGGGTTCCCGCCGCTGCGTACCTACTGCATCTGAACTAGCGGATCTCGGCATCGGTGGCGGGCGGCGCGCTCGCCACCTCCTGCACCAGCTTGCGCAGCATCGCATCGGCAAAGCTGTCGAAGCCCTTGGCGACCAGCACGAAGGCGGCGGGACCGCCGACGACATTGCTGCGGTAATACTCGTCGAGCCACGGCTCCTCGCTGAGGATCGCCAGGCCATTGATCGTGATGCCTTGACTGACGAGCGCGTCGCGGGCGGTGGCCGGCGGCACCCCGAAATTGGCCATGCCGTCGCCCGAGATATCGATCACCCGGTGCCCGGCAGGTTCCGGAAGATGCTCGAACGCGGCGGCGGCGGCGAGCAATGCCGAGCCGATCGCGGTGAGCCCGTTCGAGGTTCGCTGCGTCGCCCGCACCGTGGCGGCGAAGGCGGCGGCGCCAGCGCGGTTGCTGATGCGCGTCCAGCCGACGGTGATCGCGATCTTGTCCGGGTCGGACCATTCGAGGACGAGCGCTTCGATGCCGCCCGGCACGGCGGCGATCGCATCGACCAGGAGCGGCGCCTCGAAGGCGCGGGCGATGCCCTCGTGCTGCAGCAGATAACGTTCGGACGAGACGCTTTCGGAGACGTCGATCGCCAGCACCAGCGCCAGTGCCGCCGCCTGCGCTGACCTGGTGAGGATCAATGCTGCAAGGCCGATCGTGATCGCCCCGAATCGCCTGCGCCGCAACCACCGGCGGTCGCGGCAGGAAGCCCAACCCCGCGCATCAGCCGCATCGGTCACAATGGCGCAAATCCTGACCTTGGCGGCGACAGCGCCGCGGTACTCCGTTCAGCTTAGCGGCGGCAGACCCCGGGAGCTATAAGCGGCTCGCGCGTCAAGGCACCTGAAAGGGGGAACCATGAAAATCGCGATTGTTGCCGGCATTGCTTGCGCTGCCGTTTTCGGTCTCGCCATATCGCCTGGCTGGGCCGCCGCCAAACCCGCTCATGCGCCTGCCGCGGCGGGGAAAGCGGCGCCGTCCTGTGCCGCCCTCGCATTCCGCTCGGTGCCGGTGGGCGCCGCGGACGGGGAGCAGAGCGCCGGCACATACCGGTCCCGCTTTGCGCGCCTCGAGCTTCGCGCCAGCGTCAAGAACGGAGCGCCGGCAAATTACTACATCGCGGCGGGCGGTACGCGCGTGGCGGCAGCCCAGAGCCTGCCCGCGGGGGTCGGAAATTGTGCAACCCTGAAGAAAATGCCGACGCCGCAGGCAGCTGCGGATTCCTGCACCGGCGACCGGTTCACGCTGGTCGTGTCGCACGCCGACGACAAGCGCTACGCGCTGCTCTACGCCGCGACCGGCGGCGGCTGGAGATACTGCAGCGCCGGCACGTTCTGACCACGCTCGCGCGTGGGCAGCTGGTCCGGGAGCGAGGTCCGGAAGCGATCCGGCAATCCCGGCCCGGATCGGCGCCCCGTGATCTGGACGCCCGGACCTGAGCGATAACTAACAAAATTCGTGCCAACGGGAGGTCCACCACCGTCACGGTTACCATAGTAGTACTGAAGATTAGCAGCGATGGCGTTGACACTGCCGTCGACATCCTGCAACAACTCGCTCCGCGTTCGGCATTCGACGGCAGGGTGGCCCGGCTCGACCGGGTGGTTCCGGCAGTGGCGCGAATCCCGGGCGCCGTCTTTATAATGAACGAAAGCGGGATGGCGTGGCCCGGTTGGGCGCTCTCTTCCCTGTGGGTCACGGAAGCGGGAATTTTCAAAGATGAGGACACCAGCCGAGGCAGGAAAGCCGGCCGCATCGCGGCGGGCTGACCCCGCGCCGGCCAAAGAGGCGCGGGGCCGCGCCCGCGCCAAGCCCAGGGCTGTCGCGGTGCCGGAGCCGGCAGACGGCGAGGTGCAGCCGGTGGCGGTCACCGCGGTTCGGATGGTCGCCGTCGATGAGGGGCTGTACGCGCTGCGGATCGGCGAGATCGGCGGGGAAGGCGGGGCGATTTCCGGCATCGAGTTTCCGGTGGCGCAGGTCTCCGCGCCGTTTGCCGAGGATGGCAATGGGCCCGAGATCGTCGCCTCGTTCCCGCGGCGCGGACCCTGGCTCGGCCGCGAGGGAGGGACCGTGATCATCCGGTCGCCGGCGGGTGGCGGTCATGTCATTGTCACCGCCTACGGCCCTGCCGAGCGATCGGCGGTGCCGCTGGCGCTCGATCTGCGCCGCCTCGACGGGCCGGCAGCTGGTGTCGAGGACCAGGACGCGACCGCTTCCGCGGTGGCCGGCAGCGGCGCCTCGGCGGAAAACCAGACCCGCGAGGTTCCGACCGAGATCCTGCTGCATATCGAGCGCGCCGGCGACCGGCTGTTCCCGGGCCGCGGCTGGGTTGGGGCCTTGGGCCGCAAGCTGCGGATCGAGGCGTTCAGCATCCGCCCGCTCGAGGCGATCGCCCCCTCCGATCTCGAATTCAAGGGCTTCTTGCCGAGGGGCGGCGAAACCCAGTGGGTACAGGGCGGGGTGTTGTGCGGCACGCGCGGCCGGCGCCTGCCCTTGATCGGCTTCGCGGTGCGGCTGGCCTCGCATTTATCCGGCCGGTTCGATGTGATTTATCAGGGCTCGTTCTTCACCGAGGGGATCTCCAGCCCGCACCGCAACGGCCAACCCTGCCGTGCGGCCGCCCCGGACGATCCATTGGAAGCGATCAATGTCCGCATCCTCGAACGGTCGGCCGAAGCTCAGAGGAATCCGGCAGCGGATTGAGCGTCCCTCGCCGATCCGGATTCGCCCCGACCACATCACTTCCGTCATTCCGGGACCGATGAATTTCCTGTTCGTTCACCAGTATTTTCCGGGGCAATACGTCCACCTGGTGCAGCATCTCCAGGAAGCCGGGCATAATTTGGTCTTTGTCACGCAGCGGCGCGGCCGCGAGATCCCGGGCATACGCACCCTCGAATACCTGCCGTTGCCGCCTTCGGGCGCGATCCCGCCCCACCTGCAAGAGGTGGAAATCGGGGTGATGAACGGCCTCGCGGTGGCCCGGCTGTGCGAAGGGCTGAAGCGCGAGGGCTTCACCCCCGATATGATGATCGGTCACTGCGGCTGGGGCGAGGTTCTGTTCGTCAAGGACGTCTGGCCGTCGGTGCCGCTGCTCGGCTATTTCGAGTTCTTCTACCGGGTGGCCGGCTCCGACATGGATTTCGATCCCGAATTCCCGCCGGCCTCCGACGACCCGACGCGCATCCGGGTGCGCAACACGATCAACCTGATGAGCCTCGATGCGGCGGATTGGGGACAAACCCCGACGCAATGGCAGCGCGCCCAGTACCCCGAGATCCATCGCAACCGCATCAGCGTGATTCACGAGGGGATCGACACCGATCTGGTGCACCCCGAACCGACCGCCCGGCTATGGCTGCGCGGCGGCACGTCCTTCGCGGCGGGCGACGAAATCGTCACCTACAGCGCGCGCAATCTCGAACCGTACCGCGGATTTCACATCTTCATGCGCGCCCTGGCCAAGGTGCTCGAGCGGCGCCCGAACGCGCGTGCCATCATCGTCGGCAGTGATGGCGTCAGTTATGGCAGGCTGCCGGATCAGGCGGCGAACTGGCGCGAATACATGCTCAACGAGCTCGAGGGCCGGCTCGATTTGGGGCGCGTTCATTTCGTCGGCTGGCTCACCTATCAGCAATATCTGGCGGTGCTGCAGCTCTCCTCGGCGCATGTCTACCTGACCTATCCGTTCGTCCTGTCGTGGTCATTGCTCGAAGCCATGGCGGCGGGTTGCCTGGTGATCGGCTCGCGCACGCCGCCGGTCGAAGAAGCCATCGACGGTGTCAGCAACGGTTATCTCGTCGACTTCTTCGATGTCGATGGGCTGGCGGACCGGATCTGCTCGGTGCTGCGGAAGCCTGCCGCTACCGCGGCGGTTCGGTCGAAGGCGCGGGAGCACGTCCTTGCGCATTACGATATGAAGACCGTGTGTCTGCCCGGGCATCTGGCATTGATCCGTCAGCTGACTGGCGAACCCCCGGCGCCGCGCCGGCGCCCGCGGCGCCCGGCCGCGACGCGCCACGCCGTCACCGCGTGACGATGTCCGACCAAGTCGCCGAGCCTGCATCCGTGGCCGGTCCGGGTTCCGGGATTGCGCAATCCGCGGCCCCAAGCGCGATCGCCCGGCTCGTCAATCTCGAGCCTGGCCTTTTCGCGTTCAGCATTACCGGCGGCGCCCCTTCGCATGGCGCCGCAACCGGCCTCGCTTTGCCGGCGGTTCATGTCTGCCCATTTCACTCGGGTCAGGACGGCGCGCTCGAAATTACCACCGCGTCGGGCAAGCCGGGCGCATGGCTCGGCGGCCCGGCCGAGAGCTTGTTCGTGCGCTCGCCGGCCGGCGGCGCCGCCGCCCTGGTCACTGCCTATCTCGGGCGCGATCCCTCGGGCCCGCCGCTCGCGCTGGCGATCCGCCGTCTCGATGCGCCGGCCGAACTTCCGATCATGACGGTAGCACTGGCGATGCCGGGGATCCCCGCGCGCTCGCAGGAGGAGGTGGGTCTCGAAATTCTCCTGCACATTCGCGGGCGGGGCGATGTGTATTTTTTCGAGCCGGGCTGGGCCGGCCGGGTCGGTGCGGGATCGTGGGTCGAGGCCTTCGCGATCCTGCCGCGGGACGCGCTGGCCGCCTCGGCGATCGAATACAAAGGCCTCTCCGCCAGCGGCGTCGAGACCGATTGGCTCCCCAGCGGCTCGCGTTGCGGCACCAGCGGCCGGAGCACTCCGCTCATCGGCTTCGCGATGCGGCAGAAAGCCGGTGTCGCCGGCGCCCGCTTCGATTGCGAATATTCCGGGTACTTTCAATCCGGCGCGGTCTCGGGGCCGGCGCGCAACGGAGCGCCCTGCCTGTCGACGGCGGCCAACGACCCGCTCGAAGGGCTGCAGTTGCGGATCGTCGACCGATCGGCGCGGTCATAGGCTCGACCCGATGTTTAACCTAAGCGCCGCAGCCGGCGCGCATTGACGAATTCGGCGCGCCCGAACTAGAGTTCGCCGCCACATTCAAAACATTTTGCGATCGTGGGGTTTGCCGGTGAGTTATTTGCCTCCCTTTGCTTTTGTTAAACAGAAGTACAAGATTACGGCAAACGCCGACCGCGATCGCGTCACCTTGATGCATCGGGATTTGCTGGACATCGTGAAGCTGCTGTTGCGCGGCGTCACGGTCGATGAGCCGTGGTACTTGGCGCAATACCCGGATGTGTCGGAAGCGATCCACGCCGGGATGTTCAAATCGGCCAAGCATCACTTCGTCGAAAACGGCTATTTCGAGGGCCGCCGGCCGGCGCTATTCGAAGTCGACGAGGAGTGGTACCTGACGACCTATCCGGATGTCGCCGACGGCATCGAGAAGGGCCAGATCGTCAGTGCGACCGAGCATTTCCTCAGTAACGGCTACGCCGAAGGCCGCTTGCCCTCGGAGTATTGACCGGCGGTCGCCGCAGAATTTCCCAGCGGTTCCGGGTCACGTCAATCAGCCGAGCATATTGCGCCGGCGCAATTCCTCGATCAGCCGGTCGGACAGGGCCTCCGCGTCGGCGTCGATTGTTGCCAGGTGAATTTCCGGCGCCTCGGGCGGCTCGTAGGGCGAGTCGATGCCGGTGAAGTTCGGGATCGCGCCTGCCTTGGCCTTGGCGTAGAGCCCCTTGGGGTCGCGCCGGATGCATTCCTCGATCGGCGTGTCGACGAACACCTCGATGAACGGGTGCGGCGCGGCGATGTCGCGCGCCATCTGGCGGTCGGCGCGGAACGGCGAGATGAACGCGCAGATCGCGACGAGCCCGGCCTCGCACATCAGCCGGGAAGCCTCGGCGACGCGCCGGATGTTCTCGACCCGGTCGGTGTCGGTGAAGCCGAGATCGCGGTTCAGCCCGTGCCGCACATTGTCGCCGTCGAGCAGCATCGTATGGCAGCCCAGCGCCAGCAATTTCTGCTCGACCCGGTTGGCGATCGTCGACTTGCCGGCGCCCGACAGGCCGGTGAACCACAGAACCGCGGTCTGTTGCCCTTTCAGTTCGGCGCGCTGGCCGGGCGTCACGGTCGAATCCTGCCAGTGGATGTTGCTGGCGCGCCGCAGCGCGAACGCGATCATCCCGGCCGCCGCGGTCTCCTGCGTGAAGCGGTCGATCAGGATGAACCCGCCGGTCTCGCGGTTAGCGGCATACGCGTCGAAGGCCACCGGCGTCGCGGTCGAGATGTTGCAGAAGCCGATCTCGTTGCTGCCCAGGGAGCGCGCCGCGAGATGGGCGCCGCTATCAACATCGATGCGATATTTGAGCGCCGTCACCGTTGCCGCCACGGTGCGGGTCCCGAGCTTCAGCCAATAGGAGCGGCCCGGTATCAGGCTCTCTTCCTTCATCCACACCAGGGTGGCGGCGAACTGGTCGGCGAACTCGGCACGCGCTTGCGGCGCGACGAGCAGGTCGCCGCGCGAGATGTCGATCTCGTCTTCGAGGGTCAACGTCACCGCGTCGCCGGTGGCGGCCCGCTTCAGCCGGCCATCGAAGGTCACGATCTCCTTGACCCGCGACTGGCGGCCGGAGCCCATCACCACGACCGGATCGCCCGGGGCGACCGAGCCCGCCACGACGGTCCCGGCGAAACCGCGGAAATCCAGATCCGGGCGGTTGATCCACTGCACCGGAAAGCGGAACGGCCGGCCGCCCGCACCATCCTCGACTTCCGCCGTTTCGAGATATTCGAGGAGGCTCGGGCCCTCGTACCACGGCATGTTCGGCGAGCGCTCGGTGATGTTGTCGCCCGCGCGCGCCGAGATCGGGAGCACCGCCAGCGAGGCGAAACCAAGCTCCGTGGCGACCTCGCCATAATCCTCGGCAATGCGTTCGAACACCGCGCGGTCGTAGCCGACGAGGTCGAGCTTGTTGATCGCCAGCACGATGTGCCGGATGCCGAGCAGCGAACAGACCAGCGAATGCCGCCGCGTCTGCGTCAGGACGCCCTTGCGGGCATCGACCAGCAGCACCGCGAGATCCGCGGTCGAGGCGCCGGTCACCATGTTGCGGGTATATTGTTCGTGCCCCGGCGTGTCGGCGACGATGAACGAACGCCGCGGCGTCGCAAAGAACCGGTAAGCGACATCGATCGTGATGCGTTGCTGGCGCTCGTCTTCCAGCCCGTCGAGCAGCAGCGAGAAATCGATGTCGCCGCCGGTCGTGCCAAAGCGCCGCGATTCCCGTTCCAGCGCTTCCATCTGATCGGCCAGCACCAGCTCGGCGTTGAACAACAGCCGGCCGATCAAGGTCGATTTGCCGTCGTCGACCGAGCCGCAGGTCAGAAAGCGCAACAAACCGCGCTCGGCCGCGACCGGCCGCGCGATGGCGTCGTCGGGCATCAGAAATAGCCCTCGCGCTTCTTGCGCTCCATCGACGCCTCGGAGTCATTGTCGATCAGCCGCCCCTGCCGCTCGGAGCGGCTCGCCTGGCGCAGCTCGGCGACGATCTCGCCAACCGTCGCGGCCTCCGACTCGATCGCCCCGCTCAGCGGATAGCAGCCGAGCGTCCGAAACCGCACCCGGCGCAATTCGGGCGTCTCGCCCGGCTCCAGCGGCAGGCGGTCGTCATCGACCATGATCCACACCCCGCCGCGCTGCACGACCGGCCGCAGCTTGGCGAAATAGAGCGGCACCACCTCGATGCCTTCGGCTTCGATGTATTGCCACACATCGAGCTCGGTCCAGTTGGACAGCGGGAACACCCGCATCGATTCACCCGGACGCAGCCGCGTATTATAGAGCCGCCACAACTCGGGGCGCTGGTGCCGCGGGTCCCACACATGCCCGGGATTGCGGAACGAGAAGATCCGCTCCTTTGCCCGGCTTTTCTCCTCGTCGCGCCGCGCCCCGCCGATCGCCGCGTCGAACCCGTGCTGGTCGAGCGCCTGCTTCAGCGCCTCGGTCTTCATGATTTGCGTGTGCAATGCCGACCCCGAGGCGACCGGGTCGACGCCGCGGTCGAGCCCCTCCTGGTTGACATGCACGATCAGGTCGAGGCCGAGCCGCTTCGCGGTTGCGTCGCGGAACGCGATCATCTCGCGGAATTTCCAGGTGGTGTCGACGTGCAACAGCGGGAAGGGCGGCTTCGCCGGATAGAACGCCTTCAGCGCGAGGTGCAGCAGAACGCTCGAATCCTTGCCGATCGAGTACATCAGCACCGGGTTGCGAAACTCGGCCGCGACCTCGCGCAGGATCGCGATCGACTCCGCTTGCAGCCGTCTCAGATGCGGCGACAGTTGCGGACGGCGCGCCATCAGCTCACCGGCATCGGCTCGACTGCCATTGCCCGGCGCGAGGGGGTGCGGTCCGACCATCGCCCGGCCATTGCCGGCGGCGCTGCGCGCCAGCGCCAGACGAACATTGTCGAGCAGGGTTTCCTCGCTGAGGGGCTTCGGAACATACGAGAGAATGCCTTCCGCGAGAGCGCGCTTGCGGCCGCTCGCCGTGGCGCCGCCGGTGATCAGGATGGTCGGGATATGATGGCCCTCCGCCATCAGCCGATGGTGAAGCGCCAGCCCGGTCATCCCAGGCATTTTAACATCGACGATCAGACAAGACATCCGCGGCAGCTGATCGGAAGCGAGAAGCTGTTTACCCGACGCGAAAACGGCCGTTTCCAGACCATGCGCGGCTAGAACGCGGCGCAGCGCCTCGCGCACGGGCTCGTCGTCGTCCACGATCGAAATCAGCGGTTCCATCGACCGGTCAAACAATGCGGCTTGGCTCCCGAGACTATACGGCTCGCCGGGATCCTTCGACGGAACGGGGGGACAGCGGGATAGCAACAAGGATAGCGCCGCGGCGACTTTGGTTTAGCGCTCGGCCGAGCCGGCCAATTGACGCGGATGGTCGCGCATGGCCGAAGCTGCCGCCGGACGCTTTTCGGGCGCGTTCGCGACCGGCAACGCAAAACAGAAGCGTGCGCCTTGCGGCAGGGCGGGGTGGGCGGACAATTGGCCGCCATGAGCCTCGATGATCGACCGGCTGATCGACAGCCCGACCCCGATCCCCTCCGGCTTGGTCGTATAAAAACTGTCGAAAATGCGGTCGAGTTCCTGTCGGTCGAGGCCGACCCCGGTATCTTCAACCGTGACGAGCGCCGCACCGGTCGCGTCGATCCTGGACCCGATCGTGACCACCCGCGGCCGGTCGGTGATCTCGCGCATCGCCTCGGCGGCGTTGGTGACGAGATTGACGAGCACTTGCTGCAATTGCACGGCGTCACCCATCACTGGCGGAAGGGATTCCACCAGTTCGGTGTGGATCGCGATGCGTTGGCGGTCGAGCGTGGCGCGCAACAGTTCGAGAACCTCGGCGATGATGCCGTTGATGTCGACGGCGACGTGACGCGGTCCCTGTTTGCTGAGCAATGCCCGAACGCGGGCGATCACCTCGCCCGCCCGGGTACCGTCGCTGACGATGCAATCGGCCGCTTCCTTCGCATTGCCGACCGCCGCCGAACGCCGCGCCAGGAAGCGTACGCAGGCGCTGGCATTGGCCACGATCGCGGCCAGCGGCTGGTTGATCTCATGCGCGATCGAGGCCGTGAGCTCCGCCATCGTCGCCAGCCGCAAGGTGCGCGCCAGCTCGGCCTCGGCATCGTGCAGGGCCTGCTCGGTGCGCTTGCGGTCCGTCAGGTCCATGACCGTGCCGATGACTTCCTTCTCGCGGAGCGGATCGGTTTGGACCTCGCCCAAGGCATGCACATGCCTGACCGCTCCGCCGCGGACGATAATGCGGACCTCGCAGGAGAAGTTCGTGCTGCCTTCGACTGCCATCGCCACCGCCGCGTCGAAGCGGGCGCGGTCGTCGGGATGCACTCTGTCGCGGAACAGCTGAAAGGATGGGATCACGGCGGCGCGCTCGGTCCCGAATATGTCGAACAGCTCGGCCGACCAGCGCATCTCTCCGGTGGTGGGCTGCAGGGTCCAGCTCGCGGTCCGGCTGAGCTTCTGTCCTTGCGCGAGCAGGGTTTCACTGCGCCGCAATTCCTCTTCCGCGGCACGCCGCTCAGCGTTCTCGTTCTTTAATGCGGCATTGGCGTCGACCAATTCGGCGGTGCGCTGCTGAACGGTGACTTCAAGCGTGTCGCGCGCCTGTTGCAGCGCGCTTTCGGTGCGCTTGCGCTGCCAGCTCCAGGCCAGGGTCATGATGGCGCAGATGATGAAACTGCCCGTGAACGGCACGTCCTCCGGGTTTACCTCGAAGCTCCATTCCGGCGGCGTGAAGAAATACTGCACTGCCAGCACCGACAGAACCACCGCGAGGCAGCCCGGGCCGGTGCCGATCCAGGCGGCGCCGACCACGGCTGCGTAAAACGCGAACAGGAAGACGTGAACGCCCCATGTTTGGAGTCCCAGCGAGATCCCGATCGCCGCGGCGACGGACACCGCCGCGACGGCGTAGCGCCCGGTTGCCGCCAGCCAAGCGTGTTTGCTTCGCGAGCCGGCCGTCTGCGCCGGCGCGACTATGTCTGTTGCTCGACTCACGGCATGTTCAACATGGGTAGTTGGCTGACCACTTTCCGATAGCGCCACTCGGCGGCAGACAGCGCTGGCTGCTGCACCATTTCCGTCCGCAGCACAATATGAGCCGGCATCGCAAACGGGTCGGCGGCGCGGCGATAGCGATCCGGGCCGGCCGCGACAAAGCCGCATCGCTCCCACAGGTCGCGGCACAAAAGATTGGCCGGCGTGCATATCAATGTCGCGCCGTACTCCGCGATGCCGCGCGCCGCCAATGCCTGCAGCACGCCGCCGACCGCGGCGATTTCGACATCCATGCCGACCACCCGGCAGCTCATCACGAATTGCGTGATGTCATTGCCGCTGACCAGCAGCACCCCGACGATCCCGTAGGCGGTGTAGCGGTCGGTCACATCGAGCACGAAACAGCGGCCGCCATCGCGGAAAAAGCCGGGGAATTCCTGCAATGTCCAGCGCTTTCCGGTGGTGTTGAACTGATTGGTCTTGTTGATCAGCTCCAGGGTTCGCGGGAAACGGCTGTCGCTGATCGAGGCGATTTCATGCAGTGTCGCGCGCACTTCGAGCGACGCCAGGAAATCGGCGCGGCTGAGCCGCTTGCGTTGCCCTTCGCGCTCGACCTGCTTCTGCACCATCGCGGTGCGCGCCGCCGATTCGGCGGTGATCGTCGCCACCTGTGTTTCCGGCGCCCATAACAGGATGCGCCGCCACAGATACGGGTTGGGTCCGAGCACCCGCATGTCGGGGAAAGCCGCCTTGATCGCCGCGCGTTCGACCGGGTTGTCGTCGATGAACACGACGCTCTTCTGCAGCAAATTCACCTCGGCGAGGATCGCCTCGACATTGTCCGCCTTGGGCTGCCAATTGATCTTTCTGACGGCGAAATCCTCGAGCCGCACCAGATCGCCGTAGATCCGTTGCCAGATGCCGCGGACCCTGTCCTCATCGTTTTTCGAGACGATGCCGAGCAGAATGCCGCGCCGCTTCAGGAACATCAGCGCCTCGGCAAAGCCGAGCGGCCAGCCCTCGCGCGCCATG
>WNFN01207796.1_pt1 | contig 11787 bp, 8 predicted proteins | sample 5400161 | NCBI WGS metagenome assembly WNFN01 (sample SAMN13153353, study PRJNA577476) | soil metagenome | isolation source: 80 cm saprolite on Douglas fir-dominated hillslope | place: USA:California | collected 2013-09-17
CCTGGCGCAGATCAGGAAACTGAATCCGAAATTAAATGCATTTGTAGAGGTTGACACAGAGCGGGCACAGCAGGCCGCTCGGGACGCCGAGATCGCAGTCATGCAGGGCAAGAAGCTGGGCCCGCTGCATGGCGTTCCGGTCAGTATCAAGAGTTGTTTGGAAGTTGCCGGGCTGCACTGCGAGTCGGGCACTCGTCTGCGGGCTGGATTCGTGGCTGCGCAGGATGCCCCGCTGGTGGCGCGTTTGCGGGCGGCGGGCGCGATCGTGTTGGGCGTGACCAACACGACTGAACTTCTCATGGCGTGGGAAACCGACAATCTGCTCTATGGCCGCACCAACAGCCCGTGGGATCTGGAGCGTACGCCCGGTGGTTCGAGTGGTGGCGAAGCGGCGGCGATTGCCGCAGGCATGTCGGCGGGCGGAGTGGGCAGCGACGGTGGAGGATCCATTCGCGTCCCCGCTCACTTCAGCGGCATCTGCGGGCTGAAACCCACGCCGGGACGAATTCCTGCGACCGGACACTTTCCAGTGTCGGCAGGGCCGTTCGCATTGATCGGCGTTGTAGGACCCATGGCGCGTACCGTTGGCGACCTGAAAGTTCTGTTCGAGGTGCTGCAGGGGCCGGACGTGGGCGACACATGTGCCGCGCCGGTTCCGTTGCGCTGGCCAGGCGGCGATGAAGTTAAGAAACTCAGAATCGGATATTTCGAAGACGACGGCCGCACGCCGGTCACAGCGGAAACTCACGCGGCGGTCCGCACTGCTGCAAAAGCCTTGTGCGGCGCTGGATTTCAAGTGGACCGCTTTCAGCCGGAAGGACTCGAAACAGCCCGGCAACTGTGGTGGAAATATTTCGTCGTCGCTGGCGGCATGCTCCTGCGCCGGATGTTCAAAAATCGGGAAGCAGATCTCAGTCCAATCCTGAAACAATTTATGGAATGGTCTGCGGCCGAATTCGCTCATACTGGCGAAACGTTGCTCGATGCCTGGATTCAGCGCGACGTGGTCCGGGCCCAGTTTTTCGCTCAGATGCAGCAGTATCCCATCCTGTTGTGCCCTGCGGCTGCGATCCCGGCGTTCCGCCACGGCGTACGCAGTTGGATGATTGAAGGCAAGACAGTCGAGTATCTGGACGCGTGGAGCTACACGGAATTCTTCAACCTGTTAGGCAATCCCGGTGTCGTCGTTCCGGTTGGTAGCTCGCCTGAGGGACTGCCCATCGGCGTGCAGATTGTTGGGCGGCCATGGGAGGAAGAGCAGGTGTTAGCTGTAGCAACAGCGCTCGAAAAAGAATGCGGGGCGTGGCGACGACCGCCCATCAGCTGACGCTCCCGCCTTGCGGCGACCTGGAGCATGTTTCAAATAGTTTTGAGGGGCACGGCTTCTACAAGACTGCCGAAAAATCCGACCCCGGACTCCGTTTTGAAAGGGCACGGCTTCCAGCCGTGCCACAAAGAGGCCAAAAAATCGGGGGCTTCAGCCCCTGCATTTGCCCAATGAACCGTCTGGCAAGGCAGTGAGGCCCCTTCTAGTATTTTTGTACTATTCCGCCTTCCGCTTCCCCTGAGTAACTTGGATGGGCGCTACTGTCAGGCTGATTTTCTAACGCCGTAAGCCTCTTCATTTGTCGCTCTGATGCGAGATAATTCACCATCCCAAGCTCTTTCCGACCGAACTCTTTCCTGGCTTATCGCATTCCTCGTCATTTCGGCAGCCTACCTCTACAGCTTTCCTCAGCCCAATGTCTTCTACGCAGTTGTCGTCCTGCTGCACGCCATGGGAGGAGTGCTCGCAACGATCCTGCTGGTACCGATGTTGTTCCGGCTACTGCAGCGCGGAAGTTGGTTCGCCCGCGTCGGGTGGCTCCTCATCGCCGCCGGAGCGATTCTCGGCCTGGTTCTGATCAAAACCGGCACTCCGCGCAGCGAGTGGAACAGGCTTTATATACACATCCTGATTTCATTGGCGGGTGTCGGATTTCTAATTGCCGGCCGCCTGGGCAACCGCGCGAGAGCTGGCAGACGCGGAGCCGCATCTTGAATCCCGCCATGCCGCCGGACAACATGAATGGCGAAGGCGACGGTCCCGAGGGCGCGTTCTTCCCCAGTTCGGCGCAGGTTTACGGCAAGCAGAAGATTCCCAGCAAATTCTTCATGGAGTCCGACTCCTGCAAGCGCTGTCACGAAGATATCTATAACCAATGGTTCAGCTCGGCACATCATTTTTCTTCATTCAACAATCAGTGGTACCGCAAATCGATCGAGTACATGCAGGACACGATCGGCACCAAGCCCTCGAAATGGTGTGGCGGCTGCCACGATCCCGCCGTTCTCTACAGCGGGCTGATGGACACTCCCATCAAGCAGATTGTGCATCGCCCCGAATCGCAAGCCGGGCTTGGCTGCATGATGTGTCACTCTATCGCCGACGTAAAAAGCACGATGGGCCAGGGAGATTTTTATCTGGAGTATCCCAAGCTGCACGAACTGGCGGCGACGCAGAACCCGGTGGCGCGAGCCCTGCATGACTTTCTGATCCGGCTGAATCCCGAACCGCACCGGCGCGTCTTCCTCAAGCCCTTCATGCGCACGCAGACGGCGGAGTTCTGCTCGTCCTGTCACAAAGTGCATCTCGATGTACCGGTGAACCACTATCGCTGGTTCCGCGGCTTCAACGAATACGACAACTGGCAGGCCAGCGGCGTCTCTGGAGAGGGTGCGCGCTCGTTCTACTATCCTCCGAAGCCGCAGCAGTGCGCCGATTGTCATATGCCCGCCGAGGCGTCGCATGACGCGGGCAATATCAATGGATTCGTGCACTCGCATCGTTTCCCCGGCGCCAACACCGCGCTGCCAGTGGCGAATGAAGATGAGAAGCAGCTTAAACTGACGGAAGATTTCCTGAAGAGCGGCGCACTCACCGTGGATATTTTTGCGTTGTCGCCCGCTCAGGCGCCGCCGAAGCCGGGTGCGAGCGCACAGCAGGAGCTCTCGACCACATTTGCCGTAGGAGAAGAAGCGGAAAGCAAGGTCAACGCCACGACGGCGGGAGAAGTCGCTCCCGTCAGCGCTCCTCTGAACCGCGTGCAGCCGCCGTTGCGCCGAGGCGACACAGTGCGCGTCGATGTCGTGGTGCGTACCAAGAAAGTTGGACACTTTTTTCCCGGCGGCACAGTAGACGCCTACGATACCTGGCTCGAACTGAAAGGCACCGACGACAAAGGTCAGACGATTTTCTGGAGCGGCATGGTCGAAGACAACGGCAAAGGTCCGGTGGAAAAAGGCGCGCATTTTTACCGTTCGCTGCAGGTGGATGCACACGGCAATCCCATTAACAAACGTAATGCCTGGGCCACGCGGGCCGTGGTCTACGTCAGGCTGATTCCGCCCGGCGCGGCGGATACGGTTCACTATCGCATGCAGATTCCCGAAAACACGGGCAGCAAGATCACTTTGCATGCCCGGCTGTGCTACCGAAAATTTTCGTGGTGGGGAACCCAATTTTCTTTCGCAGGAATGCCCGACCCCAGCAAGCCAAACGCGGTAGATCCAGACTATGATGACCGATCTTTCGTCTTCACTGCGTCGCTGAAAGGCGTCTCAGCAAAGCAGGAGAAAATTCCGGACGTGCCCATCGTGACGATCGCAGAAGATGAGGTCACGTTGCCAGTTGTAGCTCACAGCTCCCCGGCTGCCGAGCCGAAGACCATCACGCGCAAGGACGAATGGCAGCGCTGGAACAGCGGATCCCAGCAATCCCGACGGCTGGGTCAATATTGGCCGCGCCGCCGTGCAGGAAGGTGATATGGAACGCGCTCGCACCGTGCTGGAGAAGGCGCTGGCTCTGAATCCGACGCTGGCCCGCGCGAATTTCTTTTACGCCAAGGTGTTGCGCTCCGACGGAAACTATGCTGGCGCCGCAGAGCGCCTGCGCAAGGTTTTGGAGCAGTATCCGCGAGACCGGGTTGCGCTCAACGATTTGGGACGCGTTTACTTCTTGCAACGAAAGTACGATGATGCATTGAAAGTTCTGGATTCCGTGCTGGCCATCGATCCCGAAGATTTGCAGGCGCACTACAACCTGATGCTGTGCTACAGCGGCCTCGGCAACGACAAGCTGGCCAAGGAGCACCAGGCACGCTATCTGCGCTTCAAAGCCGACGAATCTTCGCAGGCCATCACGGGCCCATACCGCCAATTGCATCCGGAGGATAATAACGAGCGCCAAGCGGTGCATGAGCATGTGTCGGTGCCGCTGACGGATTTCAAGATGAACCATGTGGGGACAGCCGCCCCGGCTGTCCAGCCGGGCAAAGCCCGGCTCGCGTCCACCACCGCTTCCGCAGAGGCCTCCAGATGATCGGTCCTGAGGCAACGCAATTGACCACAGAGCCACCCTTCGGCTGCGCTCAGGGCAGGCGCCGACACAGAGAAAAACAAAGGGTTTTTTCTCTAAGGTTCCTCCGTGTCTCTGTGTCTCTGTGGTTAGTGCTCTCCGGCCTCACGTCAGCAAGCTCCGCTCAGCAAATCCACTTCCGCGACATTACTGTGCAGGCCGGCATCCACTTCACTCACAACAACGGCGCCTTCGGAAAGAAGTGGCTGCCGGAGACCATGGGTCCAGGCTGCGCGTTCATCGACTACGACAATGACGGCTATCCCGACATTGTCCTGGTCAACGGCGAGGACTGGCCCGGACATGCGAAAGCCGCGGCGAGCACGCTCAAGCTCTACCACAACAATCACGACGGCACGTTCACGGACGTAACGCGTAAGGCTGGCCTCGCCGTGCCCATGTTCGGCCTTGGTGTCGCCGTCGGCGATTACGATAACGACGGCTTCGACGATCTCTTCATCACCGCTCTAGGACAGAGCCATCTCTTTCACAACAACGGCAACGGCACCTTCACCGACGTCACCAAGTCCGGCGAGATGTGGGGCCCGAGCGAATTTTCCACCAGCGCTGCCTGGGTGGACTACGACCGCGATGGCAAACTCGACCTGGTCGTCGCCAACTACGTGCAGTGGAGTGAGCAGACCGACCTCTACTGCACGCTGGACGGCGCGCACAAGTCATACTGTACGCCGGAGTCGTACAAGGGGACGTCGCTGCGGCTTTGGCACAATTTGGGCGGCGGTAAATTTGAAGATGTCACGCAAAAAGCCGGCCTGGGTGATCCGACTTCGAAAAGCCTCGGCATCACAATCCTCGATTACAACGGTGACGGCTGGCCCGACATCCTGATCGCCAATGACACGCAGCCCAACAAACTCTACCTCAATAAAAAAGACGGCACATTCGAAGAGCGCGGCGTCGCAGCTGGTATAGCTTTCAGTGAAGACGGAGTGGCGCGCGCCGGCATGGGCGTGGACGCCGCCGACTACGATCGCAGCGGCCATCCCAGCGTTCTCATCAGTAACTTCGCCAATCAGATGGTGTCGCTCTACCACAACGAGGGCAGCGGACTTTTCGTAGACGAGGCTCCGCAATCCGAAGTCGGACGGGCCACGCTGGTCACACTCGGCTTCGGCTGCTTTTTCTTCGACTACGACAACGACGGGTGGCCCGATATCTTCGTCGCCGACGGTCACATTGAAGATCAGATCGAACGCGTGCAGAAACGCGTGAGCTACGCCGAGCCTCCGCACCTGTTCCGCAATCTTGGAGGCGGGAAGTTTCAGGAAGTGACGACTCAAATGGGCAGCGCATTCGCCGCCCCAAAAGTGGCGCGGGCCGCGGCTTACGCTGACATCGACAACGATGGCTTCCCGGATGTTCTGCTCACCACGAACGCCGGTCCGGCTTATTTATTCCACAACGAGGGTGGATCGAATCACGGCTTGCGGGTGAAACTGGTTGGGACCAAGTCGAACCGCGACGGCATCGGCGCCGTCGTGCGCGTGAGTTCGTGGGTGCGCAAACAAAAGCCGACAGCGTGGAAATTCAATGGCCCAGCGGCCAGGTAGATAAGCTCTCGAATATCAATGCCGGCCAAACCGTCACCGTGCAGGAAGGGAAGGGCGTGGTCGCGAGTCGCGCTTATGGCAAAGCGCAGGTTGAGGCGCTGCGTAAATAATGCGCCCTATGAAGATTGTCATCCTGAGCGGAGCAAATGCGTTCGCGAAGCGAAAGCAATTGCGCAGTCGAAAGCCTGCCCTGAGCGAAGCCGAAGGGGATCCCTACGCGCAACTCCCGCTGCACGGGTGCTGCAAGGCATTCTCGCTGGAATGTTCGTGCCAGGGAGCGGCAGCAGCGAAGAGAATTCCCTGCGAAGCCAGGAGTGAAGTCGAGATGCAAGGGGTCCTTCGACTTCGAAATGCCGCGCACTGCGCACGGCATTACTCCGCCCAGGATGACAAACGCTCAGGGTTTCTTTGTATTCTGACCCTCGCTCTGTGATTAAATCTTTAGCGCAATGACTTCGCGAATCACCGACGCTCTCGTCACCATCTCTGTGGCCGCCTTCGGCCTCTTTTTGTCGGCCCTGCAGTCACACCCGCCCAATCCCATCGAAGCGGCGCGCCTGAACAATCTTGGCGCCGCCTACATGAACCAGCAGCTCTTCGAGAAAGGCCTCAAGGCGTTCCAGCAAGCAGCCGCTCTTGATCCCGAACTGGCGATTGCGCACCTCAATGAAGGCATCGCGTTCCTGAACCTGCAGAAGGTAGACGAAGCTAAGGCTGCTCTCGAGAACGCGCTCAAGCAGGATCCGAAGAATCCGAACGCTTGGTACAACCTCGGTCTGCTCGCAAAAAACATCGGCGACGCACAGGCAGCGATTGATGCGTTCAAGCGTGTAACCGAAATCGACGGAAATGACGCCGACACTTGGTATTTCCTGGGCGCAGCCTACGTGCAGGCGAAACAATTTCCGCAAGCCATCGACGCTTTCCAGCACGCCCTGCAACTCAACCCACTGCATGCCTCGGCTGAGTTCGGACTATCGCGCGCGTATCAGCAGTCCACCGATGTCGACCACGCCCGCGAGCATCTCAAGAAATTCCAGTACATCACGCAGAACAAAATCGGCGCCCCCATGAGCCTGGCCTACGGCGAGCAGGGCCAGTACTCGCGCGCGGTGGAATCGACTTCAGCAGTGTTGAAAGCACCCGCGCCGATCAAGGTGCGCTTCGTGGATGTAACGAAGGACGCGGGGATCATCACGAGGGCTGACTCGAATGCCTATGGGCCACTTCATGCACTTCTTCAGCCGGGAGCGTGCTTTCTTGATTTCGATAACGACGGTAAGGTCGATATTTTCCTACCCGATAATGGCACAGAGGGAGGACTGTCCCTGTACCACAATCTCGGGAACGGCAAGTTTGAAGATGTAACCAAGAAAGCTGGAATAGATCCGACAGCTCACGGCATTGGCTGCGCGGCTGGAGATTATGACAACGATGGATTTACCGATCTCGCCCTCTCGCTAACACACTTTAATCCAGCCGGGACAACTCCGCCCACTCTCGCACTTCTCCACAACGAGAAAGACGGCACATTCAAAGATGTAACGACTCCTAGCGGTATCAGTTCCAGTGGAATCGACGGAGGGCTCACATTCCTCGATTACGACCACGACGGAGACATCGACCTGCTAGTCATGAGGAATGTCACGCGTATGGGTGAGCCAAATGCGCCTCTCTTGAACGGCCGTGGTTCCCCAATGGACACCGTGCGTCGAAATATTGTGTGGCGCAACAACGGAAACGGAACATTCACGGATGTCAGCGATTCCACGGGACTACATGCGATCGGTCTCGGCATACCCGTAGCCGCCGTTGGAACGGACTTCAACAATGACCGCGCGGTTGACGTTGTCATGAGCGTGTGGGGCCGTCCCGCACCGCTTTACGAAAACCCGCGAGAAGGTAAGTTCATTGCGCGTGGCCTCTGGTCGCCACCAATGGCTTCCGCCTCTTCCGGAATCGCCGTGCTCGACTTTGATCATGATGGCTGGATGGACTTGGCGTTCACGCACCCCGACCCTGAGTGCATAACGCTCTGGCGCAACAACCATGGTAAGAGCTTCGAGCGAGTCGAACTTCCCGAAACGAACTGGGTTCGCGCATTCGGCGTCGCCGCCATCGACTACGACAACGACGGCTGGGTCGATCTCGTCGCTGTCGGCGAAACCAAAGACGGCAAAGGCGAAGTCCGCCTCTTCCGCAATCTCGGTCCTGACGGATTCAAAGACGTCACCGCCGACGTCGGCCTTGACAAGATTCAGCTCAAAGAGCCGCGGGCCATCATCACCGGCGATTACGACGGCGACGGCGCAACCGATCTGCTCATCACGCAGAATCACGGGCCTGCCGTGCTGCTGCGCAACGAAGGCGGCAATCAGAATCACTGGCTGCGCCTCGCGCTCAAGGGATTGAACGACAATAAGTCCGCCATCGGCACCAAGGTCGAAGTCTTTGCCGGCGGCAATCGCCAGAAATTTGAGATCTACGGCTCCAACGGCTACCTCGGCCAAAATTCGCCGTATCTCACCGTTGGCTTGGGTAACGCCAAAGAGGCCGACATCGTGCGCATGCTCTGGCCCACCGGCGTCTTGCAGGATGAGATCCAGGTCGCCGGCGACAAGCAGCAGGACTTCCTCGAGATCGATCGCCGCGGCAGTTCGTGTCCTACGCTCTTCGTATGGAATGGCGAGCGCTACGAGTTCGTTGCCGACATGCTGGGCGCGGGCGTCGTCGGACACTGGGTTGGCCCCGGCCAGCGCGATATTCCGCGTCCGGTTGAGTACATCAAGATTGATCGGGGCATGATTCGTGAGAAGGAAAATCCCCACTTCTCCCAAAACCAGGGAGAAGTGGGGCACCCGGACACGAATAAGACGTTGAGTTTCCGCTTCATGGAGCCGCTAGAAGAAGCCGTCTACCTCGATCAGGTGCGCCTGCTCGCGGTCGACCATCCGGCTGATGTCGACGTTTATCCCAACGAATATTTCGCCTCGAACCCGCCGTATCCCCAGTTCAAAGTCGTGGTGAGCCGCGATGCGCGTCCGCCAGCAGGAGCGTGGGATGAGCACGGCCACAACGTTCTCCCCGATTTGCAAGCACATCGCTACTTCGGCGATTTCGCGTTGACGCAGTTTCAAGGATTCGCCAAGCCGCATAGCTTGACACTTGATCTCGGCGAGCCCTACCGTGGCGGACCGCTCTGGCTGCTGTTGCATGGCGAGATCGAATACTTTTCCGCGAACAGCATGTATGCCGCGTCGCAAGGTGGAGTGCAGGCCATCTCTCCTTACCTTGAAGCGCTCGATGCGAACGGAAAATGGTCGCGGGTAGTCGACGATATGGGCTTTCCCGCTGGCGGTCCGCGCACCATGACCGCCGACCTCAGCGGGAAGCTGCCGCCAGGCACGCAGAAGATTCGCATCACCACCAATCTGCAGATTTATTGGGACCGTATTCTGATTGATCGCACGCCGCAGTATGCTGCGCGCGAGATCCCCTTCGACAGGCTCAGGGCAGGCTCTCGCCCCGCTGGTGAAAACGCGGGGCTTCGGGATGACGGCAGTAAGAATCGCTCTGGCGTCAATGGAGGCGATAGCGAACGAGGCCGACTGCAAAATCGGAAGGTGCGCCTGACGACAGTTCCACTCTCCCGCGCCGATTTGCAATTCCATGGATTCCCGCTGAAGATCGAGGGCACGCCTCCGGGTAATGTGCAGTATGTCTACGAGAAAGTGAGCGCGACCGGCCCGTACACGCGCCCGGCAGGAACTTATACGCGCTACGGCGACGTGCTCCCGCTGCTGATCGCGACCGATGACAGGTTGGTAGTATTTGGCTCAGGAGACGAAGTTCGTTTGGATTTCGATCCATCGAAGTTGCCCGCGCTTCCCCAGGGCTGGGTTCGCGATTATTTCTTCGCCGCTAACGGCTACGAGAAAGACATGGATTTCTACGCCGCCGAAGGGAACTACGTAGCGCCTCTGCCATTCTTAAGCATGGGAGAGTATCCCTATGCGCCGAAGAAATCATTCCCACTGGATGACGCGCACGTGAACTATCTTCTCGAATACAACACACGCCACATGTCAGGCAACGAGCAGCGCGGATATTGGTTCGACTATACCACTCCAAAATAAGAGGTGAACGAGACTCCAATGTTGCTGCTAAGGCACAGACTAGAAGCGGTCTGGCCACTTGCGAGCGCCGTGGAGAAGGGCGAGCACTTCGATACGGTTGCGGTGAACGCGGTAGGCAATGAGGAATGGAGTGGCTGGAATTACCAGTTCACGAGTTCCGGAAACGCGTCCACGGCGTCCGACTTCGGAGTGGCGCTCCAGTAATTCGACTGCGGAGAAAATCCGCTGCAGCATGGTGTCTGCTGCGGAAGGGGAGCTTTCGCGGTCCCAGTAGTCATAAGCGGCGCGCAGATGCCGTTTGGCTCGCCGGGTCCAGACAATCTTCACTTCTGACGCCGCCACTTCGAGGCCATCGCCTTGACCTTGCGATGATCCACGATCTGGCCGGCGTCAGCTTCTGCAATCCCGGCCTCAATCTGTTCCAAATGCCACTGTTGGATTTGTAAATACGCCTGCACTGCCTCGCTGAGGAGATAGGAACGGTCCCGGTCCATGGAATCGGCCAGGGCATCCAAGGCGGACACTTTGTCGGATTCAAGGCGGAAACTGATGGTTTGCTTTTCCATAATACAACATGGTACAGCAATTTACGGCGTACTACCGGAGATTATAGTGACGCGAGGATGCTTGAAATTGATCGGATGCGAAGATGCCCCCTTTACGGAATCGTTTTAATATTGACATTTTTGCCCCTTCCATAATCCAATAGCCGGACCCATGGAAACCGCCTCCGCTGCAGTTTCATCCTCGGCCCCACGTCTGCGCCGCACCCTTACGCTTTGGGACTTGATCTTTTACGGAATCGTTCTCATCCAGCCCATCGCGCCGGTACCGCTGTATGGCGTGGCCCAGAAACTTTCCGACGGCCACTTCGTCACCATCATTCTTATCGCGCTGTTTGCCATGCTGATCACCGCCGTGAGCTACGGGCGCATGGGGGCGCTGTATCCGACGGCGGGTTCGGCCTATACGTATGTGGGCCGTGGACTCAACCCGCATTTGGGATTTCTGGCGGGATGGGCGATGATCTTGGATTACCTGCTGCAGCCGCTCATCAATACCGTGTGGATTTCTACGGCGCTGCACGAGCGCTACTTGCCGCAAGTTCCGTATATCGCGTGGGCTGCGCTCATTGCCGGGATCATGACGGTGCTTAATCTCGCCGGAGTTAAGTCATCGGCGCGAGCCAATAAAGTTTTGCTGGCGGTCATGTCGGTGGTGGTGGCCTTCTTCGTGTGGCTTGCGATCCGCTACCTGTGGCACGGGCAAGGCTGGGCGGGTTTGTTGTCGACTGAGCCGTTCTATAACCCGAAGACTTTTAATTCGCATCGCATCCTCACCGCGACGTCGTTTGCGGCGCTTACCTATATCGGCTTTGACGGAGTGACCACACTTGCGGAAGACGTTGAGAATCCCAAGCGCAACGTGTTGCTGGCCGTGGTGCTGACCTGTATTTTTGCGGGTGTGTGCAGCGGGTTCGAAGCATATCTCGGGGCGCGAGTTTGGCCCGACTGGCACTCTTTCCCGAACCTTGAAACTGCGTACATGGACATCTGCAAGCGCGTTGGCGGGCTGCTTTTGTTTAACGCGATGGGGTTCATCCTCATTGTGGCGGCCTTTGGCAGCGGATTGACGGGCACTCTCGGCCCCGCACGGCTGCTGTTTGGCATGGGCCGCGACGGGG
>WNFN01247372.1_pt1 | contig 11787 bp, 11 predicted proteins | sample 5400161 | NCBI WGS metagenome assembly WNFN01 (sample SAMN13153353, study PRJNA577476) | soil metagenome | isolation source: 80 cm saprolite on Douglas fir-dominated hillslope | place: USA:California | collected 2013-09-17
TCGACGCTGAAGAGCGAAGTATTCATCAATTCAGCTTTGATGATCAGCACATCCACTTCTTTACTATCAGAGTGGACGGACTGGATACTGCGCTAAGAGAAGTTGCCCTGCAGATCGCTAAAGTGCGGGTGTGGAGGCCTGACTAAATTGCGCCGAGTTAACGTGACCGGCAGTCCGGCTCTTGCCGACACGATTACACGTGCGAGGCGGGCGCGCTCACGTCGTACTTCGGTCGGAACTCGTTGTTCGAGGACGACCGCATTCAGAGCGATCGAGGCAGGCGCCTGGATTCCATTGCCTTTGGCGGCGCGGTTAGGCTTCCGCATATTTCACGCGCGCCAGATCACGGCTTGCTCATGGCGCGCTATTAAGAGGCGTAGTTTTTCGAAACTGACGCGGATATGTGCGGCGAAGGCATCGACAGCCGGCGCACGAGGCGCTTCCGCGCGCCTGAAAAGGGCGAGCGCGCGCTTGGGGTGTGGAACCTCGACCGGAAGCGCGGTGATGGCCTTTTCGTTGCGAAAGGCGAAGATCGCGCTGTGCGGAAGGATGGTCAGCGCATCCGTGTGTTTCATGTAGTTGATGGCGCTGAGCAGTGACCCGCCCGAATAGCGGCTTTTGATTTCCGTCACGCCGAGCGAGATCAGAAGGCTGCGCAAATCTGCCAGTAGCGGGCTGCCCGGCGGTGGCATGATCCACGAATAGTCGAGCATCTCCTTCGGCTTCATCCGTCGCTTCCCGAGCAGGGGATGCGTTGCGCGACAGGCGACCACGTTGCGGCCAGGCAGGAGTTCCAAGAACTCCAGGTTGGACCCTTCGTCGAGAATACCGATGGGCGAGATGGCGAGGTCGATGCGGTCGGCATTGAGCGCCTCGCGCAGGTCGGGGAGGTAGCCGTAGCTCTGATCCACCCGCACCTCGGGGTGCGAATTCTGGAATTCGGCGATCATGGTGGAGACAAGGGCGTCGGTGAAAAACGGTGTGCCGCCGACGCGCACTAGGCCGGCGCGGCCGTGACGAAAATCGGCGACGAGTTCGGACGCCTTGCGTGACGTCGCGAGCACCACCTGCCCATGGTCGGCCAGAGCTCGCCCGAGCGCTGTCGGCTGCAGCGGACGGCGTCCCTTCAGGAACAGCGGTTCGCCGATCCGCCTTTCCAGCACTGCCAGCGTTCGCGACAGCGCCGACTGGGTCATGCCGATCAACGCAGCGCCTTCGGTGACGCCACCGGCCTGCACCACCGCCGCCAATTGGGCCAGATGACGCTCGTCCAGTTTCATAGCAAATTGCTATATTACCATCCCGAGAAATCATCAAGTAGCATTGCAAAGGCTGCTAGCGTGTTTCCAACACAAAACCTTTGGAAACGCCCATGCAGCCCCCCATTGCGCATGCGTCTGGTCTGTCGCCGCTCTCTGCGGAGATTGTCGTTGGACGCCTGTTGAAGAAGGTAAAGGGGCCACTGCCAGACTTCCTCGCGCGCCTCGTGACCTCGCTTCATGCTCTGGTGAGAGAGACGCGACCGACGCGAGGAGAATGGTGCGATGTCATCGGCTTTCTGACCGAAGTCGGTCATGCGAGTGACGAGTTGCGGCAGGAGTGGGTGCTACTGTCGGATTTGCTGGGCGTGACGGCGCTGGTCGAGGAGATCAATTCGCAACGTCCTCGCGGCGTGACGTTGAATACCGCGCGCGGCGCCTTCTATCGCGCCGATGCGCCGCGGCTCCCACTTGGCGCCAACCTTTCCCTGGACGGTGTCGGCGAACCTTTGTCGGTGAAGGTCCGTATCCGCGATCTCGACGGTTGTCCAATCTCTGGCGCCACGGTCGAGACCTGGCAAGCAAACGGCCAAGGCTTCTATGAGAACCAATTTCCAGACCTGCAGCCTGATTGCAATCTTCGCGGCATCTTCTCCGCCGACCGAACTGGGCAGGTCCACTACGTGACGGTGAAGCCCGCTGGCTACGCGGTGCCCAATGATGGGCCAGTCGGTCAGTTGCTCGGCAGCATCGGATATGCACCGCGCCGCCCTGCGCATCTGCACTTCATTGTTGCCGCCGATGACTTCGAGACCATCACCACGCAGATATTCGACGGCGCCGATCCGCTGCTCGCAGAGGACGCGCTGTTCAACGCCAAACCGGACCTGGTCGGTGATTTCCTGAAGGAGGTCGCGGAGGACGGTGGAGTTCGATGGTCGCTTGATTTCACTTTCGTCATGGCCCGCGCCGCAGCCCGGAGGCAACAGGGATGATGAGGATCGGACCGTTCGCATTTGGCGGCTTGCCCTCACGGGTGATCTTCGGTTCCGGCACTCTGGCGCAGAGTGGTGCGGAGATCGCGAGGTTGGGGCGCAAGCGCGCGCTGGTGCTGTCCACGCCGAACCAGAAGGCCGACGCGGAAGCGCTCGCTTCGCGATTGGGGGACGTTGCCGTGGGCGTCTTCGCCGAAGCGACCATGCATACGCCGTCGGAGGTGACTGAACAGGCTCTCGCTGCCTTCAAGACAAGCTGCGCAGACTGTGTCGTTGCGCTGGGTGGGGGGTCGACCATCGGACTTGCCAAGGCGATCGCAACGCGCACTGGAGCCGACCAGGTGGTGATCCCGACGACCTATGCGGGCTCCGAAATGACAGACATCCTCGGAGAGACCGCGCGCGGTGAAAAGGTGACGCGGCGCGATCCGTCGATCCTGCCGGAGACCGTGATCTACGATGTCGATCTCACGCTCACCCTACCGGTACCGCTCGCCGTCACTTCGGGCCTGAACGCGATGGCGCATGCGGCCGAAGCGCTCTATGCGCGCGACCGCAATCCGATCATCACGCTATTGGCGACCGATGCAATCCGGGCGCTCGTGGATGCGTTGCCTGTGATCGTGCGGGATGGCGGCGATCGGACGGCGCGCGGAACGGCGCTTTACGGCGCGTGGCTCTGCGGCGCGGCACTCGGCGGCGCGTCGATGGCTTTACATCACAAGCTTTGCCACACGCTCGGCGGCAGTTTCGATACGCCCCATTCCGAGACGCACGCCATTCTTCTACCTCATACGATTGGCTTCAACGCGGTCGAAGTGCCCGAGTTGTTGCGGCCTGTGTCGTCAGCGCTCGGCGGAACGCCAGGTACCGCGTTGTTCGACTTTGCCGTCTCTCTCGGCGCGCCGACCCGATTGAAGGACTTTGGCTTGAGCGAGGTCGATCTGGACCGCGCCGCTTCGCTCGCTGTGGCCAATCCTTACTGGAATCCGCGCCCGTTCGACCAGAGCGCCATTCGGAGCTTGTTGCGGGATGCGTGGGAAGGACGACGACCGGCCCATTAGGCGGCAATCAATAGTTAGAGAGGAGGAAATACATGGTTACCAGGCGGACGTTTCTGAAGGGTGTCGCTGCAAGCGGCCTCATCTCCAGCAGTTCAACATTGCCGGTCGTAGCCCTTGCCAAGAATTCGGCTATGAAGATTGGCTATATCAGCCCGCGGACCGGCCCGCTCGCAGCATTCGCAGAAGCAGACACCTTCGTGCTGGAAGGGTTTAAGGCGGCCGCCAAGGCGCAGGGTCTCAACATCGAGGTGATCGTCAAGGACAGCCAGTCCAATCCGAACCGGGCCGCCGAGGTCGCGAAGGAACTCATTGTCCAAAACAAGGTCAATCTGATGCTGGTCGCGTCCACGCCGGAGACCACCAATCCGGTGGCGACCACGTGCGAAGCGGAAGAAACTCCCTGCATCTCCACCGTTGCTCCCTGGCAACCCTGGTTCATCGGTCAGCAGGCCAACCCTGCCGACCCAAAATCCTGGAAGCCGTTCAACTACGCCTTCCATTTCTTCTGGGGGCTGGAGGACGTGATCGCGGTCTACACCAACATGTGGCAGCAGATCGAGACCAACAAGAGCGTGGGCGGACTCTTTCCCAATGACGGGGATGGCAACGCCTGGGGCGACAAGACGGTAGGCTTCCCGCCGGTGCTTGAAAAACTGAGTTACAAGCTCGCCGATCCGGGCCGCTATCAAAATCTCACCGATGATTTCTCGGCGCAGATCAACGCCTTCAAGTCCGCGCAATGCGAGATCGTGACCGGCGTCGTTATCCCGCCGGATTTCACCACTTTTTGGTCCCAGGCTAAGCAGCTCGGCTTTACGCCGAAGGTGGCTTCGATCGGCAAGGCGCTCCTGTTTCCGCAGGCCCTCGAAGCCCTGGGCAAGGCCGGCAACAATCTCTCGACGGAGGTCTGGTGGACGCCCAACCACCCATTTAAATCGTCGCTGACCGGCCAGAGCTCCGCGGAGCTCGCTGCCGGCTTCACCAAGGCGACCGGCCGACCCTGGACGCAGCCGATCGGCTTTGCTCACGCGCTCTTTGAGCTGGCGGTCGATGTTCTCAAACGCGCTGGCGACCCGACCGATCCGGAAACGCTGGCCAAGACGATCGCGGCGACAAAGCTCGACACGATCGTCGGGCGCATCGTGTGGGGTGGAGACTACCTGCCGCCCTTTGCCGCCAAGAATGTCGCCAAGACGCCTCTGGTCGGGGGCCAATGGCGCTTGAAGGAGGGCGGAGGCTACGACCTCGTCATCACCGACAACAAGACGGCGCCTGACATTCCTGCTGCCAGCAAGTTGCAACCAATAGTCTGAGCGATGAGCCCCGGCGTGGTGGCTTCACGCCGGCTCCACTGACCTTCGCCGCGGCGAACCCGCGAGCGCAAAGCTGGCACGTGAGTCCGTCACGGCCAAGGGAACTGGAAATGCCGATCCTGCAGCTGAACGATGTGTCAAAGAGCTTCGGCGCGCTGAAGGTTGCTGATGCGGTGACCTTCGACCTGAGCGAAGGCGAAGCGCTCGGCATCATCGGACCGAACGGCGCCGGCAAGTCAACCATGTTCAACCTGATCGCCGGCAATCTCGTTGCGGATACCGGAACGATCCGACTTGCAGGCAACGATGTCACGCGGACGCCGCCTATGGCGCGTTGCATCGCGGGCATCGGCCGCACGTTCCAGATTCCGCAGCCCTTCGAGAAGCTGACGGTGTTCGAGAATCTGCTGGTGGCCGCCGCCTTCGGCTCGCGCAAGCGCGAGGCCGAGGTCAGCGACCGTTGTGCGGACATCGTGGTCGAGACGGGTCTGGCCGATCGGGCCAACCAGCCTGCCGGAAGTCTCGGACTTCTGCAGCGTAAGCGTCTCGAACTCGCCCGAGCGCTTGCGACCGATCCAAAGATATTGTTGCTCGATGAGATCGCCGGCGGTCTCACCGAAGCCGAATGCCAGGCTCTCGTCGAGACCATTCGCGGGGTGCGCCGACGCGGCATGTCGATCATCTGGATCGAGCACGTCCTTCACGCACTGAACGCGGTGGTCGAACGTCTGCTTGTACTGAATTTCGGCAAGGTGATCGGCATTGGTGAGCCGCAGGCAATCATGGCCTCCCGCGAGGTACGAGAGATTTATTTGGGGATCGAAATCTGATGGCGCTTCTCGAAACCAGGGCGTTGACGGCGAGCTACGGCGATTTCCAGGCGCTGTTCGGAATCGATATGACGCTCGGCGCCGGCGAAACAGTTGCCATTGTCGGGGCCAATGGCGCGGGCAAGACCACGCTGATGCGGTCCATTGCAGGCGTGCTGCGGAACGGCTCCGACCAGATCAGGTTTGACAACCAGGCGATCGGGATGCTTCCGGCGCCCGAGGTCGTGGAGCGAGGCATCGCCATGGTACCGGAAGGACGAAAGCTCTTTCCTTCGCTATCGGTCGAGGAGAACCTGCTCATCGGTAAATACGGTCGTGCCGTCGAAGGGCCATGGTCGCTCAACGCCATCTACGACCTTTTCCCGGTTCTGAAAGACCGCCGGAACTCGCCAAGCACGGCACTGTCTGGCGGCCAACAACAGATGGTCGCGATCGGTCGCGCGCTGATGTCCAACCCTCGCGTGTTGCTCTGCGATGAGATTAGCCTCGGTCTTGCCCCGATCGTGATCCGCGACATCTATGCGGCCTTTCCGCGCATCCGCGCCTCGGGTGCCTCGATCGTCATTGTCGAACAGGACATCGGCCAGGCGCTCCGGGTTGCCGATCGCCTCTACTGCCTCATGGAGGGTCGAGTCACGCTCGAGGGGCTGCCGGCGGCGCTGACCCGCGAGGCTATCCACGCGGCCTATTTCGGAGCGTCGCGATCATGAGCTGGCTTGACACCATCATCCAGGGCGTCATGCTCGGTGGGCTCTATGCGTTGTTCGCCGCCGGCCTCAGCCTGGTCTTCGGCATCATGCGTTTGGTCAATCTCGCCCATGGCGACCTCATCGTCCTGGCCGCATTTCTGATCCTCGAGCTGGCCACGGGGTTGGGATTGAACCCGTTCCTCGCGGCGCTGGTGGCGATACCCATCATGTTCGGCCTTGGCTGGCTCCTCCAGGCGCAGCTTCTCAACCGCACGCTCGGCCCAGACATCTTGCCGCCGCTGCTGGTCACGTTCGGTCTATCGATCGTCATTCAGAACGCGTTGCTGGAAGGCTTTTCGGCCGACAGCCGGCGGATCACGGTTGGTCCACTGGAATCCGCCACGCTCGCGCTCGGTCCGATCAATATCGGCGTCATGCCTCTTCTCACTTTGCTGTCGTCGGTCGCTGTCATCATCGGCTTGAACCAGCTCTTCTATCGTACGTCACTTGGCCGGGCGTTTCGGGCGACCTCCGACGATCGCGTGACCGCCGGGCTGATGGGGATTCGACCCGATCGCATTTTTTCGGTCGCGACCGGTATCGCCATGATTGTGGTCACCATCGCAGCGTTGTACCTGGGCACGCGCGCCAATTTCGATCCGACCATCGGACCGGCGCGACTGATCTACGCCTTCGAGGCTGTCATCATCGGCGGGCTCGGATCGCTGTGGGGCACCTTGGCAGGCGGCGTCATTATCGGCGTGGCGCAGACGCTCGGCGCTGCCGTCAATCCGGAATGGCAGATACTGGCGGGGCATGTTGCCTTCCTGGTTGTGCTCCTTTTCAAGCCGCGCGGATTGTTTCCGCGATCGGCAGAGTAGGGGGCGGAATGGATACGACAGCACCCGCATGGCGCGTCGAGACGCGCACGACCGCGTCAACAGTGTTCGCTGCGATACTGGGCCTGGCGATCGCCGTTGCTGCGATGGCTCCCTTGTTCGTCTCCCGTGGCACAGTGCAGAACCTGTTCTTCATTCTCACCATGCTCGTGTTGGCGCAATCCTGGAACATGCTCGCCGGCTTCGCGGGCCTGGTTTCGGTCGGACAGCAGGCATTCGTCGGTTTCGGCGCATACGCGATGTTCGCCTTTGTCGTCCTGCTCAAGCTGGATCCACTCGTTTCGATCGCACTTGCCGGTTTCGCGGGGGCGCTGCTTGCGGCCCTTACCAGCCTCTTTCTCTTCCGCCTACAGGGCGCCTACTTTGCTATCGGGAGCTGGGTCATTGCGGAGGTCGTGCGGCTGCTGCTCGCGCAGTGGAAGGCGCTGGGCGGAGGTACCGGCACTTCGCTTCCGACCGGGGTGACCCGCGAAATGTGGGGTGTGGGCGCTGTCGGTCATCTGTTCGGCCTGCGGCCCGCGCAGGCGGCGGACGTCGTCTGCTACTGGCTGGCCCTGGCGCTCGCGATGATGACGATCGGCTTCGTCTACCGGCTGCTGCGCTCGCGCCAGGGGCTGGCGCTCGCCGCCGTACGCGACAACCAGGAAGCCGCGCGCTCGATCGGCGTCGATGCGCGCCGGCTGAAAACGTTCTCCCCCGATGCGGCGTTCTCGGTCGTCGATTGGACGGCTTACGTCATTTTCATCGTTGTGATCGGCGGAATTGGCACCATCGAGGGCCCGATGATCGGGGTGCTCGTATTCTTTCTGCTGCGGAATATGCTCGCAGACTACGGTTCCTGGTATCTGCTCGTGCTTGGACTGATCGGCATCATCGTGATGCTGTTCGCGCCGCAGGGCCTGTGGGGGCTGTTCGCCAGCCGCTCCGGCATTCAGTTTTTCCCCGTCCGCCGCCTGTTGCGCGGTGGCCCGATCTCCATGAAATACAAGGGAGGACCGCATGGCTGACATCACCACCGACGTTCTGATCATTGGCACCGGCCCTGCCGGTTCGGCGAGTGCCGCACTACTCTCGACGTACGGCATCGACAACATGGTGATCAACCGCTACCGCTGGCTGGCGAACACGCCGCGCGCGCATATCACCAATCAGCGGACTATGGAGGTCCTGCGCGATCTCGGTCGCGAGGTCGAGGACGAGGTCTATCTGTTCGCCGCCGAGCAGGATCTGATGGGTGAGAATGTATTCTGCACCTCGCTCGCGGGCGAGGAGATCGGGCGTATGAAGAGCTGGGGCAAGCATCCGCTGTCACGGGCCGAACATCAACTTTCGTCGCCGACCTTCATGAATGACCTGCCGCAGACGTTCATGGAGCCGCTCCTGTTCAAGGCGGCGTGCTCGCGCGGTACCCAGGCGCGCATGTCTACAGAGTATCGCTCCCATGTGCAGGACGCCGACGGAGTGACGACGACCTGCGTCGATCGGTTGACAGGCAAGGAGTTCAGTGTCCGTTCGAAATATCTGATCGGAGCTGACGGTGGCAACTCCAAGGTCGTCGAACATGCTGACCTGCCCTTCGCCGGCGAGATGGGCGTCGCCGGTTCGATCAACATTCTGTTCAAGGCCGATTTGTCCAAATACGTCGCCCACCGGCCGTCGGTGCTCTACTGGGTCGTGCAACCCGGCGCAGACGTGGGCGGCATCGGCATGGGCCTCGTGCGGATGGTGCGGCCATGGAACGAATGGCTGATCGTCTGGGGCTACGACATCAATCAGCCGGCACCCGATGTCGATACGGCATTCGCAACCAAAGTCGCGCGCGAGTTGATCGGCGACCCCGATATCGATGTCGAAATCGAACAGGTGTCCACATGGACCGTGAACAACTTGTATGCGACGCAGATGTCGAACGGCCGGGTCTTCTGCATGGGCGACGCCACTCACCGACACCCGCCGTCAAACGGACTTGGGTCCAACACGTCGATCCAGGATGCCTTCAACCTTGCCTGGAAGCTCGCGCATGTCATCAAAGGCAAGGCCGGCCCAAAACTGCTCGCCAGCTATTCGCAGGAGCGTGCACCGGTCGCAAAACAGATAGTGACGCGCGCGAACAAGTCGATCGATGAGTTCGGCCCGATATTCGAGGCGCTCGGTCTGCTCGATTCCATCGATCCGGTGAAGATGCAGCAGAACATGGATGCCCGCTGCAACGACACGCCGGAGGCGGAGGAGCAGCGCAAGAAGATCCGCGAGAGCATTGCCTTCAAGGTCTACGAGTTCGACGCGCACGGTGTCGAAATGAATCAGCGCTACCGCTCCGATGCCATCGTGGTCGACGGGCAACCCGAACCGCCTTTCGAGAAGGACGCCGAACTGCACTATCAGCCGACGACATGGCCGGGCGCTCGGTTGCCCCATGTGTGGTTGTTTGATGGCCATGGAGGCAAGGTTTCCACATTGGATCTTGCCGGCCATGGTCGGTTCGCGCTGCTCACGGGTATTGGCGGGCAGGGCTGGATCGAAGCCGCGACGACGATCGGGCGGGAATTCGGCATCGACATTGCGGCCTATTCCATTGGGCCGCGACAACATTGGCAGGATTTTACCGGAGACTGGGCTCGCGCTCGCGAAGTACGCGATAGCGGCATTGTCCTCGTGCGACCGGATCAGCACGTCTGCTGGCGGCGGGAAACGATTGCCGGCGACCCCGTCGCCGAACTGCGCCGCGTTTTCAAGACCATTCTCGACCGGTGAGGACGACCATGCAAGCTCACGAAAGAGGCTTCTTCACGGAAGAAGATTCGGTGGAGGTCGTAACTGGCCGCAACATCAACGCGAAGAATGAGCGGGTGAGAGCAGCGATGGCCGTCATCATCCGCAAGCTCCACGAGGCGGTGAAGGAGATCGAGCCGACGCATGAGGAGTGGTTCGAAGCCATCCAATTTCTGACGCGGGTCGGCCATATGTGCGACGAGTGGCGGCAGGAATTCATCCTGCTATCTGATGTGCTCGGCGTGTCGATGCTGGTCGACGCAATCAACAACCGCAAGCCGTCCGGAGCGTCCGAGAGTACGGTGCTGGGGCCCTTCCACGTCGCCGGCGCGCCGGAGTTGCCGATGGGAGCCAATATCTGCCTCGACCAGAAGGGAGAGGATATGGTGATTCACGGTCACGTCAGCGACGTCGAAGGCAGGCCGATTGCGGGCGCAACGCTCGATGTCTGGCAGGCCAATGACGAGGGCTTCTATGACGTTCAGCAGAAAGGCATCCAGCCGGACTTCAACCTGCGTGGCTTGTTTCGCACAGGGCCAGACGGACACTATTGGTTCCGCGCGGTCAAGCCAAAATACTATCCGATTCCGCATGATGGGCCGGTCGGACAATTGCTCGGTGAGTTGGGACGACACCCCAATCGCCCGGCGCATCTACATTTCATTCTGAAGGCGGATGGCTATCAACCGCTCATCACACATATCTTCGACCCTGACGACCCTTACATCGGTTCGGACGCGGTGTTCGGGGTCAAGAAGAGCCTGCTCGCCGACTTGAAGCGTGTGAACGAACCGGAACGGGCCCGGCAACTCGACTTTGCCGGCGAATTCTGGGAAATCGAATACAACTTCGTGCTCGCGCCGGCTTAGAATCGATTGCGGCTGGCTTGATGCTTGCGGGGCTGCCGTGCTGCTGCCATACCCCGCCGCTCCGGCCTAAGCGCGTGTTTGTCGTTCATCAATCAGAACCAGGGCCTTGGAAGTTGCTGATGCGGGGGCGTTGCTCATCGTATATTCTGAAGGAGATGCGTGCTATGGCAGACCGCCCACGAAGTTTAAAAGAAGACTGATGACAGCACCTTGCATTATTACCGTCGCCATCACTGGATCCCTGCCGACAAAGGCTGACAATCCAGCCGTGCCGACCACGATTCACGAGCAAATCGAATCGACACAGGAGGCTTTTGAAGCCGGCGCAACGCTCGTGCACTGCCATGTACGAGACGATGCCGGGAAACCAACATCGGATCCAGAACGGTTTGGACTTCTGCTGGAAGGTCTCAGGAAGCATTGCGCGGGCATGATCGTGCAACTTTCGACTGGTGGTCGGTCAGGCACGGGTCGTGAGCGAGGCGGAATGCTGCCACTTAAGCCCGATATGGCATCCCTATCGACTGGCTCGTGCAATTTTCCGACCCGAGTCTACGAGAATTCTCCGGAACTCATCGACTGGCTGGCCTCTGAGATGCTGACGTACGGGGTGAAACCTGAAATCGAAGCATTCGATCTCTCGATGATTTTTCAAGCCGTCGCCATGCGCAAGGCGGGCAAAATCAATGGCCCCCTTCATGTACAATTTGTGATGGGTGTGAAGAACGCTATGCCTGTGGACCGGGAAACGTTTGAGTTCTACATAAAAACTCTCAACAGACTGGCACCTGACGCGACTTGGACCGGCGCCGGCATTGGAAAAGACCAGATAACGCTCAATGAGTGGTCGCTTGAGCTCGGTGGCCACTGTCGGACGGGACTCGAGGATAATGTGCGACTAGATCGTACGAGACTGGCGCCGTCGAATGCAGCGCTTGTCAAACGCGTCGCTGAACTTTGTGGTCAGTACGGGCGGCGTCCGGCAACCGTCCACGAGGCGCGCGCGTTGTTGAAGCTCGCTGCGTGAATTCGCCTGAAAGTGAAAAGTGTTCTTACGATTACCTGACTGCGGCAGCCAACGATTCAATGGCCCCCTT
>WNFN01194581.1_pt1 | contig 11786 bp, 8 predicted proteins | sample 5400161 | NCBI WGS metagenome assembly WNFN01 (sample SAMN13153353, study PRJNA577476) | soil metagenome | isolation source: 80 cm saprolite on Douglas fir-dominated hillslope | place: USA:California | collected 2013-09-17
GATCATGGAATGGCGCTCGCTCTGCGGCTTGCTCGGCCGCTTGCTCGGCCGCCGTCCCGCATTTTAGACTGAATGTTCAGTCAACCCCCGAGGGAGCTAGTGATGGCTGATAAACAGGCCTCGAACGATGAGAGCGCGGTCGGGCTCGCCACACGCCCGGTCACGCGGCCGGACGCGGGCGTGCCCGAGACGGGCGTGCCAGAGGCGCCGCTCGCCGCCGGAAGGCCGTCCCCGCGTCCGAGCCTCGCGGAGATCATCAGCGAGCAGGAACGCATCTTTATCGACCGCCAGCCCGAGTCGGCACGGCTCGCCGCCGAGGCGCGCGAGGCCCTGGCCGGCGGGGTAACGTCGAGCTGGCAGATCTCCCGCCCGCAGCCCGTCTGGCTCAGCCACGCCAGCGGCTCGAAGCTCTACGACGTCGACGGCAACGAGTACGTCGATATGCACGGCGGGTACGGCGTCTCGCTGGCCGGGCACGGTCACCCGGCGATCGTCGCCGCGGTCCAGAACCAGGTCGCCCGCGGCACCCATTTCGCCCAGCCGACTCGCGATGCGCTGGCCGTCGCCAGGGAACTGGCCAGCCGCTTCGGCCTGCCGCAGTGGCGGTTCGCAAACTCGGGCACCGAGGCCACCATGGAGGCCGTGCACCTGATGCGGGCCATCACCGGCCGCGACCTGATCATCAAGATAGAGGGCTGTTACCACGGCCACCATGACTCGGTACAGGTCTCGGTCTACCCCGGACCTGACCAGACCGGCCCGGCCGACCGGCCGGCCAGCGTCCCGGCGAGCGCCGGCATCCCGCGGGTGCTCACCGACCTCACCGTGATCGTGGGATTCAATGACCTCGCGATCGTCGACCGGGTGCTCCGCGAGTACCGCGGCCAGGTCGCCGGGATGATCCTCGAGCCCATCATGATGAACGCGGGAATCATCCTGCCCGAGCCCGGCTACCTGGCCGGGCTGAAAGAACTGCTCCATGCTCACGGCGGGTTGCTCGCCTTCGACGAGGTCAAGACCGGGCTCACGGCCGGGCCTGGCGGGGTAACCAGGCTCTCTGGAGTCACGCCCGACATCATCTGCCTGGCCAAGGCGATCGGCGGCGGAATTTCTGTCGCGGCGGTCGGCGGCAGTTACGAAGTCATGAAGCATGTCGCCGACGGTGACTACGAGATGGTCGGCACCTTCAGCGGCAACCCGCTCGCGATGGCCGCCACCCGCGCCATGCTCACTGAGGTCATCACGCCAGAGGCGTACCAGCGCATTGACGCGCTGCGCGCGCAGGCCGTCGATGGCGTCACCGCGGCGATCGAACGCTACGGTCTCGCGGCGAGCATCGTGGCGGTCGGGGCCAAGGGCTGTATCGTCTTCAGCGCTGAGCCGGTACGGGACTTCCGCGATTTTCTTGCGATCGACGACCAGTACAGCCATGCGCACTGGCTGTTCCAGCACAACGGCGGGGTGTTCCTGCCGCCGTGGGGTAAGTCCGAGCAGTGGCTGATCTCGGTTCAGCATGACGAGAACGACATAGCTCGATTTAATCGAAATGTCGATCGGTTTGCCTCTAGCATCGCCTGAGCTGGGAAAGATGCTAGATTCCGCTGCGTGAATCCGCGAGCGCAGCCACCCGGCCTCAGCAGGCGATCCTTTCTAGGCCGGGTGGCCGGCGCCGGTGTCGCCGCGAGCGGGCTCGGCACGCTGCTCACCTCGTGCGGCCTTGGCTCAGCCGCTCCGAAACGACCCTCCCCGCTGCCTGCCCCCCAGAGTCCGGTCATGTGGCCTATCGCCGCCGCCAACAAGTCGATCGCTGGCGGGCAGCGCCCCGAGGCCAACGCGACGCTGAAGGTCTTCGGCTGGGCGGAGCGCGTCGGCCAGCGCTGCCTGAACGACTTTTCCAAGGCCTACCGGTGCCGGGTCGAGCTCACCACCTATTCGAACATGACGCAGGCACTGGCGCGGGTGTCGCGTGGCGGCGACAGGTTCGACGTCTTCATGGGAGCCCCGACCTACCTGATCGGCCTCCTGGTTGCCAGGTCGATCATCCAGCCGCTGAATCACGGTTACATCCCGAATATCCGCGAGGCCTGGCCCGTGTACACGAACCCGTACTACGACAGCCACTGGCAGTACACGGTTCCCTACACCGCATACACGACCGGCATCGCATGGCGTAAGGACCACATCGACATCGACCCATACACATTGCTCAACGGCTGGCAATTCCCATGGCTCGCCAACGCCGCTGGCAAGACGGCAATCCTGGACGACTACCGGGAGTCGATCGGCCTCGCGATGCTGGACAACTTCGTTACCGATATCAACTCCTCCGACCCGCTGATGATCAACAACGCCAGGGACGCGCTGCTGAACCTCGACACCCTGGTCGGCCCGAGTATCGACAACAACGTGAGCACCAAGCTCGCGACCACCCAGTCATGGATCCATCACGCCTGGTCCGGCCAGGCCGTGGCGGCCACGAAACGGCTGCCGCGCGGGGTGCCGGTCGAGGTCATCGGCTACTGGTTCCCGCCCGACGGAGCCGGACCGGTGGCGAACGACACGAACACCGTGCTGCGGGCCGCCAGAAATCCCGTCCTCGCGCACAAGTTCCTGAACTTCATGCTGGATCGCCGCAACGCCATGCACAACATGGCCGCAACAGGCTTTACGATGCCGCTGACCTATCCTGCCGGCCGTGGACATGCTCTGGCGGCAGGCGTGGAACGCCGTACGTCGCGATTCGTCACGGAGCGGGTCCTGATGTCAGCCCGCGCCCGCCTACGTCATGGCAATGGCCGCGAAGGACCGCTTCGTAGCTAATGTCGAAACGCTCGCGAATCCCCTAAGATCCTGACTCATGACAGGTGGCCAGGTTCAGATCGTCGACCTCGTCAAGCGTTTTGCCGAGGTCACTGCCGTCGACGGCATCAATCTGGACGTTGCCGGAGGCGAGTTCTTCTCGCTGCTCGGCCCGTCCGGCTGCGGGAAGACCACCTCCCTGCGCCTCATCGCGGGCTTCGAGCAACCCACCGAGGGAAGGATCCTCCTCGATGGGCGCGACGTCGCCCAGACTCCGCCCCACAAGCGGAACGTCAATACGGTGTTCCAGTCATACGCGCTCTTCCCCTTCCTCACAGTTGAGGAGAACGTCTCGTTCGGGCTGCGCTACCAGACGGTGACCAGGGACGAGGCGAGGAAGAAGACGGCGGAGGCCCTCGCCTTGGTGCGACTCGAGGGCTACCACAAGCGCCGCCCCGGCCAGCTGTCGGGCGGCCAGCAGCAGCGGGTTGCGCTGGCCAGGGCCCTCGTCCTGAACCCGGCCGTACTTCTGCTTGACGAGCCCCTCGGCGCCCTCGACGCCAAGCTGCGCAAGGCTCTTCAGATCGAACTGAAGGCGCTGCAGGAGGAAGTGGGCATCACGTTCATCTATGTCACGCACGACCAGGAGGAGGCGCTCACCATGTCCGACCGCCTGGCCGTGATGTCGAGCGGCAGGATCGAGCAGATCGGCAGCCCGGCGGAGGTCTACGAAGATCCGTCCACCGCGTACGTCGCCGACTTCCTCGGTGTGTCCAACTTGATGTCGGCGCACGGGGACGGCGCAGGACGGGTGCGCCTGGGTGACTTCGAGCTCACGGCCGCACGCGGTGAGTTCGACGCCCGAGGACGGATAAGAGTTGTCGTCCGTCCCGAGCGGGTCCACCTCGAGGATCACGGGACCTCCGGCGACAACCGGATCCCTGGCATGGTCGAGCGCGTGCTCTACGTCGGCTCCACCATCCAGGTCCTCGTTCACCTCGCGCATGGGGAGACCCTGCAGGCGTGGATGCAGAATCGCGGCGGAGACCCGCCCTGGCAGCAGGGAACGGCCGTGACCGTCTATCTGCCCGCTGACGCGATTCGAGTGCTCGTCGACGAGACCGACGCGCACGACGAGGAGGCGCCGGTCGCCACCGGGTAATGGCCTCCGCCCTCAGGAGGGCGAGTTGGCGCAGCGGTGGAGGATCAGCACACGCTGGGGACCGGCGCCTCGTGCGGCGCTCCCCACTGCCCACAGTCCTCCACCGGCGAGCCCGTCCACGGCCATCAGACGGCTGTCGTAGCCGGGGATGGCAGGGGTGGGAACGCTCGACCACCTACCGCCGACGCCGTGCTCGACCAGCGGCCGGTACCAGCGGCCATCGAAGGAGCTTCCGACCGCCCACACGTCGTCAGGTGCGGCCGCCCAGATGGCGTTGAGGTCGACGCTCAGCGCGCCCGCGAGGTCGATGGGGACGACGCGCCAGTCTGCGGCCCCAAGCGGCGACTCCGTTCAGCGCGGCGCTGTGCAGGCTCGCCGGAGCGGCGACAGAGGACCAGCTCCGTCCGTCGAGTCGAAGGACCAGCGGCTGAGATGGGCCGCGGGCCCTGGACGATCCACCCACTGCCCACACGACGCCGGCCGCGGTCATGCCGACCGCATTCAGGCCGTTGCCCGGGCCGCGGAGCCGCGGCAGCCGCACCACCGTCCAGCGATCGCCATCCCAGTGCTCCACCAGCGATCGAAAGACCCCGCTGGCGTCGCGGTAGCCCACTGCCCACGCGTCTCGGGCGGATGCCGCAGCCACCGACACGAGGAAGTTGTCCCCAGGTCCTACATTCGGGCTGGCTGTGATGGCCCACCGCCGTCCGTCCCAATGCAGGACCAGTGTCCGTGCCGGCTTGCCCGGCGAGCGGGACAGCCCAACTGCCCAAGCGTCCGAAGCGGACTGAGCCGCGACGGCGTTGAGGAAGTTGCCTCGAGTGGGTCGATCGGGACTTGGGACCGTGCGCCAGACTCCCCCTTGCCAGCGCTCCACGAGCGTCCTGGCTGGACCTGTTGAGGGCAAGGCGACGCCAACCGCCCATACGTCCCGCGAAGCAGCGACGGAGACGCCGAACAACTCGTTGGACACGCGACGGTCGGCCGGGCCCGTCAGCACGCGCCAACCGCCGTGGCAGGCCGGGACGGGACCCGCGTCTCCAGCGCAGGACGGCAGCAGCGCGGCCAGCGCTAGGCAACCCCAGTTGCACAGGCGTCTACAACCCGCGATCACCGGGCGCCTCCAGGCACCTCAGGTCAGGTAATCGGCCATCTCTTGACTCTTGCCCCGTTGACCGCTCGTAATTCGACGATACAGAAACACCCCGAGAAGAGCGATCACGAGCGTCGAGAACAGAAGGAAGGTAGCGGCCGCGTTTATAGCGGGCGTGAGAGTCCCTCGCGAGAAGTTATAGATCTTTACTGAAAGCGGTTCGGTGCTGGCACCACCGGACAGGTACCGAACGGTAATGAAGTCGTCGATCGTATCGGCGAACACCAGCACGAAGCTGACCAGGATTGCGGGGTACAGCAGGGGCAGCAGCACCCTGCGGACGGCCTGCGTCGGGGAGGCGCCAAGATCGGTCGCCGCTTCCTCGTATTCCTTGCCGATCGATAGCAACCGCGCTCGGACGATGATCACCGGATACGAAACCTGGTAGGTCACCAGGGAAACCAGCTGCGCCCAGGTGCCAAGATGCACGAACTTCAGCAGGTAAGTGAAGAAGAGGAACATCGATATCCCGATGATGATCTCGGGTATCACAAAAGAGAACAGCATGAGGAAGTTGGCGCCGGCTGGCGCCGGCCCGCGCCAGCGTGATATGCCGATCGCGAATGCCACTCCGAGTGGCACCGCTATGAACATGGTGAGGAACGACAGGCGCAGGCTCTGGATCAGCGCGGCGTGCAACTCCGGACTGACGAACAACGCCCCGGAAGGATCGAAGCTAGGGTGTCCCCACCACCATTGAGTGGAGAACCCCTGCCAAATGGAGTTCGATCGTCCCGAGTTGAACGAGATCGCGATGGCGATGAGAACCGGTAGCAACGACCACGCGAGGTACATCCATGTGGCTGTGGCGAGGATGTGCGGCCGGCGCCATGGGTTCCGCCACCATCCCAGGGGCGTCCTGGTGCTTCTCGCGGCGACCGGGGGAACAGCTGCTTCCTCCCGGCGCTCGACCTCGGGCCGCGCCCTGACCGTCTCGCTCATCGGTTCCTCTGCGTCTTCGCGGTTTCGCGCATGTAATACAGCATCGGGATCATCAAGAACACGGCCAGGAACAGGACCAGGATGGCCGCCTGAGGACCTTGCCCGGTAGCCTCCATAGAGTTGTCGAGCAAATTCCCGAACATCGTGGTTTTCGGGGAGCCCGAGAGCAGGTTGTTGGTGTAGTAGTCGCCGAACATCGGCAGCGTGACGATGACCAGGCTGGCCAGTATCGCCGGCTTGGACAGCGGCAGGGTCACCCGTACGAACGTCCAGAAGGGATTCGCTCCGAGATCACGCCCGGCCTCGACCTGGCTCTGGTCGATGCGGTCGAGGAACCCGTAAAGCGGCAGGATCATGTACGGGATATAGCCATACACCAGGCCGATCACGACGGTGAACGGCACGCCGGCCAGCCAGTTGATCGGATGCGGGGTGATGTGCAGGAACGTCAGCACGCTGTTCACGTAGCCGTTGGGCTGCAGGAGCTCGACCCAGGAGAGCATCCTCATCAGGTAGCTGATGAAGAAAGGCGCAATGAGGAGCGTCAGGAAGAGCCCCTTTCGCTTCCCTCCGAACCTGGCCACGTAATACGCGACTGCATAGGCGATCGCAAGGCAGACCGCGGTTGCCAGGACGACGTAAACGAGCGTCCGCAGCTCCACGGGCCGGAACTCCCCGACGACGAAGTGCCACTCCTGCGCCAGATATTTGCTGGTCCAGAACCACGGCTCGTAGACAGGCAGCGGACTCTGGAAAACCGGATCGACCGTGCCGAACGCGATCGAGACGACTACGTAAAACGGCAACAGAAAGAGAACAACCATCCAGAACGTGCCTGGGAACGCAAATCCCGGCCAGTACCAACGTGGATACCAGGCCCCAGCGGCCTCCTCGCTCGACCGCCTCCGTCGTAGCACTCTCCGGCGGAGGCGAGGCTGAGAGGCCGGCTCCTCAGCTGACACCGCTGTTGAACGCCTGCCACGCGTTGTGCCAGAGCTGATCTACCTGGGGGGTGAGTTCCTCCTCGAAGAATCCGGTGTGGAAATCGCTCTCGTAGACGATCGCGTCCGACAGCCACGGGAACACGTATGGCTCGCCGTAGTAGTTCTTGGTGGTGGTGAGCGTCGAAGGATCTGCCTTCCGTTGCGGCGGCTGGTAACCGTTCCAGGAGAAGTTCAGCATCGCGTTCTTGAACGTCATCATCCAGTCAAGGAAGTGATGGGCAAGGACTGGATGCTGCGCGGTCGCGGGGATGGTGATCAGGTCGTTGAAGACGGGGCCCTTACGGTCCGACGGGAACCAGTAGCCGATTGTCTTATACCCCTTCATGGTCTGTTGCGGCGTATAGGAATAAGCCGCCACCATATCTCCCGACCACGACTGGTGGATGTCGTAGGTCCCCTTCGGGATGCCGATGTAAGAGCCGTTGATGTCTTTGCGCACGTTCACCGCGTTGATGAGCGATACCAGCGTGCTCTGTGCTTGGTTGATGTACTTCGAGTTCCCGGTGTTGAGGTCTGCGATGCGGTTCTTCAGCAGAGCCATGGAGATGGCTTCGCGGTAGTCGTCGTAGATGCCGACCTTGCCCTTGAACTTTGCGTCCCAGAAGATGTCGTAGGGGTTCGACATGCCGCGGATCTGAGCATCGGGGATTACGTCACGTCGGTAACCGATGCCGGTCGTGTACACGGTGTATGGCACCGTGTAGTGCCATCCCTGGTCGTAGAACGGATTCTGGTAGGTCTGCCAGGCGTCGGAGACCATGTGCGGAATGTAACTGTGGTTGAGCGGCTGAAGCAGCTTGCCGGTGACGAGCTTGCCGAGGATGTCCGGGGTCGGAAAGAAGATGTCGAACTGCAACTGCCCGGTGCGCATCTTCGCGAGCGCCTCGTCCATGTTGTTGAACGTGGTGACCTGGTAGGAGCAGTTGTGGGCCGCACAGAACTCCTTCACGACCTTCGTAAAAATGTAGTCGGACCAGTTGTAGATCTGGAGAGTCGCCCCCTTCTCCGGCGCGAGGCCCGACTTTATCGGCTCACGCCAGAGCTTCCACCTGACGGGCGAGTCTTGCCGGGCTAGCGGATACGGCGAGCCTGCCGGCCAGTACTTGCCCACTCCAGGGCCGTTCGCGTGCCCGCCACCGCCGGAAGTGACGGTGCCGGGCTTCGAGCACGCATCGAGCAGCGCCGCTGCCCCGGGCAGCGCGAGAGAGGCCGCCGCGGATCGCTTGAGGACCTCCCTCCTCGTCATGTCACCGTCACCGCGCCAAGGCGGTCGCTCCTTCGGATGCCGTGCCATCGCCGCACACCCTTTCGTTACACGTTCTCGATCGCTCGAGAAATCAGACTCTGACTGGTGAGTCAATCGGAATTTTCGTACCGACAACCGGCTTTCGCAACCCCCTGAACTCACACGCGACGATCGCAACACGACTGTGACGTTTGGCTACGCGGGCCGCGACTGAACGCGCTCGCGACGATCATGCTGGTAATGTCATGGATCATCGGCGGAATACAGGCATGACCACTTCCTTGCCGGGCCGTGCCCGGGTCGTCATTGTCGGCGGCGGCGTGACCGGCTGCAGCATCGCCTATCACCTCGCCCATCTGGGCTGGACGGATGTCACTCTCCTCGAGCAGAACAGGCTCACGGCAGGGACGACCTGGCACGCCGCGGGACTCATCACCTCGGCAGGGATGACCGACGAGACCGCGCTCTTCTTCAGCCGGTACTCGCGAGATCTGTACGGCCGCCTGGAAGCCGAAACTGGTCACTCGACGGGATTCCGGGCCGTCGGCCACATCTCGGTGGCCACCACTCAGGAGCGCCAGGCTGCGCTGCGGCGTGAGGCGGCGTGGATGCACGGCTTCGGCGTCGAGGACACCGAGATCTCGCCTGGCGAACTCGCCGACATGTGGCCGCTGGCCAGGACCGACGATGTGCGGTCCGGGTTCTACGTGGCCGACGAGGGCCGCGCCGACCCGGTAGGCGTCGCGACCTCGCTGGCCAAGGGCGCCCGCCAGCTCGGCACCACGGTGATCGAAGGCGTCGCGGCAACCGGGGTCAAGACCCACCGTGGCCGGGTCACCGCCGTCCGCACCGAGCAGGGCGAGATCGAGACGGAGGTCGTCGTCAACGCGGCCGGCATGTGGGCGCGCCAGTTCGGCGCGCTGGCCGGCGTGCACGTGCCGCTGCAGGCCGCCGAGCATTACTACCTGCTTACCGATACGGTCGCCGGAATGGATCCTGACCTGCCGGTCATCGAGGATCCTGAGAGTTATGGCTACTACCGGCCCGAGGGCGACGGGATGCTGGTCGGGTTGTTCGAGCCGGTCGGGGCCCCGTGGTCGCTGAAGGGGATACCGCGCGACTTCGCGTTCGGCAAGCTCCCTCCCGACTGGGAGCGGATGGAGCCGTATCTGGCCAGGGCCATGGAACGAATCCCGTCGCTGGCCGAGACCGGGGTGCGGACATTCTTTTGCGGACCGGAGTCGTTCACCGCGGACATCCGCCCGCTGCTTGGTCCGGCACCGGAGCTTGACGGGTATTTCGTCGCAGCCGGCCTGAACTCGCTCGGGATCCTCTCGGGCGGCGGGGTCGGCAACATGATCGCGCACTGGATCGTTGACGGCGTGCCGCCGATGGACGCGACCGCCGTCGCCATCGACCGGACCGCGACCTACGAGACCTCGCGCAAGTTCCGGTCCCAGCGCACCGTTGAGCAGCTCGGCGTCCTGTTCGGCGACGCGGTGTGGCCTGCCTGGCAGCCCAAGTCTGCCCGCAACGTGCGCCGGTCGGTGCTGCACGACCGGCTGGCGGCGGCCGGCTCCCATTTCGGCGTCTCGGCGGGCTGGGAGTTCGCCGAGTGGTTCGCGGGACCCGGCGAGCGCCCGCAAGCCACCATGGACTACCGCCGCCAGGCCAGCCACGATCTCGTCGGGCGCGAGCACCGCGCGATCCGCGATGCCGTCGGCGTGATCGACATGAGCCTGATGGCCAAGCTGATCGTGCAGGGACCGCACGCCGCAGCTGTCCTGTCCAGGCTGTCGGCGAACGACGTGGCGCGCGAGGTGGGCCGCCTGGTCTATACCCCGTGGCTCAACCGCGCGGGCGGCATCGTCGCCGACCTCACCGTCACCCGCCTCGGGGATGAGAAGTTCTTGGTCGTGGCCAGCGACATCATCCACCGCAGGATCGAGCCGCTGATCCGACGCGAGACCCGGGCCGGCGAGTTCGTCACCGTCACCGATGTCACCTCGGGCACAACGCTGCTCACCGTGCAGGGCCCCGCTGCACGGGAACTGATCTCCCGGCTGACCGACGCGGATTTGTCGAACCAAGCGTTCCCGTACCTGTCGGCACGCGAGGTCCATGTCGGCTACGCGCCGGTGCTCGCGCTGCGAGTCACCTACGTCGGCGAACTGTCAGCCATGTCCGGCCTGCGGTTGGAGAAGGGCTACCGCGACATGGGCGTTGACATCGACAACACCGACACCCCGATCGAGGCCGGCCTCGGCTTCACCATCGCCTGGGACAAACCCGGCGGCTTCATCGGCCGGGACGCCCTGCTCGCCGCGCGGGCCGAGGGCCCGCCACGGAACCGGCTCGTCGGACTGGCCATCGATGATCCGGACGCCGACCTGTTCGGCAACGAGCCCGTATTCCTCGCCGATCAGTGGGTCGGCTACGTCCGCGCCGCCGCTTACGGCCACACGGTCGGCGGCCCGGTCGCGCTCGCGCAGGTGACCTGCGAGGACGGCGTGACCGCCGAGTGGCTGAAGTCGAGCGACTTCCGGGTCAGAACCGATGAGCGGGTATGGCCAGCCAGGCTCCAGATCGCCCCGTTCTACGACCCCAAGCGCCTGCGCATCCTCGCCGAGGGCTCCGCACCGGCAGAGCAGATTCGACCATACTTACGTAGTGGACCATCTCGGACTGGCCGCCAGGCGCGCTATCGCGCAGCGATTCCTGACGGCGGCTACGGTCTGGGCGCTGGCCTTCTGCGTTGGGATTCTGGCCGCCGGTCCGATTTATGCGAAGGGCGCCGAGCAGGCGATCGTGTACGCGTACATGCGCAGCGCAAATCCCCTGACCAAAGATACCGTTGTGAGTCTGCTGACCTGGCCGGGCTTCGATATGTCGAAGGCCTCCCAGCGCGTACACTCCGGGCTCGCTCCACTGCACATTTCGCGGCTGACCCTGCAGGAGGAGTCAGGAACCTGCGTGGTCTCGCTCGGCCGCCGGTCGGGCCAAGCTCCCATCGCCTACCGCGACGGCCTGTTCAGGAAACTGCCGCTCGTCGAGGGACGGGATCCATCGAAGCCGGACGAGGTTCTCGTGCCTCAGCCGTTTGCCGCGACCCTGGGAATCGCCCCGGGAGACCGCATATCCCTCAGCCATAATGCCACCACGCAGGCGACGGTCAGCGGCATCTACTGGGCGGCGCCGGGCAAGGATGCGCTCGTGTACGCGCGCCACCGGCTGCTATCCAAGCCATCGGCCGCGCCCCTGCTGACGACGCGCGCTGGCTTCGACACGCTCACGCGTTCGTTCGGACAGACAACCGACATTGCCATCGAATGGGACGCCGAGCCTTCCTTCGCCGGGCTGACCCTTGCCGATCTGAGGGCGCTCGGACCGCGAGAGGAGCAGTCGAGCGCAAGGATACGGGCAACGCTCGGCGGCACGACCGTCTCGTCCGACCTGTCGTCTCTCGTACCTGGAGTTTCA
>WNFN01023005.1_pt1 | contig 11785 bp, 13 predicted proteins | sample 5400161 | NCBI WGS metagenome assembly WNFN01 (sample SAMN13153353, study PRJNA577476) | soil metagenome | isolation source: 80 cm saprolite on Douglas fir-dominated hillslope | place: USA:California | collected 2013-09-17
CGGTCAGTAGGCGTACAGGTCTTTGGGCTTGTCCCAGTACACGCCGGATCGGCGTCCAGCGAAGGATCAGTTGTATTCACACCGCCGCCAGGCCCACCTGTGAATGTGACGTTACCTTGATTCAAGATGCGCGTTGTTGGCAGTGGAGAATCCACCGTCACACGGAATTTGATCGTGACACTTTTACCCGCGGGCAGGTTGCCAATGGTGATAGGTCCTACAGTTTCTCCAGATAAAGCGGGCGCAGGTTGTTTAATGAGGAAGAGAGGTTTATCCCCGCCAAAATTGACGGAGGTGTTAGCCATCACCTCTTGCGGTTTGACCCATGCGGTCTGCGTGAAAGCATCAGCAGTAGCAGAAGCGGACACTGCACTCGGTACATACGCGTGAATCAGCAGACTTGTATCGGGCTGAACTTGTGCAAGAATCTGGTTGCTGTTTGGCACCATGGCAACCACAACGGGCTGCGGACACGGGCTGCCGCCTGCTGTATTCCCAAAGCCGGACCCAGTACCGGTGGTGGTAGCTGTAGGAGCTGGCGTACTAGCCGCATTCTGGGTTGTCTCGTAAGCAATGACTGCAGCAGTGTCATACTGCGCGCCAGTATAACCACGGATCTTAACGGTAGATACTCCACGCTGGCGGATACGAATGCCGCTGCCACCCGTGATAGCATTGCCGTCAAGTGTATTCGAACGAACATCGACACAGGCAATCGAAGCGTCTGAAGCAGAGCCTGCGCCAATATTAGCAACAAAACCATGTTGAGAACTGGCTGCTACCGGATTTGCCACAAGATTGTTTGTGACCGTCAGGTTGATCGTGCCAGCGTTGCTGGCATTGCCAGCATCGCCAGCCTGGGTATTAATCGCAGGACCGCTGTGCCATTGGCGAATTGTGTTATTTGTAATGATGGCGGTCATGGTGCCATTTACACTGTGGTTTTCCACGCGAATGCCCGAAGCCTGCGCAGAACCAGAATCAAGAACTACTGCATTGCCAATAAAGTTGTTCGAAACCTGTCCCTGCCAGGTACCACCACCGTTGCCTTGATTAATATTGATGGCACCGCCCTGAACATTGCCGACTAATGGAGCACCTGATGTGCCATTATTCGAGATATTGAAATTCACATGTTCAGTGCTGCCCAGATTGCCGCCAGAGATGGTAATACCACCAAGCAATGAACCCGCAAAGCCATTACTGTATAAATTGCCAGTGACGACAACATTCAAGGTAGCGCTATTGGTCGTAGCGGTTTGAATGTGATCCCCCCCGGCCCCGGTAAATGTATTGTTTGTGATATGCGTGGTGACGATAGCCGTTCCGCTTGGCTCGATAATCAAGTTGTCATTTGGCGCATTCAAGAATGTAGAACCAGTAATCACAATATCAGTTGCAGTGCCGCTTGAATTTCTGACTCTAAAGTTATCTTCCACACTACCCGCAATGCTGTCAGTGGAGAAAGATGAAGTACCCAAAAGACCATCAAAGATGATGCTGCCTTCATCCACGCCAGCGTTATCACCATTGGTTCCGCTGATATGACTGTTATTCAGCGTGAAATTCGTCACGGTCGTTCCGCGAATGGCATAGTTCGTGAAGTCATTCAGTTGCATCCGCGTGATCGAAACATTTGAGGTGTTATTAACGTAAATACCAATACCATTCCCTGTGCCATCTGCGCCGGTTTTGTTAGAGATGGTACCACCGGTACAGGTGGCTGCCGAAGTGCATGTGCCACCATTGCCAGAGACAGTAAGACCGCCAGTGCCAGCGTTATCCAGCACGATGCCATTAGCGCTACCGCTGCCGTTTGACGTGATACTACGGAATTCCAATTTGTTTGCGCCGATGGTCGTGTTGGCAACATTCAGCGCCGTGCCAGTAGTGGTGGTCANNNNCGTTGGCTCCTGTGGAGAGTAATAGCCCGCCGGAGAAACTGATTGTTGCGCCAGAGTTATTCGTCAAAGATATGCCAGTGCTCGAACCAGTGTCGTTGATGGAACCCGTAAAACTCTTGGTGCCCCCAGTGGTATTGCTTATGGAAACCACTCGCCCGCCATTGACATCGATGATCGTACCATCGTAGGTCATTGTGGCGTTACTACCATCAATGTTGAAATCTGTCCCTATCGCACTGGCAATAATACTTCCACTGCCAGCTGAGAAACTCCCGAGAACTGAGACGAGCGATACGCCAGAAGTCGAGCTGAGGGTACTATCAACATCTAAGAAAGGTAGTGAAATTGTGGCCGTGTTTATGCTAACCGCAGGACCACCACGTGCGTCAATGGTAGCCACCCCAGCGCCAACTGCCACCCGGAAGCCAGCCGAACCTGTATAAGTTGCGGTGCCTGAGGCTATTAAGCCACCACCAGCACCAACCTCAGTAAAAATATCGAGATCAGTAAAAGACAGATCACCAGCCACATTCGTGAGAATGATACCGGTACCACCAATACCATTACCAGATTGCCCAATGGTTGTGACGCCGCCTGAAACTGTCTGGAACGTGCCGCCGGGCGTAGCATCAAAGGTCACATTGGGGCCCACGATATTAATGCCCCCTAGAAGGGTATTGCCTGTCACAACATTATCATTAAAGGCGATGATGTTTATATTGCCCGTAGTGCGTTGAATATCAATGGAGTTAAGACCAGATGTGATCGTATTATTGTGAAGGCTTACAGTCAACGTGCCGCTCCCCCCACCATTAATGTCAATACCATTTTGCACTGCTCCACGGATGATATTGTTAGCGAGTTCAAAACTACCACTATTCGCGGCAGTGGTCGTTACATTGACAGCATTGACATTACCCGCAATATTCAAGCCGCGAATTTCGACGTTACTGATATCGGTCACTTGAACACCGATACCAGGACCGCCAGTGCTATCTATGAGTGGCATTGAGCCAGCCGCCCGCAAGGTAACTGTGGTCGGACTCGGGATGCCGTTGAAAGAGCCGCTGGGGATCTGAACAGTTAGGGCTACGCCTTCCCCTAAAAGACGTTGCCCATTCTTGAGAGCAATGCCCGTATTTTGACCAGTCGTTGTACCATCACCTTGAAAAACATAGATCGTATCATTGGTTGAAGATGCAGTTTGCGCTTCTGTCAACGTATCGAACGGGTCAGATGAACGACCCAAACCACCCGCAGCTGTGTTATTCTTGACGTACCAGACGCGTTGCGGCTTGACATTGATCGTGACACGGCCCGCGCCGGTGAGATCATCTGCATTGCCCAAAATATTGTCAGGTCCATCATCAGTGAGAATATAATCGAAGTGATCAGTGCCGCTGAAACCGACTGGGGGGATATAGGAAAAGTTACCATCACCTTCCACCGTTACTGAGCCGCCACTTTCAGTTGCGGTCGTGACCGAAATCGCTGAAAAATTAGCGGCTTCAACCGATTTAAGTTTGAAGGTATCGCCAAGGAATTCCGTATCGTTGTCAAACAAGCTGCCTGCGAGAGTTACGGCGGGGTTGCCGCTGGCTGTCACGCCCACCTCCAACAATGTATTGCTGATGGTATCGTACGTGTCATCAACAGCTAATGGGGAGATATTGAGCGAACCTGCAACCAGAGTAGTTTTTAAGTCGATAATATCGTTGAAGGTTACCACGGTCGCATCGGTGCCCAAGTTCGGGATCGTAGCCGTATATTCGATGGTTTCACCAGGGTCGGCTTTGCCATCGGCAGGGTCACCACCAACGCCATCGTTAATGATGGTATCCGTCATGGTGGGTGTAATGCTCGGCGCGAGAAGTGGACTGGCTGAAACAGATAACGCAGGTACGACAGCCGTAACCAACATGGATATCAGAACAAAAGCAACGATGAATAGATTCGTGTAACGACGCATAAGACTCTCCGATAATTTGGAATGAAAATAAGAATTAATGGCTTTGAATAAAAAGATACAGAAGTAAAACGTCAGATAAGGCTGCATATTGTTATGCGGCTGGTCGCCTCCAGCAGGCGTTAATATATTGGGATTAAGCTGGATTAAATTCTGACTGGTATTGGACTGGTAAGCAAAACCATTCGCCGATTGTGCAAGCGCTGTGTTGGGTGATGGATTCTGAGCATCGGCCTGATCGCCATTGTGTGCCAGCATGGAATGGCTGTGCGCTGGTATTTCCGATTCAAGCAGAGAGACTGTCTCAGAACCGCCAGTCTCACCGAGGTCATGCAGAGAAAGACCGGGTCCCTGACCTGGATGCATGGGCGCGTTCCCTTGCAAGTTGGGCAGCGCAAAGTTGGATTTGCCATCACCGCCATACGTGGTGCCAAGCAACGAAAAGAGTGCGGTATTTTGCGAAAGCGGCAGTAACTGCCCATCACACCAAGCCCAGCCATTGGGCGCGAAATTGAACGGGAAGATACGGATTTCAGCAACAAAAGGATCCATAATGTGGGTTCTCCTTAAACTAGGTTTGGGACGGGAAAATCCCGAACAATGAAATGATAAAGTCCACGCACAGGTAAGGCTGGAAATTATTGTGTGGTTGACTGCCGCCTACAGATCCCACTGCGTTGGGACTCAAGCTGCTATCTGTGACATCGGCGGTATACAAAGTGACAGATGGCGACGAAGCAGGCAGGTTATTGTTTGGCCCATTCTGAGTTCCGGGGCTGGTTGAAGCGAGCATGGCGTGATTATGCACTGGGATTTGACTAACGGTTAGAGTGATTTCCTCCACTCCCCCGGTCTCAGCCAGAGTGAAGCCATTCCCCTGATGGAGCGGAAGGCGACCGCGTAAATCTGGCAGCGCAAAGGTACTTTGTCCATCGCCGCCATACGTTGTGCCGATCAAATTGAATAACGTTTCGTTTTCTGAAATGGGCAGTAATTGTCCTTCACAGAACATCCATCCGGCGGGCGCAAAGTTGCCCGCAAACATTCTGATCTCACCAATATAAGGTTGTGCCATATGGAATCTCCTTTTAGGTTGGGCTTGGGAAAATGCCCTGCAGGGCAATACAGAAACTCAACGTTAGGAAGGGCTGCATGTTGAGGTGTGCCTGACTGCCACCGATATTTGCGATCGTATTGGGCAGTATCGATGTCAAATTATTCGGGGCGGCATACAAGTTCCCGGCTGCCGCGAGGACATTGCCGATGGCAAAAGCGCTATTCCCATTTGTGGTGGATGCATTTGCCACATGTGCATGGGTGGGTATCTCAGAGATCGAGAGCGTATGCGCCTGCTCGCCACCGCGTTCGCCCAACGTATGCCCGCTGCCAACATGAAGCGGGGTTCTGCCGCGCAAGTCAGGTAGCGCAAAATTCGTCTGCCCGTTGCCACCAAAGGTGGTGCCCAACAGCGAGAACAGCGCCTGGTTCTGGTTGATGGGCAATAACTGTCCATCACATAACGCCCAGCCCTTGGGCGGGAAGGCGAAAGACATAAGTCTGATCTCAGCTAAAAAAGGTTCTGCCATAATTTTTCTCCTTTTATGTAAAGATGGCTTCGTAGCGCATGCGGCCTGCTTCTGCGCCAAGCGGTACGATAAAGATATCAAACGTGCCCAATGTTTCATTCATGATTGGGTAGGTATGTTGTTGTAGAAATTGCTGGCTGACCGGACCCAGAAAGTACAGTGAAAACGGCGCACGGGTTCCAGTCCCAGTGACCGTACCCAACTCTTTCACACTGACCAATTGCAGGTCGATCGTGGTGGCATCCTCCAAATGAATGGAAAATATCTGATCCAGCTGTGCTTTGAAATCTGCGCTTTGTAATAGATCAGCCATGCCGGGTTTCCTCTTCACGTGCAGGCGACCATTCCATCAACAGATACACACCCTTATCTTCCTTGGGTTGAAAACCTAGGCGTTGATACAGGCGCATGGCCGGGTTGAATTGTTCTACATGGATGGTGACTGGCAGATTTAGATTTTTGCCCTCTTCCAGAATATCGCGCAGCAAGCTTGAGCCGATACCTGCGTTACGATGCGCAGGCAACACGGCAATATCCATGATGCGGATCTCATCTTCTCTTCTGTGAATATACAGGCGACCGATGGGTTGATCGTTCAGCATGATCACTTGAAATTCGGCGCCCGGATAATTCTCAATGTAGAACTGTGTTTGCGCACGGAATTGCATGCGCAAAAAGGCCTCCTGTTGTTCTGCGATCCAATCCACGCGCGCCATTTCTTCAGCACGCGTGCTGGCATAGACAGAAAAAAGAAAGTCTGTGTCATTTCCATCAACGGGGCGTAAATTAACAGCCATGATCCAATTGCTGGTTAGCGGAGAACTCAGAGCCATCCGATCGGATGCTAGACGGTTTTCCACTGGTTTCCATTTGGTGAAAGGACCAGATAAAAGTGGTAGCCCATGAACCCAACCTTCACAAAAACCTGATCGGCATAGTCCACTTTAAAATCCTGAATGGAACATTGAAAGCCTAGGCGGGTGTGTAATTGCCAGGTTTCACCGGAATCATGCGATACAAAAATATCCCCATCACGTCGATATCCACGAAAACGTTTGCCCTGCGCTTGGGCTTCAATCGGCATTGCTCCAACCAACTGAGGCAGACCCAACAACAAAGCAGTGGAGCCTAAAGCCGCTCCGGACAATTTGAGAAATTCACGTCGTTGCATTTTTACTGATGCTCCTTAGTGTGACGATGGCTGCACTGCACATTTCGAATTCCATGCAGTGTGTAATAAAAAATATTCAGCCGAAAAATGGCTGAATATTGTCATATTGTTGCAGGATTATTGAATGCATATGTCAGTTGCAGCACTTCATGAACCAAACAAGACAATAAAGACAAATAATGAATTAATAATAACTTATTGTAATAAATCCACAAGTTTATTGACCTGTTAAATGCATTACTTTTCAAAAGTAAAAGGTTATGTCCGTTAAATGTCACTACGACGTTTAATAGCAATAAAGGTAACAAAATAATAATTTACAAAATTATTAAGTCGTAGCCTGAGTTGAGAACACTTTTACATTTGAACCATTGATCGAATAACCATACTTTGATATACAAATACTTCAATCCATTAGCACGGCTGAAGTATTCATCTTTCCATCCTATCAATCATGGGCTATATTCTTACCGTCCCTTGACCACAGGATAGGATGAGCATAGACACATGCTTCTCATTCTGGATTACTTCCGATACATTCCTAGTATCCCTAGACACTCATTACGACAAGGATTACGCTTACCCCATTTATCAAAAATATTCGCAGTAAACTGGGCAATTTCGTTTTACGGATACCGCCAAACGGTGAATTTCAAAAGATATAATTAGTGATTTTGCAAAGTCTGGTCGAAAAACTGAAACAAGGTGTTAAAAGCAAACTTCCGAGTTTACAAGAACTCGGAAGTTTGCTTTTATTTTTACGCTGCGGGTATCTTCAACACCCAACCCAAACCGATAATATTTCGATTCGTAATCTGCGGATTCGCTGCCATGATCGCATCGACAGTGGTGTGATACTTGAGCGAGATGCCGCCCAGTGTGTCATCTTTCTTCACTGTATACTTGATGAAGTTTCCAAGGACAGGCGGAGTAACAGGTTGAGGTGTCGGAGGCTGAGGTTGAGGAGTGGGCGGTTGAACAGGAGCAGGCTGAGGCTGAACGGGAGGCGGCGTCACAGGTGTCGGCGCTTTGGCATTTGCCCATTTTAGGAAGTCGGCGTAGGTTCCTTTGAACAAATCCAGATCGACGTTCTCGTGCCCCATGCTAGGCAGACGGCCATGGTCCGAATATTGCCAGATGATCCATGGCTTATAACCATCGGGTTGTGGCGGATATTTGGTACTCGGTTGCGGCGGGTTATTTGAATCGGTATAGAAAGTTTTGGCGGCAAAATCGAGGTAAGGATAGGTAGAACAATACTCTGGCTGGTGTAAATGATGGGCTTGCGTCCAAATGCCTGCGACATGCGATCCAAACAGTCTTTGATCTTGTTGAACAACGGTCTACCCACAGGCCAATTACCGCCAGGAGATTCCAAGCCCAACGCCGGGGGCAATTCACCCTTATCAGAACCAACTGTTTGGATAAACAGGTTCACCTGATCGGCGATATTATTGAGTTCAAAATGCGGCAGAATATATGCGCCTCGTAAAACACCTGCATTCTTTGCAAGTTGCATTCGTTCGGTAAAGCCCGCATCGGCGCGATACTCACTCGCCTTGATATAAGCAAAGCGTACTCCATAATCATAAACCGCCTTCCAATTTGCGGCTTTCATATTTTGGTCGGTCGCATTGGTCGAATCGTCCGGGCTGTTCAATGAGTAGACATCAATACCAGTTACGAAATCCATATAAACCTCCATGTTTTAGTGTGTAAGTAGTAAGCGGTTTTAAAATCCTAAGAAATATCTGGATGAAAATCTCGCCTCCTTCAACCCGAAACCTGATTCACTTTCATAAACCGAATCAACGCCTCCGCCAGTCTCTTAACCCAATGAGCAGATCAAACCAATATTTTCATCCATAGGTTAGCACAAATCGCTGACAAAATCAACTACAATAAGTGCCATGAAAATGACTATTCTCCTCTCGTGGTTTGTCACTATCATCATCCCCATCGCATTGATCGGACTCGGCTTGCGCATATTGCTCTCTCCTTTATTTCTAAAAGTTGAATACAACATGCCGTATTTTCCGCCTGACACCTACGGCTTCACCAAATCGGATCGTTTGAAATGGGCGCCGTATGCGTTGAATTATCTTGTCAATAGTGCAGATATTTCCTATCTTGGCGATTTGAAATTCGAGGACGGTTCTCCGCTATACAACAAGCGCGAACTGAGTCATATGGCGGATGTTAAACGAGTGACCCAAAATGCGCTGAATATCTGGTACATTACTCTATCACTATTAATCCTGCTTGGGCTTTGGTCCTGGCGCGGAGATTGGATACAAGCCTATCGTCAAGGGTTGATGCGTGGCGGATGGTTAATGGTAGGTTTGGCAACCATCATTGGAGTGATCGCGGTCATTGGCATTTCCGTTAATCCGGATTTGTTTTTCGACTTCTTTACAGCTTTCCATCATCTGTTCTTTACCGGCGATTCATGGCTTTTCCTTTTTTCAGACACATTGATCCGCCTCTTTCCCATCCGCTTCTGGCAGGATGCATTCTTGTTTGCGGCAGTCATTGCCTTGGGTGGCGGGGTAGCATTAGGTGTTGGATTTAGGAATATCCCGTAAATGTAGTACACAATCCGCAACACGAATGGACGGGGTATAATCCTATTTGAGGAGAACTGAATATGGCAGATACGTTATCACTGGAAAATAAAGTCGCTCTTATAACGGGCGGCTCAAGGGGGATTGGGCGCGCTGTGGCACTGGAACTTGCAGCACGCGGCGCAGCAGCCGTTGTGAATTACAACAAATCATCCGAAGCTGCGGATGAAGTAGTAAAAAAGATTCAAGAGGCAGGTGGCAAAGCTGCTGCCTTTCAAGCGGATGTCTCTGATTTCAAACAAGCCGAAGCGCTGGTGAAATTTGCAATCGAAACTTTTGGTGACTTGAGTATCCTCGTTAATAATGCGGGCATCACCAAAGATACATTGATCATGATGATGTCCGAAGCCGATTGGGACTCGGTTATCAACACGAACTTGAAATCCACATTCAATTGCTCGAAAGCCGCCGTCAAGCACATGATGCGCAAACGCGTTGGACGAATCATCAATATGTCATCGGTCGCTGGTCAAATGGGCAACCCTGGGCAGACTAATTACTCCGCATCCAAAGGCGGACAGATCGCTTTTACGAAATCACTGGCACGCGAAGTAGCAGCACGCAATATCACAGTCAATGCCATCGCGCCCGGATTCGTCGACACGGAAATTCTCGATGCGATGACTCCAGAAACTCTGGAAGCCTCACTCAAACTCGTCCCGCTTGCGCGCAAAGGCAAACCGGAAGAGATCGCTTACGCCGTTGCCTTCCTTGCCTCGGACCAGGCCGCATTTATCACCGGCCAGGTTCTTGGCGTTGATGGCGGCATGGCGATGATGTAAGGCTTACCTGGTGGTCGAGTAGGGCGAAGCCCATATCGAGACCACAAGTAAGCAAAAGTATTTTTGTTAGTGATGGTCTCGATATGTTACTCACTGTCGCTCGGAGCTACTCGACCATCATATGAATGAGGAATAAACATGTCAGACCCAAACCCAGGTAAAACCACTGTAGCGCCCGACGTGCTGGTGACCATTGCACGTATGTCCGCGTTGAGCGTACCCGGCGTCAGTAGAATGGCTCAGGTTACGGGTGGTGTGAACCGTCTCTTCAAGCGCGGCACCAATGATGGTGTCCGCATTGAGGTCGAAGACAATACCATCGTCGCCAGCCTGTATCTCATCCTGAAAAAAGATGTCAACATCCGCGATGTCAGTCGCAACGTACAGGGCCAGGTTGCACGTGCTTTGCAGGAAATGGTCGGCATGGACGTTGGTGATATTGAAATTCATATTGAAGATATTGATTACGAGGAAGTCGAGGCAAAACCCGCATGAAACCCCGCACCAGGGCGCGTTCTCTCGCCCTGCAAGTACTTTACGAAGTTGATATGGCAAACCACGACCCAGGCGATGTTTTTAAATTACGCCTGGAGGAATTTCCACTTACCGATGACCTGGCTGAATTTGCACGACAGATCATCTTTGGTATTCTCCCCCTCACCCACGAGCTCGACCTACTCATCGCAAAATATGCACCTGATTGGCCCCTCGATCAGATCGCCGCCATCGACCGCAATATCTTGCGCATGTCACTGTGGGAATTTGCGATCCAAGGTGAAACACCGATCAAAGTTGCCATCAATGAAGCTGTGGAACTCGCCAAACATTACGGCTCCGATTCCGCGCCTCGTTTCATCAACGGCGTGTTGGGATCACTCGCTGAGCATCAGCATGAAATCAAACAGGTAGTACACAAAACATAATATGGAAATTCTTGGTATTGGTCCGTCTGAGCTAATATTTATTATCGTGATTGCGTTGATCGTGCTGGGTCCGAAAGATATGCAAAAAGCCGGAAAGTCGATTGGTCGATATTTAAATGCATTGGTTAAATCGGATGCCTGGAAAGCCTTTCAACAAACTTCGCGCGAGATCCGCGACCTGCCTACCAATTTGATGCGAGAAGCCAACATGGATCTGGCGGAGACTGAAAAAGAAATCCGCAAAGCGATAAAGATGCAGCCCCACGAAGCAGAAAACTCCATTCTGCCTCCCTCTGCCACTGATACTGAACCCGACATCACCATTGAAACTCCTTCTGATACCCCTGATAACAAAGTGAGTCCACCGAATCAAAATGCGTAAATTCTTCAGAGCCCTTTGGCGGGTCATTACATTTCCATTTGTACTTGTCTTCAAAATCATCACGTTGCCATTCCGCGCAATCCGCACTGCATCACGCTTCTTAAATACGGACCCTGAAGCAGACCAGCCTTTGATCGATTCAATCTCCAATCTGGTCACTGAGCCGGAGGCGCGCGCGAGTCTATGGGATCACGTAGAAGCCTTGCGAATGCATCTGCTGCGCATGGTGGTCGGGCTGGCAATTGGTGTAGGTATCTCTTTCTACTTCACACAAAATATCATCGAAATATTGGCGGGACCAGTTGGCGGGTTAAAAAATCTCGTCGCCATCGAGGTGACGGAATCGATTGGGGTGTTCATGCGCGTGGCATTGTTAAGCGGAGTTGCTTTGACATTGCCCTACATAGCTTTCGAACTCTGGCTGTTCGTAGCGCCGGGGTTAAAGCC
>WNFN01189980.1_pt2 | contig 11785 bp, 13 predicted proteins | sample 5400161 | NCBI WGS metagenome assembly WNFN01 (sample SAMN13153353, study PRJNA577476) | soil metagenome | isolation source: 80 cm saprolite on Douglas fir-dominated hillslope | place: USA:California | collected 2013-09-17
GGACGAGCCGACCGCCGGCATGAGCCGTGGCGAGACCGAGCACGCGGTGGCGCTCATCCGCAAGGTGAGCGAGGGCAAGACCCTTGTCATGATCGAGCATGACATGAGCGTCGTCTTCGATCTCGCCGACCGTATTTCCGTGCTGGTCTACGGCCAGCTGATCGCCAGCGACACCCCGGCGCGCATCAAGGCCGACCCGGCGGTGAAGCAAGCCTATCTCGGCACGGTGGCCGCGTGATGCTCGAGGTCGAGGATCTCCATGCCTATTACGGCAAGAGCCATATCCTGCAGGGCGTGCATCTGCGTGTCGGCAGTGGCGAGATTGTCAGCATTCTCGGCCGCAACGGCGTCGGCCGCTCGACCGCCTTGAAGGCGATCATGGGCGATGTACCGCCGCGCGGGTCGATCGCGTTCAAGGGCAAGCCGATCGCCGGGCTCAAGCCCTACGAAATCGCGCATCGCGGGCTCGGCTACGTGCCCGAGGACCGCGCTATTTTCCCCGGCCTCACCGTGGCGCAAAACTTGCTGCTCGGCGTCAAAGGCGGGCGCAAATCGGCGCGCTGGAGCTTCGAGGACACGTACAATCTTTTTCCGGTGCTGCGGCAGCGCGCCGACACTCCCGCGGGCGTGCTGTCCGGCGGCGAGCAGCAGATGCTCACGATCTGCCGAACGCTCATGGGCGATCCCGACATGATCATGATCGATGAGCCGACGGAGGGCCTGGCGCCGCAGATGGTAGAGCGCATCGCCGCCCTCTTGCAACGCATCGCCGAGCGCAGCATCGCCATCCTCCTCGTCGAGCAGAAGCTGACCATCGCCTTGCGCATCTCGCACCGGCTCTATGTAATGGGCCATGGTCGCATGGTGTTCGAAGGCAGCCCCGCCGATCTGCGCGGCAACGAGACGGTCCGTCGCGAGTGGCTTGAAGTGTGATATGTTCGACAATCAATAAGGAGAGGGCCATGAGAGAAGCGGTCATCGTCTCTACGGCGCGTACGCCGATCGGCAAGGCGGTTCGCGGTGCCTTCAACAATACCCATGGCGCGACCCTGGCGGGACACGTGATCCAGAAGGCGGTCGAGCGCGCGAAGGTCGCTCCCGGCGAAGTCGAGGATGTCATCCTCGGCTGCGCCAACCCCGAGGGCGCCACCGGCCATAACATCGCGCGGGACGCGGCGATCCGCGCCGGGCTTCCGGTCACCGTACCGGGCGAGACCATCAACCGGTTCTGCAGCTCCGGCCTCATGGCGATCAGCATCGCCGCCCAGCGCATCATGGTCGACGGCCACAAGCCCGAGGTCTACATGTCCATGATCGAGACCGCCGACACGGTGGCGCAGCGCTACCAGGTGACGCGCGAGGCGCAGGACGACTTCGCCCTGATGAGCCAGCAGCGGACCGCGGCGGCGCAGAAGGCCGGGCGCTTCGACGCGGAGATCGCGCCGATGAAGAGCGTGAAGCTGATGGCCGACAAGGACAGCGGCAAGACCTGGACGGAAGAGGTGACGCTCGCCAGGGACGAGGGCAATCGCCCCGATACGTCACGGGACGGACTGGCCTCGTTGAAGCCGGTGCGCGAGGGCGGCTATGTCACCGCCGGCAATGCGAGCCAGCTCTCCGACGGCGCCTCGGCCTGCGTCGTCATGGACGCGAAGGTGGCGGAGAAGCGCGGGCTCGAGCCGCTCGGCATCTATCGCGGCATGGCGGTGGCGGGCTGCGAGCCGGACGAGATGGGCATCGGTCCGGTCTTTGCAGTGCCGAAGCTCCTGAAGCAGCACGGCCTCAAGGTCGAAGACATCGACCTCTGGGAGCTCAACGAGGCCTTCGCCGTGCAGGCGCTCTATTGCCGCAACCGCCTCGGCATCGATCCCGGCAGGTACAATGTCGATGGCGGCGCGATCTCGATCGGCCACCCCTACGGCATGAGCGGCGCGCGCCTCACGGGGCATGCGCTGATCGAAGGCAAGCGCCGCGGCGCCAAGCACGTCGTGGTCACCATGTGCATCGGCGGCGGCATGGGTGCGGCGGGCCTCTTCGAGATCGCCTGATCTGCCATATGTCGAAGAGACAAAGGCCGCCGGAAACGGCGGCCTTTTCTTTGTGTTCTTAGCCGCGTCCCGCGATGGTGACGCCGCCGTCGACGACGAAAGTCTGGCCGGTGATGAAGCGTCCGGCGCGCGACGCCAGCAGGATGGCCATGCCGGCGATGTCGACAGGCTCTCCGATCATGCCCAGCGGCGATTGCTTCAAGGTCTCCGCCAGAAGCTCCTTGTTCTCCCAAAGTGCGCGCGCGAAGTCCGTCTTGACCAGGCCGGGCGCGATGGCGTTGACGCGAATGTTGTGCTTGCCCCATTCGACGGCGAGGCTGCGGGCGAGCTGCATGTCCGCCGCCTTCGAAATGCCGTAGGCGCCGAGCATCGCGCTGCCGCGCAAGCCGCCGATGCTGGATACGATGATGACAGCGCCGTCCTTGCGCTGGGCCATCTCCGGGATGACCATGTTGCAGAGCCAGAGGTTGCTCCGGACATTGCTGTCCATGATGCGGTCGAAGGCGTCGTCGGGGATTTCGGCGAGCGGCCCGAAATAGGGGTTGACCGCGGCGTTGCAGACGAGGATGTCGATCGCGCCGAAGGTCTGCCGCGTCTTGTCGACGAGCCCCTGCAGCGCCGCCTTGTCGCCGATATGGGCGGGGATGCCCACCGCCTTGCCGCCCGCCATCTTGATGCCGGCGACGACTTCCTCGCACGGCTCGGCCTTGCGGCTGGACACCACGACGTTGGCGCCGAAGAGCGCCATCTGCTCGGCAATGGCGCGCCCGATCCCTCGCGAAGAGCCGGTGATGACCGCGGTCTTGCCGGTGAGATCGAAGATCTTCATGCCTCCTCCCATTTCACATGCTTGGTGCCGGATGAGCCGGCTTGTCGCACGCTACTGGATCGGTGGAGGCAGTCAATCACCGGGTCGTGCTGGCGCCGGGAGCGGTCGTGCCGGTGGTCTTGTCTACCGGTTCGCCGGCCCCGTTGCGCGGCTGATTGTCCGCGCAAGCTGCGGCGAGCATTGCCAACGTAGCTGACAGGGCGATTGCCCGGGCGATCGATCGCTTGGCCATGAATGCTTCTCCTTTGTACGTGGGTTCGCCCCCAACTAACGCCGCGCTCCACGTATGAGCCCCGCGCGGTCGCGCATCGCTCATCCGGACGATTTCTCAGTTCTAGCCGACAAAGCTTGCACCAAACCCTATGCGTGCTATGATTAAGGGTCTAAGGCACGTATGCACTCTAGGTCGGGTAACCCCGGCGCTCCGCCCGCCAGAAGGACGATCGCATGCGGCATGTACTCGTTGTCGACGACGAGCCTTCGATTTGCGAACTCATGCAGCTGGCGCTCGAGGCGGACGGCTCGTGCCGCGTCACGCGCGCGTCCAGCGCCGGCGAGGCCGTCGCGATGCTGCAGCGTGACCGGCCAGATGCCGCCATCATCGACGCAGTCCTGCCGCAAGTTTCCGGTCTGCAATTGGCAAGCCAAGTCCTCGATCTCGGCGTGCCCGTGCTGATCGTTACCGGCGAGCCGGCGACGCGGGCGAAGCTCGAGGCCATCGGCTGCCCCTATTTGTCGAAACCCTTCCCGATCAACGTGCTCGTTGCGGAAACCAACACGCTGCTGGGCGATGCCGTCGAGCGCCGCGCCGAGCTCGCCCTGCTGTTGCCCCGCCTCGTCGCCAAGACCGCGCCGCTGCGCATAGCCGGCGAGAGGGTGCGCGAGACTGCGCGGCGAAAGCGCGTCAGTCGCTCCCCAAGGGCTGATGCCGGTGGATAAGGCATGGCGGCGTTCGTGCCGCGTGACCGATGCCGCTTGACAGAGGCGGCCGGCAGGAGTAACCGCTTACCCATCCGTGGTGATTTGAGCCGACCGGCTTGCGGCCACGTAAAACCAACCGCTAAAAAGGTCGGAGCTCCTCGCGGAACCCTGACCTTTGTGGCTCAGGGTTTTTTGTTAGCCGCACATCGGTCGGCGAGGAGCAAGGACCATGCCCGACGCCTTTCGCGAGCTTCCTTCCGGCCTGCATCCCCGCACCGTGATGGCGCGCGCGGGCCATTTGCGCAGCCAATTCATGGAGACCTGCGAGGCGGTCTATATGAGCTCGGGCTATGTCTACAAGACGGCCGAGGAGGCCGAGTCCGCTTTCGCCAATGACGGGTCGCGCTTCGTCTATTCCCGCTATGCCAATCCGACAGTGGCCATGTTCGAGGAGCGACTGCGCCTCCTCGAAGGCGCCGCAGCCTGTCGCGCCACCGCCAGCGGCATGGCAGCCGTGTTCGCGTCGCTGGCTTGTCAGGTCAAGGCCGGCGATCGCGTGGTCGCATCGCGGGCGCTGTTCAACTCCTGCAACTACATCATAACGCAGGTCCTGCCGCGCTACGGCGTCGTCACCGAGCTCGTCGATGGCCGCGATCTCAAGGCGTGGGAAAAGGCGCTCGCGCCCGGGGTCAAAGCGGTGTTCTGCGAAAGCCCGTCGAACCCGACACTGGAGCTCATCGATATCGCCGCGGTGGCCGCGTTGACGCATCGCGCCGGTGGCGTGCTCGTCGTCGACAATGTTTTCGCCACGCCATTGCTGCAGCGCCCCTTGGCGCTTGGCGCCGACATCGTCGTCTATTCGGCGACAAAGCACATCGATGGCCAGGGGCGAAGCCTCGGCGGCGCTGTGCTCGGCTCCGATGCATACGTGCGCGAGAGCCTGATGCCGTTCCTGCGCCATACCGGACCGGCGCTGAGCCCGTTCAACGCGTGGCTCTTGCTCAAGGGCATCGAGACGCTCGATCTCCGTGTCGATCGGCAATGCCGCTCCGCGACCGAGATCGCTCAATTTCTCGAGCGCCACCCGAGGGTCGAACGCGTGCTCTATCCCGGCCTGGAAAGCCATCCGCAATACCAGCTGGCGCGCCAGCAGATGAGCGGGCCGAGCACGCTCATGGCGCTCTCGGTCGGTGGCGGCAAGGCGGGCGCTTTCCGCTTCCAGAACGCGCTCCGGCTGATCGAGATCTCGAACAATCTCGGCGACGGCAAGAGCCTCGTTACGCACCCTGCCACCACCACGCACCACCGGCTGAAGCCTGAAGAGCGGCAGGTGCTCGGTATCGGTGACGGGCTGGTGCGCCTTTCGGTCGGGTTGGAAGACCCGGCCGACCTTGTCGCCGATCTCGACCAAGCGCTAAAGGCCGCGTGACCGGCGCCATCAACAGCATTGCCTTGCCACGGGGCGGCGGACGAAATTGGCTGACACCGGAGGGTATGCCATGCCCGCGTTCACTCCGCACTTCATCCAGGCGAACGGCATCCGCATGCATTACGTGCGCGAAGGGCAGGGCCCGCCGCTGCTGCTGCTGCACGGCTGGCCGGAATTCTGGTTCGTCTGGCGCAAGTGCATTCCCGATCTCGCGCGCGACTTCGACGTGATCGCACCGGACCTGCGCGGCTTCGGCGACACGGAGAAGCCGTCACTGAACCCCTCGGCAGGCGCGACCGCCGATGTCCACGCCGCCGATATCCTTGCCCTCATGAACAACCTTGGTGTCGCAAGCGCCGGCATCGTCTCGCATGACGTCGGCGCCTATGTTGCCCAGAGCTTGGCGCGGCAGCATCCGCAGCGGCTCAGCGGCTTGTTCTTCTTCAACTGCCCTTATCCCGGGATTGGTCCTCGCTGGGCCGCGCCCGATCATCTCATCGAGATCTGGTACCAATCCTTCCATCAACAGCCCTGGGCGGCGGCCCTGGTCGGTAGCTCGCGCGAGGCCTGCCGCCTCTATTTCCGCCATTTCCTATCCCACTGGGCGCACGATCCCCACGCTTTCGACGAGGATATCGAAGCTTGGGTCGACAATTTTCTCCAGCCCGGCAATCTCCAGGGCGGCTTCAACTGGTACATCAGCGCTCACCAGGCGCGCCTCGCGGTGATGCGGGGTGAAGCGCCGAAGTCGCAACGCTCACCCATACTGCTCCCGGTGCGCGTGCTGTGGGGCGAGAGCGATCCCATTCTCAAGAGCGAATGGACCGATCGGCTGGGCGAGTACTTCACGAATGTGAAAGTGACGACGGTGCCCGAAGCGGGTCATTTCGTGCATTACGAAAAGCCGGACCTCGCCTGTCGCGAGATTCGCGCCTTCTTCCAGGGCCTTTGACGAGGAGACGTCCCATGTCCGTGCAGCGCGTCGCGGTGATCGGTGCCGGCACCATCGGCGCCAGCTGGGCCGCCTATTTCCTGTCGCGTGGCCTCGAGGTGATCGCGAGCGATCCGGCGCTCAATGCCGACGATTTTGTCCGGCGCTATGTCGCCGAAGCTTGGCCCACGCTCGAGCGCCTGGGTGGCTTGGCGCCGGATGCGCGGGCTGACCGCCTGCGCTTCGAGCGCGATCCGCAGCGCGCGGCAGCCGGCGCCGAATTCGTCCAGGAGAGCGGGCCCGAGCGCGAGGATTTCAAGATTGCGCTCTTCGCCGAGCTCGACGCAGCGGCGCCACCGGACACAGTCATCGCCTCGAGCTCATCAGGGCTCCTCATCAGTCGCATCCAGTCAGGATGTCGGTACCCAGAGCGTTGCGTCCTCGGCCATCCCTTCAACCCGCCGCATCTCATTCCGCTGGTCGAGGTGGTGGGCGGGCAGAAGACCTCGCCTCATGCCGTCGAGAAGACGCTCGCCTTCTATCGCCAGATCGGCAAACACCCGATCCATATCCGCAAGGAGGTGGCGGGCCACGTCGCCAACCGGTTGCAAGCGGCGCTGTGGCGCGAGGCGGTGCATCTCGTCGCCGAGGGCGTGGCCGATGTCGCCGATGTCGATGCCGCCATCACTCACGGCCCCGGGCTGCGCTGGCCGATCTACGGACCGCATCTCACCTTCCACCTCGCCGGCGGCGTCGGCGGCATGGAGCATTTCATGAAACATCTGCTCGTGCCGATGCAGAGCTGGTGGAGCGATCTCGGCGATCCCGAGATGACGCCGGCGCTGCAACGCATGATCATCGACGGCGTCGCCGATGAAGCCGCTGGCCGCTCGATCGCACAGCTCGCCGCCGAGCGCGACCGCTGCCTCATCGCCGTAATCAATGCGGTGAAGAGCCGTCGCGGCGCGTGACGAAGGTTGCTCCCAAATCGCGCGCGAAGGCGCAGGCGACGGCAGTCAGCGCGATCGCGAGAACGATCCATGCCGGCCTGAAGCCGGCGGCCAGGCTCATATCGGCCTGCAGCACCAGCATGGGATCGACGCCCGTGAACAAGCCGAAATAGACGGCTTCGCCAAACGCGGTGGTCAGGCCAGCGGCGAAACTCAGACCAACCAGCGACAGGCGCGCGGTGACGAGACGCGTGCCGCCATACCACAACAGGGCGCGGTAGCCGAGCAGCCAAAGCAAGAGACCGGCCATCACCGTCGGTTCCGTCGCGTCGATCTTCGACTGCATGAAGAAATGAATGGTGGCGAGCAGCGCGATGGCATAGATGCCGCGCTGCAATGCCTGCCAGCGCGGCGCGCCGAGGCGGCGAATCATCCCATCGGTCGAGATGGCCGCGAGCGCGCATAAGAGGATGAGGCCGACCGCGCCGATGGCGAGATAAACGCGCAAGACGATCTCGGAGACCACCGCTGCGAGATCGAACATTTTGTCCGCGGCGAAAGCGAAGAGATGGATCGATGCGTAGGAGGCAAACAACAGCCGAATTGCCCAAAGCCCCATCGCCTGGATGAGCGCGGCGATGGGTCGCGGGCCGAGCAAGCCCAAGGCATATTCGAGCGCATTGGCGAGGCCGGGCACGAACAGCGCCAGGAAGGTCGCGGCCTTCAGTACCGAGAAGCGGCCGGTGCGGTCGCGCCAAGGCGAAAGGATCGCCGCGGCCGTCGCTGCGCTTCGGCTCACATCACCAACGGCAGCGCGCTATAGAACGCGCTATAGAAGAAGGGAACCCCGCTCGGCGGCTTGACGCCGAGGGCGGCGAGTTCGTCGATACGATGCTGGAGACCGGCGACATCGCGACCGGTCCCGCCAGCAATGACCAAGTCGCTCGCGGTGATGTCGACGGCTTCCTGCCGTCCGCCGACTTGCCGTACCATCCGCAGCATGCATTCTGCCGGCTCTTGAAGCATGCGCGACGATGAAACATCGGTGCACTCTTGTCCACTTGCGTTCGGGCTTGAAATTCTGGGAGGCTGGGCGGACGCAGGGATCGGCATTGGCAGGCATGAACTCGGACACGCTCTTCTCGCTTCGCGGCCGGGTCGCGCTGGTGACCGGTGCGGCGCGCGGCCTGGGTCTTGCCATGGCGACGTGCCTCGCCCGTGCCGGAGCACGCGTGCTGGTCAACGGGCGCGAGCCGGCGCGACTCGCGCCGATCGCCGACAGCCTGCGCGCGCAAGGTCTCGATGCGGTGCCGCTCGCCTTCGACGTTGCCGACGAGGCGGCGACCGCTGCGGCCTTTGCAGCCATCACCCGCGAGCACGGCCAGCTCGATATCCTCGTGAGCAATGTCGGCTTGCGCAATCGCCGCGCGATCGGCGACCTCACGCGCGCGGACATGCGGCAGATGCTCGAGACGAACCTCACCGGCGCCTTCGGCCTCGCCAAGGCCGCGGCCGAGCTGATGCTGCCGCGCCGTTATGGCCGGCTCATCATGGTCACCTCGGTCGCAGGCCCGCTGTCGCGCTCGGGCGATGCTGCCTACACCGCGTCGAAGGGCGGCCTCGCCGCGCTCACGCGCTCGTTGGCGGTGGAGTACGGCCCGCACGGCATCACCAGCAACGCCATCGCGCCCGGCTTCTTTGCCACCGAGACCAACGCCTATCTCGTGGGCGATGCGGCGACGCAGGCCTTTCTCGAGCGCCGCGTGCCGCTGCGGCGCTGGGGCAATCCCGCGGAAATCGGCGGCGCCGCCGTGTTCCTCGCCTCCGACGAGGCGGCTTATGTCAATGGCCATGTGCTGACGGTCGATGGCGGCTTTTCCGCGTCCTATTGAGCGGTTATCGCGAGCCCGTGCGCTCGGCGCGACTTCGCGATATCTTTAGCCGGACAGAACAGAAAACGGCCGGCCACAGGGAGGCGCTATGCGCGGCTTGATGATGGACCGCCCGCTGCTGATCGGGTCCTTGATCCAATATGCGGCGGAGTATCACGGCGATACCGAGATCGTGACGCAGACGGTCGAGGGGCCGATCCATCGCTACAACTATGCTGCGGCGGAGCGGCGCGCCCGGCAGCTGGCCAAGGCGCTCGGGCGGCTCGGCGTCGGCCCGGGCGACCGCGTCGCCACCATCGCCTGGAACAGCCATCGCCATTTCGAGCTCTACTTCGCCATTTCCGGCATCGGCGCGGTGTGCCACACCATCAACCCGCGGCTCTTCGCCGACCAGCTCAGCTATATCGTCAACCACGCCGAGGACAAGGTGATGTTCCTCGACCTGACCTTCGTGCCGATCGCCGAGAAGATGGCGGCGCTGTGGGGGCCGGTCGAGCATTACGTCATCATGACCGATCGCGCGCACATGCCGCCGACCGGCTTGCCCGGCGCGCTCTGCTACGAGGAGCTGGTGGCGGGCGAGACGCCCGACCTCGCCTGGCCCGATTTCGACGAGAACACGGCGTCGTCGCTCTGTTACACCTCCGGCACCACCGGCAACCCCAAGGGCGCGCTCTACACCCACCGCTCGACCCTGCTGCACAGCTTCGCCGTCTGCTCGGCCAACGCGGTGGCGATATCGATGCGCGATTCGATCCTGCCGGTCGTGCCGATGTTCCACGTCAATGCCTGGGGCATCCCCTACGCCGCCGCCATGTCGGGCGCCAAGCTCGTCTTTCCCGGCCCGAAGCTCGACGGCGCCAGCCTCCACGAGCTGTTCGAGGCGGAGAAGGTGACGCTGTCGCTGGGCGTGCCCACGGTGTGGTTCGGCCTGCTGCAGTATCTCGAGCAAACCGGCAAGCGCCTCGACGGCGTCGACCGCGTCACCGTCGGCGGCTCGGCGGCGCCGGCGGCGATGATCCAGGCCTTCGAGGAGAAATACGGCGTGCGTTGCATCCAGGGCTGGGGCATGACCGAGATGAGCCCGGTCGGGACGCTGGCCGTGCTCAAGAGCAAATTCCTCGCCCGGTCCAAGGCGGAGCAGCTCGCGCGCCAGGCGACGCAGGGAATCGCCCTCTACGGCGTCGACATGAAAGTGGTCGCGCCGGACGGCAAGGTGCAGCCGCATGACGGCGCGTCGAGCGGCGAGCTCTATGTGCGGGGCCCGTGGATCGTCAGCGGCTATTTCAACGACGCGCCGGCCAGCGCGGCGGCCTTCGACGAGGAGGGCTGGTTCCGCACCGGCGACGTCTGCACCATCGATGCCGAGGGTTACATGCAGATCGTCGACCGCAGCAAGGACGTCATCAAGTCGGGCGGCGAATGGATCAGCTCGATCGATGTCGAGAACGCCGCGATGGGCCATCCCGACATCGCCGAGGCCGCCGTCATCGGCGTGGCGCATCCCAAATGGGACGAGCGGCCGCTGCTCATCGTCGTGGCGAAGCCGGGCAAGCAGCCGAGCAAGGAGGAGATTCTGGCCTTGCTCGGCGACAAGATCGCCAAATGGCAGCTGCCCGACGACGTGGTCTTCGTCGCGGAGATCCCACACGGTGCCACCGGCAAGGTGCTGAAGGCGCGGCTGCGCGAGCAGTTCAAGGATTACCGGCTGCCGACGGTCTAGGGGGGTGCCGACGGTCTAAGGGAGGGCGCGATGGCGGGACGGCTCACCGGCAAGGCGGCATTCATCACCGGCGGCGCCTCGGGGCTCGGGCGCGCGATGGCGGTGGCCTTTGCCGCCGAAGGGGCGCGCGTGGCGATCGCCGATATCGACATGGGCCGCGGGCGCGAGGTGGCGCGCAGCATCGGCGACCGCGCCATCTTCCTCGCGCATGACGTCACCAGCGAGGAGCAGTGGATCGCCAACCTCGCCGAATCGGCGCGCGTGTTCGACCGCCTCGATACCCTCGTCAACAATGCCGGCATCGGCACCCGCGGCAATGTCGAGACGACGAGCCTCGAGGAATGGCGGCGCATCCACGCCGTCAACCTCGACGGGCCGTTCCTCGGCTGCAAGCACGCCATTCCCTACATCGCCAAGGCGGGCGGCGGCGCCATTATTAACATCTCCTCGGTCGCCGGCCTCATCGGCGCGCGCGACAGCGCCGCCTATTGCGCCAGCAAGGGCGGCGTGCGGCTCCTCACCAAGTCGGTCGCCCTCCATTGCGCCCACCGCAAGAATGGCGTGCGCTGCAACTCGATCCATCCCGTCTACACCGACACGCCCATGGTCGAGCAGATGGTGGCCGCGGTGAAGGAGCCCGAGAAGATGCGCCGCGCGCTGGCCGACATGATCCCGCTGGGGCGGCTGGGGACGCCCGAGGAACTGGCGGCGATGGCCGTATATCTCGTCTCCGACGAGGCGCGCTTCGTCACCGGCGCCGAATTCGTCTTCGACGGCGGCTATACGGCGAATTAGGGGCGACATGGAAGCGGTGGAACAAACTCTGCCGATGAGAACACACTCCATCGTCACCCCCGCGAAAGCGGGGGTCCAGGGCGAGCGCACGTCGCTTGCCCTGGGTTCCCGCTTTCGCGCAGGGCTGTCCGGGGAAAATTCTTGTGCCCTTCCGACGAGTCCGCAAGGTGGATTGCACACGCTACGGTCGTCATGCGCGGGCTTGGCCCGCGCATCCACGTCTTGTTTTCCCGCTGCAAAGACGTGGATGGCCGGCACGATGGCCGG
>WNFN01084181.1_pt1 | contig 11784 bp, 9 predicted proteins | sample 5400161 | NCBI WGS metagenome assembly WNFN01 (sample SAMN13153353, study PRJNA577476) | soil metagenome | isolation source: 80 cm saprolite on Douglas fir-dominated hillslope | place: USA:California | collected 2013-09-17
GGACGGCGCGCATGTCGGGCTGAGCCTCGTAGCGGGCTTTGCTCGTGACCGTATGCTGCTGCGCGCCGCGCGCGATCTCGACGAGAGGGTCAGGGCTGTCGTCGGCTGATGCAGGGGCGACCCGCCTATGAGGGTCGCCCCTACGGCAGCGATCTTGAAGGGCGGAATTGACGGCGTGGCCCGTTTTTCGCATGAGAACGTCGACGCGCCGAACGGTGCGCCGCGCAGTGAACCCGTATGGCAGCAGTATCCTCCAGCCAAACGCCGCGCTTTCGCATCGGCATCGATACCGGCGGCACCTTTACGGATATCGTGGCGGTCGATGCGGCCTGCGGCGCGATGCACGTTACCAAGGTGTCGAGCACGCCCGCGAATCCGGCCATCGGATTGGTGCATGGTGTGCACAGGATTCTCGACGACATGGGCGCCGGTGTTGCCGATGTGACCGGGCTTGCTCACGGCACCACGGTCGCCACCAATGCGCTGCTCCAAGGCCGGATCGATGGGCTCGGCCTGATCGTGACGGAAGGTTTCCGCCATATCCTCGAGATCGCCCGCCAGGCGGTGCCAGACGGCTACGGCAATTCCTATTTCTGGGTGAAGCCCGCCCGTATCGTGCCGCTGCGGTTCGTCCGCGAGATCGGGGGCCGGCTCAACTTCCGCGGCGCCGAATTAACGCCGCTCGATGAGGCAAGCGTGCGCGACGCGGCGCGCTTCTTTCGCGACCACGATATCGGAGCCATCGGCGTCTGCCTGATCCATTCCTACGCCAACCCGGCCCACGAGCGCCGCGTCGCCGAGATCATCGCCGAGGAATATCCGGGCTCTACCGTATCGCTGTCTTGCGAAGTGCTACCGGAATATCGCGAATACGAGCGCGCCGTCACGACTCTGGTCGACGTGTTTGTCAAGCCGCACATGGAGCGCTACCTGCGCCGCGTAGATGAGGCGCTCGGCGCCGGCCTGCGCGAGCGGCCATTCCTGGTGATGCAGTCGTCGGGCGGCGTCGCCAGCGCCGACCAGGTGGTCCGCAAGCCGATCACCACGGCGCTGTCGGGCCCGGCCGCCGGCGCTATCGGCAGCGCCGTCATCGCCAAGATCGCGGGTTTCGACAATGTCGTGTCGCTTGATGCCGGCGGCACCTCGACCGATCTTTGCCTGATCGAAGGCGGCGCGCCGCATCTCACCAACAGCGGCCGGGTCGGGCCGTTCCCGGTCCGCATTCCGATGATCGGCATCGAGACCATCGGCACCGGCGGCGGCTCGATCGCTTGGATCAGCCGCGAGGGCGCCTTGCGGGTCGGGCCGAAGAGCGCCGGCGCCGAACCGGGACCGATGTGCTATCCGAACGGCGGCAACGAGCCAACCATTACGGACGCGAACCTCGTGCTTGGCCGCATTCCGCCGGCGCTGATCGGCGGCGGCATTGCGCTCGACGCCGCGCGCTCGCGCGCGGGCCTCGCAGCGCTTGCGGCGCGGCTTGCGCATCCCGGTGCGGCGCCGATGAGTGTCGAGGCGCTCGCCCATGGCATCATCGACATTGCCAACTGGAGCCAGGCCAATCGCATCCGCCAGATGACCATCCAGCGCGGCATCGACCCGCGCGGCTTCGCGCTGCTGTCGTTCGGCGGCGCCGGGCCAGCACAGTCCGCCGCCGTCATGGACCTGCTGGGCATGGCGGCCTGCATCGTGCCGCCTCATCCGGGCAATCTCTCGGCCTTCGGGCTGCTCGCGGTCGATTGGCGGACCGACCACATCGTCACCAAGGTGATGGCGCAAGATGCCGCCAGCGCCGCGACGGCCGCGACGCTCTATGGCCGGCTGGAGCAGGAGGCGACCGAGACGCTGCGGCGCGACGGGATCGACCCGAGCTGCATCCGGCTGCAACGCCAGGCAGATGTGCGCTACCTCGGCCAGTCCATGGAGGTGCGGGTCGATGCACCGGGCGGTGCGATTGACGCGGCCTTCCTCGACCGGCTCGCGGCCGCCTTCCATGCCGCGCACCGCAAGACTTTCGGCTACGACTATGCCGACCAGCAGAAGGTCGAGTTCGTCAATTTCTGCGTCTCCGGCTTCGGCTTGATCGAGCGCCCGCAATTGCCGAAGCGCGAATGGTCTATTTCGACGCCGCCTTCCGCGACACGCCGATTTATCAGCGCGACACGCTGGGCCCAGGCGTCCGCATCGCCGGTCCGGCGATTGTAGAAGAGTTCGGCTCCACCACGGTGGTGTTCGCGGGCCAGCATCTCGACGTTGACCCCCACGGCATTATCATCATCCGGTCGAACCCGTCCGCCCAGCAAACGCAGGCGACGCCATGAACGTGCGTCCGCAAGCCGCCCCTCCTCCCTACCCTCCTCCGCGCGCGGGGGAGGATAGGGAGGGGGCAACGCCGCCGCAGCGCGACGCCGTGCCCGTCGATCCGATCGTGCTGCAGATTGTCGAGGGCACGCTCAATTCCATCGAGGCCGAAATCGAATACGCGATCGAGCGCACCGCGCGCTCGCCGATGATCCGCGAAGCGCATGATTACCGGGTCGGCTTGTTCGACCGCTATTGCCGCAAGCTCACCGGCCGCTCGTATTCGGCCATGCCCAATGCGGTGGTGCGGGATTTCCCGCCCGAGACCATGCGGCCGGGCGACGTCTTCCTGATGAACGACACCTACCTGACGGAAGGCAGCATCGGGCATCTGCCGGACCTGTGCAGCACCGTTCCGGTGTTCCACGATGGCGAGGTGGTGGCCTATATCCAGGCCTTTGGCCACCATGACGACATCGGTGGCCGGGTGCCGGGATCGATGCCCGGCACGGCGCGCACCGTCTTCGAGGAAGGCCTCGCGGTGCCGCCGGTCAAGCTCTACAGCGAAGGCGCGCGTAACGAGGCCGTGTTCACCATCCTCAAGCGCAATACGCGTGTCCCTGAGATGCTCGCCGCCGATCTCGACAGCGAGGTCCAGGCCTGCGTCATGGGCGCGCGCCGCATGGCCGAGCTGTTCACGCGCTTCGGCCCGGCGACGGTCGAAGGCTGCTTCCAGGCGATCCTCGATCGCTGCCGCGATATCTATCGCAACGAGCTGCTGCCGAAGATCGCCGACGGAGAATACGCCTGGGAAGACTATGTGGAGCACGACGGCGTCAGCGCGCCGCGGCTGCACAAGCTCGCGCTCAAGATGATCAAGCAGGGTGGCCGCATCACCCTCGACTTTACCGGCACCGATCCGCAGTCCGCGGGGCCGATCAACTGGCCGGCCGACTACGCGGGCGGCGCGTTCCTGATCAAGTGGATTGCCCCGATCCTGCGCAACCTCGCCGATACGCCCGAACGCGCCGCCGAAATCCACGTCAATGAAGGCGTCTGCGAAGTGTTCGACGTGGTGTTTCCCCCGAAGGGCACCTTGATTACGCCGGTGTGGCCGGCGGCGACCAATGCGCGCTCATTCGTGCTGCTGCGCTGCCTCGGTTTGCTCGCTGGCGTGGTCGTGCAGGCCGTCGAGGGCCGCATTCCGGCCGACCAGGAGACGATCCGCTACACCGGCTTCTTCGGCAACGACCTCGAAGGCAAGCCTTTCCTGTCGCGCGAAGTCATCGGCGGCGGCTCGGGCGGACGCTACTATGCGGACGGCAACGACGCGATCCATATCGTGCCGGATTCGCGCAATCAGCCGGCTGAGTTTACCGAGACGCGCTTCCCGCTGCTGGTGGAACGGCTTGCGCTTGCGATCGACTCCGGCGGCGCAGGCAAACGGCGCGGCGGGCTTGGCTACGACAAGCACTACCGCGCATTGGTCGATTGCCGCACCATCGTGACCGCCGACCGCGTTCGCCTCGGCTGCTACGGCGTCAATGGCGGCAAGGCTGGGACGCCGTTTTGCGTGACCATCAGGTCCGGCGGCGCCACGCGCACGCTCGGCGGCCTCGTCGACGGCGAGCCGGTCGCGGCCGGCGATATCGTTGAGGTGCGCACCACCGGCGGCGGCGGTTGGGGCGATCCGCTCGAGCGCGAACCCGAGCTGGTGTGCCAGGACGTGATCGAAGGCCGCGTGTCGCCGCAGGCCGCGCGGGACGCTTATGGGGTTGTGCTCGTCGCCGGGCGCGGTGCCGACGGCTGGCGCCTCGATGAGGCAGCGACCGCGGCGCTGCGCGATACAATGCGCTCGGAACGGGATGAAACTGGCTGCATGATTGATCGTGGGGCCGGTTATCTCGAAATGCTCAAGTAAGGCCAGTCATCGCCGCCGGAGAACGAATGCCATAATCTATCGGTTGGACGTCCCTCAAACCGCGTATTCCACGACACCGAACAGCGAGAAATAGACGCGCGGACGGACCGGGAGGATGCTGTTGTCGGTCTCGATACCGATCACCAAGATGCGGACGATCTCGAACGCGCTGTCGCCGTGCCGGGCCGTCCTGATTTGGGTGCCGCGCATGTAGGCGACGTTCATGATCACGCAGGCACTAGGATTTTGTTCTTCGGCATTGACAACCCGGATAGCGGCTTGTGCATCGCCGCTGAACAGAGCAACAAAGCGCTCCACCTGTGCCTGGGTGTCGCAGACAAGGCTTGTGCCGACCGCATAATTCGAGGCGTGCGCCGGCGCATAGAGCAGCGAGGCCAGCAGTGCGAACAGCAGTACGAGGCGCGTTGCGAAGCTCATCAGAGCCTCCTGTGATCGACGTTCAATTCCCTCCCGATAGTTGTCGAGCGGAGGCGCGCCCAGGTTCATTGCGGATTGATCGGCGGTACGTAACACGAAGCGTGCTACCGGCAGATGCGATATCTGGCACTCGATTTGCTTCAAAAAGGCCGATATGGCGGGCGTGCGACCGCTCGGAACTTGGAGACCAGACGATGTTCACGAAGCAATTTAGGGCTTTGAGGCATATTGCTGCCGCGGTCGTTGCCGCAACGGCCGCTTTCACCGTTGCTCCCGCCGCCGCGCAAGACAAGGTGAAGGTTGGCGTCTTTCCGGTCAGCTCGTCGCTGCCGTACTTCGTCGCGCTCGGGCGCGGCATCTTCAAGGCGCACAATATCGAGCCCGAGACCATCACGCTCATGGGCGGGCCGCCCAATGTGGCCGCGCTGATCACCAACCAGATCGAGGTCTCGGCGGTTCTCGTGATGCTCGAGGGCATGAATGCCAACGTCAAGAAGCCGGGCGTCGCGATGTACATCGGGGTGCACAGCCAGACCAAGGTCTGGCAGATGGAGCAGTTCGTGGTTCGCAAGGGTTTCGAGGCAAAGACGCTGAAGGACCTCAAGGGCGCCAGACTCATGTCGGCGCCGGGTCCGGCGAACCTCAACACCGCGAAGGCGATACTCGCCAAAGTCGGCCTTAAGGAGGGCGACTATACAATCGATCAGCTCGACATGGGCCAGCACGTCAACGTGATGACGGCCGGGACTTTCGACGGCGGCTATACGCTCGAGCCGAACGCCTCGACCATGCGCAAGCTCGGCGTCGCCACCACGATCGAGTCCGGCGTGATCGCCAAATACATCCTTGGCGATGAAAGCGCCAATGCCTACGCGGCAGGTTGCGCGCTCACCGCCGATTTCATCAAGCGGCGAGCCCGACGCGGCACGGAAATATCTTGCCAAGAACACGTTTACGCCCGACGACGTGGTCGATACGGTGCCGATGCTCGGTTACATCATGACCAAGGACATGTCGCCGAAGCAGCTCGGCGAATTCCAGAAGTTCGTCGACTTCGGTGTCGAGATTGGCGTCGTCCCCGAAAAGGTCGATGTGACGAAGTTCATACAGGCCTTCTGACGTCGCCGCGAGCCGAGTTATCCAGATTAGTAGCCCGGATGGAGCGCAGCGTAATCCGGGGTCAGCTGCGCCGCGGGGGAGCGACCCTCCCGCATTGCGCTTCGCTCCATGCGGGCTACAAGTCTCCTTCGGAGGACAGTCATGCTCCCGGTGCGCTCCGCCCAAATAAAGGAAGGGGCGCCCCAGCATGCGCCGACGGCGCCGAAGCGCCCGCACGTTACGATCCGCGGCCTCACCAAGCAATTTGGCGCGGCGCGAATTTATGACGAATTCGATCTCGATCTCCCGCGCGGGGAGCTGATCTCGGTGTTCGGGCCGAACGGCTGCGGCAAGAGCACGCTCATCAACATCATCGCCGGCCTCCTTCCAGAACTATCGCGAAGCGCTGTTCCCGTGGCTGCGCGCTATCGACAACATCGCTTATCCGCTCAAGCTCAAAGGGCTCGCGAGGCGCGAACGGCAGGACCGGATCGAGCGGCTGGTGGCCAAGCTCGGAATCAAGGTCGATCTCGGCAAATACCCCTACCAGATGTCGGGCGGCCAGCAGCAACTGGTATCGATTCTGCGCGCTGTCGTGGTCGAGCCGGAAATCCTGTTTCTCGACGAGCCATTTTCGGCGCTCGACTACGAGATGACGCTGTTCATGCGCGAGCAGCTGCAACGCCTGTTCGTTGAGACCGGAACCACGACCTTGCTGGTCTCGCACGACCTTGAGGAGGCCGTCTATCTCGCCGACCGCATCCTGCTGTTGTCGCGTCCACCGGCCCGCGTCGCCGACTTCGTTCGTTACGAAGAGCCGCGGCCGCGAACCGATGCGACCCTCTCCGAGCCCGAATTCATTCGCATCAAGGCGCATTGCCTTGAGATTTTCCAGCAGGAGATTCGCCGCAAATGAAGCGATTGAACCTTGAGCCGCTTCTGCCGATCGTCGGTGTGGTCGGGCTCATTGCGGCTTGGTATCTCGCGGTCTTGAGCGAGGTCGTCGATCCGATCCTGCTGCCGCCGCCGACCGCGACGTTCCGCGCTATGTGGAACGGCATACTGCATGGCAAGCTTGGTGGCGACTTTCTCAAGACCGTCGAGCGGACGGCGCTGGCCACCGTGATTGCGGCCGTCATCGCCATTCCGCTCGGCATTCTGCTCGGCTCATCCGAGAAGCTCTATCGCTCGGTCGAGTTCGTGGTCGATTTCTTCCGCTCGACGCCGGCGTCGGCCATGTTCCCGCTGTTTCTGGTGCTGTTCGGCGTCGGCGACCGGACGAAAATCTCGGTCGCGGCATTCGGCGCCGCGCTCGTTATTCTCTTCAACGTCGCCTATGGGGTGATAAACGCCCGCAAGACTCGTCTCCTCGCCGCCAAGGTGATGGGAGCGTCGCGGCTGCGGGTGCTGACCGACGTGATGCTGCTGGAGTCCCTGCCGCAGACCTTCGTTGGCTTGCGCAATGGCGTCTCGCTTGCGCTCGTCATCGTCATCGTGGCGGAAATGTTCATCGGCTCGACCGACGGCCTGGGCCAGCGCGTGTTCGAAGCCCAGCAACTGTTCAACATGGCGGACATGTATGCGGCGATCTTCGCGGCCGGCGCGCTGGGCTATGGGCTCAATCTTTTGTCTTTGCTGATCGAGCAGCGCTTCGTGCATTGGACCGGGAAATAACGCGTTCACCCGCGGCCGACTTGAGCCAGCGCTGTCTGCATGTAGTAATCGCAAAGCAAGAATGCGGTGACATAGAAGTCCTCGGTCACGCTTCGGAGACGTGGCAGCACCGTAATCTCAAGACCGTCCGGCGCGGACCGGTGGACAAGGGAGGCCTCGACCGCGTTGTCCAACACCCGCACCACTTGCGGGCGAGAGACGCCGAAGCGCCGCGCAAGCTCGGCAATCGATATCCGCACCGTAACCGGCGAACCCGCCCTGCCGTTTTGCTCAGAAGCCACCAACAGGCCGAGAAGGATGGCAAGCGCGGCATTGCGCTGGGCGAACGAAGTCAATCCCGCCCCCAGCTTGAACATGCGCATGCCGGCGCAGAAGTAGCCGCCAAACACCTGCAAGAAGGCTGCTAAGACATCCTCGCATTGCAGTGCCGCGATGGCATCCGATCGTCTGGGGATCACCATCGCGGTTCCGCGAAAAATTGCTTCCCAATATTGCCTGCAGGCGCTGATCAGTTTCTCAGTCGGGACGAGCAGGCGCAGCCGCTGGTCGACCTGGCACGTCGCTGGAATGAGATCGCCGGAGTCGCGCATCAAGGCCATCACGGCGAGCACGCGCCCGTTGCTGCAGACCTCTTGCTCCGCGCAGAGCGCTTTCAGGCGGCCGGCCGAAAGCCCGGAACTAGGGTCAGCAGGATCGCGTGCGTAGTGCAAATAAAGGGCAAGGTTGCCGATGACCAAACGCCCGAGATCGTTGATGATCACAGGCGGTCTGCGCACGATCGCGACGAGCGTGCCGGCGGCGGCACACACCGCGTTCGGTAGAAGCGGATGCGCCCGCAGGGCGGCAACAGCTTCCGGCGAAAGCGGGCCCCTGATCAGATCGTCACAAGCGAAATTGACACCGCCCGGAATGCTCATCGCATGGGGGCGACTACAAGCTGAGTCCGGCAAGCCATGATCCCCGTTCTGCCGTCTGGCATAGGCAACCAAGAATTGTGAACTCAGTCAATGAATGTCGGAGTCGCAGCCGGTGGCGGCGTCGCGAGAAGCGGCCTAATGATGATGTAGGGGCGACCCTTGTGGTCGCCCTGTTGGCGGACATAAGTGCGCAAACCGGGCGACCGCGAGGGTCGCCCCTACAGCAAGCCGGCGTACGGCGACCGGGTGGCGTCGGTCTCCGACCCCTTCAGATTGGCTGACGCGTGCGACGCAGGCTGCTTACTTCGAAGGTGGCTGCGGAAAGAAGAATTTTGTCAGGCGAATCTCGGCGCCGATATCGTCCTTGAAGCCGCCTACGCGGGTGAAGTCATGAAAGACATCGGCAGCGGCGCGAAAGGCAGCCCCGTCGGCGCAAATCTGCCATTCGTGGCGATCTGCTCGCCACCCCACGACTTCTCTATGCCGAGGGCAACGAATGTAAACGTCATCGGTTCGTAGCGCAGAAAAGCTTTGACATCGTAAGAGGTGCTCTGTGTTAATTTGTCGAAAGTCAGAACACCGGGGGGCAAGCCGGCTGGATTTGCGATGTTGAGAGGACCGTTACCATCGCTATGGATTGACGCGTTGGCGATCAGATCAAAGAAGAATCCCTTCAAAGCCGGTGAGAATTTCCCAAGGCCCTCGGTGTATCCGATCTGCGGAACGTCCGTGAATTGATGTGCCGTCGCGACATTGATCGATTTCGTGTTGTCATAGTTCCCGAACGGCATATAGAGATAGTCGGTGAGACCGAGCCAGCGCTGGGTTTGCGCGTCAGAGATAAGGAAATAGGTTACGTGAACCACCGGGTCAGTAAGCCCGCTGGCAACTTGATTGTTCGTACCCGGGAGAGGGAGCAGAAAGACCCGCCCACGACTTTATTTAGCACCTATGAGGGTCGCCTAGGGTCGCCCTATATGCGGCGGTTGGTTACTCTGTGACGGGTATGCGACATTTCTGCAACAGCTGGCAAAATAGTACGCTCGGAGTGATCCTGCCGAGTAGTCGCCCGCGTAAGTGTCGCTGCTATTGTCCGATCCTGCGATCGCTGGCGCTTGCCAGCTGACGATGCTGCCAACGAGCAGGCAGGCCACCGTCAATTTCATGGATGTGCTTGTCATGTGCGTCCCCCTCCACCACTGAAGCATGTGCGACCGCGAAGCACCTGCGCCGCCCCCTCCCTACCCTCTTCCGCAAGCGAAGGAGGGTACGGAGGGGGCGTATCGGAGCTACGACCAAGCGATCGCTGACCTTGCGAACAATCCGACGTTTGCAACGGACCGAGTTTCCGGCAGCCTGTCCCTGTCCGGCCGGCGCACCGAGGGCGATCCTCCATCATGCCTCGCGGGACTTCCGAAGAACCGCCCGTCTTGTGAGGCCGGAAACCTGCTCCGTGCTCTGTTTCCCCATACGGCCAGAGCTAACCAAATCAGCCGGATCAAGAGCAGATGCACAAAATTGAACCAGTGGCAGCTAGCGTACTATTTTGCCACCTGTTGCGGAAATGTCGCATACCCGTCACAGAGCAACCAAACCGCGTCAGATAGGGCGACCCTTGTGGTCGCCCCTTCAGCCGTCATTTCGCCTTCGCCAGCAATTGCCACAGCCGGCCAGGACTGAGTGGAATTTCCAGAATTTCGATGCCGCGCGCGCGAAGATCGAGCGCATCCTCGATCGCCTGCGCGAACAGCGGGCCGACCGGTATGGCGCCCGCCTCGCCGGCGCCCTTGATGCCGAGCGGATTGAGTGGCGACGGCGTCACGGTGTGGCCGAGCTCCATGCCGGGCACGTCGAGCGAGGTCGGCAGCAGATAGTCGGCGAGCGAGGCGTTGAGCAACTGTCCGTCCGCGTCGAAGGCGAGCTTCTCGTAGAACGCATTGCCGATCCCTTGCGCCACGCCGCCATGGATTTGCCCGGCCAGGATCATCGGATTGATCACGGTGCCGCAGTCGTGCACCACGACGTATTTGCGGATTGCGACCGCGAGGGTCTCGGGATCGACCTCGACGATGATGGCGTGCACGCCGCTCGCCGTGGCGCCCGCTGCCGGGCCGAAATACTGGGTCGACTCGAGGCCCGGCTCAGTGCCGGGCCGCACCGCGCCGCGCATCGGGTTCGCCTTCATGGCGAGGTCGCCGAGCGGCACTGACTTGCCCGGCACGCCGGCGATCGAGACCTTGCCGCCGGCAATGTCGAGATCCTCCTCGGCGCATTCGAAGTGCTCGGATGCGATACGAAGGATCTTCTTGCGCACGGCCTTGGCGGCCGCGCTCACGGCGTTGCCGGCCACCACGGCGCCGCGACTGGCGAAGGTGCCGGCGCCCCAATAGAACTGGTCGGTGTCGCCGGTCACCACGTCGACGTCGCGGACGTCGACGCCGACTTCATCGGCGGCGATCTGGGCGAAACTCGTGAAGTGTCCCTGGCCCTGGGTGCCGATGCCGGTGGCGACGCTCACCTTGCCGTTGGCCTGCACGTGTACGCGCGCGCCCTCATAGGGGCCGATGCCGGTGCCCTCCACGTAGGCCGCAATCCCGATGCCGAGATGGCGACCCTCGCGGCGCAGGCGCGGCTGCTCCTCCTTGAGGAAGCGGTCATAGCCCACCATCGCCAGCGCTTTGTCGAGAATCGGCTCGTAGTTGCCGCTGTCGTAGGAGAGCGGTGCAAAGTCCTGGTAAATGATCTTGTTGTCGTACGGGAACGCGTCCGGGGCAATGAAATTGCGCCGGCGGATTTCGGCGCGGTCGATCCCGAGGTCGCGCGCCGCCAAGTCAAGCAGCCGCTCCACTACGAACACGCCATGCTGGCGCCCGGCGCCGCGATAGGGCGTGACGATCGGCTTGTTGGTGAAGATCGCCGTGAAGGTGCTGTCGTAGTGCGGCACCACATAGGGCCCGAGCAAGGTGCACTGGCTGTTGATGGGCACCGTGAGCCCGTAGGGATCGTAGGCGCCGCCGTCGTGCAGGAACACGTCCTTGACGCCGATGATGCGGCCGTCGTGGTCGAGCGCGATCTCGGCATCGTGGATCTGCCCGCGCTCATGGGTGGTGGCGAAGAAGTGCTCGCGGCGGTCCTCGATCCATTTGATCGGGCGCCCGAGTTGCATCGCCGCCCACGGCAGCAGCACCTCCTCCGGATAGAACAGCATGATCTTGGGGCCGAAGCCGCCGCCCACGAACGGGGCGATCACCCGCACCTGGCGCTCGCTCAGGCCGAGCATGGCGGCAAGCCCGCCGCGCAGGAACACCGGCGCCTGGGTGGTGTCCCACACCGTGAGCTGGTCGGCGCGGGCGTCCCAATTGGCGACGACGCCGCGGGTTTCGATCGGCGAGGAGGCGCCGCGATCGTAGAGGAACCGGCGCCGGATCACGTGGG
>WNFN01030338.1_pt1 | contig 11783 bp, 8 predicted proteins | sample 5400161 | NCBI WGS metagenome assembly WNFN01 (sample SAMN13153353, study PRJNA577476) | soil metagenome | isolation source: 80 cm saprolite on Douglas fir-dominated hillslope | place: USA:California | collected 2013-09-17
TCTGGGTGCCGTTGCCGTAGATGGTCAGCGGCTTGCCGAGCACCGACTGGATGACGAAGCGGTTCAGCACCGTGCCGAACACGGCGTCGTAGTCGAACCTGGTCGCCAGCCGGTCGTCCCTGGCGGTCTCCGGGGTCTGCTGGCCGTATACGACGCCCTGGTTGAGGTCGGTAGCGCGAATGCCCCAGATCCGGCAGGCGAACTCGATGTTGTGGCTGTCGTGCACCTTGGACAGGTGGTAGAACGAGCCGGGACGCTTGGGGAACAGCACCCGGTCCCTGCGTCCCTTGTGCTCGACGTCAAGCCAGCCCTCCTCGATGTCGATGTTGGGCGTGCCGTACTCGCCCATAGTGCCGAGCTTGACCAGGTGGATATCCGGGTTGATCTCGGCGATGGCGTACAGCACGTTCAGGTTCCCGACCACGTTGTTGGTCTGGGTGTAGACAGCGTGCTGGCGGTCCACCATCGAGTACGGCGCAGCCCGCTGCTCGGCGAAGTGGACGATGGCGTCCGGGGCGAAGTCCCGCACGATGTCGTAGGTGAAGTCCGCGTCGCACAGGTTGCCCACGTAGTAGCCGATGCGCTTTCCCGTCAGTTCCCGCCACACGGCCACGCGCACCTGAAGGGACTCGATCGGCACCAGGCTGTCCACGCCCATCTCGTGGTCGTAGCCCCGCCGCGCGAAGTTGTCCGCCACGGCCACCTCGTGACCGACCTCTGAAAGGTGGAGCGCTGTCGGCCAGCCAAGGTAGCCATCCCCCCCCAACACCAAGACCTTCATGATCTTGCTCCTGCCTGCGCGTCGGTAGCTGTGGTTTACCCGTCGTTGATTTATACATGACCTGAGGTTGATTTTTGCGTGGCCTGACTGACCGTAGCCCTCGAACTGCCTCAGTCGCCCGCCGGCGCCCGCGTGCCGCCGCCGGGGTCGCCTCGCGGCCGGGCCGTGGCGCTGACCTGGAGGACCGCGCAACCAGGCCCTCCGCGAGCCCCGTACTGTATACGTTTGTTACCGCACCTGAGGCCTGAGTCAACTTAGGACATCCATGAGCCTGATACCGCCCAAGATCATCGACGCAGTGTGGCGGATGATTCCGGGCCCGCTTCGGCGGAGGCTCCGTAGCCAGGGCGGCAGGCGGCTGATTCGCTTCGCGCCCGCGGCGGTGCTCGCACTGTGCGCTACCCAGCTGACCTACTTCATCTTGCAGCTGGCGAACGTGACGGCCGGGATCGCCGGGGCGACAGGATGGTTCGCGGGCGCGACCATCGTCCTGGCCCTGACCAGCAAGCTGGCGACTGAACAGGCCCGCGACCTGGGCCTGCACGGCCTCGGCAAGGTGCTGTTCGCGCAGGGCCTCTACCTGGCGGCTAACTGCGTGACGTTCGTCATCAGGTTCATGATCTTCCACTACGTGCTCTTTAACGATCGCGGACCGAAACCGGAAGCATCCGGGCCCAGGCCGTCGCCGCATTCCGGCCCGGCCGCAGGCTCCGGCCCCGCGCCGTTCGCGATGACGCCGTCGGCCAACGGCTCGGCGCCGGGCGACGACCGCGCATCGCGTTCTGGACGGTCGGCAGGCCCTCGTACCCGGCGCTGACGCTCGCGCCACCAGGTCTTGACGACGACCTTCGCGAACCTCATCGCATAGAACGCGTTGTTCCCCTTCTTGCTCTTGCCGATCTTGCGCCGGCGAATCGTGGCGGGCCGCTCGGCGACGCGGTAGCCGTGCGTGATCACGCCGATCAGCAGCTCGGAGGCCTGGTACTGCGGCTGGTCGAGGCGGACAGCGCCGGTGACCTCGGCGCGCATCGCCCGGAGCCCGAACGTCGTGTCGCTGATCCGCTGGCCGGTGAGCGCGCTTATCGCGAGCGCGAACACCCGCACGCCCAGCCTCCGAACCGGATCCTTGGTCTCCTCGCTGCCGAGCTTCCTGGAGCCGGTGACGAAATCCGCCTGGCCGGCCAGGATCGGCGCGATCAGGCTCTCGATCTCGGCCGGGTTGTACTGGCCCCGGTTGACAGGCACCTCACAGACCAGCGCGCCGGCCTCCCTGGCCTCCTTGCCTGTGGAGTCCACCGAGCCGTCAGAGACGACGATCGTTGCGGTGTCCATCCCGGCCACGGTGCGGGGAAGCGCGTCCACCACCGGGCCGATGGCGCCCTCCTCGTTGAAGGCGGCAATCACGATGGCGACCGGCGGCAGCCCGGTGGCCAGGTCGCCGAACTCGTCGGTGAAGGCACGGACCGCAGCGGCGTCGATGGCCTCGTCGTCAACGCTGGTGGTCGTCACGAAGTGCCTTCCGAGAACTCGGGCCAGACGGTGGACAGGCCGGACTTGAGGTCGTAGGCCGGCTCGTAGCCCAGCGCCTGCGCCGCCGAGATATCCACGATGACGGCGGGCATCTCGCCCGGCTTCGCCGGGACATTCTGCACCGGAATCTCGGATCCCGTGACCCCGCGGGCGGCGTCGACCATGTCGTTCACCGACACCGACTCCCCGGCGCCCAGAATCAGCGGCCCGCTGAATCCGGCCCGCCAGGCCAGGAAGAGGCCTGCCACGATGTCATCCACGTGCACCAGGTCGCGAACCTGGGTGCCGTCGCCGTACACCTGCACGCCGCTGTCGTCGCGCGCCGCCCGCATCAGGCGCGGAACGAAGCTGTCCTTCTCCTGCATGCCCGGGCCGTAGACATTCGAGAAGCGCAGCGAGCATCCGGTCAAGCCGTAGCAGGCCGCGTACGCGCCGATCAGCATCTCCGCGGCCGCCTTGGTGCCGCCATAGGGGGTGAGCGGCCGGAGCGGGACCTGCTCGTTGATGACCGCCCGGCCGACGTCACCGGTCACGGCGTTGGTGGAGGCGAACAGGAATGTTCTCACTGCGCGGGTTCTGGCCTGCTCGAGCAGGCTCGCGGTGGCATCGACGTTCACCCGGTAGGTCCCGGCCGGGTCCTCGATCGACGGCAGCACCCGGGTCACCGCGGCCAGGTGGATGATGACGTCGGTCCCGGGGCGCACCGCCTGGGCCACGACCGATGGATCGCACAGGTCCCCGATGATGGTGCGCACCTCGCCGCCTGGCACGTCGCCGTAGCTTCCGGCATCCGGGAACGCCCGCTTGTCGGCCACGGTGACGTCAGCGCCCTCGTCCATGAGCGCGCGCACGACGCGCCGACCGATGAAGCCGGATCCTCCGGTCACCAGTACCCGGGAGTGACTGCCCTCGCGCCTGGACGTTCCGTTCACGTCAGCTGTCATATGCCACCTTGCTGTCCGGGTCTAGCGCTCACGCATGCGACGATCCTCGGCGATCCTGAGACAGATCACGAAATACTAGACGTCTCCCCAGGCGCGGCCTTGGCCTCGCCGGCTCGGATTTGTTCCCGCCGCCGGTGAGCCTCTGATGCGCCTGGCTAGTGTATCGGCGGACCGGGGAGCGTCAGTCAGGAACACAAAGTCGTTTGCCCTGGTCAGTTGATAGGGTCAGCGACGCCGGTGGCAGTGGCGCCGGACGGAAACGGTCGCGGTGGTAATCGGTGCGAAGCGCGGGGGGCGAGCGGGAAGGGCCGGAAGGGCGGAGATGATGGCATGGTGACATGGCCCAGCGAGGCGTCGGCCGACGCGCATTCGGTCGAAGAAGAGTCCTACCGGATACTTCGTTCCCGCATCGACCTGTCCCGCCTGCCCAAGTACAGCCGTGACGTCACCGAGCGGGTCATCTACACTAGCGCCGACTTCGACTACGCCACCGACCTGGTCTGTGACGAGGAGGCTCTCGCTGCGGCCGTGGCGGCGCTTGCGGCCGGAGCCCCCGTCATCGTCGACGTCGACATGGTCGCGGCCGGGATAACCGGCTGCCCCGTCATCAGCAAGATCGGCGAGCCGCTGACCCAGCGCCTGGCCCGCACTGCCAGCATCTCCACGGCCGCCGCGGCGGTCCGGCTGGCCTTCGGCGAGGCAGGCCCGGGTGCGGTGTGGGTCGTGGGCTGCGCGCCCACCGCGCTCACCGAGATCCTCACCCGAGGGGTGGAACCGGCGTTCGTCATCGGCATGCCGGTCGGGTTCGTCGGCGCGGCCGAGGCGAAGGACGCGCTGCGGGCCAGCGGCCTCCCCTCGCTGAGCAACGTCTCGGAGAAGGGCGGCGCTGCCGTCGCGGCGGCCGCGGCCAACGCCCTGCTCCGCTCGGCCGTGACCGCAACGGGTCACGGGCGGGCCGGGGCGCAGGTGCCGCCGGAATTGCGCCCTGCCCCAGACGGCGGGTCCGTGACGTGAGCAGGCGCGCTGACACCCGAGGGCGGCGATGACCGACCATTCCTATTCCGCTGAGCAGCGGGCGGCCGTCTACCGGGTCATCGAGGAGCGCAGGGACGTCCGCCGCGGCTTCCGGCCTGACCCGATTCCGCCCGACGTGCTTACCCGGGTTCTCGGCGCAGCGCACCAGGCTCCGTCGGTCGGCCTGTCCCAGCCCTGGGACTTCATCGTGATCGCCAGCAGGCCGAGGCGCGAGCGGATCAAGGCGCTCGCGGACCGGGCCAGAGACGACTACGCAGCCTCGCTGCCCGGCGGCCGGGCGCTGGCCTTCGACCGGCTGAAGACCGAGGCCATCCTGGAGACGCCGGTCAACATCGTGGTGACCTGCGATCCCACGCGCGGCGGGCGCCACACGCTGGGCCGGCGCAGCCAGCCGCAGACCGCCGCTTACTCCAGCGTGCTCGCGGTGGCGAACCTGTGGCTGGCCGCACGGGCCGAGGGGCTCGGAGTCGGCTGGGTGAGCTTCTTCGGCGAGCGGGAGCTGGCGGCCGAGCTCGGCCTGCCCGCTCACCTTGAGGTGGTCGCTTACCTCTGCCTCGGCTACGTGACGGAGTTCGCGCCCGAGCCCGAGCTCGCGACCGCCGGCTGGGCCCGCAGGCGGCCGCTGGCCTGGTCGGTGCACGCCGAGGAGTACGGCCAGCGCGGGCTGCCGGGAGAGGACACCCCGAGCCTGCTCGATGAGGTGCGGGCCGCGATCGGGCCGCTGGACCCCGCCGCCATGACTGCCGCCCGGGAGCGGCTCGACCGGATGACCAAGCCGCAAGGCTCGCTCGGCGCGCTGGAGGAGATCTCGGTACGGCTGGCCGGCCTGGCCGGCTGCTGCCCCCCGCCCATGCCGGAGCCGGCCGCGGTCGCGATCTTCGCGGGCGATCACGGCGTGCACGCCCAGGGCGTCACGCCGTGGCCGCAGGAGGTCACGGCGCAGATGGTGGCCAACTTCCTGGCTGGCGGCGCCGTGGTCAACGCGTTCGCGGCGCAGGCAGGAGCCGAGGTCGTCGTCGTGGACGTGGGAGTACGCGCCGAGCTTGATCACGCTCCCGGGCTGCTCCCGCGCAAGATCGCTCCTGGCACCGCGGACTTCACCGCGGGCCCGGCGATGACCATCCGGCAGGCCGAGGCCGCCATCGGTGTCGGGGCTGAGGTGGCCCGCGACCTGGTCGCGGCTGGAAACAGATGCCTGCTCACCGGCGACATGGGGATCGCCAACACGACAGCCTCGGCTGCGCTCGTCTGCGCGTTCACCGGACGCGACCCGGCCGAGGTGACCGGCCGCGGCACCGGGATAGACGCCGCCACCTACGCCCGGAAGGTAGACGTGGTGTGCCGTGGGCTGGCCGCGCGCCGGCCGGACCCGGCCGACCCGGTCGGGGTGCTCGCGGCGTTCGGCGGATTCGAGCATGCCGCGCTGGCCGGCTTCATCCTGGGCGCCGCTGCCCTGCGGGTCCCCGTGATCCTGGACGGCATGATCGCGGGCGCCGCCGCCCTGGCCGCGGCCGCGCTCGCCCCGGCCGCGGTGGGCTGCTGCGTGGCCGGGCACCGCAGTGCGGAGCCAGGACATGCGGTTACGCTTGATCATCTGGGCCTTCGCCCGCTCATCGATCTTGAGCTGCGGCTCGGGGAGGGAACCGGGGCCCTATTTAAGCTGACGGCATGATCCGAAGGAGCGCGGACTCTCATGGTCGCCACCGACAACGCGCCGTATCTGCTGGCGCTCCGGCTGGCCGGCCGCCGCGCGACGATCGTCGGCGGCGGCGCCGTGGCCGCGCGGAGGATCCCCGCACTGCTGGACTCAGGAGCCGATGTGGTCGTCGTCTCGCCGGAGCTGAGTCCCCCGGTAGCCGAACTCGCCGCTGGCCGGCAGATCCGCTGGATCCGGCGCGGCTATGCCCACGGTGACTGCGCAGGCTCCTGGCTGGTCAGCGCCTGCACCAGCGACCCCGACGTCAACTCCGCCGTGGCGCAGGAGGCCGACGTCGCAGGGGTCTGGTGCGTCCGGGCTGATGACACAGCCGCGTCTCGGGCTTGGACTCCGGCCTCAGGGACGTCAGGGGACGTCCGGGTCGGAGTCCTGAGCGGGGATCCCCGGCGCAGCGCGGGGATCAGGGACGCGATCGTCGGGGCCTTGGCGTCCGGTGCCATCGCGGCCCCCAGGGGCCGGGAGCCGCGCGGCGGTGAGCTGGGTGGCTGGGTAGCGCTGGTCGGCGGCGGGCCCGGCGACCCGGGGTTGATCACCGTCCGCGGACGTCAGCTGCTCGCGGAGGCGGACGTCGTCGTCGCCGACCGGCTCGCGCCGCGGTCCCTGCTCGCGGAGCTGGCGTCGGACGTGGAGATCATCGACGCGGCCAAGGTTCCGCGGGGCCGGGCCGTGGCTCAGGAGCACATCAACTCGGTGCTGGTCGCGAACGCGCGCGCAGGCCGGTTCGTCGTCAGGCTGAAGGGCGGCGACCCGTTCGTCTTCGGGCGGGGCGGCGAGGAAGTCCTCGCCTGCCTGCGGGCCGGAATCCCGGTCGCCGTCGTCCCGGGTGTTTCGAGCGTCGCCGCGGTGCCGGCCGCGGCCGGGGTCCCGCTGACCCATCGCGGGATCGCGCAGGAGTTTCATGTGGTGTCCGCGCACGTCGCGCCGGGCGACGAGCGCTCGGCGGTGGACTGGCAGGCGCTCGGATCATCCCGGGCGACGCTGGTGCTGCTGATGGCCATCGAGCACCTGCAGGTCATAGCTGAAACGTTGATGCGACATGGACGTCACGCCCAGACTCCGGTTTCGGTTATCGCGGACGGTACCCTGCCCTCGCAGCGCACAATTAACGGGAGACTGGATACTGTCGCACGCGATGCCGCGGGAGCTGGAATCAGACCCCCGGCGGTCGTGGTGGTGGGAGAGGTCGTGACCATCTCCGAGCAGATCTGGAAGATCTGCGGCGGCCTGACGGTAGGGGTGCCGTGGGGAACGTTCGCGCCCGGCGGCGCCGCGGCGCGGGATAGACCCGCGGCGCGGGATAAACCCGCTGCGCGGGATAGACCTGACAGGGAGGAAGGCTCGTCGGCCGGCGGCTCGCCGGATCCAGGAGCCGTAAGGAATGACTGAGGGGCAGGGCGTGACCGCCGCATCGGCGCCGGAGGAAGGCGTCCGTGCCGGAAGCGTCGCGCCTGCTCCCGCAGCAGACCCGGTCACAAGCTCATCATCGGCCAATCTCCCGGCCGCGCCGCAAGAGGTCGAGCCGTACGTCCGGGTCGACGGTCGCAAGATCGAGTCGGCTCTGCTCGCGCTCCGGCACCTGATCGTCGAGGTTCCGCTGCACCTGGCGGCGCCCGGCGTTGACGAGGCGAGAGCCGAACGGCGGAAGCTCCTCAGCCAGATAGATGACTACCTGCTGCCGCGGCTGCGCCAGTCCGGGGCGCCGGTTCTCGTGGCCCTGGTCGGATCCACCGGCGCGGGCAAGTCGACGCTCATGAACAGCCTGGTCGGCGCGCAGGTCAGCAACACCGGCACGCGGCGGCCCACGACCAACAGCCCGGTGCTCGCCTGCCATCCGAGTGACGCCCGGTGGTTCGCCGAGAACGTCTTCCTGCCGACGCTGCCCCGGGTACGGCAGAAGGGCCTGGCCATGCCGGGGCGCGACGGCCTGCTCGTGCTGGCCGAGAACGAGGGCATGCCCGAGGGCGTGGCCCTGCTGGACACGCCGGACATCGATTCGGTCGTACAGGCCCACCGAGAGTTCGCGCATCAGTTCCTCGATGCGTCGGACCTGTGGCTGTTCATGACCAGCGCGAGCCGGTACGCCGATGCGGCCGTCTGGGAACTGCTGCAGCAGGCCAGGGAGCGCGATGCGTCACTGGCCATCGTGCTGTCCCGAGTGGCGCCGGCGTCCGCCCGGCAGCTCGGCACCCATTTCGACGCGATGCTGGAGGCCAACGGCCTCGCGGGCGTGCAGCGGTTCATGATCGCGGAGACCGTGGTCACCGACGGCCGGCTGCCGGGCGAGGTCTACGGCCCGGTACGGAAGTGGCTTGAGGAGACTGCGGTCCTCGACGAGCGGCGGGTCGCGGTCTTGACCCAGACCATGTCCGGAGTGCTCGACACCTTCCGCACCAGGGTTCCCGTGCTGGCCAAGCACGTGGAAACGCAGTTGACCTTGCGCGCGGAGCTGCGGTCGCAGGTCGACAGTTCTTATGCGGCCGCGCTCGCCGAGTTCGACGAGGCGACGAGGAACGGCTCGCTGCTACACGGCGAGATCCTGGCCCGCTGGCAAGACTTCACGGGCACGGGAGACCTGCTGCGGATGCTGCAGGTGCGCCGCGGCGGCCGGCCGGCCGGGCGCAAGCGCAAGCGACGCATTCCGGCGCGGGCCCGCGCGCTGAAGGATGCGCTGCGCGGCGGGCTCGAGACGCTGGTTGCCGCCACCGCTGCGGCGCGGCAGCCGGAAGGCTCTCAGTTCTCCCTGGTCGCCGGCCTGGACTTCATCCCGCCCGCTAGGGCCGCGATCCCGCCGGAGGAGCCCGGGCCGAAGGGCATCGCCGTTCTGGCGCGGTCGTCGCCGGACCTGGCCGCGCGTTCGGCGCGGGTCATCAGCGCATGGCAGGATCACGTGATGCAGCTGGTGCGGAACGAGAACGTGACCAAGCGGTCGGTCGCGCGGGTTGCGGCGTTTGACGAGGAGTCGCTGGCGCTCGTGCTCACGATCGCCATGCTCGGATACGGCGCCGGCGATGTGGCCGTCACCGAGGGCGCCAGCGCCGTCCCGCAGCGCCTGCTCACCTCGCTGTTCGGCGCCGGGCCGCTGCGCGACCTCGGCGCGAGGGCGCGCATGGATCTGCACGACAAGATCAGCCTGCTCTTCGACGAGGAGATGCAGCGCTTCGCCGGGATCATCAACGCGGCCGGCGCGCCGATCGACACCGCTGCGGTTCAGCTGGACCGGGCCGTCTATGCGCTCGAGGCGGCGCGATGACGTTGAGCGGGCCGCCGTGGTCGCTATTCGGCGACAGGTCGCCCGCGCCCGGGACACCCGCCGCCGAGAAGACCGGACCGGAGGGGGCCAGGCCGCAGCGGGCTCCGGCAGCACCGGCCGGCCCGCCCTGGGAGAGGCAGACCAGCCCCGAGCCGGTCACGGCCGAGCCGCCGTGGGCCAGACAGGCCAGCCCCGAGCCGGTCAAGGCCGAGCCGCCCTGGGCCGGGCTGCCGGAGCCCGGCGCGGCCGAGGGCGCGCCGCCCAGGGCCAGGGTGCACGGGCTGCCGGCCCGCCTCACCGCGCTGACCAGGCTGATTCAGATCGGATCGGCACGGGCCGGCGCCGGCGGGTTCAGCCGGGAGCTTCTGCGTGACGCAGAGGAGCTGGAGGAGCGGGCGGGGGAGCGACTGCGGCTGTCCGCCGGTCATACGGTCGTGGCCCTGGCTGGGGGCACGGGCAGCGGCAAGTCCGCGCTTTTCAACCAGCTGGCTGGCCATGATTTCTCCGCCGTCGGGGTGACCAGGCCGGTGACCAGGGAGCCGCATGCCTGTGTCTGGGGGACGGCAGGCTCAGGGCCGCTGCTCGAATGGCTGGGCGTGCCGCGCAGGTTCCGGTACGGGCGGGGGAGTGCTCTCAATGACGGCGAGGCCGCCCTGCACGGGCTGATCCTGCTCGATCTGCCTGACCATGACTCCGTCGTGAAGGGCGATTCGAACCAGGTCGACCGGCTGGTCGGCATGGCCGACCTCATGGTGTGGGTGCTCGATCCGCAGAAGTACGCGGACGCAGCCGTGCACCGGAGGTATCTCGTGCCGCTTGCCGGTCACTCCGAGGTGATCGCCGTGGTGCTGAACCAGTCGGACCTGCTCAGCGCCGAGGATGTCGAGGAGTGCGTGGGCGACCTGCGCCGCCTGCTCGACTCCGAGGGACTTCATGAGGCGGCGGTGCTCGCCACTTCCGCGGTCACCGGCACCGGGCTGGACCAGCTGCGCAAGCTGCTCATCGAGACGGTGTCCGAGCGCAGAGCGACCAGCGCCCGGATCTCGGCCGACGTGGACGGTATCGCAGAGCAGTTCGCGCCCTACGCGACGGAACATGCCGAGGCCCCCGGCCCGGGCGGTCAGGGGGCCGGCACCCGAGACCCGAGGGCTCTTGACGCGGAAGCCGAACAGCTCGTTGGCCGCATGCCCGCGGGCAGTGAGGAGCAGCTCATCGATGCGTTCTCGCGCGCGGCCGGCATTTCGGCGGTGGGCGACGCACTGCAGAGCGCGCGCGAGCTGCGGGCCGTCGATTTCGTCGGCTGGCCGGTCGCCTGGGTGGCGGAACGCCTCAGGGGCGGCGACCCGGTGCGCAAGATCCGGCTCGGGAGGCTGTGGGCCGAACTCAGGAGCATGAGCTCGGGGCCGTCAGGCGCGCAGCAGGCGGAGATTGACAACGCTCTCACCAAGCTGGCCGACAAGGTCTGCCCGCCACTGCCGATGCCCTGGTCGCGGACGACCCGGTCGGCCTTGCGGTCCAAGGCCGAGCAGGTCTCGGCCGCGCTGAGCGCCGCGATGGGCGAGTCTCTCCCGGCCGAGAACACGATCGCGCCCTGGTGGCGGTACGTCGGGGCCCTGCAGGGACTGCTGCTCGGGTGCGTGATCGTGAGCCTGGCGTGGATCGTGGCGCTCCTGATCTTCGGCGTCTTCCACGCCGCCGCCAATGTGCCGCGGCTGTTCAGCGACGCATACCTGCTGCCCTTTGTCGTCATCATGATCGCGGCGTTCCTGTTCCTGGGCTGGCTGACCGCCGCGGGCTGCGTGAACCTGGTGCGATCGGCGGCCGCGCGCGAGCGCGGGCAGGTGCAGGAGACAGTGCGCGCCAGGATCGGGGCTGTCGCGCGCGAGATGGTCCTCATGCCCGCCGAGCAGGAACTCGCCGAGTACCGACGGTTCGTGCACGAGTTCCGCATCGTAGCCGACTTGTGACTTCCCATCTGCGGGCACCGGGTCAGGAGGCGCCCGCCAGCACGCGGGGCTCGATCCGCTCTTCCCGGGCCTGACCTTCCGCCCCGCCCCGCCCGCGCCCGCCCTCCCGAAACACGCGGTGCCGCCGTTGAGCCAGCGGAGGTGGCCGTCGGCAGCCCCCGGGGAAGCTTCGGCGGCCCGGGGAAGCTAGCGTCGAGCACTTGCGTTCATGTGTAATGCTGTAATCGCAACAGAACGGAGGGCGGCATGGAACCTGATCAGCCGCTGGATGAGTACTCACGGGTGGTCTCGGGCGTGGCCGCCGAGCTCACGCCGAGGGTGGCCAGCCTCCGGGTGCCGCAGGCTGGCGGGGGCCGAGCGGGGGAGAGCCTCGGCTCCGCCGTGGTCTTCACCGGGGACGGGTTCCTGCTGACCAACGCCCACGTTGTGGGGCGGAGCCAGCGCGGGACCGCGCTGTTCTCCGACGGCCCCAGCGCCTCGTTCACCGTGGTCGGCTCCGACCCGCTCTCCGACCTCGCCGTGGTCCGCGCGGGCGGGCCCACGCCGCCGCCTGCCGAGC
>WNFN01271083.1_pt1 | contig 11781 bp, 9 predicted proteins | sample 5400161 | NCBI WGS metagenome assembly WNFN01 (sample SAMN13153353, study PRJNA577476) | soil metagenome | isolation source: 80 cm saprolite on Douglas fir-dominated hillslope | place: USA:California | collected 2013-09-17
CGAAAGTGGCGAGATGCAGGCCGTGCCGCCGCGCAAGGAAGTCGGGTAGCCAAAAGAGAAACATCCACCAAATCGGGTCGATCAGGAATTTCCCGAGCGCGAACGCCCAGGTCTCCCTGAACCCGAGCAGGCGTCGCCAGGGAATGACCGGCATCGGAACCACCGCGTCGCTGCGGATATACGCGAGCTCGGCCGCGCCCACCTTGCGATGCTGTTCCGGTACACGGTAGGAGAACCACCAAATCGGCAGCCAAATCAGGCTGAACGAACTCGTGAGCAGAAATGCCATTCGCCATCCAAGGGCCAGGGTAATCGCCGGCACCAGGATGGGCGTGAGGATCGCTCCGATGTTGGACCCTGCATTGAACACACCGATGGCAAGGGTTCGCTCGCGTTTGGGAAACCAGTCCGCGACGGCTTTCAGGCCGGCAGGAAAATTTCCCGACTCACCCACCCCGAGCATGAAGCGCACCGCCATGAACGAGGTTGCCGATCTCGCGGCGCTGTGCGCGAGATGCGCGGCCGTCCAAATGGCCATGGCGAGAGCATAGCCCAGACGTGTGCCGAGCCGATCCATGAGGCGCCCGAATACCAGGAATCCCAACGCATACGCCGCCTGGAACCAGAATACGATGTCGCCGTAGGTGATCTCAGTCCAGCCGAACTCCCGCTGCAATGTCGGCTTCAGCACGCCGATCATTTGCCGATCGATGTAGTTGATGACGGTCGCGGCAAAGATCAAACCGCAGATGAACCAACGATAGTGTCCGATCCGCGTGCCGCTCGGGTTCGGCGAGTCCGTGCCGCCCTCGGTGCTCATCGTCCGCTTTGCGATGCGGCCGGCACGACGATCACGTCGATTCTTCCGTGACCGATGAACTCTATGGCGCCGCGCTGGCCTGGAAAAATTCTATGCACGCCGGTGATGGCTCCGGTACTGACCAGCTGACCCGTACGCAGTGGACGGCCGCGGGAAGCCAGGTGACCGAGCAAGAACCGGAGCGCCGCCAGCGGGCCGCCCGGCAGCGCGGCCACGGAGGCGAATCCGACTTGTTTGCCGTCGATTTGCGTTTCGCAGGTCAGCATAGCTGGTTCGGCAAGCAGAGCACCATCGAATCGTGGACCGAGCACGAGGCCGCTGTTATTGCCGAAGTCGGATACCACGACCGTGGGGCCAAGTTCATTGATGGTGGCCAGCGGACTGGCGGCGAACTCGACGCCGAAATACCAGTCGCCGACGAACTTCGCGGCCTCACCCAAGGTCCATTCCGTCTTGTTGGGGGGCGCGTCGATCAACGCGGCAACGATGAGCTCGACCTCGATGGCGGCAAAACCGCCGGGTATCGCGGCCAAGCTGACTGCATCGGCGCCGGCGCCGCGGACGAGACCTTCGAGAAATATCGGGCCGGCCAGGTGAGCGGTGCCCAGGCCGGCCTGGAGGGATGGTGGCACCAAGCCGACCTTCCAGCCGGCAATGCGGTCCGGCCAAATCCCGATCGCTGCTTCCTGCACGGCGTAACCCGTCGCCATATCCGGCGGTATCGGGCCGGGATATTCGGCGATCGGCATGGCTGCCCGGCGTGCCGAGGTAAAGGAGCGAGCGATATCAAGAATCGCCTGAGCGGGCGGGTCGCTGTCGATGACATCCTCCAATTCAGCTGTCGCCACGAGCAGGGGACATTGTTATGGCGCAAAGGATATATTCCAAGGAAACCGGTGTCAATTGAAATGCGCACCTAGCCAACCAGTCTCATTTGAGTTAATACAGATGAGAAGACTGAAAAAACGAGGGTTTATCGATGGGTCGGCGCAAGAAAAGCATGACGGGCGAGAATGCGCCGGCAGGTGTATCGGGGGACATTACCGGCCTGGTCGGCCGGCCGACCATCAACGATATCGCCCGATTGGCCGACGTCTCGAAGAAAACCGTCTCCCGGGTATTGAACAAGTCACCCTTTGTCTCGGTTGAGACTCGAGAAAAGATCGAGGCGATCATTGCGCGCACCGGGTATTCGCCGGATCCGCAGGCCCGGGGATTGGCTTTCAGGCGTTCCTTCTTGGTCGGTATCGTCTTCGACAATCCCAATCCTCAATACGTGGTCAACATCCAACAGGGCATCCTGGATGGCTTACGCGGTTCGGGTTTCGAACTGGTCATCCATCCCTGTGACCGCCACAGCCGAAGTTACCTGGCCGATATCCGAAATTTCGTGGAGCGGCAGAAGCTGTTCGGCGTGATCTTGACTCCGTCGATATCGGAAGATGAGCAATTGGCCAGGATGCTGGAACAGATGAGCTGCTCCTATGTGCGGATTGCTTCGGTTCCGCTCGATCGGCCAGATCGAATGATCGTCTCCTACGACCGCAAAGGCGGTGAGCAGGCCGCCTTGCATTTGGCTCAACTGGGGCATCGTCGCATAGGATTCGTGAGCGGTCCCCCAACCTTCCGCTCCAGCCACGAAAGGCGGTCGGGGCTCGAAGACGGTCTGGCGGCCGCCGGCCTGCACTTGCGTCCCGAGTTCGTGGCCGAAGGAGCCTACACTTTCGAGAGCGGCACATCGTGCGGGAGCGTATTGCTTGGGCGCGCCGAGCGGCCGACGGCCATCTTTTGCGCCAACGATGAGATGGCCGCCGGATTGCTTCAGGCTGCCCGCCGGGCGGGAGTTCAAGTACCGCGAGACCTATCGGTGGTGGGATTCGACGATTTTCAGATCGCCACCCAAGTTTGGCCGACATTGACCACGGTACACAGCCCGATTCGAAGCGTCGGGCTGCTCGCCGCACAGCGATTGTTTGCCGGCAGCCAGGAGGGTCAGGTGGCCGTGGCCGAGTCGGAGACCCTCATGCCGCAATTGGTGGTGCGCGAGTCGACCGGGCCGGCGCCGTCGTGACCGGATCCAAGTGGATGCCCTGGAAACAATATGACACCGGTTACTATCGATCTGCTATGCTGATCTCCATGATTTCATGGAGCATCGAAGATGTTTCGTAAGACCTATCAGGCCACCCATCCCGCCATGATGGCCGGAGCCACCGCCGAGATGCTGCGCGACCGGTATTTGCTTCGCGACTTGTTCATTGGCGGCGCGGTCACTCTCGACTATCTGCACTATGAGCGATTCGTCATCGGCGGGGCGGCGCCTCTGGCCGACCCGATTGATTTGCCTGCTCAGGGGCCGCCCACGCCCGGCGCACCCTTTCTGGCGCGCCGCGAACTGGGAGTGGTCAATGTGGGCGGGAGAGGCCGTATCGTCGCGGACGACGTTGAATTCAATCTCGCGTCTCGCGATGGGCTGTATCTGCCCATGGGCACGTCAGCCGTTCGTTTCGCGAGCATGGATACCAAAAACCCGGCGCTGTTTTACTTGGTCTCCACTCCGGCCCATGCTCGTTTCGACCCCGTCAAGATCAGCATCGACGAAGCCGTCGCGCTCGAGCGAGGCGAATCGGCGACCAGCAACGAGCGCACCATTTTCCAGTACATCGTGCCGGCGACATGCCGGTCCGCGCAATTGCTGCTGGGCGTGACTCACCTCAAGACGGGAAGCGTGTGGAACACCATGCCGCCCCACCTCCACGATCGCCGCTCCGAGGTCTATTTCTATTTCGGACTGGGTCCGAACGAGCGGGTGTTTCATTTCATGGGCGAACCCGACCAGGCACGCCACATCGTGGTCGCAAACAACGAAGCCGTGGTGTCGCCGCCCTGGTCGATTCACATGGGTTCCGGCACCCGATCGTATGGCTTCATATGGGCAATGGGCGGCGAGAACCTGGACTACACCGACATGCAGGTGCTCGACATCTGTCAGCTGCGGTGATCGGGCGTGCTCCCTTCAGCGTTCTCCTTGCTGGGACGGACTGCCATGGTCACGGGCGCCAACACCGGGCTCGGGCAGGCGATCGCCGTCGCACTGGCCGGTGCGGGCGCCGACATCGTCGCGGTGGGACGCACTGATCCGGCCGAGACCAAGGCCACGGTTCTGGCCGCGGGACGCCGATTCATCGGCGTGCAGGCGGACCTCGCCGACACCCGTGCGATTTCGATGGTTGTCGGCGCTGCGCTGGCGGAATTTCCGCGGATCGATATTCTGGTCAACAACGCCGGCATCATTCGCCGCAGCGACGCCCTCGATTTCACCGAAGCGGATTGGGATGCCGTGATGGACGTCAATTTAAAATCCGCCTTTTTCCTAACTCAGGCCATAGGCCGGCTCATGATCGAGGCCGGATACGGCAAGGTGATCAACATCGCCTCGATGCTGTCGTTTCAGGGAGGGATCCGCGTTGCCAGCTACACCGCCAGCAAGTCTGGAATTGCCGGCCTGACGCGGCTGCTCGCGAATGAATGGGCCGGCAAGGGAGTCAACGTGAATCATTCCGGCCGGACGCTGGGCAAAGCCATCGGAGATCGGTGGGGCGGCCGTCTTTCTTGCCGCGCCTGCCTCCGACTATGTTCACGGGGCGATACTGCCCGTCGACGGTGGTTGGTTGGCTCGCTGAGGTGCGTGCCGGCCGCCGGCTATTGGTAAGTCAACGTCCAGCTGATAGTAAACGGCTCGCGCACAATTTCAGGTCCTTTGGTGCAGATCAGCTTCGTGGCCATCGGCCCCTCGTCCGATTCGAATTCCGGGTCGTCGTGAATCGCTTGGGCCTGACAGCCGTCGAAACCGGACACCTTGAACTCGCGGACTGCTCCATTGTTGAAAGTCACGCTGTCCTTGGCAACCGCCGACAGGTCTGAAAAGCTGCCGAAATCGAGTTCAATGCCCGAGATGCCGACAGGTCTCGTCGGCGTGTAGATGTCGGTGCGCGTGATGCGCCCCCGCTCGAACACATAGGTCGTTGCCAGCGAGAGCCTATCATCGGGGACGGGCGACTCGCCCCCGAGCCGGTCCAACTGGGCCTGCCGATAGCGAACCGTCGTGCGTTCCCGTTGCGCCGCTACCTCGACATCGCGAATGAAGGAGAGAGGCATGAGGGTTGAACCATCCGACAAATGAAATTGCGGCAACAGCTGGGGCCTCGTTCCGTCGGGCACGCCGGACAGCATTCCTCGGGAAAACGGTACCGGAAAATACGGGCTGTGCCCGTGCTGCGAGGTGCCGCCGCTGATCAGAGGCAGGCTTATGATATGCCCCTCGTCACGCCGCGTGAGCAGCACGCGATCGAAAGGGCCGCGCGCGAACCAGGTGACGCTCTGCTTCGGCAACTCGTTCAACGCCGCCGCAAAATGTTTCATCGGTTTCTTGTCTCTATATCCGAGGCTGTTCCATAGCGCGTTCGTGTAGATGAATTGATGGACCAGGGACAAGTTTTCACCGAAGCGTCGGAATTTTCCGCGGTACGCATCGGTCCGCCGCCCCCGGTCCCACAGATCGACGGACCCTGAAGCCTTGTCCAGCCAGAAATCGACAAAGCGCCGGGCTGCCCGGGTCGCGTAGGCGTAGGCCAATTCCTTTTCCTTGTCCGTGAGGACTCCGAGCACCGCGCCCGCGGTGAGAACCTCGATGATCGCGGTCTCGCCATAGGGGCCCAGGCTGCGGCCGTACTCGAAGCCTTCACCGTCCGCATGCATCCGAGCCAGCATCACATCGGCGGATTTGCGCAGCCAGCTCAACGCCTCTGCGGGCGGGCCGGCGCCGGATTCGATGAAGTGATGCGCGATTTCACCGGCCAACAGCACGCTGTAGCGGTCGTACCGGCCTTCGCCGTCAGTTTCATCGGGGAACCCGTAGTCTCCGGAGTATCGATGATAATGATCGCGGATCTTGTCGAATAACTTTCCGGCCGCGGCGCCGCTCTCCCAGCCCATCCGTGCCCGAAGTCGCGCAATGCCGAACGCGACGCAATAATAGTTGTTGGCGTGATCGATCAGGTGGTAGTCATCGGAATCGACGAACGCGCGCCAATCGAGCGTGACACGCAATTTCGCCAGGGTCAGCCCATCGACCGCGTCCGTGAGCAGACCGGCTTGGCGCAACATGTCGAGCGCCAAAATATAGTAATAGACCCCCCAGGTGTCGTTCGCATCGTCGACGGTCAGCGCGGCGACCTTCCGGGATACCAGCAGATATTCCGAAAATCTTGGATCGTCACGCGGCAGGGACACCAGAAAATCCGCGAGTGCGACGGCTATTTTGCCGGGCAGGAAAGTGTCGCGCCCGTCGAACACGGGAACACCCTGCATCGCCAGGTCATGGCCTTGCTTCGCGAGCAGCGCGAGCAGCTGCTCCGCATGCGGCGCGATCTCGCCCTGCACGATTTCATTGTATGAACGGTACGTAGGAGATGCCGGCGCCGCCTTCGTCTCCGCCATTGCTCGCCCCATCAACAGCAAGGACGACAAGGCGGCCACACGGAGCACATTCAACCGCGCCACTCTCTTCCATCTCGGCTCAACCATCCCTGCGGGCCGTCAAAGGGATACGGAGAACTGAATTCCATAGTAGCGCGAGCTGTCGCGCCCCGGTGTCCAGTAGACCGCATCGGTGAACGGTGCCGCGCCGGGACTGATGTTGTACGACGATGAGCGGCCCCTGGTCAGCGCGTAATTGCGGTCGAAGAGGTTGCGAACGAAAATCGTCGCCTTCCAGCTTTTCGCTGCGAGGCCGGTCGATAAATTGAAAATGCCGTAGGCCGGCTGAGCCGAATCCGGGTCTTGTGTCAAATTGTAGATGACTGCGGACTGCCACCGATATCCCAGGGTGATCAACCCCGAAACGCGGTCGTTGATCGGGTGCTCGTACTCGCCGTTCAAATTGGCGTTCCATTTGGGCGCATTGGGGAGAGGCTTGCCGGACAGGTTCTGCAGGGCGTTGACGCAGCCCTGCGCAACGGTCTGGTTGGTAAAACATGGTCCGCTCGGAAAGGTGACGATCTTCGCGATATCGTACGAGCCGGACGTGGACAAGGTGAGTTCCGGTATCGGCCGAGCGGAGAATTCTGACTCCACACCCGACGAGCTAACCTTGCCGATGCTTTCGAGCACGTTCTGCCCGGTGATCTGGTCGCGATTTTGCGCTTGGAATCCCGTGAACTCCTCGTAAAACCCGGTGACGTTCCAGCTCATTCGCCGCGCGAAGAACGTGCCCTTGAAGCCGACCTCGTAGTCCTTGCTTTTCTCGGGAGCGACGGGTTGATGCGAGGCGATCGAATCGCCGACCGGAATTCCCGCGAGCGGCCCCGACGGAACCAAGGTCCGTGTGGTCAGGGTACTCGTCAAATCATAGGCGAGTCCCTTATAGCCCGAGGCATAATCCGCGAACATCATGACATCCGGCGTGAAGTGATATTCGAGCGCGGCCTTTTCCAGGACGACGGTGTCGTTGTTGCACGTTGAAATCCGCACGGTCGGACTCTTCGTCGAGCAATGCGGGTAGCCGTAGTAGACATTGTGAAGGCGATCCCAGAAGTTGTAGCTGACGTCTTCATGATGCAGGCGCAGACCGCCCACCAGGGTGAGCCGATCCGTGAAGGTGTACGTCGCCTGCCCGTAGAGCGCTGCTGTTTTTATGTTCGAGTTGTCCAGGTAGCTGGAATAGGTGCTCGAATTGCTCGTCGGTATGGAGGGGAGGCCGTTGTAAGTCCCGAGTGTATTGGAACCGCGCACAAAATCGCGCTTTGACCTCGAATCGCTGAAGAATCCACCGGCCACGTACTTGAGGGCGCCGGATGACGGCGACGTGAGCCGCAGCTCCTGGGTGACCGTGTTGACGGCGAAGTAGCCGCCGTTCGCCGAGCCTCCCTTGGGTGCGATCGGTGCGAGCAGGCTGTAGTCGTAGGACGTAAGATCGGTGTCCTGTAAATCATGCAGCGTGAAATGGTCGTATGACGAGATCGAGGTAAGCATCAAGCCATTGCCAAGATCATGGGCTACTTTGAAGCCGCTTCCCAGATCGTAGGAATCGCCCTGTGCGTTTACGTCATTGCGCAGGAGGGTGTTGCTCGAGGACGGCGTTATTCCCTGAAGGATGAGGGATACGGGCAACTTGGCCTTGCTGAAGGTTACGCCGGGGCTGATGAAATAGGGTGCGCTGGCGCAGCAGCTCGCGGCGTCGGAAATGACGTAGGGCAGCCACGTGACGGTCCAATCCGCGGCGGGTTGCCACACGACGTTGGCACGCAGCGTCTGGTTCTTGTCGCCGTTCAGCCAACTGCCCGTGGTCAGGTTGTGCACGCTTCCCCGATAGTCGCTGTAATTTCCGCTCAGCCGGAACTTGACCGTGTCGCTGACAGGACCGGAAACCGACGCTTGAACCCTTTCTTCGTGATCGTTCGCCGCCAGAACGTTCGCGCGAGCCGTCCATACGTCGCTCGGACCTTGGGTCGTGATGTTGATCACGCCCGCCGAAGCCGATTTCCCGAAGAGCGTGCTCTGCGGTCCACGCAAGATCTCGATCTGCTGAACATCCGCGAGCGATGTAAAGGCCTCCGCCTGGAACGCCTGCGGCACGTCGTCCACGACCACCGCGGTGCTTGCCTGAGTGGCTATGCTGTACGAATAGGTGCCGATGCCGCGGATATTGATGCTGTTGTTCGCCGGTTGAGTCGTCTTGGTAATGGTGACACTGGGCGCAATGGTGACGAGATCATCGAAATCGCGGACATTGGTGCGGTCCAGCGTTTCTGCGGTAAACGCCAGGACGGATGCCGGGACGTCCCTGATGGATTCTGCCCGCTTGTTGGCAGTGATGACGATTTCCTCGAGCCCGGCCGGCTCCTGGCGATCCGCATTGAGCGCGGTCTGTGCGTGGACGTCCAGCACCGATCAGACCGGCTATTTTTTTGTTATGCTACCGGTGTCAATAGAAAAGTCAAGCCGCGCAACGATCATGTCCCATGTCCCTTGTCGTGTGATCGCCCCTCCAGATCGGCCAAGTTGCCCGCCTTCTGGGCTGGTTTCAGCCACGCCCAGGGTACAAAAGGGCATTGGCTCCCGGCCTGCAATAAATCAGGGTTTCATTTGGTGACCGGTGTCATTTGACCCCAGGCGCTTGCCCCATGCCTCGACCAAGAATCTCAAGTAGGCTGTCCCGGAATGCCGGCTCCCATCGCTATGTTCTCGTCAATCGGCCTGACCGTGGCCGCGCTCGCAGGCGCACTCGCGCCCGCGCACGCCGCCGCTCCGGCGGCTGTGGAATCGACCGACGGCATGGTCGTGACGGCACAACACCTGGCCTCCGATGTGGGTGCCGCCGTTCTGCGTCAGGGTGGAAATGCCGTGGACGCGGCGGTAGCCGCGGGTTACGCGCTCGCCGTGACGCATCCCTGCTGCGGCAATCTCGGCGGCGGCGGTTTCATGACGATTCACCTGGCGGACGGCAGAAACACCTTCATCAACTTTCGCGAGAAAGCGCCGCTCGCGGCGCGCGCCGATATGTTTCTCGACGCGCAGGGGAACCCTGTCAGCGATAAGAGCGTGAACGGCTATCTCGCGGCCGGCGTGCCCGGAACCGTGCTGGGGCTCGAAACCGCGCGCCGCGAATACGGCACCTTGCCGCGGCCCATCCTCATGGCGCCGTCGATTCGGCTGGCACAGGACGGATTCATCTTGACGCGCGGTGACGTCGACGTACTCGACGTCGGTACCGCTCAATTCCGCTCGCAGCCGAACGTCGCCGCGGTATTCCTCCATCAGGGAATGCCTTTCAAACCCGGGGAGCGCTTGGTGCAGAAGAATCTGGCGGCGACATTGCGCGCCATCAGCGACGGCGGCCCGCAGGCCTTTTACCAGGGTGCGATCGCCGACGCCGTGGCCGCCTCCTCTCGCGCCAACGGCGGACTCCTGACTCAGAAGGATTTCGCGGCGTATGAGGTAACCGAGTCCGCGCCGATTTCCTGCCGTTACCGCGGCTACACCATTCTGTCGGCGCCTCCGCCCAGCTCGGGCGGAGTCGCCCTTTGCGAAATGCTGCAAGTGCTGGAAGGCTATCCTCTCAAGGCACTCGGTTTTCACTCCAGCGATTCGGTGCATCTGATGACGGAGGCCATGCGTTACGCCTATCGCGACCGCAACACCTACCTCGGCGACCCCGCCTTCGTCGAGAATCCGATTGCACGGCTGTTGTCGATGCACCACGCCGAGTCGATCAGAGCACGCATTCAACCGCATCGTGCGACACCCTCGTCGGCGCTCGGCGATGGCACGGCAGCGGATGAAAAGGCAACGACGACGCATTACTCGGTCGTCGACGCCAAAGGCAACGCCGTATCGGTCACTTACACCATCAACGACGACTTCGGCGCCAAGGTCATCGCCGGCGACACCGGCTTCTTTTTGAACGACGAGATGGACGACTTCACCGCAAAGCCCGGTGCGCCGAACATGTTTGGTTTGGTGCAGGGCAAGGCGAACGCGATTGCGCCGGGCAAGCGGCCTTTGAGTTCCATGACTCCCACGATCGTGCTGAGGGACGGCAAACCGGTGCTGGTGGTCGGCACGCCGGGCGGATCGCGCATCATCACGACGGTCCTGGAGATCATCGCCAATGTCATCGACCACGGGATGGCGCTGCAGGAAGCCGTCGATGCGCCGCGAATACATCATCAATGGTTGCCGGACACTCTGGCAGGCGAACCGTTCGCGTTCTCCGCGGACACGGCCAAATCCTTGACCCAGATGGGCTACCGCGTAGTGCCCCTGGAACCCTGGGGAACCGGCAATGCAGCCGAGGCCATCGGCATCGCACCCGTGGACGCCGCCCAAGCCAAGGCCCTGGGATTCCCCCGCCCCGGAATCCTCTACGGAGCGAGCGACTCGCGAGCCCCCGCGGGGTCCGCGGCCGCACCATAGCCGCTGCCGGATAGCCGTTGCCGGAGTATATTCAGAGTTTTCGAGAATCCACGCGAGGCATGCCCATGATCAAAGTCAGCAAGACCGAGGTCGACGCCGGTGTTCAAGGCACTGCGCCGGGCGAGCCGCCCGCGTTCTACGGCGGATGCCAGTTCTATTTCGACAGCATCCAGGCCTTTGCCGACGTATGGGGTCCCGCCGCCAAGGAGATCCAGGCCGATATCCCGCGCTACACCGACGTTGCGCCCGTGATTCAATTCAACGAACTCAAGCTATCCGTCTAGACATGTGACGGCACGCGTTTCCGCGGAAACGCGGAGTCGTCCGCTGGCTGGTCATTGCGGCGTTTCCGCGGAAACGTAGGCGGACATATCCGCGGAACGCCCCTGTGCGCTGCGTTCCGCCAGCACTGTCAAGGCGCGATCAGTGATACCGTCGGGAAGTGGGTGCGAAAGCGACCGACATCGCGAGTCAGGATCGGCCATTGCATGACGGCGGCGTGCGCGCCGATGAAGAAATCCGGCAATACGCCTTGCTTGGTGCCGCGGCTGCGCCGATAGTTCAGGAAGACCTTGCCGGCGAGAAATAGTGCCTCTCGCGGGATGGATTCCACGGTAAGAGCGCCTTCCGCAATGACGGTTTCGAGTTCTTCGATGCGGGCAAACGCGATGGAGAGCTCCGAGTAGATGATCGGGTTGATCGCGAGCGTGTCGGTCGTGCTCGCTGCATCCAGCCTCTCTTGCGACCATGTGGCCCATCTCGGATCGTTTTCGAGCACATCGAGCAGGACGTTCGTGTCGACGAGAATCATCGAGTTAGATGCCGCGCGTCAGCGCGAGAATCTCCTCTGTCTTCATGCGCACTGTCGCTCGACCACGCAGCTTGCCGAATTTGCTGGCTCGCGGCTTCGCGCTTGGGCGAGCGGCGCGGAGAGCAATCTCGCCGCTATTGAGACGTTCGAAAGTTACCGCTGCGCCGGGTTTGAG
>WNFN01198930.1_pt1 | contig 11780 bp, 7 predicted proteins | sample 5400161 | NCBI WGS metagenome assembly WNFN01 (sample SAMN13153353, study PRJNA577476) | soil metagenome | isolation source: 80 cm saprolite on Douglas fir-dominated hillslope | place: USA:California | collected 2013-09-17
TCGTAGCGCGAAGCGCGACGCAACGGAATGGCGCTGCCAAGCAGCGTGACGATCGCGGCGACTCCAATAATCACGCCAAGCACCAGAAAGGAGAACTCCGGCGCGACGCCAAAGATCTTTTGCCCCACCAAACGAGCAAGCACAATGCCCAGAGCGTAGCCGAGCCCTCCGCCAACCAGCGCCAGCAGAAGCTGCTCCGCCACCAACAAAAAGCCAACGGTGCCGGAACCGGCGCCCAGCGCCTTCATCAAGCCAATCTCCGTGCGCCGCTCAATCACCGAAGCTGCCGACGAAGCGCCGACGGCCAGCGCCGCTGCAAGCAGCGAAGCGAACGTCACCAGCCACAACAAAGTGCGCACGCGCGTCAGAATCGCGCCCTCGCCATCCGCGACGCGTCGAATCACGCGCACGTCCGCGCCGGGAAGCACTTGCTTGATCTGCAGCGCAATCGACGAAATGTACGGCGTGCAGTACCACCGCTCGTAATCCGCCGGCGCCAACGTATTCGGGTCGCGTCGCCCAAACTCATCCTCCGGCTTCGTCAGCGCACTGACGTACAGCCGCCGATACTCTCCCGGCTTTCCGGCAATATCCTGGGCAATTCCGATCGGCGCCACAATCGCATCGTCCTCCGGACCTCCACCCGACAGAATCCCGGTGACGGGCAGGGACAGATTTTTCCGCGGAGTGTTTATGTTCAGGGCGCTGCCGATCTTCACACCCGCGCGCGCTGCAAACGATTTGCCAACAACGCACTCTTGCGCGCCATCTTTGAACCACCGTCCATCCACTCGCCACCAGGGATTCGTCTTCTCTATGCCCGTGATGTACGTGCTGCCATTGGGAACGGACACGACATGGCTGGTCCAAGTGCCAATCAAAGTCGTGTGCGCCGCGATAGCCGGCGTCGAGTACGTTTGCGAAGACTTGGTCCAAGCATCGACAGGAGCTTCCACTGCAGGCGCGAAGCCGACAATGTTGTTCCGCCAAAAAATTGTCTTGAGCTTGCCGAGATCAGACTCCGGCAAATAGGCGCCAGCGTTAACGGGCCGATAATCGACACCGCCAATTTCCAGCGGCAACGAATCGGCTTGCGGCGTGACTAGCAGATTTGCGCCCAGACTGCGAAACTCGCGCGCCAGCCGGTCGCCAACGTCCAGCGAAACGCTTAGCGCCGCAGTAGCAACAGCCATTCCCAAAGCGAGCGCCGCCCCGGTCAGGAGCTTGTGCCGCGGTCGGCGGCTGAAGGAATCGGCAACGAGTCGTATAAACATTCTGTTGCTCAGGAAAATCGTGGCACAACCATTTTTGGCTGTGCGCGCCAAGCGCGATCATCCTTACATATTTAGCGCGACAAACGACGAGGAGTCTCCTCTACTTGGCGCCCTGCTCGCCAATCGACGGCACATAAATCGCGGACCCGCAGTGACGGCACACCACGTTTTGTCCATCTTGCCGGTAGCCTTCCGCCCCACAAATCCGGCAAGCATCGAGCGCGGTGCCATACCCATTCGGCTTTTTGATGATCATGAAGCGCAGCGATTGCCCCCCGACGTCCACGGTGAACAAATGCAGGTTCGCATCCTGAATCTCACTGAGCGGAACGCGCACCTCATTCCCAACCGCGGCAATCGCCCGCGAAACCGGCGGCGCCGAATTCGCCCGCGTATAAATAAAATCCGCGGTGAGCACCAGAATAACGGTGAGGCACGCGATCGTCGAGGCCATCATCCAGCGCCGCGCCCTCCGGTTCTGCGACTCCAGCAGCCGCCGTTCCGCATCCCCCGCAGCTGCCTTCGCTGATTTTTCGTGCGAAGCCGATTGCCATTCCCGCAAGATCAGCAGCATCGCCGCGCCGAAAACAAACACAAAGAAAAACAGCTCATTGCGCACGATGGGGCCGATCAGCGCCATCTCCTGCTTGCTCGAAGGCAACCACCGCGCCTCGCTGAGTTCGTGCAAGCCGGTCAGCAACAATTGAAATGCGACGAGCATCAAGATCGCGCTGGTCACCGCGAAAAACCGGTGCAACGGCACCCGCAGCGTGCCTTTGAAGAAGAAAACCCCCACCGCCACCGCGGCCGCGATGCCCAGAATCGTTCCGATCCACGTCTGCAAACCTTCGGTCGACATCTCCACGGCGCGCAAAATCAGCGCCAGCTCCACGCCCTCCCGCACCACCATCAGAAACACAAACAGAAAAATCCCCAAACCCGCCGCCCGGCCGGCGCGCACCGCATACGACTCCACTTTTTGCTCGATATCTTTTTTCAGGTGCCGCGCAACGCGATTCATCCAAACGATCATCGTAACCACGAAGAAGGCGGCCAGCAGGTACATCAAACCTTCAAACCCGTCTTCGCTGATGCGCCATTGTTGCAAAGCAATAGCAATGCCCAGGCTCAACGCAGTGGCCGCCGCCACGCCATACCAGGCGAAGCGCGCCAGGTACGCGCGGCCTGTACGAGATAGATAAACCAGGATGATGCCGACAACGAGGGCAGCCTCCACACCTTCACGGAGAGCAATGAGAAAGGCAGCGAGCAAGGAATCTCCAGTTGAAAATGATTTGCAACTGCAAATTCCAGTTTACGCGCCCCTCACTGCCACCGTCAAGCCGCACTCCTCGCCTATTTCCTCGCGTAGAATGATGCTGTCCCGAGCCAGTCAGACATGAACCTAGCAACTCTCCGCCAAGCCGCTTCGCTTGTATTGTCCCTGTTGCTTTGTCTCTCGACTCCCGCGCAACAGCCGCAGCTCTCTTCCGCCGCTCCCAACGCCATTGTCCGGCCGGACCCCAAGCGCGCGCAAAAGCTGGTTGAGCGCGGAGAGAAAGCTGAAGCCGAAGGCCGCTTTGACGAGGCCCTGCTGGCCTACGACGAAGCGGCTCACCTCGCCCCACAGAACCTGGCTCTGTTCGGGCGCGGCGCCGCTCTGCGCTCCAGGCTCATCCGCGAACACGTGGATAGGGCTGAGCAACTGGCGCTGGCCGGCAAGCTTCCGCAGGCCAAAGAAGAGCTCAACATCGCGATGCGCATTGATCCCACCAACAAAGTTGTGGCCGAGCGCTACGCGCAAATGGAATCCATGCGGGATGATGAGCCGCCGCTGGGCACCACGGAGATCCTAGGGCTGCCGCGCCTAAAGCCGCAAAGCGGGCGGCGCAGCTTGGACCTTCGCGGCGATACGCGCAGTGCTTACGAGCAGGTCGCACACGCCTTTGGCGTCGAGGCTACCTTCGATCCTGACGTGGTTTCCCGCCAAGTGCGCTTGCAGCTCGACAATGTCGATTTCAACACCACCCTCTCCATCCTGGGTACGACGACGGGGACCTTCTGGAGGCCGGTGAACGCCACCTTGCTGTTTGTGGCTCCGGACACCTTGGAAAAACGCCGCCAGTTCGGCTTGCAGGCGGAGCAAACTTTTCTGCTGTCCTCTTCGGCGAGTCACGAAGAAATGACTGAGGTGTTGCGCATGCTCCGCGAGATCACCGGCGCAGCGCGCATTGACCTGGACACCAGCAGCCACACCATCACCATGCGGGACTCTCCCCAGCAGTTGGCGTTGGCCGCCGAGCTGATTCACCAGGTAGCTCGGCATCACGCCGCCCTCCTCCGCGCAGGCGTTCTTAATCAGTCCCAGCGACATCCGTTCGCTGCAGAAAGCTTCCGACCTTAACAATGCCCTCACCATTCTGGGCCAGCTTCTCACCGCCAAGGGACTTTCCAGCATTCCGGGGTTCACTTTGCTCGGCGGCGGTTACACCACCTTTTTGCTTACGCTTCCGGGCGTCGCCGCCAATTTCTCCGATGCGCTCAGCCTGGTACAAAGCGGTCGCCAGGTCTTGCTGCGCGCGCAAGACGGCAAACCCGCGACCTTCTTTGTCGGCGATCACTTCCCCGTCACACTTTCTCTTTTGTCAGGCAGCCTGGGCAACCCCACCCGGGCCACGACTAACAGCACCTCGTTCCTGGGCGTGCCCAGTTCGACAACCTTTCCGGAAACCTCATTCGCAGTCGGCAACAATCCGGTTGCGCTGGCAGCGAGGGACTTCAACTTTGATGGTCTGCCCGACCTGGCAGTGGCCAATCAGAACGACAACACCATCAGCATTTTGCTGAATCAGAACAATGGAAACTTCACAGCAGCCAACAATTCCCCGTTTGCCCTGGCTAAAAACGAGACCGCGCCTTCCGCTATCGCCGCCGGCATTTTTGGGAACACCATCACCAGCGCCTCCGGTGTTCAGACACCCACTACCGAGCTGGTCGTCGCCAATTCCACCTCCAATAACGTAACTGTCCTGCTCGGAAACGGCGACGGCACCTTTCTTGAAGCTGCCGGCTCTCCGTACCCCGTTGGCAAGAATCCCAGCTCCGTGGTCGTGGCGGACTTCAACGGCGACGGCAATCTTGATTTTGCAGTGGCCAATCAGGGCGATGACACCATTTCCGTCTTCAAAGGCAACGGCAAAGGCGGATTTACGGAGTTTCCCGGCTCGCCTTTCCGTCTGACCAACACTTCGACGGTTTCCGAGAAGGGGCCAGTGGCAATGGTAAGTGGCAATTTCCGGAGTGCGACCAATTCGACGAACAACAGCCCCGAAATCGACCTCGCGGTGGTAAATCAATCCTCCAACAATGTCGCGATCTTGCTCAGCTCGGTGGACGTCAACTCCAACGTTACGTTCACCGAGGCCACCAACTCCCCCATCACCGTAGGCAAATCCCCGGCGGCCATCGCCACCAGCGACCTGAACGGCGACGCGGTTCCCGACCTTGCTGTCGTCAATCAGGCCGACAATTCCGTTTCCGTCCTGCTCGGCAGCAGTAACCTCGATGCCACCTTCACCGCCGCTTCTGGATCTCCGCTGCCCACTGCCGCAGCGCCGGCAGGCATCGTCATTGCCAACTTCACCGGCGGCAACTTTCCTTCCCTCGCGGTCACCAACAAGGACCAGGGCACGCTGGGAATCTATTTAGGCCTTGGCGCGGGCACATTTTCCAATCGCATTGAGATTGCCACGCCCGCCAGTCCCGGCGCCATCGTCAGCGCCATCCTGACTTCGACCTCGCTGCCGGATGTCGCGCTCACGGCGCTGGGCACGACGCCGAATCAGGGAGTGGTCACCGTGATCCAGGATTCGGCATCCTTCGCCACCGGTACGAACACCACGCAAACTCCTTATCCGGCGTCGGAGTACATGGACCTCGGCGTGAAAATCAAAGCTACGCCAACGCTGCACGCGCACCACGAGGTCACCCTGCAGCTCGAATTTGAAATTCGCGCGCTGTCTGGTGCCAATGTCAACGGCATCCCCGTTATTTCCAACCGCACGCTGACACAAACCGTCCGCGTCAAGGACGACGAGACCACCCTCATTAGCGGATTATTGGACAACGAAGAAACGCGCTCGCTGGTTGGCCTTCCGGGCTTCGCCAATCTTCCCGGGCTCGGCTACGCTTTCGGAACGAAAAACAATTCGTTGCGGAATACGGAGTTGCTGATTCTCGTCACGCCGCGCAGGCTGCGCGATCCGGTCCGAAACGCCCGCAGCATTTTCGCCGGACGTGGGGACACTGCCGGCGGCCGCGGCATCCCAGGCGGCAATGCGCCCCAACAGTTGCCACAGCCGCCCCCGCGGCGGCCGCAGCCTTAACGCGCGCTAGGGCAGCGGCTCAAACACTACAATTGGCTGATAGGTGCGGCCGTGGCTCACCCCCATCGAGCTGCGTCGTGGCGCCGGGCGGAGGCTCGACACGCCCTGGCTGCACTTGCGCCAGCATCACATTGAATTTCGTTCCGTGCCGTACCCGCCGCTCGATAATCGGCAGCACATTCACCCGCGGAAAATTCGCAAGCAAGTTCTCCAGTCGGATCAGATAGTCCCCAAACTTGCCCGCACGTGCCGCTTCCGCCAGCTCCTCGAGCTTCACAGCCTGGTCGAGCGAAAATTCCCCGACCGCGGTCCGTTCAATTTCCGCAAGATGCGCTCCGCATCCGAGCTCCTCTCCCATTTCATGCGCCAGCGAGCGGATATACGTCCCGGACGAGCACTCAATCACGAAACGCGCCACGCTGCCCTCAATCTCTTTCAATTTGAACTCAAACAACTCGACATCTACCGATTTTAGCTCGACCGGTTGTTTTTTGCGCGCCAGCTCGTACGCCGGACGTCCCTTCACTTTCTTAGCTGAAAACGCTGGTGGCGTTTGCTGAAAGCGGCCGATGCGTTCGCTGGCTAGTCTCTCCAGCACGGACTTATCGAGAACCGGCGCAACGTGCGGTCCTTGCGCCTCACCGTCGGAGTCGTACGTGTCCGTTGCAAAACCAAAGCGAAATCCGGCGCTGTATCGCTTGCGGCGCCCTGCGTAGAACTGCACCAGCCGCGTGGCGCGCCCCAGCAGCAGCACAAGAACACCGGTGGCCAGCGGATCAAGCGTGCCAAGATGCCCGATCTGCCGAAAGCCGGCCAGGTGCCGCACCGCGTCCACTACGTCGTGCGATGTCTTTCCCTTTGGCTTGTCGATTACCAGGGCGCCCTCGAAGGGCGCCGGTTGCGGCTGTTTTGGCATGAAATCCGAAATTAGGAATCACAGTTCAGAGATTAGAAGAAGGCTTGTCCTTCTTCATCTCTCTCAGAAGTTGCTCAATGCGTTCGACGTGCTCCTGCGAAAGGTCCAGCGTGAAATGCAGCTCCGGCAAGCGCCGCAACTGCAGTCGCTCGATGAGCTCGCTTCGGATGAAACCCGATGCGTGCTCCAGCGCCTTGATGGCGTCCGCCTGCTCTTTGCCGCTTCCCAACATACTCACAAACACGCGCGCGTGCTTCATGTCCGGCTGTAGACGCACTTCGCTGACCACCACCGTGCCTTCCAGCCGCGGGTCCTTCAGCTCCCCGGCCAGCATGGCATTGATTTCGTGGGCGATTTCTTCGCCCACGCGTTCATGACGGTGATTTGTCGGGCTCATCGCAAACCTTTAAATCATTTCCACGACGTGATTCACCAGCACCGGACCCAGCAGGCGGTCCGCTTCCCTTAGCACCAACTGCAGCGACTCTTCTACGTGCTGTTCGGCGGTTGACAATGTCACCACGCCGATGATCGAGCGCTGCCACACCTCCTGATATTCCATCTCCGCCACCGCGACGTTGAAATGCCGCCGCAGCCGGTCTTTCAAGCTGCGCACAATCTGCCGCTTGTCCTTCAGCGAATGTGCGTCCGGAATATGCAGCTCGAGGGTAAGTAGACCGACCGGCATGCGCGGCTCCGCGGGACGGGTTTGCAGTTATTTTCGCGACGCGGGTACGTTGCTCTGCGCTGCGGCTTCCGCGGCGCTCAGCTTCGTCACCTGGAAGCACTCCAGTATATCGCCGACCTTCACGTCGTTGAAATTCGCGATTCCAGCGCCACACTCGAACCCCGTGCGCACCTCGCTGGCGTCGTCCTTGAAGCGTTTCAGCGAGCTCAGCTTCGAGGTGTAGATGATCGCTCCGTCGCGCACCACGCGCACCTGCGCGTCGCGCTTGAGCACGCCGTCCACGACGTAGCAGCCCGCCACCGTTCCCGCGCCCTTGACGCGGAACGTGTTGCGCACTTCCGCGCGGCCAATGTAGGTCTCCTGGATCACCGGCTCCAGCAGGCCTTCCATCGCTTTCTTAATCTCGTCGGAGACTTCGTAGATGATGGTGTGCGTGCGAATGTCCACGTGCTCTTGCTGCGCCAGGTCCATCGCCTTGCGGTCCGGCCGCACGCCAAAAGCGATCACGATCGCTCCCGACGCCGACGCCAGCAGAATATCGTTTTCCGTCACTGCGCCCACGCCCGACCCGATAATCTTCAGTTTCACCTGCTCTGTCGAAAGCTTCGGCAGCATTTCGCTGAGCACTTCCACCGAGCCCTGCACGTCGGCCTTGATCACAATTCCCAATTCCTTCACGTCGCCCGATTTCAACTGCTCGTGCAATTGATCGAGCGTGATGCGCGCGCCGGAAGTGCGTGCCAACGCCGCGTCGCGCTGCTTGCCTTGCCGGTATTCGACGATGTGCCGCGCCTTTGCTTCGTCGGTAACCTGGAAGTTGTCTCCCGCCTCCGGCACCCCCTGCAAACCCAGCACTTCTACCGGCGTGGAGGGCGGCGCGTCTTTCACCGTGCGCCCGTGATCGTCAAACAGCGCGCGCACTTTGCCGAACACCGCTCCGCAAATGAAGAAATCGCTCGGCCGCAAAGTCCCGTTCTGCACGAGAATCGTCGCCACTGGGCCGCGGCCTTTGTCGACCCGCGATTCCAGCACTGTGCCGGTCGCCGGCGCATCCGGATTCGCTTTCAGCTCGCGCAAGTCGGCTACCAGCAGCAAAGTCTCCAGCAACTTTTCGATTCCGGTTTTCTGTTTCGCTGAAACCTCGACAAATTCCGTGTCCCCGCCCCACTCCGCCGGCAGCAACCCGTTATCCGCAAGCTGCCGCTTTACGCGCTCCGGCTGCGCTTCCGGTTTATCAATCTTGTTGATCGCCACCACGATCGACACATTTGCCGCTTTAGCATGATCGATCGCTTCTTTCGTCTGCGGCATGACTCCGTCGTCGGCAGCCACCACCAACACCACAATGTCCGTGACCTTCGCGCCGCGGGCGCGCATGCGCGTGAACGCTTCGTGGCCCGGCGTATCGATGAACACCACGCTACGATTGTTCACCTGCACTTTGTACGCGCCGATGTGCTGCGTGATGCCGCCCGCCTCGCCCGCCGCCACGTCTTCGCTGCGAATCGCGTCCAGCAAGCTGGTCTTGCCGTGGTCCACGTGTCCCATCACCGTCACCACCGGCGGACGCGGCTTCAGACTCTCTTTGGTCTCTTCCTTCGCAACCTCCAGCACCATCTCCTCTTCGAGGGAGACCACGTTAACCACGCCGCTGAACGCTTCCGCCAGCGTCGTCGCCGTTGGCACATCTAGCGCCTGGTTGATGCTGGCGAATACGCCGCGATCCAGCAGCGTCTTCAGCAACTCCTTGGCGCGCACATCCAGCTTCTCCGCCAGCTCGCGAATGGTGATGCCTTCCGTAATCGTTACATCGCGCGGCGCACGCGGTTCCGGCGGCGCAATCACCGCCGCCGCTGCTGCTCGCCCCGCTCCTGGACGTTGCCGCGTCGGATGCAGCTTGCGCTCGCCTTCAATCTCTCGCTTGTCCAGCACCGGACGCTGCCGCTGCGTCGGCCTCCGCGTATAGAGCGGCTTGCCTGGCTCAGCCTTCGGAGGCACTTTATCCAGCGGCAACGGCGGCAACATCCCGGGACGCCCTGGGGTGCGCGGCCCTGGACGCGCGCCCGCAGGCGCTGCGCCGCGCCGCTGCTCAAATGGTCTTGGTTGGCCCGCAGGTCCGCCACTCGGCCCACCTGATCCACCTGACCGTGAAGGATAGGATCGTCCACCTTGCCCCGACGATATCGGACGCATCGGTTGACCCGGACGTGGCCCGCCTTGCCGTTGACCTCCCGACCCAGTGCTCGGAAGTGGTCCGCGGTTCCCCCCGGTCGGCATCGGCGGGCGCGCCGAGGCCGCAGGCCGTGCTGCGCTGCCAGGAGCTGCCGCAGCCGGACGCACTGCTGATGGCTGTGTGCCCGTGCCTCCTGGACGCGGCGCAGGAGTTCCCGCGGCCGGTCGCTGCGCCGGAACCCCAGTGTGAGTCGAAGCTGCTGGAGCCGCAGGTCGCGCAGTCGGAGCGGCAGGGCGAATCGGAGTTGTTACAGGAGGCACGCTCGGAGCAGGTTTTGCCGTGGGAGTCGTCGTGCTTGCAGGAGGAGCCGCAACCGCAGGCGCCGCAGGGGGCGGAGCAGCCGGCGCCGCCGGTTTCGCTGCCGCGGGCGCTGCCGTTCCAGACGCGGACGTTGCAGAAGCCACGGGCTTCGGCGTTGCAACCACAGGCTCCACAGGTGCAGCCGCTGGACGCATCCGCGCCGCTTTCGCCGCCGCGTCCCTCGCCTCTTTGTCCGCTTTGGCCTTCGCTTCCGCCGCTGCTTCCGCGTCCGCTACTCCCTGAAGATGTTTGCGCACTTTCTCCGCAACATCCGCGGGTATCGAGCTCGAGTGCGTCTTCTTTTCCGTGACGCCGTATCCGGCCAGCAGGTCGATAATGGCTTTCGCCTTGACCTCCAGCTCGCGAGCCAGCTCGTTAATTCGGACTTGGTTTACGTCTGACATGCTTATTAAGACTTTGCCTCTTCCGGCCGCTCTGCCTTGATCTTGCCTTCTGCGGACTCAGTCTCTTCTGCATTTTCGTTTTTCGCTTCGGATTCCTGCTGAGCCTCCGGAGCCTGCTCACCTTGGGGGACTTGCTCGTCGCCGCGAACCGCTTCACCCGCATCCTCCGGCGCTTCCACCACGCCTGCTTCCGAAGCCGCGGCGCTCGCTTCTTCCGCCGTAGCAGCTTCTCCGGACGCGCTTGTCTCTGTCCCGGCCTCTTCCGCAAGCGTATCGGTATTTTCTACCGCTTCGCCAGCCGTCGCGGCTGTTTCGCCGCCACCTTCGTAGAAGCGATTCACCGCCTGATAAATCTTGTCCACCATCTTCTCGCCGATGCCCGGAATCTCCATCAATTGCTCCGGCGTCATCCCCGCGAGTTTCTCCACATTCGTGATCCCCGCCGCCTCGATCTTTTCGATCGTCTTCGGTCCCACGCCGGCCAGCGCGGTCAACGGCGTCGTCGGCGCAGTCAGCGCGGTCATCTGCTCTTCAATCTCGCGCCGCTTCTCTTCTTCGCTCTTGATGTCAATGTCCCAGCCGATCAGTTTACTTGCCAGCCGGACGTTCTGCCCCTTTTTGCCAATCGCCAATGAAAGCTGCGAATCTTCCACGATCACTTCCAGCTTCTTCGTTTCCGGATCAACGATCTGTACGCGCGTGACTTTCGCCGGGCTCAGCGCCTTCTGCGCGAACGCCACCGTCTCCTCGCTGTACGGAATGATGTCGATCTTTTCCCCGCGCAGCTCGCGAATGATGGACTGCACGCGCATGCCCTTCATGCCCACGCACGCGCCCACGGGATCCACATCTTTGTCGCGGCTCATCACCGCTACCTTCGTCCGCTCGCCCGCTTCCCGCGCCGCAAACCGGATCTGCACCGTGCCGTCGTAAATCTCCGGCACTTCCATCTCGAACAGCCGCTGCACCAGGCCCGCATCTCCGCGCGAAACGATCACCTGCGGGCCTTTCGCCGCGCGGTCCACCATCTTGATCACCACGCGCAGCCGCTCGCCGATGTTGTACGTCTCCAGTTTCGATTGCTCGCGCTTCGGCAGCCGCGCTTCCGTCCGCCCCATATCGACAATCAGATCCGGCCCTTCCGCGCGCTTCACAATCACCGTCACCAATTCGCCCACGCGCGTGTGATACTCGTTGTAAATCGTGTCGCGCTCGGCCTCGCGCACCTTTTGCAGGATCACCTGCTTCGCCGTCTGCGCCGCAATCCGCCCCAGCACATCCGTCGGCTTCAGCGTCAAAATTTCCGTGCCAACTTCCGCCGTCGGATTCTTCTTCTGAGCTTCCGCCAAGCTGATCTCGGCCTTCGGGTCGGTAACTTCTTCTACCACGGTCAGTACCGAAAACACGTCCACCTGGCCCGATTCCGCGTTGAATTTCCCGCGCAGGTTCTCTTCCGTCTTGTAATATTTCCGCGCCGCCACCACCATCGCGTCTTCAATCGCAGACACCACGATTTCCGGCTCGATATGCTTCTCGCGGCTCAGCATCTCAATCTGTTGATAAAGCAAATTCGCCATTGC
>WNFN01096238.1_pt1 | contig 11779 bp, 7 predicted proteins | sample 5400161 | NCBI WGS metagenome assembly WNFN01 (sample SAMN13153353, study PRJNA577476) | soil metagenome | isolation source: 80 cm saprolite on Douglas fir-dominated hillslope | place: USA:California | collected 2013-09-17
ATGCGCTCTACCGCGCCAACTTGTCTCAGGCCAATCCCACGCCCCAACGCGTCACTAATCCCTCACCCAATACGCGCTTCTGGCTCAGCATCGATGGCACGACAGTCTTCTATGCCAACCACAGCTCGTCCGGTGTCCAGGGCATCTACGCGGTGGGCAGCGATGGCACGAACTTTCGTCTCTTGCGCAAAGGGCCAGCTCTGCCGATTGGCTATGCCGATGATAACGCGCTGATGGTGCTGGTACAGGAGAAGGACAAGTTTCAAGTGGTCAAGCTGGGAGCAACCCCCAAAGAAAAGGATACAATGGTTCTCGCCGACGCGGCTCCTGGGGCCATTTCTCTCTGCACACCCCCTGATCTAGTAAATGTCATGAAAACATGCGACCAGAATATTGCTCTTGCACCATATGGCTATGGCCTGCTACTTCACGCGTATTATTCTGATGGCACAACCAGGCTGATATATGATAACCTGGGCACGGGCCTTTCGCGGGCCATTCGTTTCCTGCCCGCCAGCACCAGTGTCCAGCTGCCTGGCTGGTCCAAAATGGTCACCAGCACAACCGCCGCGCAGAGCCGGAAGGCAGCTTGATAGTGAAGCAAGAGAGTCCAAGGAGAGAGCTGATGGGCTGCGCAGCCCATCAGCTCTCTCCTTGGACTCTCTTGCTTCACTATCAAGCTAAGGAACAGCAGCAGGCTGCGGCGCGGGCTGTGCGGGCTGCGAACTTTGTTGCTGTGCATCTTCGCCGGAGGCTGCTTCCAGCGACTTCCTGGCGGGTTCGCGCAGAACCAGGGTGAGCAGGCAGCCGAGGAAAGAGAAGACGCAGGTGATGTCGAGCGCACCACTCAGGCCGATGCGTGACTGGATAAACTGAAAGAGAAACACGCTAATAAACGCTCCCAGCTTGGCGACGCCCGCCGCAATACCGTGACTGGTGGCGCGCTGGTTGACCGGGAAAAGCTCGGCGGCAAACATAAAAGTAGTCGTGTTCGGACCAAATTCGGCGAAAAAGTAGCTGAGGCTGAAGATAAGCAGGAAAGGTACGACGGTCTGGGTAATACCCGGCACCACGCCGATACCCAGAAAGGCCAGGCCCATGCAGAGAAACCCGATGATCTGTAAGCGTTTGCGCCCAATGCGATCAACCATATTAAAGGCCATAACATAGCCAGGCACAGCAGCAACCAGGAAAATCATCAGCGTCCAGTAGGTCGAGGTGATTAATGAGGCATCAGGAGCCACAGCTTTGATGATTAGCGGTGTAGAGAGTGTGTTGCCATAATAGGCATAGTCGAAAAGAAACCAGGTGCCAGCTGTACCGATCAAAGGCAGAATGTATTGTGAGAGGCGTGCGCTGGTACGCAGTCCTTCGCGAGTTTTGGGAGCCACGAGCTGGCCTTTGCTGTACGCCTGCAATTGATCCACAGCGCTCGCGGTATCGCCGAGTACTCGCGAGACGAAGCGCGGCGACTCCGGCAGAGAGCGGCGCAGGACAAAAGCGACCAGCGCCGGCACAATGGCCAGGCCGAGCATCAGGCGCCAGGCCAGATCAGTTGGCAGGTTGAGTCCCAGCACTACCAGCGTAATCAGCGGACCGGCCACCAGGGCCAGCGCCTGCATTGAAAACGCCATGCCCACCAGGCGCCCGCGATCCTTGCTATTGGCATACTCGCTCACCAGCACCGCCGTGACCGGATAATTGCCGCCGATCACAAACCCTAGCAGGCCGCGCGCGATGATCAATGTAATCATCTCCGGCGCAAACGTGGTAATCAGCGTCAGCAGCGCGATAGCTAGCATCTGCCAGCCATAAATGGCCCGGCGTCCCACGCGATCGGCGATGCGTCCGAAGACAATCGCGCCAACAAACGAGGCCAGCAGCGCTACGGAACTGAGCAATTGTGTCTCAGTAGCATTTGGATGCCACTCCAGCTTGAGCAGCGACAGGGCCGGGCCAATAATAAAGAGCGAGTAGGCATCCGTAAAAAAGCCCAGGCCTACTACAGCCACAATGCGCAAATGAAACGGACTCAAGGGCGCGTCATTGAGCGTGTCCGTGAGCGTTCTCTGTTGCTTGATCATAGCTCCTCCACGGCGGATGCGCTGATCCGCCGCTACATCTCCGGTTGCGTCAGAGGCGCCGCTCAAGACGGTTTAAATAAGAGCAAGGTGAGTTCTCCGGGGTGGACCCGGCGGGGAGTTTCCCGGAGTGAGCCGCCCTGGGTCCACCCGGCCATGGCTCATCTCCATCTCACCTTCACCCGCTCATCTTATTTGAACCGTCTTGAGGCGCCGCTCTGACGCAATTTTGCCAGAAAACCGCAAGACAGATGCGGTTTTTAAAAATCCTTCAGGCGACGCGAGATGCCCCACGCGCCGAGGACGCCGAGTATTGGGAAGATGATGGCCCACCAGGTTGTCAGTGCTGCCAGGCGGGCGCTGGCTTCGTTCAGGATGCTTTGATAATCGTTGGTGTTAGCGGTGCTGAATTGCTGGATAGCGCTGGTGAAAGTTTGGAACGCTGCGCTGGCCTGGCTGAGGTGCAGGTTTTCCGCCCGGCTGAGCACGACTGTACTTCCGCTGGAAAGGGACAACTGGTTCACGGCCTTGACCTGCGCGTTGTAGCTGTTCCAGTCCTGTTGGATCTTCGCAAGCAATGGCGCGTTCTGGGCTGCGTGCTGGCTGGCTACAAATTGCTGGAGTGAGCTCGTGACCTGCTGGCTTCTAGCCTGCCCATTCGGATACCATTGTTGGTTCGCGGAAGTAGCATCGTGGAAGATGAGCGCCGCCAGCCAGCGCGCCTGATCAGCCTGGACCTGTGCGCCTTCTTGCTCCAGCGTGCCTACAGTATACACATTGTTATAGTCGTTCGCGATTACCGAGAAGTATCCGTTGTGCCCGTAGATCGCGTCAAAATCCGCCAGGACGACGCTGGTGGAAACGAGTGCGACGAGCAGGGCCAGGATCAGGGCTGGCTGGAACAGTTTGCGCGTCGTGCTGACCATGCTCCAGGTGGACCAGAAGAGAAAGATGCAGCAATAGATGCTCAAGCCAAAGACCAGTCCCAGGCTGACACCGAAGAAGCTGACATTATCGTTATAAGCGCTGTCCAGGCGCGGCTTGCCCAGTGCGCTCAGGCAGAGCATATTGGTTTCGATACCAGCATTGGGCCAGGCTTGCGGGCTGAGCGTCTGGCCGTTCAGAGTACAGGAGGGCAGAGCTGGTTCATTGGCGACGCGTCCGGCGAGTTGTTGGAGCAGGATCGTCTGGGCTGAGCGCTCGGCCTGGTATGCCTGGAGCAGATGGGGATCGCTGGGATTGCCGGGGGTTGCCAGGCTGTATTCGTGACGCATCAGATTGATATCGCCAATATAGGTTTCCAGGCCATTCTGTGTTTGTTGCAGAGCGGTCTGCGAACCCGGAAAAGCCGTATTCTGGCCGGCGAGAAAAAGCTGATGGTTGAGCGCTTGCTGGTCGCTATCGATGATCTGGTTGGCGCAGTCATGCGCGCTGAACTGGCCCATTTGCTGGCCGGTCAGGCTATTGACGCATGGCTGGGGCGTGGCGCTGGTGTTGGCCAGATAGTCAGCCGCACGCGCATCGATATCCTCCAGATAAGGCACGATCTTCTGAGCGGCGGAAATGCTCGGAATGCTCACGCTGCCTATGGCGCTGAGATCGCCTGCCGCCCGGCTGGATGAAAGAGAAACGGTCAGCGCGGTCAGGCAGGTGAGCACTATAATCACGATGATCAGCGTCCTGAAACGCCCGCCGAGCGTGGCGAAGCGTCGCCAGAGCCGCTCGGAGAGGCTTTGGGACGCTGAGATGCCCGTCTGGATCGCGGGCGCGATAACCGATGGAATAAGCGTGGGTGGGCGTTGCGTCTGGGTCATTGCCGGTGGCCTCCATCCTGAGAAAACATACGCTTAACTCAATTGAGCAGTCGTGCCGCGTTTGATCTCCAGGGTGCGGCGTGTCACAGCATCCACATTTTTGAGTGTGGGTTGGCCGCTGGCGTTCCGAGTGACAATCGCGCGCAGCAAGCGAGCAATCTCCTCGTTTTTGAGCTGCTCGCTCACATCCAGCGCCTGGGCCAGCAGGACAGCCGCCTGGCGCTGATCGCCGCGCGCTAGCGCCTCGTTGCCCTGGCTGATCAGATTCGCCAGCTCGCCTTCTCTGGTATAATGGGCCACTCGCTCGTTAATTTTAGCGGCCAGGGCCATCTGGAGCGTCCATTCCACCGCTACCCAGCTTTCACGCGGCCCGCGCTCCTCCAGGTCCGCTTGCTGCGCGTCCACAAATCTGGTCGAGGGACGCAGAATCATATACTGGCGGCCAGACTCGTGAGGCTGAATTTTGAGGTTGATCAGGAAATCACGCTGCTCACCGATGGCAAAGGAGCCAAGGGGAATAATCTGCTGGCGCGGATTGGCGCTGTCCTGCTGGATATCGAGATTGATCAAGGTGGGGTATGCCTGCTCGACCTGGAGCACGCTGACCTCTTCGGGCGTCCAGAGGGCCAGGCGCACATTGGTCAGCGCGGTCTGGCGGATCTGGTTGAAGGTCTGGCGGAACGCGGCCTCGATTTGCTGCGGTTGGGGAATAATGTCCGCGCGGCCATGCGTGCGCTCGGCCAGTGCGCGCAACTCATCGGCATTCCAGTCAGTGCCCACACCCCAGGCGTAAATGCTGATGCGTTCATGTACACATTGTTCAACAGATTGCAGGAAGGCCGGTTTTCTATCGCCGTTTTGCCCATCCGTTAAAAAGAGGACCGTTCTGGCCCATTCACGGTAGGGGTCAAAGGCCTGAATCACCGCTTGCAGCGCGCTGCTCATGCTGGTGCCGCCATCGGCCTGGAGCTTCTGGACCGCCTGAATGGCCTTTTGTTTGTGCCCGTGAATGCCCTCGGCGGGACCATAGATCACCCGCGCTTCATGGGTAAATGCCACGACCACAAAGCTAAATTGTTCGTCCAACTCCTGAATGACTTTGATTGCTCCATCACGCGCCGCTCGGATCTTCTCGCCCGCCATAGAGCCAGAGCAGTCCAGGACAATGGCCAGCGCCACACGGCTCTGCGTGACCTGCGCCTGAGCGGGCAAATGTAAAGAGACAACCAGGCGCATAGACTCGCGATTAGGGCCAAGATAAGCATTATAGTGAGATGTTACTTCAAACATGCAGAAAATCCTTTTTTACAGGTGCCAGGAAGCCACCTCGAACTTGCGGCGGATGACCTCTTCGCGGGGCGCGAGGTGGACATCGCTGCGCAGGTATTGTTTGTAGCTGCTCTCGGCGATTTCTCCCAGAGCATGAGGACCAGGGTGAGCGGCATCGGTAAGCACGACATTGGCCGATAAGAGCCCCTGGCGCGCCAGGTGCCAGGCGAGATAGTACACCTCTCCACGCAAGAGATAATAGCGGGCGTCGGCGATGTGGCCCTTGAGCCTGCTGACGATTGCGGTGGCCTGTGCGATATCCGTCTCATTCGGCCAGGCGGGCAGTGCGCGATGGGCGTAGATATCGCAGAGCAACACCTGCGCGTCGATATAGCGCGCAGATGCCTCGCTGACAGCGGTCAGATGGCGCACGGCGTCATCCCAACGCTGCTGTTTGAGCAGGCAGTCAGTGATAGCGAAGAGCGTATCGACATTGCCTGGATCGGCAATCAGGATATCCTCGTAGAGTTGGATGGCTTCCGGTATTTTGCCCTGCTGCGCGTAGACGCGTGCCAGCGCTTGCAGGGGCTGGATTTCGCCGGAAAGATCGATCATCAGATCTTTATAGATCTGCTCAGCCTTGCCCCACTCTTTGTGTGTTTCGTGGAGGCGCGCCTGCGCCCAGCGCGCTTTCCAGTGATTTGCCGAATTCTTGGGCGCAACGCGCAGGATTTGCTCGGCATCCTGCTCGTGCTTCTGTTCGATATACGTATCGACCAGGCGAGCGTAGGCGTCAATACTTTGCGGATTGGCTTTGAGCGCCTGCTGATAGAAATTGATTGCGCCCGTATAGTTGCCATTTTGCAGGGCCTGGTCGCCGAAGTTCAGATGGCGGACGGCGAGGTCCCGGGTATCCAGCACGGTTTCCGCGCGCCGTCCCAGGCGCCCGGTCGAAGTGATCGTCGCGGAGACGAATTTGCGCGATTCAAAGATGACGCCAGAGGAGCTGCCGGCGCAGAGACGCAGCACGCCTTTCAACTGTTCTTCCAGTTCCTCAGCGCTCTGGAAGCGCCGTGCCGGGTCACTGTGGGTGCCTTTATACAAAAGTCGATAGAGCGCGGGATACTGCTGAAATTCTGGATAGTCGTTCTCCTGCGGCAGGCCGAACATCGGAGCGTCAATATCCATCAGGGTCACCAGGAAAGCCAGGGTGCGGCAAATGGAATAGAGATCGGTCTGCGGAGAAGGCGACTTGATCGCCTCGCGTGCGTAGAATCCATGGGTGCCGTAGACGCGATCGGGCTTGGGGCCATATTTGATCACTGTGCCCAGATCGATCAGCTTGGGTGTCTGCACCCCGTCCTCGCGCATCTCAATCATAATATTGGGTGGCTTGAAGTCGCAATAGACCATATTCAGTTTCGCCAGGTACGCAAAGGCCGGTAGGATGCCCAGAATATATGAGATTGCCTCCGACACCGGGAACGGGGACTGGTGCTCATCTAGCAGGGCTTCGAGCGTCTTGCCGTGGATATACTCCATGACAATATAGCCCTCGTTGCCCTGAGCGATACAATCGTAGATTGAGACAATATTGCCGTGGTTGAGCCTGGCCAGGAACTCGCGCTCCTTGACGCTCTGCTCCACCAGTTCGGGATCGTCATTATTCAACAGCGCTTTGATCACGACCTTGCGGTGCAGCACAATATCTTCGGCCAGCCAGACCGCGCCCATGCCGCCGCTGCCAATCATCTTATCCAGCCGGTATTTGCTGCCCAGCGTTTCGCCCTGGCCGGGCGGGAAGTGATAGCCGCACTGGCCGCAAAATTTCTTATCGGGCCGGCGCTCCGCATTACATTTCGGGCAGACATCCTGGCTGGCCAGCTGTGGCTGCGTGAGCGTCACGGCTGGCGCCGCTGTTGCCGGTGCTGTTGTCACCGGGATAGATGCAAGCACAGCCCCGCAGCGCTCGCAGAACTCATCACCCGGCTGCACAGGAGCCTGGCACGCGGGACAGGCCGTCAACGCATGTCCGCCCGGCTGAGGCGTACTGCTGACCGCCACAGGCACGTTGCCCTGAGGATAGGTTGCCACTGCTACTGGTTTGGGTGAGGGTGTAGAAACGAAGGCTCCGCAGTAATTACAGATATCATCGCCTGGAGCCAGAGGCCGATGACATTGTGAGCAAGTTGATACGGTCATTATGGAACCTCGTTTTCTCTGCCCGTGTTTTGCGCAGAATAGAGGCTGTGTAGCTCTTTATGCCTCGTTATCATAGCTTGTGTTATGCAACGCTGTCAATATACAAGACGACAATTGTGCTTCCTTCTCTAATTCTCAAGGAGGAGACGCCGGACGCGGTTCATACTGGGAAGATGGATGGCTCGGCAGGCCGCACAGCAGCCTGCCGAGCCATCCATCTTCCCAGTATGAACCGCGTCCGGCGTCTCCTCCTCACACAAGCTACAGACCGATATTAATAGTTGCACTGTTATTTTTACCCGCGCTGAGTGAGAAGCTGAAGAGATGGGTTTTGGGATCGTAGTTCACGGCGCTGACGGAACCATCGGTGGTGGAGACCACCGGCTGCGAGGGCGCGTAGCCGTGCAGGGTGACTGCGCCCTCGTTAGCGGCGAAGGCCACAGTGGCATGCACGGTACCGTTGTCGTACAGGGTGCTGATGCGTTTATCTCCCAGGGAGGCAAACTTGCCTGCGTCGCCCAGGAAGGCAATGCCGGAGGGGCCAACGGGTACGACAATATAGTACGATCCATTATTCACTTTGCGGCTGACGGACTGGTTGGTGGAGACCAGTTCGCCCTTGCCAATGAAGTAATTGTAGACGTAGGCGTTGCTACTGGTGATACCCAGACTGGCGGGCGAAAACGAGGCCGTTTCATCCTGGCCTGTGCGGCTGTAAGCGAACACATAGGCTGCGGTCATATCGGTGCGATAGGTATAGGCTGCGGCGACCATGGCAGGGTTCTGGCCTTGAGCCTCCGCGATATAGGTTGAGTCAAGCGGAACAATTGAGCTATCTGGTTTGACGATCACGCCATCGGGGCGCACCGTCTGTAAGAGATTGGTTTTATCCACCGTGCCCAGCGCATCTCCCACGCCAACCATACCTGCGGAGAGCGTAGAGATCAGCAGATTATCCATTTCCGAACTCGTAAAGACGTCGGTCCAGGGCCAGACACCCACAGCGCTCACGGGGCGCGAATCGTAGAGGAAATCGTCCCAGTGAGAGCGCATAAAGTGATCGTCGCTGACGCGCGCGGTGACGACAGAACTGTACATAGTACTTTGCAGGATATGGTGTGGGTCTGGCATGCAATATTGCACCGTGAGATTGTACTGGCTAGCCGCGTCGGCCATGGCGGTCATCCACGCGTTGGGATCGGTCAGGTTACTCAGGCTCTGGGCCTGAGCTGACAGCCAGTCCTGCTCGTAGGCAAGGACATTATTATTGTGCAAATAGCTCATAATACTTTGCCAGTAGCGCGGATCGGTCGAGACGTTTCCGGATATGTTGTATTGCGTGCGGTATGGACTTTTCGGGTCAATCCAGCGTCCGTGGACCATCAGCGGCATATTGATACTCTTCTGGAAGGCGCCCAGGCCCTTGGGGAAAAGCGTCGGGTCTGGAGTATAAGTATAGATGCCCCCTGAACCGTTGTTCCAACCTGGTGGAGTGCCCTTGAGATACCACCAGCTATCGAGCTGCATATAGCCGAGGGAAATGCCCAGTTGATTGAATTCATCGACCATGGCCTGGAGCGTGCCCGTGTAGCCATCAGGGCGGATATAGTTGTAATAATAAGCGGCGCCGCGATCAGTCCAATAGCCAAGTTTTTCTAACGTTATATTGGCATCGTTAGCCGAGAGGGTTTTATTTTGCAGACCCGTCATAGAGCGTCCCCAGGCATCAAACGTGTTGTTAATGCCATGACCAACCGTCAGCATGGTCTGGTGGGTAAAGCCTTGAGGGAGGTTTTCAATTCCGCTATTGATTCCACTGGAGATAAAGCCGTGGTCAATCACCTGCATGTGGGCTACCATGAAATTGGCGGCGGGTGAGAGGATCAGGCCGTTGTCGTTTTTATCGAAAAAGAGCCAGGGGCCATCCGTGCCTTGCAGATCGAATTTATGGTGGCCAAAGGAGCCGTGGTAGCTTAGATGATAAAGATCTTTGGGATAGCTGGTGAAAACGGGAAATGGCTCCACGTTCAAGCTGTTTTGCAGATAGGTTGTGCTGAAAAGCACTGTTGGATGTGAGCCGTAGCTGCGAATAGAGCTTATTCTGGGGACTTTAGCGAGATACGAAAACTTGATTTCCTGATAAGCGCCCAGGTGATCGGTGCCGTTTTCGACTGTAATATGTTGCAGATGATAACCGACTGAGCCGCTAAAAGTCCAGGCAGGCGACCGGGTACTGACCGTATAGGAGCCATTCAAATCCACATGGACCGTAATGCCACCCACCGGTGTAGTAATAGTCGCGCTGGTGACATCTGAAGTAACAGTAAACTCCGGACGGGGAGTAGGTACCAGAGTAGGAGTGATGATGATCCCCGGCGTTGGCATAGTTGAAGCAGCAGTCCCATTAGATGCGCAGCCAGCTATAAATGCACAAATGATGCTTATCAGCATAAAAGAGTATACATTCTGTTGCCACCGCCGCCACAGAAGATTCTGCATAGATTCTTTTCCTCTCCTCAAGAATACGTTGCGGTGAAGCGGTAAAGTTTGCCTACCCCTCCTGATATAGTATAGAACGATGGTCATGCCACAACCGTCAAAATACCTAAGAATTGATGGGATTTTTATCCTATATGAGCATAACGATCTTCCTGGTTTGTGTCATCGTGGCTATCATGTAATTGCGCTGGCACGTTGAAATAGATCTGATGAAAGCCTCCTTTTTATAGGTCAGGAGGATGCAGTCTGCGCCCAACTGCGAATCTCCTGTAGAAGTTCCGTCAAACTTTCTGTAAGTGAAAGGTCAGGTCGCGCTAAGGCTGTTTGTATCCGCAGGTCCTGAATTCTCTGATAGTCAGGATGGGCACCGGGGAAGAGCTTTTTTGTGGTCATTGACCAGGCGCCGAATTCGTACAGCGTAATAGGGCAGAGCGTTTCCTGGGGAAACCAGAAAGCAATGGCGCTGGCTTTGCGTAGATAGGTATATTCCCAGAGGATTTGCTCTCTGGCGGCCTCTTCTCCTTGGGGAAAATGCGCTCGTCGAGGATTAAAAACAACCAGCCGTAAATCGCTCAACTGCGTGAGCATTATACTTTGCCAGTCGGGGCAGTCCGTAATCCCACCTGCCAGGAACAGACTTGTTTCATGACCCTCGTAGGCTCGTGGGGCTTCTATATACTGCATTGTGCTTTTGTGTTCCTCACTGGTGCAAAAACATGCATCAAGCTTCTTCGTAGAGGAAGGTGGGACCTGTGAGTGTGTCCTCGATCCATTGCAGATCCAGGCTAGCCTGGCAGGTGACGAAAATAGCGCGGGCTTCGCGCAGGTAATCGAGGCCTGTGCGGGCGAGGGAGGCGTTCGAGAGCGCCTGTGCCCCGCGTATGCTTTTCACTTGCAGACTGCGTGTGAGCAGGATCTGGCCATAGCGGTGCAGGACGCGCGCGTAATCCAGGCTCAGGCCATGTTCTTTACAGGTTTGCAGGGCTTGTTCAAAAGAGGCATCGGCTGCCTGTTCCAGTCCACGGGCAGCCTGGATTTCTCCCTGGAGGCGCTGTGCTCGGCCAATTAGATGGACCATCTCATTAAGGCGGGCCTCTTCCAGTGCCTTGCTAGCCTGCTGGTGGGCGTGTTCCAGGTCGCCGAGATGATAATAGATGGCGGTCAGAACGATCTGGCCGGTGCATTCTGTCTCGCTATCGATGCCGGTCTGCTGGAGTGCGCGCTCCATGGCGGCCCTGGCGGAGTGCAGCAGGCGCAGGCATTCAGGATTGTGGCGATTGACCTGGCCATTGCTGGGATGCGCGGAGGCGCCTTGCTCGCTGAGGAAGAGCGCGCGTGTCACGCGCCAGCTGGCCAGAGTAACCAGGGCAAAGGCCACGCGCGTGGTGCTTTTGATCGTTCGAGCGCTCGCCAGCGCACGTCTGATGTTCTCTAGTGCTCCGCGCATATCACCCAGGTCTTGCTGGACAGCGGCCAGGGTGGCGTGACTCCAACTGATATGTTCGCGGTGGGAGATACGTTCGCCCAGGGCTACACTGTCGCTCAGCCAGGTCGCGGCCTCCTGTAAATTACCGCTGCGGGCTGCGAGTTCGCCCAGATTGGCCGTGACCAGAAATTTGATGCGATGGTCACTGGTACGTTCGCTCATCTCCAGGGCGCGTTTGAAATACGTCGTCGCGATTGTGTGTTCCGAACGCAGAGAATGGACCGCGCCGATATTGCTACAGACCTGGCTCATCGCATTGACCAGATCATGACTTTCAAGGATGTTCAGGGCGGTGTGCAGGTGCTGGAGGGCCTCCGTGTGCTGGCCCATGCTGACAGCAATCACGCCCAGTGTTTCATACATGCGGCCCAGTTCAAGCGGGTCGCCGAGCAGGACCCGCCGGCTGTGCGTCATCAACGCTGCTGGTG
>WNFN01226818.1_pt1 | contig 11769 bp, 10 predicted proteins | sample 5400161 | NCBI WGS metagenome assembly WNFN01 (sample SAMN13153353, study PRJNA577476) | soil metagenome | isolation source: 80 cm saprolite on Douglas fir-dominated hillslope | place: USA:California | collected 2013-09-17
CCCAAAACGCGCCCGTACCCAGCAGGACCACTCGCTCCTGGTCGCGGAACATCTGCCAGAGTTGGCGCGGTGAGCCATCAATGCCATGCCCCAGCACGAGGATGCCATGCCCCTCCAGCGACTGCTTGACCGCCGAATACGAACTGCGCAAGGCTGCGTGCGAGGTAAACAGTGCCACCAGCTGGCCATCCAACGCGGTCGCCAGCTGGATAATTGTCTCGTCCAGGTGGCGCTGGTATTGCGGCATGTTAGGTTCCGGAACATCGTTCGGCATGTAGAGCAGCGTCTGTTCATGGTGCTCAGTGACTACCGATAACGCGGGGCAGCTATCCCCATCAAGGCCAAACCTGGCGCGATAAAACGAGAAATGGTGGTCTACTGCCAGGGCCACGCCGACCAGGATCGCGCTCACCCCGGCAGGCAAAACATGCTGCTTAAACAGATCCGCCGTCTGAATGACCTGGGCGTAGAGCACAGGCGAAACCTCGGCCTGCTGGACGGCCTGGGAAGCTGGTTCGGCCTGGCGCAACTGAACCTGTGGAGGAGGCATGGGGGCCATTCTCAGCCAGTAGACCTGTTCGTGTTTTTTCTCGCCACCAGAAGACGGGGGCATAGATGTCCCCAGGGCCTGCTGGCCCAGACGCTTCAACGCAGCCAGGCGATTGGCCAGAGCAGCCAGTTCCCAGGCCAGCGACTGATCCTCGCTGCTGTCAGGGTCCAGGCGCTTGCGCCCGGCACGCGCCTGAGAAATGCTCTTTTCCGCCTCTTTGACCAGGTCGATCACGGCCTGCAAACGCTGAGCAGTCTGCTTCCAGTGGCTCTCAACCTCCAGCCAGGCGGCAACATTGCGCGTCTGATCGGTCAGGCGCAATGGCTGGTCGACGCGCTCATTGCCACGCGGGGTCGAGGCGCGGCCAGCGGATTCGTTTTTCCCTTTATCCTTACCATTGCCTCCGTTCGCGCCCTCTTGCAAAAGTCGGCCCAGCGCCAGAAAAAGCGCATTCACCGCCGTGCGAGCCTGGCGCAGGGCCTGAAACCAGTTGAGCAGGCGCGCATCCAGTTCGGTCTTTGCGATGGTCGGCGTAGACGATAATCCACCTGGCCCGTTTTCGCGCAGCGCAGGGGCGGCCAGCGCCAGCAAGCCTTGATAGCGGCCATCTGGTAGCTCAACGCCAATGGTATTCAGTAATTCCAGCAAGCGCGGGTGAGCCAGTTCGACGCTGCTCCAGCGAGCAATCTCATCCTCCAACAAATCCGCGTCCAGAATCAGGCGGCGCTCGACCGCACGCAGCAGCGAATGGGAGGAGGCCAGATCGCCCAGCAGCCCGGCATGGGTCGTCACGACAATCTGCGCGGCTTTCACCCTCTGCGCGGCCTGGTGAGCAAAACAATAACCCTTGCGCCGGTAGAGGCAGCGCTCATAGGGCGTCTCATCTTTGCCATCGGCCAGCGGCACATACTCGACGCCTGATGAAATCCGCTCCCAGGCGGCGGACTCCTGGGGCAGGAGGGTCAGTTCGCTGCGTTCACCGGTGCGCGTCTGATAGGCCCACAGCGCGAGCTTGGCCATGCCGCGCGCCTGCTCCGCCGAGAGCTCACCGCTGGTACGCCGCCGAGCCGAGCCAAACCAGCGATGCGTACACAGATAGCCACCCTGCTCCGCCAGATAGGCCACGGGCAACTGGCTCTGGAGCTTTGTCTGCAAGCGCGGCAGAACCTCATCGACCAGCCGGCGTGCCACCTGGGGATTGGCACAGGCGATCAGCAAACGTGGAGCAGGGGTACTGGACGTAGCGCGGGTGGCCGTGCAGAGCCACTCCAGCGCGGGCAAGAGCGCGGGCGTATAATCATTCGCCCCCACCGTGACCTCCATCAGTAGTGAGGTCCGCTCCGTCAATGCCTGTTGCAGCGCCTCATAGGCCGTGCGATAACCAACGTGCCGGTGAGAGGCACCATCCTCTGGCTCAGGGGAAACAGCAGCCTCAATCTGTACAATTGGAGATGGCAACTCGGCTGAGCCTTCCTGCAACACCTCCACCAGCGCCTCCAGGGCCGGCACAGGATCAGACACAGGCAATTCGCCGCCAGGGGACTGGAGAAGCGGGTTTTCTGGAGGAGAAGCAGAGGCCAGAGCTGGGCTAGCTTCATCTACGCGGTTCAAAGCAAACGACAGCACGCGCGGGTCCATGCCAAGCTGGGCCGCGAAGCGGTCGCCCAGGCTGCCCCGGCGCGCCGAGCCGGGATAAGAATTCTCCTCCTGAGAGCGGTCGCGCAATTCCTGGCGAAAAAAGCCGAGCAGCGGCCAGGAGCGCGGGGCATCCAGGTGCGCCAGGTCCTGCAAAATCGCCAGGTCCACCTTTTGCAAGCGTGTATACAGCGCGAGGAAAACATCCATCGCCAGCACCGTGTCCACCATCGCCCTGTGGCGGCCCGGCAGCACAGGCAGGCCAAGGCTCTGCGCCACATAGCCCAGGTTATAGCTGGTTAGCGAAGGCAGAAGCACGCTCGCCAGTTCAAACGTATCAACCAGCGGATTCTGTTGAGCCAGGCCCCGGCGACGCAAGAAACCGGCATCAAAGGGAATGCTATGGCCAACAATCGGGTAATTACCGATAAACTCTTGTAGTTCCCTGGCAATTGTCTCAAAACGGGGCGCGCCAGCAATCTTCTCCGGCGTGATACCGGTCAGGCGCTGCACGCGATAAGGGATCGAGCGGCCAGGGGAGATGAGCGTCTCCATCTTGTCGAGGACAGTCGAACCCTGAAACTTCACGGCTGCTACCTCCAGGATAGAGTCCTGTTCAGCATGCAGGCCAGTGGTTTCCAGGTCGAGCGCGACACGAATAGGTGGCTGTTTACCCATAAATGTTCCTTGTATTTCTCTTCTACATGGCCATACCGACTCACGCTAACGCGCAGGCCAGTTTTCAAGCAAATGACGGGCCGCCTCAGCCGCGCGCCCCCGATGGCTGATACGATTCTTCTCCTCTGGAGCCATCTCCGCCGTCGTCTTGCCAAACTCCGGCACCAGGAAAATTGGATCGTAGCCAAAACCATTCTCGCCGCGCGCACTCTCAGCGATCACCCCTTCGATCGTGCCCTCCACCACGCGCACGTAGCCCGACGGCTCAGCCATGGCAAGCGCGCAGCGGAAACGGGCCGTGTGCTCAGACGGCGCAACATCCTGCAAACGCTCGTGAATCAAACGGAAGCGCTCTTCATACGTCACCTCGCGTCCACCAAAGCGCGCGGAATACACCCCTGGCGCGCCTCCCAGAGCATCTATCTCGAGCCCCGAATCGTCTGCCAGGGCCAGCATATTTGTTGCCTGAGCATACGCCGTCGCCTTGAGAAGCGCATTCTCGGCAAACGTCGTGCCCGTCTCCTCGACATCCATATCCAGCTGGATATCCCGCAAAGACAGCAAGGTAAACGGCAAACCCTGGAAAATCACCCGAAACTCGTCGACCTTGTGTTCGTTCGTCGTCGCTAATAATAGAGTACGCATGCCATCTCTCTAGATGCAGAGAAGCAGAGGATAAGAAACAAAACCCCTCCCTACGAGGAACATCTCCGCATGTTGACCCCTATCTTACCATATCTCTCATACGTTGTCGAGTTTGCTATGAGACACAAGAACCCGCCAAAAAGGGCTTGACAGTAGCAGGCTCGGCAGGTATAATCACTCACGTCAACAAACAAAAACAACGTTAGCAAGCCGGTGTAGCTCAGTTGGTAGAGCAGATAATTCGTAATTATCAGGTTCAGCGGTTCGAGTCCGCTCACCGGCTTTTTCTATTGTTTAAGTTGCAAAATCTCTTTCTCACCATTTGCCTTGTGTATTTCTCTCCAATGTAGCTTCGCATGACAATTTACGCAAAGTACATCACATTTCTGGATTTCATCAAGCAATCGCTTTTTGCTTGTTGGCCTCATTGCTAACTCACCAATAGTAAAACTCTTCTCAGCTTTGTTCCGATGATGAAATTGCAGGCAAGCTGGATGATTTTCTCCACAGATTATGCATCGTAACTGAGTTTTGTACTCCCTATACCACGCTTTGATCTCTTTCTCTTTCTTTTTACTTCTCTGCATGACTTCTTTTTTGTGTTGCTCATACCAATGTTTATGATATGTCAGGCGCCTATCTCTATCTTTATAAGGCATTATTTACCTCTCCATCATCTAATCCATGTGTTTCTTGCCAATGCAATTTTGCATGACAATTTCCACACAAAACATCACACTTACTAATCTCTTCTTCCAGCCGTTTGAAAGTCATGTAGGACCACCTGCCGATTCCATATCCAATCTCAAAGCTCTTCTCTTCTCTATTACGATGATGAAATTGCAAACAGGCAGGATGATCTTCGCCGCAGTTCATACACCGTAACTGACTTTTATACTGCTCACGAAACAAGCGCAAATCAGCAACATGTTGCTTATGCTTCTCTCGCAATCGATCCTTATGGCGCTGATACCACTGCCTATCATATTCATGACGGCGCGCTTTGCGTTCTTCGTCATTTTGAGATGCCATTTACATGTCTTCCCTTTTTGCTAAAATTTTCTCTATTTCATAATCCTTTGCCCGACGCACACCTTTCTCCTGATTATTCTTCGTAGTGTACAAACGCAACATCGCTGCACAATCTGGGGCATCTTCTACCGGGATCAGGTATACTTTTCCCGTATATGGAGAATAAACCCCAAAATAATCAGCTTCCCCTTTGTATCCTTTGACAATATGTGGCTTGCCTCCTACTCTGGCATATGTAATCGCTGTATTAAATTTCAAGCTCCCCGATTCCTCAGCGTAGCACGCCGTTTTACATTGAACGCGCACCAGTTGCCCATCAAGATCGATCGCGATGTCATAGCGATGGTCGTGCCCCCAGGGAATGAGGCATGAATAGCCCAACTCTATTAGCTTCGCTAAAACCATAATTTCGGTAATTTCGCCTTTTTTCGCCGTATTTTTCGGAACATTCCTCAAGCCATCACTCTGTTCGTTCAGACTCACCACAGTATTATCTCTTCCTTACTAACTACAATTCGTTTGCTGCCTGGATAATAAATACTGGGACTCTCCCCAAAATGTGAATCAAATTGGGCCTTTCTCGGAAAATTAGGACAATTGGGCTACTTTATTAACTGAAAGATGGGTAGAAACAGTATGATGTAGGAGAGCATGGAAAAATGACATTTTTCCATGCTCTCCTACATCATACTGTTTCTACCCATCTTTCAGTTAATAAGCGGGCACTCTTCGTGGAACTCGCGCGTCATCTTCTCGGCATCGAGCGGGGCGCGGTGCATGGAGGGGGGAGTAGAGAGGTTGTGGGTCAGGATTTTGCGGTTGAGTTCGCGCTCAACGTGGTCCGCCGGGCTGTCAGACGCTCCAGTTCGCGCTCGATCTCCTGCGCCTGCTCAATCTCGGCGGGCAAGACGCCGTTGTTCTTGAGCAGGCTATAGCCCAGCGCTTTCTCGCCCGCATACGGGTTGGTGTCCAGCTTGAGCGGCTGACCCATGCCGGGGAGATCGCGAAACAAGCCGCGCTCCTCGGCCTCGCGCAATTGCTCCTCGATATAGTCGAAGAAACGTTTCCCATGCAAGCGCCCGATGGACGCGCGCTGATCCTTTGCAGGCGGTTCTTGTGAGGATAGACGCCAATCTTTGAAATCCATAAATTCTGCGGTGCAAGTCCCCAGGCTTCAGCCGGAGAAAGAAATGCCGCCCTCCTATGCATTGCTCATCATCTCACTCCTAATTATATGCGTCGGAAGGGCTATGTTGCAAAAAGAAATCCCATCTGGTAAGGTGGGACCAAAAGACGAGAAGAGCAGGAAGGAAAGAGAGAAGCAATGACCCTACCCAAAAAAGGCCGCAGAACCCTGATCCAGGGATCGACAACCTATTATTGGCTGGCCTCTGGTAATGATGAAGGTATCACGCTGGTCGTAGAACAGGCGCAACAGTCTGAACTGAAAGTGGTGGTGCTCGTGGAATATGGAAGCAGCACGCAACCGGCTATTGTTTCGCCGGCCCTGGTCAAGAGAACGATCAACTATGCTCTGGAGCAGGGCTGGGGGAGCTCTCTGCACACTATTTTGTATTATCATTATGCTCAAGGAACATTTGTCGCGCGCATGCCTTTTTGATTGGTGTTGCAGAATGTACAGAGGAGGGTTGAGCGTTTCCTGAGGGTTCACAAAAGGCATCGTCTCGAAAGTTTCGGGTACGGTCATGGTCTGTCTTACCTTTCTTGTTTCAGACAGGCAAACAAGAACTGAACCATCCTATGGTAGGGCGCCTGGCGTTCCAATCGACGACGTTGCAAGTGATCGATCAGCCAGAGGCCCGTCTCATCATTTATACCCCTCTGCCTGAAGGAAACACAGCACAGAAATTGCTCACCCTGGCCGGTTCTCCATCCACGAGCAGCGAGCTTCCAAAGGTCTCGTCTGAGAGCCTCTGAGGATCAGAGACGCATCAGGGTGATCAAGGGCATCAAGAGCCTCAGAAGCTCAAGAAAAGTGAAGCTGGCACTGAAATGGGGAGAAGTACCTCATTCGTCCTCGTTGCCGGGAACTATAGTGCGCGCAATGACCTGTCGTGCAAGTTCATACACCTCTGCCAGTGGCACCTGGCGGGCATGGGCCAGGCGCCGGCAGTCTTCGTACTCTGGCGCAGCACTGATTACACGGGCGCCCAGGCGCTTGAGCTTGACCTGGAGCGGTCCCAGCGGCGTGATGATCTGCTCCTGACTGCGCTGAGCCTTGCGCCGCTGCACCTGTTGTACGCGCACGCCGAGCGTACTGGTTTCAGCCAGGATCAAGCGGCTCAGGCGCTCGGTATCCTCAATCCGGCAAATCAGCGTAATCATCACCGCCGGGCGATTCTTCTTCATTTGCAGGGGCAGGTAGCTCATATCCAACGCCCCGGCAGCCAGCACGCGCTCCATCAGGTCACCCAGCAGTTCGCCGGTCATATTGTCAATATTGCACTCCAGCACACTCACCCAATCGCTCTCAGGCGTGTCATCCCCGCTCGCAGACACATCCAGCGGGCGACCCAGGCAGACGCGCAGGCAGTTGGGCCAGGGAAATTGCTTGCGCCCAAAGCCATACCCCACGCGCTCAATCGCCAGCGCTGGCAACTCAAAGCGCGCGAAGCTGGCCAGGAGGGCCGCGCCGGTCGGCGTCACCATCTCCCCCTCAGCGGAGGTCGGTCGCCAGGGTGCGGAGACACGGCGCAGGATTTCAAGCGTCGCGGGAGCTGGTACAGGCAGCAGGCCGTGCGCGGTTCTCACATGTCCGCTGCTCAAGGGCAAGGGAGACGCGTAGATCTGTGTAATGCCCAGCCGTTCGATCGCCCAGACAACTCCCACAATATCTACAATGGCATCAACCGCGCCAACTTCGTGAAAATGCACCTCGTCGACGCTGGTGCCATGCACCTGGGCCTCCGCCTCGGCCAGGAGCTGGAAAACTGCCAGCGCCCGCTCTTGCACCTGCGGTAAGAGCGTTGAGGCCTGGATAATAGCTCGAATGTCAGCCAGGTGGCGCGTGGGCTGCTTCTGCTCGGCAAGCTGCACATCAAAACGCATGCCGCCAATGCCTTTATCACGAAACGGCTCATACGCCAGTTGATAATCACTGAACGGAAGCGCCGCCAACGCGTCTCGCAGTTCCTCAAACGCAAGCCCGGCGTCCAGGAGAGAGCCAAGAAACATATCTCCACTGATCCCTGAATGACAATCAAGATACGCAATGACCTCTGACATAACCCAAATCCTCCGCCTTTTCCATTTTTTTTGTTGAGTGAAAGAACACATGAGTGTCCCTCCCCCACGGGCGCTACCGGGGACCGGCTCTTCTCCCCAATTGAGGCCGGACCCCCGGTAGCGCCCACCCCTCACCAGCATCTCCCCTCATTATACGACGCCCCGAGTCCTCTCTCTGCCCAAAAAGAGGCACTTTGTGCCGGAATGGGAGGCCAGCGCCCGATTTTTGTCGACAAAAATCGGGCGCTGGCCTCCCATTCAGGCACAAAATAATGCTAGATCCCTTCATGCTCCAACAACGCGAGCCAGCGTTGTTTTTGCGCGGGCGCAATTTCCGTGCTGGCTGTCAGGGCCGCGCGGAAACTTACCTGATCGGGGAGTGTATAGGGCGCTCGCGTCTCGGCAACTGCGGGCGTCGAGGGCACATCGGGCAGGCCCAGCGCCTGGCGCACGACGCTCATCGATTGGTTCAACACAGTGACCAGGCGCTGTAACATCTCGCGGGGCAGGGTCGCCGGGTCAAGCTTGCGCCGGACCAGTTGTTCGACAATATCCGCACTCAGATCCAGCAAAGCAGCCAGGCGCGCAAATGAATAGCGCTGCCGCTGCGCCAGCAACTCCAGCGTCACCGACTCCGCGGGCAGCGGCGTGTTTACCCGCTCCCAGGCAAGATTCAACGCCGCTCGCGAACCCGCTGACAACGATGGCACAGACGTGGTATCAGTCGGTAAACTGACTTCCACCGCGTAATAATAGGTCACAAAATCGGTAATCTCATCCACATACTGAGGATAGTTCCGCGCATAGTCCTCCAGGCGCGGTCGCAAGCCGGCCTCCTGCTCAGCCACGAATTGCGCGGTGATGCGCAGTATCTCCTGTTCACGCGCTTGCTCCATCTCTCACCTCCTGCTCATCTTCAAGAACCTGGCGCAGCTCCGTCAGGGCATCGGTTAGCCTCTTATGCACGGTACGCCTCGAAACCTCTAACAACTCACTCACTGCTTTGATGGTGTAATCCTCCCAGAAAATCAGCCAGATCACTGTGCGCAACTGCACAGGCAGGCGACACAACAAAGCCGCAACATCTGTCTGCTCCACGGCGAGCAGTTCTCGTTCGGCACGTTCATCTGAGATATCTCTGGCGCTCTCCCATTCTACCGACCATGCCACGCGGTCAATACTCTCCAGCAGAACATACGGCACATGTTTACCCGGACCAGGCGTCATTTTGCGCCAACGCCCTTCCTGACGCATAAAACTCTCATAGACACGTTTGCGCAAAAAACGCAGGCAATGGTAAAACCGTTCTTGCCAGAAATGCAGATTTACATTGAGAAGAGCACGCAGAAGCCACTCACAGAGATCGGCGTACAGATCAGCGGCGAGAAGATGACGCTCGCTGGCGAGGGGGTGTATGCCGAAGAGTACCTGATTTACCCATTGCTCATTTGAGGCTTGCAAACGAGCAACGATCACTTCACAAAGACGGCGCCTGGCCTGTTGATCTCCATGCGCAAGCGCTTCCTCACGTAATACCCTGACCACAACTTCCAGCGGCAAGACCTGCTCCGGCTCCCGATCTTCCTCTAACAACGCCCAGAATTCCCCAGAGTCATATGCCGGAAGCTCACGATACGCTCGCGCCAGAGCCTCACGATGCTCCGCGAATGTATCATATAGGGACACACCCATCTCTCCCTGCCCACTATTCTTTTCCAAGCTGAAACCCTCCTAATTCTACCCATCTACCAGACAGTGGACAGTATAGTCCTTTCTCTATGCTGGATCAATATTTAAAACTATCGGGCTATAAAATCACTGCCAGCTTGCGCATTTATACACGGCTCTCTGCTGCCGCAAAGGTCACGTATATGGTAAAAATAACTGTTCCGAACGTTCTTTATTACAGGATGATGGAAATCGTGTAGGGAAACTCGGTACAAATACCTAAAGGTGTGGTAGAATAGGGAATAAAAATGCTGGAGTTTAAAATGCCACGTACACATCGAAAAAAATCTCTGGTGCTCCTGGCAATTGCGCTTCTGATCATAGAACTTATTCTCTCTCTCTTTATCAATCTTATTCGCGGTCGCACGCAGTCCACACTCACCTATTTCTTAGTTTCACCTCACACTAACTATGCGGCTCTGGTCGATCCATTTACAGGCACCTCTGTGCAAAACGGCGCCCCTTTTGGCGGCGGTGGTACGTTCCCTGGCGCCGATGTACCATCTGGCATGGTACAATGGAGCCCCGATACGGTCAATCCCAGGCCCGGCGGGTATGCCTACAATGACCATCGCCGGTCACCAGTTCACCTGCAACTGATGCTGCTCGTTATACTGCAACGTTCTCTCGCGCCAATGAAACAGCCTACGCCGGTTATTATCAAGTCAAGCTGGATAATGGAGTGACTACAGAACTTACCACTACGCCACGTACTGGCATCGCCCGTTTTACCTATCCTGCCGGTCAGGCAGCAACACTTCTGCTCAACGCGTCTGGTTCGGTCAGCGGCGTTTCTCACGCTCACGCCCAGATAAGCGCGGATTCGATCTCCGGCTTTGCCACCAGCGATGGTTTCTTCTGTCGCGCCAGGGCTCACTACACCATCTATTTTTTCGCCAGGTTCAGCCAGCACTTCGCCAGGTATGGCACCTGGCATGATCGCACCATTGCGCCGCGTAGCACATCTGCCTCAGATAACCGCTCTGGCGTGTATGTTACATTCGATACGAGCACGACCAGCGTGATTACCGCGAGCATTGGGATTTCCTTTGTCAGTGTCGCAAACGCGCAGGAAAATCTGGATAGTGAAGATGCATCTGGCAATTTTGACGCGGTTCTCGCACGGGCCACAAAGAGCTGGAACACGGCTTTGGGTCAGATCCAGGTCAGCGGCGGAACCTTATCCCAGGCCTCGACCTTTTACACCGCTTTGTATCATGCGCTGCTCTATCCGAGCATTTTTTCGGACGAGAATGGGCAGTATATTGGCTTCGACAACAAGATCCACACGGTCGCGCCCGGTCATAGCCAGTACGCTAATTATTCTGGCTGGGATATCTATCGCTCAGAGGCGCAATTACTCACGTTCCTGGAGCCTGATCGGGCCAGCGATATGGCGCAATCGCTGGTCAATGACTATACGCAAAGTGGCAGACTGCCAAAATGGAGCCTGGCCAACCAGATTTTTTATGAGATGGTCGGCGATCCTGCCGATACCATCATTGCCGATATTTATGCCTTTGGCGGCACTCACTTCGCTACCTCGACCGCCCTGGCTGCCATGATCCAGCAAGCTACGAAGCCCAACAGCATACGTAGAGGCCTGAACTATCTGACCAGCAAGGGCTACCTGCCCATGAATGGGAGTTATGACTGCTGTGGTCTCTGGGGAGAGGCCGCGATTTCGCTGGAGTATAATGTTGACGATTTCTCAATTGGTTGCCTGGCCCAGGCGCTCGGCGATGAGCAGGATTATCAGCACTTCATCAACCGGGCTCAGGGTTGGAAAAGCCTGGTCAACCTCAGAGATCATTCTCTGGAACCGCGCAACACCAATGGAAGCTTCCTCCCTCACTACAGCCTCACCAGCAGCCTCGGTTGGATTGAAGGCGATGGAGCGCAATATACCTGGATGGTTCCGTTTAATCTGAACGAACTCTTTCAGGCATCAGGCGGCAACAAAGCTGTGATCTCCCGGCTGAACACCTTCTTCACCCACTTTAACGGCGGCCCTGGCTCACCCTATGCTTTTATGGGCAATGAGCCATCACTAGAGGTGCCCTGGGAATACGACTATGCCGGCGCACCGTATCGCACACAAGCCGTGGTGCGCGCAATTGAAAATACACTGTATACCACTGGCGCTGGTGGTCTGGCTGGCAATGACGATCTGGGTGAAATGTCTTCATGGTACGTCTGGGCCGCGCTGGGCATGTATCCTGAGACACCCGGCACGGCCAACCTGGTTCTCTCCA
>WNFN01207878.1_pt1 | contig 11768 bp, 8 predicted proteins | sample 5400161 | NCBI WGS metagenome assembly WNFN01 (sample SAMN13153353, study PRJNA577476) | soil metagenome | isolation source: 80 cm saprolite on Douglas fir-dominated hillslope | place: USA:California | collected 2013-09-17
GTTCCCATGATGGTGCCGCCCATCAGATGGATGGTCGGGATATTGCCGCGCCCAGACCACATCTCCTTGGCGCCGGCCGACTTGGCAATTGCCAAGCCTTCCGCGAAGTTCGCGTCCCACAGCTTCGGCACCTCGTCGTCGTAGCTGTGGATAATCCGCCCGAGCGGCATGTCGAACTCGTCCTTGTCGCTCGCGAGCTCGATGCGATTCTCGATGTTCGGCATTTCCTCGCCGAACGCCCCGATGCGGGTCAGCCCGCGCGCGGCGCGTTTCATGAAAGCCGCCAGCTCGGGACCGAACAGATCGAGACGCGCATTGGCATAGCCGCCGAGGTCGCTGGTCTTCTGCCCGGTGCCGGCGACGATGAAGGTGCTGCCGAACGTCCCTTTGTGGCTGGTCTTGGCGTAGCGGTCGTAGGACATGTATTGGGCGCCGGTCGTGCCCATGTGGTTCTGGACGTCCTCATCGAACATCGCCCAGGTGCCCGACGCGAAATGCGCCATCATGTATTTTCCGAGCAGCCCGCTCCCATTGGCGAGTCCCTTGGGGTGCTTGTCGGTCGCCGAGTTGAGCATGAGACGCGGATTCTGGCCGGACCAGGCCGCCAGGACGACGACGCTCGCCTCCTGGGTCTGGCGTTCCTTCTTGTCGTCGTAATATTCGACCCCCGTGACCTTGTTGCCCTGCGGATTGGTGAGCAGGCGCGTGACGGTCGCGCGCGCCCGCACCTCGGCGCCCGCCTTCCTGGCGTCGGCCAGATAAGTCACGACCGGGTTGGCGAGCGCGCCGATCGGGCAGCACACATGGCACCATCCGTCATAGATGCAGGCCGGCCGGCCCTTGTATTCGGTCGAGTTCATGCCGACCGCGGCCGGCACCATGCGGATGCCGGCGGCCTCGAACCCCTTGAGCCAGACGTCGCCGTTGCGGAACGTCTTCATCGGCGGCATCGGATAGGGCTTGCCGGCCGGACGCCAGATCTCCTCCGCCTTGGCGTCGCCGGAGACCCCGAGATCGTCCGCGACCTTGTCGTAATAGGGCGCGACGTCCTGGTAGGAGATCGGCCAGTCGAGCGCCCGGTTATGCTCGCTCTTGATCTTGAAGTCGTTCGGCAACAGCCGCGGGAAATTCGCGAAATAGTGCAGCGCCGCGCCGCCGACGCCCCATCCGGCCTGATAGGCATAGCCGTAGGGATTCTTGCCTTCGAGCACGAAGGGAGCGCCCGCCGGCTTGACCCGCCGCCCCCAGATGTCCGAGCTGATGAGATCGGAGAGCTGCCAGTCCGGTCCGCTCTCGAGCAGCACGACCTTCTTGCCGGCCTTCGCCAGAACGGCCGCATAAGTCGCGCCCGACGCGCCGGCCCCGACGATGACGACGTCCACTTTCTCGTTCGTAGCCATGGTCACCACCTCTTGGTCGGCGCGATATGCGGCATATACGGAACACCCAGAGCCTCGTAGCCCGCCATGGTGCCGTAGACGACGTCGACCGCGTCGCTGCGCAGCACCAGATACACGAAGGGACCGGGTGGGCCCTGCCAGCCCTCGATCTTGTTCTGCCGCATGAGGTCGATGAATTCGTGCTGGGCGGCGGCGTCGAGCAGGGCGAAGCGCTTGCCGCCGCGCGCCGCGCTGGTGCGATCGATCGCGCCGATCGCGGCCCGGTAGAAGTTGGCATAGGGCGGCCGGACGTTGAGGATGCGCGCCTCGAGCAGCGCCTCCTCGGCCGGAATCGAGATCTGCTGATCGATGAAATTCGCGATGCCGGCCTTGCGCGCATCCGGCACCAGCGTCTCGCCCAACGCCTCGATGGTCTCCGCCTCGTCGGGCTTGAGGCTGCGCAAGGGAACGCCCTGGGCGCGGGCCTCGCCGGGGGTGAGCAGGACTTCCGCGCCGCCGACCATGAAGGCGAGCGCACCCGCGCCTTGCATGAAGGCGCGCCGTTCGATGCCATGCATGACTTTCCTCCCTTGCGGCCGCCGGGCGACCGCCACCGTTGTGATCACGGATTGGGGAAAGTGAACGCCAAGCGGGGCCTGGAATCAAGTTGCCGATCGTAGATCTTCAGCCAAGCCGGCCTGCGGCTTGCGCATCGCGAATCCGTCGCCGCGCCGCCAAGCTCAAATCCGCGTGATGCCGACGACCGCGTTTCCCGCCACCACATCGATTGCGCTAGGCTCGCCCCTGGCCGGCAGATGGGAGCTGCCGGTCCCCTCATAGGTAGCCAGTTCACGCTCCTGGAATTGAGAGGATCAGTCCACATGTTCCAGATTTCACGTCGTGATCTCGTGCTGGGCGCCGCCGGTGCCTACGCGGCGTTCGGTCTTTCGAAACCGATCGCCTTCATCGGCGCGGCCCAGGCGCAGCAGACTCCGGCCGGCCCGGGCTTCAAGAAGTACAAGGTGGGCGACATCGAGGTCTTCTCCCTCTACGACGGCGTTTGGGAGAAGCCGCATGACGAAGCTTTCATCAAGGGCGCCAATGTCGAGGAGACGAAAGCGGCTCTCAAGGCGGGCGGACTGACCGATGCGCACGTGCCGGTCCCGTTCACGACGCTGGCGGTCAAGACCGGCGGGCGCCTGGTGCTGATCGACACGGGCACGGGCGGCGGACAGACCGGCGGTCCGAAGGCCGGCCTGCTGACGCAGAGCATGGCCGCGGCGGGTCTCGATCCGAAGGACGTGAAGACCATCATCATCTCGCATTTCCACGGCGATCACATCTTCGGCCTGATGGCCAAGGACACCAACGCCCAGACGTTCCCCGAGGCCGAGATCATCGTCCCGGCCGCCGAGCTGAAATGGTGGACCCAGCCGGTGGATTCGATCCCGCAGCCGCGCCGTGCCCTCGCTCAGCGCGTGCAGGCCACGTTGACGGGCTGGAAGAACATCAAACCGGTCGACGGCGAGGCCGACCTCGTCCCGGGCATCCGGGCGATCCCGGCGCACGGACACACGCAGGGCCACACCGCCCATCTCATCAGCTCCGGCGGCGCCCAGTTGATCGCCACCGCCGACATCACCAACGTCCAGACGCTGTTCGTCAAACACCCGGACTGGCAGCCGGCCTTCGATCACGTGCCGGACCTGGCGGTGGAGACGCGCAGGAAACTGTTCGAGCGCGCCATCGCCGACAAGGCCATGGTGGCCGGCTATCACTGGGGGCTGCCGAACGTCGGCACGATCTCCAAGGACGGCAACGGCTATGCCCTGACGGCCGCCGCCGCGTCGTAACGGGAAGGCGTGAGCCGAAACCGCAACGCATGGGGCTGCCCCGGCCAGGGCAGCCCCATGCGGGCGTCAATTGCGCCTCGTTCGGGCGCGGAAGACCGGATTACTCGCCCTTCACCGGCAGATTGAGCCGGATGTGCAGCTCGCGCAGCTGCTTCGGAGAGACCTCCGACGGCGCGCCCATCAGCAGGTCCTCGGCGCGCTGGTTCATCGGGAAGGGCACGACCTCGCGCAGGTTCTCCTCGCCGCAGAGCAGCATCACGATGCGATCGACGCCGGGCGCGATCCCGCCGTGCGGCGGCGCGCCGTAGGACAGCGCGCGCAGCATGCCGCCGAATTTCTTCTCCAGCACGTCCTCGCCATAGCCCGCGATCGCGAAGGCCTTCTTCATCACGTCCGGGCGGTGATTGCGGATCGCGCCGGAGGACAGCTCGATACCGTTGCACACGATGTCGTATTGGATCGCTTTCAGGCCGAGGATCTTGTCGCTGTCGGCCGGGTCGAGCGCGAGGAACTCCTCGGGCGTGACATTCGGCATCGAGAACGGATTATGGGAGAAGTCGATCTTCTTCTCCTCCTCGTTCCATTCATACATCGGGAAGTCGACGATCCAGCAGAACTCGAAGCGGTCCTGCCCGATCAGCCCGAGGTCGGCGCCGACCTTGTTGCGCGCGGGGCCGGCGAATTTGACAAAATCCTTCGGCTTGCCGGCGACGAAGAAAACCGCATCGCCGACGCCGAGGCCAAGCTGCTGTCGCATCGCCTCGGTGCGCTCCGGCCCGAGATTCTTGGCGACCGGTCCCGCGCCGCCCTCCTCCCCTTCGCGCCAGAAGATATAGCCCAGGCCCGGCTGGCCCTCGCCCTTGGCCCATTCGTTCATGCGGTCGCAGAAGGCGCGGTTGCCGCCCTTGGGGGCGGGAATTGCCCAGACCTCGACGGCATTGTCCGCCGCGATCATGCCGGCGAAGACCCGGAAACCGGAGCCGCGGAAATGCTCGGTCACGTTCGCCATCTTGATCGGGTTGCGCAGATCGGGCTTGTCGGTCCCGTACTGGCGAATGGCTTGCGCGTAAGGGATGAGCGGAAATTTCGGCGTCACCGGCTTGCCGCCGGAAAATTCCTCGAACACGCCGCGCATCACCGGCTCGACCGCGTCGAAGACGTCTTGCTGGGTGACGAAGCTCATCTCGATGTCGAGCTGGTAGAACTCGCCGGGCGAGCGGTCGGCGCGCGCGTCCTCGTCGCGGAAGCAGGGCGCGATCTGGAAATAGCGGTCGAAGCCCGAGATCATGAGCAGTTGCTTGAACTGCTGGGGCGCCTGCGGCAGCGCGTAGAACTTGCCGGGATGGAGCCGCGACGGCACCAGGAAGTCGCGCGCGCCCTCGGGCGAGGAGGCGGTCAGGATCGGCGTCTGGAACTCGAAGAAGCCGCCCTCCTTCATGCGGCGGCGGATCGAATCGATGATCGCGCCGCGTTTCATGATGTTGCGATGCAGACGCTCGCGCCGCAGGTCGAGGAAGCGGTATTTGAGACGGATGTCCTCGGGATATTCCTGCTCGCCGAACACCGGCAAGGGCAGCTCGCCCGCCTCCCCCAGCACCTCGATCGCGCTGATGAAGACCTCGACGGCGCCGGTCGGCAGGTCGGGATTTTCGGTGCCGTCGGGGCGCCGTCTCACCTTGCCGTCGATCCGCACCACCCATTCGGACCGCAGCTTCTCGGCTATCTTGAAGGCCGGCGAATCCGGGTCGGCGACGCACTGGGTGAGGCCATAATGGTCGCGCAGGTCGATGAACAGCAGGCCGCCATGGTCGCGGATGCGGTGGCACCAGCCGGAAAGCCGCACATCGTTGCCGATGTCGCTCGCGCGAAGCGCGCCGCAGGTGTCGGAGCGATAACGATGCATGGGCGGACCTTTCGGGGGCGGCAGATCAGGCCTCTGCCGCTGGCGTGCGGGAAGGTGCATGGCCCCCCGGCTTTGTCAAGAATCGGGCCCTCTCGACAGCGGGCGCCGCGATCTGCACAGTCGGCGCCGGAGGGCGTGCCCCAAGGCCCGGAATCCCCAGCCCATAATGCCCAAATCCCAGTTGCCCAAAGCCAGACCGCCCAGGGCCAGATGGCCCAAGTCTCGATTGCCCAAGTCGCGACGGCCCAAGTCCGATCCGCCCGTGCCGATGACCACGGCGGACGCGACCGTCGGCGCGCTGGTCGGCCACGGCATCGATGCAATCTATGCCTTGCCGGGGGTGCAGAACGACCATTTGTTCGATGCGCTGTTCAGGGCCTCGAACCGCATCCGCACCGTCCATACCCGCCACGAGCAGGGTGCCGCCTATATGGCGCTCGGCGCCGCGCTCGCCACCGGCAAGCCGCAGGCTTTTGCGGTGGTGCCGGGCCCCGGCCTGCTCAACAGCGCCGCCGCCCTGCTGACCGCCTATTCGATGAACGCGCCGGTGCTCGCCCTGGTGGGACAGATCCCGGAGGCTGACATCGGCCGCGACCTCGGCCATCTGCACGAATTGCGCGACCAGGCCGGCATCATCGCCCGCCTGGTCGACCATTCGGCGCGCATCCGCAGCCCGCAAACCGCATCGCGCCTGGTCGCGCAGGCGATGCGCGCCATGGCCAGCGGGCGGCGCGGCCCGGCCGCGCTCGAATGTGCGATCGACGTGTGGGGCCAAGCGGGCCCCGTCGCGTTGCAGCCGCCGCTGGCGCCGCGCGAGCCCGCCCCCGCGAGGTGACCGAACTCTCGGGGATGCTGCAGGCTCCCGTGCTGGGCTACCGACGCGGCCGCGGTCTGCTCGACAGCCGCGATCCCCTCAGCGTGACGCTGCCGCTCGCCCATGAATTATGGGCCAAGACCGACGTGGTGCTGGCGGTCGGAACCCGCCTGCTGATGCAGCATCGGCAATGGGGTATGGACGACGATCTCGCGGTGATCCGCGTCGATGCCGATCCGGATGAGCCCGGCCGATTGCGCCCGCCCGCGGTCGCGCTCATCGGCGACGCCGGCCCGATCCTGCGGCGGCTCATCGACGCCTTGCCGGCCCACAACCTCAAGCGCCGCTCGCGCAAGAGCGAGATGTCGCAACGCCAGGGCGTCTGGCGCCAGCGGCTCCAAGAGGCGCTCGCCCCGCAAGTCGCCTGGCTCGACGCCATCCGGGCCGAGCTGCCGGAGGACGGCATTTATGTGGACGAGGTGACGCAGATCGGCTTCGCGTCCCGCCTCGCCTTCCCGGTCTACCGGCCGCGCACTTTTTTGTCGCCCGGCTATCAGGACAATCTCGGCTGGGGCTTCGCGACCGCGCTCGGGGCCCAGCATGCACGGCCCGACGTGCCGGTGGTCTCGATCAACGGCGACGGCGGCTTCATGTTCACCGCCAACGAGCTCGCGACCGCGATGCGCCATCGCATTCCTCTGACCACGATCGTGTTCAACGACGGCGCCTTCGGCAATGTCCGGCGCATCCAGGAAATCCAATACGGCAAGCGGCTGATCGCCTGCGATCTCGCCGACCCGGATTTCGTCCGTTTCGCCGAGAGCTTCGGCGCCGCGGCGGAGCGTGCCAAGAGCCCGGCCGCACTGCGGGCCGCGCTCCGGCGCGCCTTCAAGCGGCGCGACATCCCGACCGTGATCGAGGTGCCGGTCGGGCCGATGCCGAGCCCGTGGAAGTTCATCCTGGCGCCGCGCGTGCGCGGACATTCGCGCGAAACCCCCGGGCTCGGGCCTGCCGGCCCGACTCCCTAGCGCAGGATCCCGAAAAGTTGACAGACTTTTCGGACAAGATCATGCGCAAAAACAAGAAGCTGCAGAGCAGGATCGCTTCAAACAGAAGCGATCCTGCTCTGAAGGCCGGCGCTCAGAGGCCCGCCAGGGCGCGCCGATAGTAGGAAAGGTCGAGATATTTTTCGGGATCCACGTTGGGATCGCCGCCCGCGATCTCGGCGCGCAGCTTCAATGTGTTCCTGAATCCGGCGAGATCGATGCGCGCATCCGTGGCGACACCGGCCTGCGCCCCGACCGCGGCCTCGACCGCTCCCGCGGCGATATCCGGATCGAATTTCAGATATTTCGCCACGATGCCCACCAGTTCGGCCTTGTGGGCGGGATCCGATGCCCATCGGGTGCCTTCGACGACGGCCTGCAGATAGCTGACCAGCCTGTCCCCATTGGCTTGCGCCCAGGGCCGCATGACCCAGATGCCGTCCGCCAGATAGGGACCGATCAGGTCGATCGCCCGGCCGAAACTTTTGTATCCCTCCTTGGCGACGAGCAGGTTGCAGGGCGGGTTCAGCATGGCCGCCACGGCGCCGCCGCCCGGCTGAAGGGCCGCCCGGCGTTGCGGGCACGCGCCGCCCGGAAGGACCGTATAATCGCCTTTCTGAAGTCCCTTGAGGGCGAGCAGCTTGTAGAGGATCAGCCCATAGGCGGTGTCGGGCGCATCCACCACGACGCCCTTGTGGCGGATGTTCGGCTTTCTCGTGCTCGACCAGCGCCACCGCGTTGTCGACCGCCGACTGCGCGATGTCGTAACTGCCGTTGATCAGTCCGTCGCGCTGGGCCCGCGAACCCGGCGTGATCTGGATCTCGACCGACAATCCGCGCTTTGCAAAAAATCCTTTTTCCTGCGCCGCCAACAGCCCGACGTTCTGGGGGCCGGCGAAAATGTTGACGCGCAGGCGGGCCTCCTGCGCCGTCGCCGGAAGCCCACCCACGAGCCAGATCGCCATGGCCGTCATCATCGGCCGGAATGCCGGAAAAGCTCCGCTCATGTTCGCCTCCCTGGTTCGCTTGCAGCTCCTGCATGCGGGGCGCGCCAGGGATTTCACAATACGACCATTTGACGCTTTGAAGCCGGCCCAGCCCGGGCCTACCCGCCCGGCGCGGGCGCTTCCCACGCCGGCACGCAGACGCGCCGGCCGGACGGGGTCTCTTCCACCAGCACCTGCGTGCGGTAGATCGCCGACAGCATCTCGGCGGTCACCACCGCGTCGGGCGACCCGATCGCGCGCAAGGCCCCGTCGGCGATGATGGCCACCCCGAGGCTGGCGGTCGGCTCGTCCAGCACCAGGATCGGCGCCTCCTGGGCCAGCGCGCGGGCGATCAAAGCGAGCTGGCGCTGGCCGCCGGAGACGCGGGTGTAGTCCTGCGCCGCCAGGTCGGCGATGCCGAGCCCGGCGAGCTTTTCGCGCGCCAGCCGCTCGTCGGCTGCGCCCGGGCTGGAAAACGGCTTGAGCCGCGCGGTGCGCCCCATCAACACCACGTCGAGCACCGAATAGGAGAATTCGGTGACATGCGCCTGCGGCACATAGGCGAGACGGCGTGCGATCTCGGCCGGCCGCAGCGCGGCGAGCGGCGCGCCATCGATCAGCACCGAGCCGCCGAGCGCGGGCTGAAGCCCCAGCAAGGTGCGAAACAGCGTGGTCTTGCCGGCCCCGTTGGGACCGAGCAGGCACAGCACCTCGCCCGGGCCCAACGAGAGCGAGATATCGCTGCCGACCAGATGGCCGCGGTAGCCGATGGACAGATCGCGCGCCTCGAGCCGCATGACCGCCGCCATCGCCCTAGCCCCAGGTCCGCCGGCCGCGCGCCAGCAGCCACAAGAAGAACGGCGCGCCGAGGACCGCGGTGAGAATCCCGAGCGGCGTCTCGACGCGGGCGATGCTGCGCGCCGCCATGTCGACGATCAGCATGAAGGACGCGCCGAGCAGCATCGAGGCCGGCAGCAGGCGCGAGAAATTCGGGCCGACCAGCATGCGGGCGATGTGCGGGATCATCAGCCCGACCCAGCCGATCACGCCGGAGACCGCGACCACGCTCGCCGTCATCAGGGTCGCGGCGCCGATCACCAGGGCGCGCAAGCGGAAGACATCGACGCCGAGCGAGCGCGCCTCGTCGTCGCCGAGCGAAAGCACCCCGATACGCCAGCGGAAAAGCACGAGCGGCACCAGTCCGGCGAGCACCAGCGGGGCGACGGTCGCCAGATCGGCGAGCTTGACACTCGCGAGACTGCCCAGCAGCCAGAAGGTGATCGCCGGCAGCTGGTCATACGGGTCGGCCAGGATCTTGACGAGCGAGATGCAGGCGCCGGCGAGCGCGCCGACCACGACGCCTCCGAGCACCAGCACGAGGGTGCGGTCATGGCCGCGCAAGGCGGCTGCGATGACGTAAACCAGCCCCACCGTGGCAAGCCCGCCCAAAAACGCGAGCCGAAACAGCGTCTGGTAGGTGGTGCCGGCGCCGGCGAGCGCGGCCCCCACCAGCATGCCGGCGGCGACCCGCGGCAGGCGCACGCGGCCAAACACGATCTCGCCTGGCGTGGGAGCCCCATTGTCGACCCCGACCGCGCGCGCGGCGGCGTGGAGCACGTCTGCCAAGCCCAAGGGGTAAGGACCGACCGCAAGCCCCAACAGGAGCGCCGCCACGAGCGCGCCCAGCAGCAGCACGAACACGCCGTGTCGCATCACCTCACCGCCCCGGGCCGCCGGGTTGCGCGCCGGCGAGGATGCGGTCGAGCTGGCTGTCGCTGACGTCGATCTGATAGAAAAGCGTGATGAATTCGCGCGCGATCGCGCGGATGTCCTCGGGGAATTTTTCGGGGTAGAGCAGCCCGGCAATCCAACGCAGCCCGATCACGCGGTTGATCGAGGGCGGCGCGTCGATCCATCCGAACGGCAGGCGCGGCGCGAGAAACACCCGCTTCGCCTTGACGGCCGGGGCGGCGCCCCAGACCGGATCGGCGGCGTAGCTCGCGAAGAAATTCGCGTCCCAGGGGATGATCGTGTCCGGCGCCCAGGCCAGCACCTGCTCGATCGACACATTGGCGATGCCGCCACGCCCGGACCCGCGCTCGGCCACGTTGATGCCGCCGGCCCGTTCGATGATCTCGGTGTTGATCGATCCGGCGAGCCCGGTCTCGAGCCCGTTGGGCTCGCGTGCGAGATAGACCCGGCGGCGGGCCGGCACATCCTTGAGCCGCTCGTCGATCAGCCGCTCGGTGTCCTCGACATAGCGCGCGACCGCCTCGGCGCGGGCGGACACGCCGAGGACGCGGCCGAGCTCCCGGAGGGACGTTGCCGTATGGTCGAGGTGCCCGTCGATCAGCAGATAGGGGATGCCGGTCTGCTCCTGCACACGCGCCGCCAGCGACGCAAAGGTCGGCGTGACCGAGCCGAAATCGAAGATCAGGTCGGGCCGCGCCTTGAGCACCCCCTCCACATTGGCGGTGTCGCCGCGCCCCGTCAGGCGGCCGAGCTCGGGCAGGTCGCGGGCGCCGGGACGGATGAATTCGCGCTCATTGAGCCGCGGCGCGCTCGGCCAGCCCACCATCAGATCGGGCGCCAGCACGTAAAGGGCCACCGCGGCGGTCGGCCCCGCCGCCATGACGCGCTCGACACGGTCGGGGACCTGGATGCGCCGCCCGGTGGCGTCCCCGGCCTCGCGCCCCGCCGCAGCGGTGGACAACAGGCCCATGATCATCAATACAAGGGCATGCCGTCCGATCATGAATGTCCCGCCGCGAAGGCCTCGATGCCCCGAATATGCGTGATGATACCCCGGATTTCGGCGCGCGACAGGGCCGCCCGACTCCGGTAGTAAACCCCGCATGGACCTGATTACCACGACCAGCGACCTGGCGGATGCCTGCGACCGGCTGGCGCGCCATCCCTTCGTGACCGTCGATACCGAATTCCTGCGCGAGACCACCTATTATCCGCTGCTGTGCGTGGCGCAGATCGCCAGCACCGACGAGGCCGTCGTGATCGACACGCTGGCCGATGGCCTCGACCTGAAACCCTTCTACGAGTTGATGGCGAACGAGCGCGTCCTCAAGGTCTTTCACGCCGCCCGCCAGGATATCGAGATCGTCTGGCACCAGGCCAATCTGGTGCCCCACCCGATCTTCGATACCCAGGTCGCCGCCATGGTGCTCGGCTATGGCGATTCGATCTCCTATGACCAGCTGGTCCAGCGCATCACCGGCGACACCCTCGACAAGTCGCACCGCTTCACCGACTGGTCGCGCCGGCCCCTGAGCCCCGCCCAGGTCAGCTACGCGATCTCGGACGTCACCCATTTGCGCGACGTTTATCTGGCGCTGTCGGCGGATCTCGCGAAACGCGGCCGTGCCGACTGGGTGGGCGAGGAGATGGAGGTTCTCACCTCGCCCGAGACCTACCGGGCCGATCCCGAGAATGCCTGGGAACGCCTCAAGACCCGCGTGCGCAAGCCCAAGGAGCTGGCCGTCCTGATGGAGATCGCGGCCTGGCGCGAGCGCGAAGCGCAGACGCGCGACGTGCCGCGCGGCCGCGTGCTCAAGGACGACGTGCTGGGCGAGATCGCCACGCAGGCGCCCGCCACCATCGAGCGGCTCGCCGCGTTGCGCTCGCTGCCGCGCGGCTTCGAGCGATCGAAATGGGGCCAGGACATCGTTCAGGCGGTGGCGCGCGGCCTCGCCCGCGATCCCAAGAGCTTGCCGGCGATCGAGCGCCAGCGCGCCGGCGGCAACGGCAGCGCGACGCTCGAGCTCCTCAAGGT
>WNFN01075697.1_pt1 | contig 11767 bp, 13 predicted proteins | sample 5400161 | NCBI WGS metagenome assembly WNFN01 (sample SAMN13153353, study PRJNA577476) | soil metagenome | isolation source: 80 cm saprolite on Douglas fir-dominated hillslope | place: USA:California | collected 2013-09-17
CTGCTCGACAGGATCATTACCAAAAGTATTGGGCGTAAAATATCCGCTCACATCCATGCCCATGGCCAGAGGATCGATTTTTTGCAGCGGCGTTCCATACTGAACCACAATCTTCCCCGTTGCTATCGTTGACCCTCCGCCTACCTGGGGAATACGCAGCCAGCTCATAACAAAAAGCACCAGAGCGCCAACCAGCAGAAGCACAATAGCTCCCCCGATCATGCCGTTCAACAAACGTCTGGATGGAGAAAAGAAGCTTTTTCTCAACATAATGCTTTGCCTCTCCCTTATTGATCCATCTATCGACATGCATGCACAACTGCCTCCGATTATACGTCTGTGCCGTTTCAATAGCAATCATTGCTGTTCTTTTGTACAGTTCTAAACTGTCCCCTCGCCCAATGCGCTCCCCTCTCCCACACGTTAGAGTAAAGAATAAACAGGCTCGCACGCATTGAATAGGCAAGGAATCGTATACAATGGAGCAAACATCTCTTCTTCTCTCAACGACATATCACGCGGGGCTGCCTGGACTGCCTCTGCTGAACTTTCTATTGCCACCTGAATTAGAAGCCAGCGCGCCACCAGACGCCACTGGTCTGAGTCGCGATGAGGTGCGCCTGATGGTTTCGCATGTTGCGACCGATGAAGTTGGACGCTTAACGCGGCGCTGCCAGCGCGCCGCAACGATGGGCGACGCTTTGAACTCCACCTCTCTACACACCTGCCCACAGGCGCCTGGGCGGTCGAGTTGCGCACCTTCGTGGATGAGCAGGAGCAAACAACCAGGCCGTTCTACGAGATCCAGCCCGGCGAGACGTTTGAGCTGCCAGCCGGCGGGCGCGCGACGCTCTCAGCGCCCTACACGCCCGGCCAGCCATCACCACGTCTCTGGCTCGCCCGCCTGGACCTGCCCGGCCCGCTGCATCCCTACCTCGCGCAGTATGGCTTCCCTATTCGCTATAGTTATGTCAAAGAAGGCTGGCCGCTGAGCTATTATCAGACGGTCTACGCCACTGAGCCGGGCAGCGCCGAGATGCCGTCTGCCGGGCGCGCCTTCACACCAGAACTGCTGACCGGGCTGATCGCCAGGGGTATCCTGATCGCCCCGCTGCTCTTGCATACCGGCGTGGCGAGCGTGGAAAGCCACGAGCCACCATATCCAGAGTATTACCGCGTCCCCGAATCGACCGCGCTCCTGGTCAACACAGCCCACACGGCCGGCCGGCGCGTCATAGCCGTCGGCACAACTGTCGTGCGCGCCCTGGAAAGCGTAACCGGGACAGACGGCCAGGCACGCGCCGGCTCCGGCTGGACCAATCTGGTGATTACCCCCCGGCGCGGCTTATACGCTGTCAACAGCCTGCTCACCGGCCTGCACGAGCCGCTTTCCACCCATTTAGCTATGCTGGAAACACTCGCCGGTCGCCAGCATCTGGAAATCACCTACAGCGAGGCTCTCAAACAGCGCTACCTCTGGCACGAGTTCGGGGATCTGCATTTAATTTTGCATGAATGAGTCATCCCTTTTTCACATGATTTTTGAGATGGGAGAAGAAAAAATTTCCAATTTTTTCTTCTCCCATCTCAAAAAATCATGTGAAAATCACATTGGCCTTGCCGTCGTCCATGACGATCCTGCTGATCGGGCCCGAGCGCGCATAAGTCACCAGATTGGTCATTGGCATCTCCTCACGGCATCCGATTGATGCATGTCAATTTTTTCGTTCTACGACAGAGTACAACGCTGGATCATTCAGCGCCATCCAGAAATCTGTTATCTCCCAGACAAGTATGGAAGAAGGGCAGGGAAAAAGGAACGTTGCCAGCTAACAGAGGTAAAAGTGGAGTTTCTGTTATGAGTCATCCCTCTGTTTCACCCGATGGTTAGTGATGGGAGACGAAAAAAATTTCCAATTTTTTTCGTCTCCCATCACTAACCATCGGGTGAAACAGAGGGATGACTCATAACATTCCGAGCAATGCCATCGCCTCATCCCAGGCTTGCGGGTCCGCTGTGTCGCGTGGCGGTAAACACTGCTGCGCGGTGCGGTAATCTACCACAAGCGCTGGATCAGCACCGGCAGCCAGCAGCATCTTAATCATAGGCAGATTCAACCGATGCGCTGCGAACCCTAGCGCGTTCATACCCATCGGCCCTGCTCCAGATTGATTGATTGTCTTGTCCGCTCCACAGCGTAAAAGCAGCGCGGCCATTTCCTGGTCATTTTGCTCCACGCAGACGCAAAGGGGACTATCTCCTTCGTCACCCACCACATTCGGGTCGGCGCCAGCGGCCAGAAGAATGCGGGCGGCTTCTGCTTGACCGCGAAACAAAGCCATAAGCAGAGGTGTCGCACCGTGTTTAGCAGTCCATGCGTTGACTGACGCGCCATATCTGAGTAAGAGGATGAGCGCCTGTATTGATCCCCCGTCTTCGAGCTCGTCAATCGCTAAGTGCAGCGGACGCCAGCCATATTGCTGGATCTGAAGCTCATTAGCATCTGCCCCGTGTGAGAGCAGCGAGGACAGGCGATTCATATTATGGTCTTCAATGGCTTTGAGTAATGTATCTGACATGCTCGTGATACCCCTCGAATGCGACTATAGCCCATCCTATCATCCAGTGCAAAAGAGAGCAAGCAAGCTCACCTGGATGCGGTTTTTTTCGCAAACCCAGCCACTTGACCCCAGCGGAGCAGCGCCTCAAGACGGTTGAAAGAAGAGCAATGGTTTGGGTGAAGGTCACACGTAGCCCTTCTGGGGGTGGACCCAGGGTGGTTTTCCCCCGGAGTGTAGCCCCGGAGCAGCGCCTCCGGGGAATGGCATCCTCTCCATCCCACCTTCATTGGTTCGCCTTCTTTGAACCGTCTTGAGCAGCGGCTTCACTGGAGTTGGGTTTGCAAAAAATTGAACCTCATTCACCTCACCTATTGACGCCGACATAGAAAAAACCGTATCATACTACCTGTGATGTGTTTCATTCGTACAACCATCATTTTTCTCGTAAGGGACGAAGTAGCAATAGGTCGGGCTGATCCTCACTTCTGGGACGGATTTCAGAGATCAGGGAAGATCTGAGGCAACGTTGTCCTTCATTATGCAAGGAGAAGCAAATGCAAAGCAAAGGACGCTCTCGACTGTTTATTCCCATTATTCTTGTGCTGCTCATATGCGCAGCCGCATTCAGCCTGACACTCCACCCATCTTCCGTGAAAGCTGCCTCCCAGCATCGCCAGCCTACTCCAACACCAACCCTGGGAGTAACCCCAACCGCTACCCCTACAAGTGGTATCACTCCAACTGCTACCACAATTACCGGGACGAGTTGCCAGGTAACCTATACGATCCAGAATCAGTTTAACTTCGGTTTCACAACAGGCATAACCGTTGCAAATACTGGGAGTACGGCGATCAATGGCTGGACTCTCCAATTTGCCTTCCCCAATGGGCAGGTAATTACGTCGCTCTTCAACGCCGGTTACACACAGGTGGGCGCCGATGTCACCATGACGAACCGTTCGTATAACGGAACTATTCCTCCAGGAGGCACCGTGATTACTCCGCTAGGCTTTGTGGCGACCTGGAATAACGTGACCAATAATCCACCTGCTTCATTTACTCTAAACGGAACCACCTGTAGCATCGGATAACTCCCTTCTTTACACGATGGTTGGTGATGGGAGAAGAAAAAAATTGGAAATTTTTTTCTTCTCCCATCACCAACCATCGTGTAAAGAAAACCTGTCCAAAAGATCCGCTCATTCCTGTCCTCTTGCACAATACGGGTATGTTTCTTTTCGGATAAAATAACAGCAAAAATGAATGACCAAGGTATCCGAAAGGAAGCAACACAATGAGTCAAGAATCTTCTACCGCCCTGATTACCGGGGCTTCTCGTGGTTTGGGTTTAGCCCTGGCTCGACAATTGGCACAACAACACTGGCGTTTAATTATTGATGCTCGCGGCGCTGAAGAGCTAGAAACTGCCCGCCTGGAGCTTGCGCAATGGACAAGTGTCGTCGCGCTTGCCGGCGATGTAACCGACGGCGAACATAGAAAAGCTCTTGCACAGGCGACCGGCAAGATGGGCACTCTTGATCTGCTAGTCAACAATGCCAGTATCCTGGGGCCCAGTCCGCAGCCTGCTCTACTGGACTACCCTCTCCATGTATTGGAACAGGTGTATCGTGCAAATGTCTTTGCCCCCCTGGCCCTCATTCAGGAAATGCGCCCTTACTTGCGTGATGATGCATGCATCCTCAATATCACCAGCGATGCCGCCGTAGAAAATTACGCTGGCTGGGGAGGCTACGGATCGAGTAAGGCTGCTCTTGAACAGATTTCTCACATCCTGGCTGCCGAAAACGCAGCCTGGCGCGTGTATTGGGTTGATCCAGGGGATATGAACACCAGGCTCCACCAGGAAGCGTTTCCTGGAGAAGATATAACTGATCGGCCCTTGCCAGAAACAAGCGTCCCCGGTCTGCTTGTCCTTATTCAAGGCACGCACCCCAGTGGACGCTATCAGGCCCGCTCTCTCGCATAGTGAAGCATACGAAGGGTGCTTTGTGTTGACGTGACGACGATGGCAAACTCTATCGTCGTCACATCAACACAAAGCACCCTTCGTATCTCCTCTTCTTAACCAATCCTCAACCATTTGGCAACCTGAACCAGAGCGGTTTCATCTTATAATCCATCTTACATAGGAGATTATTTGCATAAATACATTTCTATTAATTTTATGTTAGGCCCTGCGCGGCGCTATCCATTCAGGCCAGACAGGCGAAAAAACGTAACGGATACGTCTTGCGCGACGATCTCTCTAGAGAGATCCAAATATCTCAAAAAAAGAGCCAGTGCTCTCAAAAATTTCTGCGACCAGTAAAAGACTATTTATATGCAAAGTTTCTTATTTCATTCAGGAGGAAGCCAGATGGACATGGCTACACAGTTGTCAAAGCAGGCTATCAGTATCAGCGTGATTATACCCACGCGCAACGAGGCGCCCAACCTCCAATATGTCCTTCCACACATCCCGGACTATGTTCGCGAAGTCATTCTGGTCGATGGGCATTCAACCGATAACACGATTGCGGAGGCACAGCGTTTGTGCCCCGACATTCGGGTGGTCGAGCAGACCGGCAAAGGCAAAGGGGACGCGCTCAGGCTCGGCCTGGCCAGCGCCACCGGCGATATCGTCGTTTTACTGGACGCCGATGGATCAGCAGACCCGCGCGAGATCACGCGCTTTGTCAGCGCCCTGCTGGTCGGTAACGACTTCGCGAAAGGTTCGCGTTTCCTCAAAGGCGGAGGAAACCACGATATCACGCTTGTGCGCCGCTTCGGCAATTATGCTCTGATCTGGCTGGTCAATATGCTCTTCAACGCGCGTTTCACTGACCTCTGCTATGGCTATAACGTGTTCTGGAAACACTGCCTCAATCACGTCAACATCGATAGTGCTGGCTTTGAAGTAGAGACACAGATAAATATTCGCATGCACATGGCCGGCCTCAAAATCGCCGAAGTGCCCAGCGTTGAGTATCCACGAATTCACGGCACAAGCAATCTTAACGCGGTTAAGGATGGCTGGCGCATTTTGAAGCTTATTATTCAGGAACGCAGTGCAGGCAAACAACAATCTGCTGCCCCCGTTGTTCAACAACAACCCGTCCCTGAAGAGGCTATCGTCTAAGGCAACGCGCCATATCCGTAGCAATCTATGAGTCATCCCAGATTTGATGCTGTTGGTATCAAATCTGGGATGACTCATAGATTGCTACGGATATGGCGCAACCTCAAATCCGAGCATCTCACACTTTTCCGCGGTTATCGGACCTCCTTCGTGCTGAACAATGCAAGTCACGTCGCAGCCATGATCTCCAATCACAACGCTATCAACGTTGAGGATCTCATATGTATCAACCCGAATCCCCAGTCCTGGGAAAGGTGGGAAAGGTAATTCCATGGTTTGAACCCATGTCCTACCATCTGTTGGCAGAACAATCAAAGCTTTGAGAGGCATAGTCACTCCTTGTTCCTTCTGTCAAGTGGAAGAGAGCAGACTCCCAGGGCTTATGCGTTCTCCGAACTCGCCGCCTGCGGCGGCTCGCGCAAAGAGAAAAAGAGGTTTTTGCGAGGACACCTCGCGCTCTGGCAGAGGGCGGCAGCCCTCTGCACTCCCGCTTTCCGGGAGAACGCATCAGCCCTAAGTAGACTCCTAAACAGCGTGCAACAGCACCTGAATCTCCTCCACGAGCGCCGTCTCCCATTCTACCACCTCTGCCAGATCGGCGTAGAAAGCGCAAAGAGAGGCTTTCTGGACCTGCTCTGATGGCATCGTCGCCTTGCGCCAGAACAGCAGAATGTCAATCTGACCAGGATCGCACTGACTGCGCCCAATATAGCGGGCTGATGTCCCCGCCAGGCAATGCTTGCGTTCCGTCTGAAACTCGGCAAGCTTGCCCTCCAGCAACGCGTCACATCCTGGCCGCACACGAACTTTGATCATCGTCACAGACAAGTGATTCAGTTCCGGCGCCGCATGCCAGAACGGAAACCTCTCGCGCTGGCGCCCCGCAGGGGTCAACTCAAAGGCCGCCACATCTTGCGCTTTCACCAGCATGCGCCCCTCAAGACGCGTGGCGGGCAGTTGGCCCTTGGCAATATAGCCATACACGCTGCGCGCCGAAACTCCCAACATACTCGCCGCCTCTTGCACCGTGAGGTAGTCCAGATCATAGATCCATGCCATTTCTCACCTTCTCCATTCTTCATTCTTCAATCGGGATGAGATAACCTTCAAACAAGAAATCAGATCTGTTGCGGCTCTGGTCCAAAGAGCACATCATTGGGGAAAGCCAGCATGGTCGTGCTTCTCTCCACATGAGGCAGCGAGACCACCACATATTTGGTGAGCCGTTGCCCTCCAGGCAAGCAAATGATCGTCCTGTATGTCCATTGGGTGGATTGACCTGCGTAGACATTCTCTGTCGTCCCTGTGGGAAAGATGACGTGATACCCGTTCTGAGCGCGCAGATATGTGACCTTGCAGCCCAGACTTTCTAAATACCGCCAGACGCGGGCAATATAGGGAAACTCAATCCGACTGATCACTACCTCACTGATTGGCTTCGAGCTCAGAAACGCCCCTTGATCCATCATCATGGCCTCCTAAAGATAGACATACGGCACACAGATCCCATTGCCCCCATCCGGTTTGATGCTCCACCAGAGCATGCCGCCCCTGGGAAATCTGACCTCGTAGGCATATTTCGCCTGGGTGCAGACCGTCCCATCAGGGAAGTCGAGATGGACGGAGAGCAGCTGATCTCCCTGGCGCCGCTCCGACCAGGTACAGCCTTGTTTTACGAGATACTTTTTCGTGACCTCATAGAATTGCCCATCCAGGTAGTGGACATCCAGGCTGCTCAGAGGCGTTTCCTGCATCCGTGACCTCCACCATTCATCATTTCTGGCACCAGAACACAAAGAAGCAGATGTGGGATCGTAATGACCTCCACTCATCAGGAAGTTGCAGGAGCAGACGGTCAAACTCCTCTGCGCTTCCACGCTCCGTGTAGAGTGCCTTGAGTCCCTGGAAGGCTGACAGCAAATTGGTTTCCATCATCGTTCCCATCCGCCCGCCCCAATGGCCCATCGGAATATCATGATACCTGCTCCCGACGCTTCTCCCGCCGGCCTCGATGAGGTAACGCTCGATCTGAGGGATCTCTTGTGGGCAGAGTCCTCGCGGTCGGCTCGCCTCAATACCCCATTCAAAGAATTGGCGCGTCAGAGGGCCGAGCGGATTAACCTCAATGCCAACCTCTGCAAATTCCAGCCAGCCACCTGGACGCGTCACGCGCAAAAGTTCTCGCAAAATATCCACCCAACGCTCCAACGGCACCGCAGACGCCAGGACCAAGCGCTGATGGACGAAATCGAACGCATCGTTACGGAAAGGCAGGCGTTCCAGCAGATTGCCCCTCACAAATTCGTAGTTGGCCGGGATCGGCCCGTTCTCCTTGATATTTTCGAGGTCCAGACCCACCACACGAGCCTGCGGAAACTGTTGAGCCACCTCCTTGCCCCAGATCCCGGTACCCGCCGCCGCATCCAAAATGGCCGCAGACTCGTGCAAGGGGACTAAGAAGTTTCCCCGTAATACATTCCGATAAATATAATGCTGGAAATCTAATCTATTGACTTCCGCCAGATCCTTGGGCAGTGCATAAGGCACGCCAGTCACATGCCGCCGGCCAGCGATCAGAGCAGCGGAAATGTGGGGAGCCGCCGGTTGACACATACCCGGCTGTTTGCCAGCTTCACTCGTTGATGTGCGCACCCGGCGCTTGCGAAAGAGTTGGAATGCCATGCTAAATCCCCCGTTCTATCTGTTCAGCTAATATTATGATAGCTGCCGCCTCACCGACCTGGCGTGTGAGCTCTTCCAGGCACAGGGTCAACACCTCATAATGGTGGGTAATGATCTCGTGCCGGGCAACCGCTGCGTATCCCTGTTTCGCCTGGTTCATCCCGGCTATCTCGGCATCGATCCGTTGCCGAAGCTGCGTGATTTCGCTTGTATTCATCAATTACTCCTCTCCCTGGCTATGTCGTGTGTGTGGTGAGTATACTACAACTAAATTGCATCTACTTTTTAGGATTGTAAAAATTAAATCCTATTTTTTGCTAATAGCGCGTAGGCGCAAGTCTTGTTACAATGACTGGTAAAAAATGAGCGTTAGGTAAGCTATGGCAGTGAGACTACGGATAAGAGAGGTTGCTGAAGGTCAAGATAAAGGTTGGAATATGTCTCGACTTTCACGGGCTACAGATATCAGTTTCAACACAATTAGAAGACTCTGGCAACAACCATACACAGGCGTTAATGTGCAAACGCTATCAAAGATAGCTGATGTATTAGGTGTTGATGTCTCTGATTTAATGGAAACTATTCCTGACGACCAGATATCCAATAACCCTAACAATCACAACTCCAGCAGGTAAATACCCCTGGTTTGTTGCAATGTCGCAAAACTAAATTTTAAAATGTTCTCGTTAAGACTTTCTTGTAGCTCCGTTAGTTACTGTCTACAAGGGAGTCTCTTTTGTTGTTTAAGAAGTTGGAATGCACAGGGACCATCGCAACAACATGCCAGCTTTGCAGCATTGTTTGACATGCCACGTCGCAAATATCAACCATCAAATTTTATGCTACAATTTAATAGTACCTAAAAAGTAGATGTACAACAGGTACTAATACGTGTAAGCACAGAAGTTCTATGGAGGATAGTGAAGAAATGGGCTATCATTATGGTATGACAATAAGAGAGTATAGAGAAGCTAAGGGAATGACAATTTCTCAGTTGGCTAGTCTATGGCCGTCTAAGGACTACCCAGGAGTAAGTTTCAGGTATGTCAGCGATATTGAGCGTGGTGTAAAGCATATCAGTGATTTAAGCGTATTGAGAGAATTAGCGCGTATACTTCAGATACCACTATGGAAACTAGGGTTAAGTGAGTATAACCCGTTTCAAGAGGAGAATAATATCATGACATTGTTTGATAAAGATGCTTTAGAGCAACTGATAGAGGATACATGGCTGATTAGACTTAGTATGTCAGTAACCATAACAGAGGAAAAAGTTAGAAAGCTTTCTAATATTTTTGAGAAATTGATAGAAGTTAATCCCCTCTTAAAAAGCAATAAAGACTTTTTAAGATTATATGCTCAGATAGTGAGGCTGCAAGCAATTATGTTAGTTGAGAAAAAGCAGTATTTTGCTGCTTTGAGCTTGTATCGTGAAATGGTGCGAATAGGAGAAGAAATACAGGATAGTGTTACTCTGGCCTTAGCGTATTCTAGGGTAGGAGTTGAGCTGCTTAGATTAGATCAATTAAAAGATGCTATTAGCTATCTAGAAAAGGCTAAGGATGTTAGTTTTAAGACTGGTAAAGAGTTGTCTAGCTTGTGTCATGCTATGCTGGCGCGCGGTTATGCTCAGGTAGGTATTCCAGAGAAATTTGAAAGGGCTATAAATACAGCTATCAATTTAGGGTATAGTATGGTTGGCATACCTACAGTAACTAATGAGTTTGTGTTTCATGCGTATTCAGGCATATTAGAAGAAAAAAGCAACGGGTTAATACTGCTAGGCAATGGTCAGGGAGCTATTAAAGTCTTGCCAGAGATAGAGAAGCATATCACACTGGAGAGCAACGGCTATCTGAGAATGTGGATACCATTAGACTACGCTCAAGCCCATATGCTTGAAGGAAATATAGAGGAGAGCATAGCAGAGTTGAGACGGTTCTATGATAATATCAGAGAACATAACTCAAGTAGGGTAAACAATAAAGTAGCGACACATTTAGAGGAGTTAGAAGATAGGGGATATGGGGGACTACAAATAGTTAGAGAGTTTAGAGAGATGATAGCAGCAAAGTAACAATTTGCAAACTAATTATTTGAGAAGGTACTGATTTGTGTAAGTACGAATGTTTTTACGGGTCAACTTATGGAATAGAGCTTGTGTTAGGTGGGCTATGCTCCTGGTCTCCTGGCTATGCTGGCTTTGTGATACGTTGTCGGTCTAGCGGACTTGTGAACTGGTTAGGTATAGGAAGCTGCTTTATACCCCCTATGAAAAAAAGCTATGCTAAGGCACTGCCCTTTTCTCTACAAATAACCACGACTATATCATTGTGGGCGCTGGCTCGGCGGGTTGCGTGCTGGCCAATCGCCTGAGCGCAGATCCCCAGACCAGCGTGCTTCTGCTGGAGGCGGGCACGAACGATAAGAAGCAGGAGATCCATATTCCTGCCGCGTTCTCTACACTTTTCAAAACCCCTTATGACTGGGAATACTACACCGCAGCCGAACCGGCGATGGCGAACCGCGAGATGTACTGGCCGCGCGGCAAGGTGCTGGGCGGCTCCAGTTCTATAAACGCGATGATCTATATGCGCGGCCATCGCTACGATTACGATTCCTGGCGCGCGGCAGGCAATGAGGGCTGGGGCTATGCCAATGTGCTGCCATATTTCAAGAAGGCTGAAAATCAGGAACGCGGCTCCGATGAGTACCACGGCGTGGGCGGCCCGCTGAATGTGACCGATCTGTGTTATGTCAATCCCCTTTCGCGCGCGTTCGTGGCGGCCTGCGTGGAAAATGGGATGCCGGCGAACAATGACTTCAATGGCGTACACAACGAGGGCGCGGGCGTCTTCCAGGCCACGCAGAAGCAGGGCGCGCGCTGGAGCACGGTGAACGCGTATCTGCAACCAGCGCTCAGGCGGCCCAATCTGACCGTGCGTACCCGTACACAGGTGGCGCGGGTGATCATTGAAAATGGCCGCGCTACCGGCGTGGCGTATCTCGTCAATGGCCAGCTTGAAACCACTTCCGCTAATCGCGAAGTGCTGGTCTGCGGTGGCGCAATCAATTCGCCGCAGCTTCTCATGCTCTCCGGCATTGGTCCCGCCGAGCATCTGAGGTCCATGGGCATTGAGGTCCTGCTCGATCTGCCAGGCGTGGGCGAGAATTTGCAGGACCACCTGGTCACCAGAGCGACCTATCAATCAAGCCAGCCGGTCAGCCTGAATAATCTACAAAAATCGAGCAACCTGCTCAACTACTTGCTCTTTAAAAAGGGGCCGCTGACCTCGACTATCGCGGAGGCCGGGGCCTTTTTCAAGGTCCAGGCGAACGCGCCCGCGCCCGATATGCAATTTCATTTCACGCCCCTGGCCTTTA
>WNFN01249791.1_pt1 | contig 11767 bp, 9 predicted proteins | sample 5400161 | NCBI WGS metagenome assembly WNFN01 (sample SAMN13153353, study PRJNA577476) | soil metagenome | isolation source: 80 cm saprolite on Douglas fir-dominated hillslope | place: USA:California | collected 2013-09-17
ATCTATTTGCTGGTTGGGCCAATCTGGGTTGCAGAAGAAGCATGGATGTTCCTAACGGGCACGCACCGCAGGCCGACCTCGGAAGGTACTCCGCGAAGTGACGCAATGAAGTAGATGCAGCGATCCCAATCGTCTGCGCGAAATATTAAAATACTGAGGGATGGCGGCGGTCTGTATGAACGATCCAGGCGGCAATTTCGCCGATGAGACAATGGAAATGGTGTCTGAAAACGCCAATAACGCCAGCGCGGAATTAAGGAAGCGTCGCAGCACGCGGATCGTGCAGGCGGTTCCTCTTGCCGTGACGGGTGTCGACGCGCTGGGGCGTCCGTTCGTGGAACGAACGTCTTCGCTGATTATCAATTGCCATGGCTGCCGCTACCAGTCGAAACATTACGTCCTGAAAAACATGTGGGTGACGATGGAGATCCCGCACCCGGAAACGGGTCAGCCGCCCCGCACGGTGCGAGGACGAGTGGCTTGGATTCAACGGCCTCGAACGGTGCGGCAGCTTTTTCAGGTGGCGCTGGAGCTGGAAGTTTCCGGCAACGTCTGGGGCATCGCGTTTCCGCCGGAAGATTGGACCGCCGTCCCCGAGTTGACGCAGGTCGTGTTGAAGTTGGATGCAGCGCAGGAAACGCCGCAATTGCCGCCACCGGTGACTGAAACGGAAGCAGCGGCTCCCTTGGGCGAGGCGGAGCCTCCGCCGGCGGCTGGGGCAGACAATTTGAGGGTGTTCCCTTCCCCGGCGAGCACGACGGATGCTTCGTTACAGTTGGCGCGTCAAGTCGCGCGGCTGGTGGCCGATGCGAAGCAGCAAATTCAGGCCGCGGCGCGGGAAGCGGCTTCCCGGGCGGTGTCGGCGGAGCGGCGGCTGTCGTTCGAACAGTGGGAGCAGAAGTTTGCCGCAGGACGCGCGGAAATCGCGAATGAAACCGCGCACGCGATTGAACAGTTTCAGCGGGAAGCCGATGAGCATTCACGCACCGCCCATGCAGCGGCAGCCGAGGCGCTGCGGACGAATTTGCCGCGGTGGCTGGCGCCGCAACTTGAGCAACTCACGCGCGACCTAACGGCGAGTCTCTCGCAGGAAGGCGCAGCCCAGCGCAACGAGCACTCCCAGCAGCTGGAACGCAGCGCGGAGATTCTGCGAGCAGTGTGCCGGGAGGCAGAGGAAACTGCCGCCCGGTTGAAGGCCCAGTCCGAGCAGTCGGAAGCGCAGACTATTGCAGGCGCAGAGTCGGCGGCGCGAGCACTCGAGGAAGCGGCGATGCAACGGGAAGAAGGGGCAGCTGCGCAACGCGAGGCGCTGAGCGTGGCGGCCAATGAGATTCAGCAACAGGTGACAGCGGCGCTCTCGTCCGCGCAATCGTCCTCGCACGGGCAGCTTGCGAATGAATTGGAAGCGGCACAGGCGCGCTGGAGGGCGGCGATCGAAAGTACGCTCGCGGAGGCCCAGGATCGCGCGGCCGGCGGATTGAACGAGCACGCGCGCGGATTAATGACTCAGTTGCAGGATGAGATGACGCGTCACGCCACGGCAGCGCGCGAATCGGCGACGAGTGCGGCAACAGAAGCAGAGCAGCGAATGGCCGCGTTGCGGGATGCGCTGCAGGAGCAAACGCAACGGCTGGAGTCGGCGCTGGCGCGTGCCGGGGAAACCAGCCAGCGGCTCGATCAACATTCGTCCCAACTCGAGAACGCGCAGCAGCAGGCGCTGGCCGGATTCCAAGCGCAAATCGAAAATGCAATGAGCCCGCACCGCGAAGAAATGCAGCGCCGGTCCGAAGCGAACCTCGAGGAGATCAACGCGAAAATTCGGGCGACATTCGAAGAGGCGAGCCGCCAGGCAGTGGCGCAGTTTGACCGGCAAATCGCGGAGACGGTGCAGCCGCACGTCACGCGCGCCGAAGAGGCGGTTCACCAGCTGGCAGGGGGGCGGTCGCTGATGGATGCGGCGCTGACGCTCCAGCAGGACCGCATCCGCAACTCCGCGGACGAAGCCTTCGCGGAATCACTGGCGCGCTTCCGGGAGAATCTGGGCAGCGTCGAGCAAATCCTGCAGGAATCTTCGCAATCGATCACCTGGCGCAACCTGACGGAACTCGAAGGAAAAGCCGGCGATTTGAAGCACCAGATGGTCGAAGAGCTTCTCAAATCAGCGGAATGGTATGAAAAGAAGGCGCAGACGCAGATTCAGAATCTGACGGAAAGGACCATCGAGGACGCCGGAAACCAGTTTCGGGAAAAGGCAGGAGAGATCTCCAGCGTCTTCGCGAGCGAGCTGGATCACGCGAGCCGCAACTTCGTGGGACACGCGCAGACGCAGATGGAAGAGGTGGTGCGGGATTCGTTCGAGCGCGCGCGAGTGCTCTTCGCGGAAGCCGCGGACACGACTGCGGCGGCGTTCACGGATGAGATTCAGCGCACGGGCCGGCAAGAGCTGGGGGGATTCAACGAAGAGACGCAGCGCTCCACGGATGGGGCGCGGCAGCAACTGGACGCGGCGCGTATGGAGCTGGCGCAGAAGACGACGGCCGAACAAGAGGCTTTCCTGCGGCGCTTCCAGTCCTCCATGGGCGGAGCGCTCGAAGCGGGTGTGGCCGAAGCCCAGAAGAAAGTGTCTGAAGGGTTTGCGCCTCTGCTGGATTCGTGGAAAGCGATGACGGTTGCTCATCAGCAGGAAATGCAAAGCATCTACGGCCAGATGGGCGAACAAGCCGCGGAGCAGTACAAGAGCCGGCTGGAAAATGTTTCAAACCAGTGGATGCTGGCGACGGTGGCGTCGCTGGACCACCAGTCGCGGGATATGATTTCGGGAATCGCCGCGACTGCGGAAGAAAAACTTCGCGAAGCCTGCGCCCAAGTATTCGCAGGCGTGGGAGAATCCCTGCGCGAACGGCTGAGGGAGATGGGGCAGAGTTTTGCGCCGCCGACGGAGCCTCCCGGGCTCGCAAAAAGCGCCAACACGAGTAGCTGACCAAGGTCCCTGCAGCCAAGCGTACCTGTTTCACGACAATCTTTCTCAACGCGATTCGGCTGCCGATTCGCTAGTTCCACGCTGGCCCGGTATAATCCCAAAGGTTTCAACCACCATGGCCAACCACGCTTACCTGCGCGTGTGGACGCGCGATTTTTCCCTGGAGACGATGCTTGCCGAATTCGCGCGGTTCCTGACGACCGCACCGCTTTCGGCCACGCAGAATACCTTTAGCGAACTGATCGTGCAGGCCGTGGACGCAACGGAGATACCTGTAGCGGAGTGGGATTTGCGTCCCTTGAAGACAGGACCTGCGGAAGTTGCCGCGCTGGCGGTCCAGCACGTGAACGCGGACACGGCGTATATCGCGAACGCAAAATGGGACTTGTGGGGGTTCGATATCGAGAGCATGAAGTGGCAGCACAAACCGGAGCCGCTCGTGCTGGCGTGCCATGGGCAGGAGTATGACGACGGACTTGCGGCCACGGCCGGACACTTCATGGCCGACTTGGGCTTCGAGCACTTTTTCACGGGGCATGGAGGGCTGCTGGCGCCGGGCGCGGCCTCGAATCCGTTTAACTCCTCGGATCATCCGCTTGAGCATAAGTTTCGGCAGTGGATGGCCACGAGCGGCAACCTAAGGGAATATCACGCCAAGACCCGGGAGAACATCCAACAACTATTCCACTGGGTGGAAGCGATCGAGCGGGCGTTGCCGGTAGAACGCAGCGAGCTTTGGTCTGAGGGAGAGGAAAACTTTGAAGCGCGACTGGATGCGATTCTGGCGCAGCGGTAGCGCATTCAAATTTAGGGCAAGTCCGATTCGCGGAGTCCTTCCACGAAGAGCAGGCAACAGCTAGAATTGCTGTAGCAGGCATTTGATGGAACTGGTCCGGATGTGCCGCAGGTGTGGAAGTGCTCTGCACGCCGGAGAAAAATGGGAAGCCGGGGTGAGTGGTGAAAATCACGCTTGGGGCGTCAAATCTTTAATGGACAAAACTTCACAAAGCTACTGTTCGTGTGCTAACGAGGCGGGCAGCGCTCCGTCCTTCCTAGAGGAGGGCTCGGGTGTTGGCGCGCCCCATAGGTGGAGAATCCCGCTGAAATTCTCACTAAGTGTCCTGTCCTTGGCCATTTTTCTGGCCGGATGCGGCACGGATGCGCCCAAGGCTTCGCCGCAAGCGGAAACCAAGCCCGCGGAACCTGCCGTGCCCGAAGAAATTCAGTTGGCGGCAAAGGCGCTCTTGGGGAGCGAATCGCAGGTGCTGGCGTTTGGAGACCTGGCGAAGAACGGGAAACAGGAATTTCTTGTGGCGAACGTCGTACCAAAGACGCCAACCAACAATCTGCCGGGAACGATCGTGACGCGAGTCGTCGTGGCGGAAAATACCGACGGGAAATGGGCGGAAGTCCTGCGCTGCGATGAACATCTGAAAAACCAAAAGGGCTTTTTGGGTTTGACGCCCTTGGTGCAGGTGACCGGCTGGCGGCTGCAATATGAGCAAAACGATGAGAAGGGCCTGCAACTCTATTTCACACCGCTGAAAGGCACGACGGACTCGCACGTGCTGCCGATCGGTGTGCGCTGGAATCCGGCGACAAAGCGCTACCAATCGCTGGATCGCACGTACGAACACTTCCTGCTCGAGTCTCCATCGATGCAAGATCCGAGGTCGACGCTGCGATGAGCGCCGCCCCGCCAGCAACCGGTAATCGAGCGTCCAAGGGCAAGAGGGAATCTGCTCCCGGCAAAGCCTTGCGCGGCCTGATGCCGTATCTGCGGCGCTACACCGGCGGCATTGTTTTCGGCCTGCTATCATGACGGACACCCTGGCCGGCAATGCGGTTCCTTTTGAACACTCCACGCAGACCGGAAGTCCGCTGGTTATTGCTTTGAATCCGTCGCGGCTCAGCACTTCCATTCCCTACTACGCACCCAGCAGCCGCCGCACGCTGGGAATCTACTGCCTCATCGTGGTTCTCTGCGTCGCGATCAAGGGGCTTCTCTCCTTCTCCGCGCGCTGGACCCTCATCGGCGTCTCCCGCGACATCGAATTCGACATTCGTAACGATCTCCTCAAGCGTCTGCTGATCCTCGAACCCGAATTCTACGTCCGCAATCGCACCGGAGAACTGATGTCCCGCGCCACCAACGACCTCAACGCCGTCCGCATGGTCCTCGGCCCCGGCATCATGTACAGCGCGACGACGATAGGCACCATGATCTTGGCCATCCTTGTCATGGTCGCGCTCTCGCCTTCCCTCACGCTTTGGGTTCTTCTTCCCGCGCCTGTAGTGGCTGTCGCCGTCTGGTTCTTCGGAAAAACGATTCACGACCTCTACGAATCGATCCAGGCCGCTCTCGCCACCCTCACCGCCCGCGTCCAGGAAAATCTTGCCGGCGTGCGCGTTGTCCGCGCGTACGCACAGGAACTAGCGGAAATCCGCGCCTTTGACGAACCCAACCGCGAATACGTCTCTCGCAATATCAAACTAATCCGCACCTGGAGCATGTTCATGCCCTCGCTTCAGGCCCTCATTGGCACTACCTTCTTGATCGTGTTATGGCAGGGCGGACATCAGCTTTTCCGCGGCCAGATTTCCCTCGGCGCGCTCATTGCCTTCAACGGTTACCTCGCTTTACTCGTCTGGCCCATGATCGCTCTTGGATGGGTCACAAATATTTTTCAGCGCGGCGCCGCTTCCATGGGCCGGTTGAACTACATCCTCACGGCCAAACCCAACATTGATGACCGCCACGCGACAGTTCCGGAAGGCACCAAGCCGCGCGGCGAAATCGAATTTCGTCATCTCACCTTCACTTATCCGACGACTCTTTCCGGAGCCGGAGCGAACGGCGCCTCCAAATCCAATGGCAGTAGCTGCCATCCCGTGCTTCACGACATTCATTTGAAAGTCGCCGCCGGCTCGACACTCGCCATCGTCGGCCCTACCGGAAGCGGCAAGACCACCCTCGCCGCTCTCATCGCCCGCCTCTGGGAAGCGCCGGATGACTGCGTCTTGATCGACGGCCGTCCCATTCGCGAATGGCCTCTCACCACTTTGCGCCAGTCCATCGGGTTCGTCCCCCAGGACACCTACTTGTTCGGAGAGACCGTCGGCGGCAACATCGCCTTCGGCCTGCCTGAATATGACGACCAGCGTGTCCGCGAAGCCGCCGAAATTGCCAGCCTGCACGGCGACGTCCAGGACTTCGGAAAAGCCTACGAAACCATGGTCGGCGAGCGCGGCATCACTCTCTCCGGCGGACAAAAACAGCGCGCCGCCATTGCGCGCGCCGTCGTCCGCGATCCGCGAATTCTGATCCTCGACGATTCCCTTTCCGCCGTGGACACGCAAACCGAGGAGCTCATCCTCAATGGCCTGCGCGGAGTCATGCAAGGGCGCACGACAATTCTGATTTCCCATCGCACTTCGACTGTCCGCGACGCTGACCAGATCGTCGTCTTGGTCGACGGCGCCATCACCGAGTGCGGAACGCATGACGATCTGCTCGCTCGTGGCGGCTACTACGCGGATTTGTACCAGAAACAGTTGCTGGAAGAAGAGCTCGAACGCGCATGAGCAACCTGCACGAAGAAGAAGCCCTCGCGCGCTCGTCATGGTTGCCATCGTCACTCCTCTCGAGCTCGCACCCCCGCTCATTTTTCGAAAGGGCATCGACAGCTACTTCGTCCCCGAACTGAAGGGCCTGATCACGGAAGCATCCGCATGGTCGGGAATCGGCTGGCTCAGCCTTCTCTTACTGGCCGTACTGGTGTTCGACTTCCTCGCCCAATACATCCAGATTCGCATCATGCAGCGCGTCGGCCAGCAAACGATGTACGACATGCGCGGCGAAATATTCAGCCACATGCAGCGTTTGCCGATGAGTTACTTCGACCGCAACCCCGTCGGTAGGCTGGTCACACGCGTGACCACGGACGTTGATGCTCTCAACGATCTCTTCGCCGCCGGCGTTGTTACCATGATCAACGATTTCTTTCTCCTCGTGGTCATGGCCGGCTTACTCTTCAAGATCGACCGCCGCCTGGCGCTGGATACGCTTGCCGTCCTGCCCGGCATCCTGATCGTCACCATGATCTTTCGCAAGTTCGTCCGCGACGCCAATCGCCGCATCCGCACGGCCATTGCCCGCATCAACGCTTTTCTTCAGGAATACATTTCCGGCATGAGCGTGGTGCAGCTCTTCAACCGCGAACACAAGGCCGTCGAAGAATTTGAGAAGCGTAATCGCGACAATATGCTCGCCTGGCGCGACGCGATTCTCGCTTACGCGCTCTTCTATCCGGCGGTCGAATTTCTCAGCTTCGCCACCATCGCCCTGATTTATTGGTCCGGCGGGAACCGCATTCTCTCCGGCACGCTCACTCTTGGCGTTCTCACGGCGTTCACCATGTTTGCGCAGCGCTTCTTCCGGCCGATTCAGGACCTCAGCGAGAAATTCAACATCCTCCAATCCGCTCCATCCGCGCGGCGAGATTGAGTTCCGCAACGTGTGGTTCAGCTACCGGAACGTCGCGGAGCCGTCCGAGGAAGATTGGGTTTTGCGCGATGTCTCTTTCCGAGTGGCGCCTGGGCAGACCATCGCCATCGTGGGACACACCGGCGCTGGGAAGACCACTCTGATCTCCCTGTTACTGCGCTTTTACGACATTCAGCGCGGGCAAATCCTCCTGGACGGCAAGGACATTCGAATGATCGAGTTGCAGGATTTGCGGCGGCAATTCGGCATCGTGCTGCAGGACCCTTTTCTCTTCACCGGTACAATTGAAACGAACATCCGGCTGGGCACGCCGGGCATCGACCGCCCCACAGTGGAGCGGGCGGTGGAAGAGATTGGGCTTGGGGAATTCATACGCTCATTGCCGGAGGGAGTGGGTGCCAGCGTAAACGAGCGCGGCTCAACTCTTTCGGTTGGGCAGCGGCAGCTCATCAATTTTGCGCGCGCGCTGGCTCACAATCCGCGCTTCCTGATTCTGGATGAAGCAACTTCGAGCGTGGACACGAAGACGGAAATGCTAATTCGCGAAGCGCTGAACCGCTTGTTGTCCGGGCGAACCGCACTGGTCATCGCGCACCGGCTCAGCACGATTCAGCACGCGGACTGCATTCTCGTGTTCCACAAAGGGCGCTTGCGCGAACAAGGCGCGCATCAGGAGCTTCTCGCGCAGCGCGGGATTTACTATCGCCTTTACCAGCTGCAATACAAGGATCAGGAGCTGCACCTTCCGATCGAAGCCAACGGCTCGGCTGAACCCTCCGTGTTACCGGCCAGCGACTGATTCTTGCGCAATACAAACATGCCGCCAATACCGCTCCTTCTCTCCGCCGGCGAAGCTTCCGGAGACATGTACGCCGCGCGGCTCGCGACGGCCCTGAAGCAGCGCCTGGACGTGGCGATTTTCGGGATGGGCGGGCCGCAGATGCGCTGAAGCGGCTGCCGTCGTTGGTTCGCGCCATGAGGCAGCTTGTGGACGAAGCGGAGCGCCGGCGGCCGCCGCTTGCGATTCTGACGGACTTCCCCGGTTTCCATCTGCGCCTAGCGCGCAAGCTGCGCCCCAAGGGCATTCGAAACGTCTATTACATTTGCCCGCAATTCTGGGCGTGGCGGCCGTGGCGCGTGAATCTAGTGCGGCGGCGGTTCGCGCGGGCGCTGTGTATTTTCCATTTCGAAGAAAAGTTTTACGCCGATGCCGGCGTCCCGGTGAAATTCATCGGCCATCCGCTCGTGGGCAACGTGCAACCCACGATGACTCGGGAATTTTTCTGTAAAGAATACGGTCTGGATGAACGGAACAAGATACTGACGATTCTGCCGGGAAGCCGCCGGGGAGAAATCGCGCACCACGTGCCGGTGCTGATAGAAGCCCTAGCGGAAATCCGCCAAAGGCTGCCAGGCCAGCCTGAGATAGTGGTTGCCGTGGCGCCGGGACTGGATGTCCTGGAGCTGGAGGCGAGATTCCCTCCCGGCTGGCACGTGCGATTCATCAAGGATGACGCTTATAACGCCCTGGCCGCCGCCGATTTGGCGATTGTCTCCAGCGGCACCGCCACGGTGGAAACGGCGCTGCTCGGTAAACCAATGATTGTCGTTTACCGGCTCTCTCCGATGACGGCGCGGCTCGCAAAACCGCTGGTAAGAACCAAGTTCCTCAGCATGGTAAATTTGATTGCTGGCCGCGCGGTCGTCCCTGAATTGATCCAGAACGCCTTCACGCCACAGCGAGTCGCCGCGGAAGCAGAAAAGCTGCTCTCTGCCTCGGAAGAAGCCAAGAGACGAGTGGAGGAAATGAACCGCGGGCTGGAAGAGGTGCGGCAGCTCCTGGGCCCCCCGGGAGCTGTCGAAAGAGCGGCGGATGAAATTATAAAGCTGCTGGCCACGGCCAAAAGCAACGCGAAGTGACGGGTCTGGTATCTTATAGGTGTATATTGGTGCAGAATTGAGGATTATTGAAAGGGGTCCGATGGCCCTTCGCCGAAAAGCTTCTGCGACATTTTTTCTCTTTACGCTGATTTTTCTGTCTTGCGCTGCCGCGCCGCTCCAGGCGCAGACTCCCCGGCCCGAGAATTTCCTCGCCGAACACTACGACGTGTCCGCGTCGCTGGATGCTATTGGACAATCGATTTCGGCGACCGCAAAAATTGATTTCAAGGCCGTGGAAGCCTCCAGCAGCGTGCGCGTCGAGCTGCACCAGAATCTGACTGTGAAAGAGGTAAAAGGAGCCGACGGCAAGTCGCTGACATTTGAGCGCGACAATCAGAACCCGCTCATCGTTGTCGTCCAACTGCCCACGCCCGTGGCCACTGCCGGCCACGTCACGCTCACCTACACTTATGCGGGGTTGCTCGTAAATGAGGAAAACAGCCCCATACCCGGTGTGCGCGCCGCCCTGATTAACAAAGATGGTGGCTATTTGCTGTTGCCGGCAAGGTGGTTTCCGCTCACAAACTTTCCGTCGAACCGTTACACGGCGACATTCCGCCTGAACGTTCCAGACACTTTTGCCGTCGCGGGGACTGGCAAAGCCTCCGCTCCGACACCGATGCCCGGCAAAAACGCCGTGGAGGGCGGGCGCCTGCTTTACACCTTCGAGTGCAAGAATCTCGCGCCGCATGGCACGTTTGTTGTGGGCAATCTCCAGCTCAACCCAAAGCAGGCGGAAGGGATCAACGTTGCGGTTTACGCTCCGCGAGCATCGTCCGCGAATGCAGAGGAATTCGCAACCAGCGTGGCGCGCTCGACAATTATTTTTTCAGATGTGTTTGGCCCCCTGCCGGATCCAACTTTCACGGTGATCCAGCTGCCCGACGGAACTCTGCGCGATTACGCGGCTCCCGGCGTTTTACTCCTGAGCCAGCGCATCTGGGACCCCAAGAGCAGCGACAGGACGATTGCACGCCTGGTGGCCTCGCAATGGTGGGGAATTCAGGTTCTCCCGGCAAGTCCTGGCGACGTCTGGATCAGCGATGGGCTGGCGCGGTATTGCGAAGCGCTCTACGCGGAGCAAAACGCGGGCAAAGAAGCGGGACTCCGTGCGGTGGACGAATTCGCGGTTGGCGCGCTGATGTATGAAGATGCCGCGCCCATCGCGCAGGCGGCACGGCTGGCTCCTTACTCCCCCGATTACCGTTCGGTGGTGTTGAACAAAGGTGCGATGCTTTTTCACATGTTGCGGGCGCAAATGGGCGACGTGGCGTTCAAATCCGCGCTGCGCGATTTCTACTTTCAGTTTGCGGAGAAAAACGCGCGGATCGAGGATTTTGAAAACATCGCGGAGCGCCGCGCGCAGGCCGCGGCGAAGCCGCCCCAAGATCCGCCAAACTTGCGCGGCTTTTTCGCCCAGTGGCTCACTTCAACGGGCGTGCCGGAGTTCTCGCTGGAATACGTCGTGTACCGCACGCCGAAGGGATTTCGCGTCGTTGGCAAGATCAAGCAGCCTCTGGACACCTTTCGCATGCCGGTGGATTTGCGCATCGATACGGAAGGAAATCCGGAGCTGAAAACCATCGACGTGATCGGCACGGAATCGGGGTTCACCGTAGAGACATTTGGCCGGCCGAAGCCCGGCGGAATCAAGATCGATCCCAATAATCTCATTCTGAAGGGCAGCACTACGCTGCGTGCCCGCGCTGCCATTGCGCGGGGCGAGGATCTCGCCGAACAAGGCCGGTTTTACGATGCGGTGGCGCAGTATCAGCGGGCGCTTGCGATTCAGCCGAACCGGCCGCTGGCGAATTTCCGGATGGGCGAAGCGTTCTTCTACCAGAAAAACTATCAGGCGGCAGCGAACGCGTTCCGGGAAGCGTTGCAGACCGTTCCGGAGCCGTCGGAAAAGTGGACGGAAGTCTGGAGCCACATCTACCTCGGAAAGATTTTTGACATGCTAGGACAGCGCGAGCGCGCCGTCAACGAATACAGCAAAGCGAAACAAACCAACGACGACACCGGCAGCGCGCAGCAGGTCGCGGAAGGATTTCTGAAGAAGGCGTACTCCGAAGGCGGAACGCCTGTCGTCACTCCCGCGGCTGGCCAGACGCCAAAACCCCCGGCAGCAATTCCGCCGCCCGCCTCCGGCGAAAAACCCGTTTTAAAAAAGCCCAATCCTCTTCAGCAATAGGAATCGTTTTGCAGGGGTTGGGAGCGCTCCGCTTCCGCGAAAAATCCCACTTGACTTTCTATATCTCATTTGGTAATGTACTTTCTGTATAGAAGTGCGGATTTTTACCGATTGCGGCAGCTTCTCTGCCGCCTTTTTTATTTCC
>WNFN01006437.1_pt1 | contig 11764 bp, 8 predicted proteins | sample 5400161 | NCBI WGS metagenome assembly WNFN01 (sample SAMN13153353, study PRJNA577476) | soil metagenome | isolation source: 80 cm saprolite on Douglas fir-dominated hillslope | place: USA:California | collected 2013-09-17
TTCGAAACTTTGACTTCGATTCCTGGCTTGATCAATTGAGATCGATAGCACCGCCATTGTTTCAACGGGCGCGCAAGGTGTTGGCCAACACCACTGAACCTACCAAGTGGAGCGTTTGTTCGGCCGTGCAAGCGCTGCTCAACTCCGGACTCAGTCACTTCGAATCAGCCGGCGTAACCTGTGGCCTGATCGTAGCCGGCAATAATTTAGCTCAGAAGTACATGGCCAATAACTGGCGCTCGTTTTCAAGCAATGATCAGTTCAATCCCCGCTACGCGATGTCGTTTTGGGACACTAACCAACTCGGTTGCCTGAGTGACATCCTCTCAATCCATGGGCCGGGCATGACCGTCGGCGCCGCCGCTGCTAGCGGAAATGCGGCTCTTTTTCAGGCCTTTCACTGGCTTCGCGGCGGCATTGTCCAACGTTGCCTTGTCGTGGGAGCCGGCGTGGAATTCTCTGACCTTGAGCTGGAGAGTTTCGCGCTCTTGGGCGCAGCCTTCTGCGATCGCGGAACCATCTCGGCAGATAAGGCCTGCCGGCCGTTCGATCGCTCGCATGGCGGCTTCGTTTTTGGCGAGGGCAGTGCCGCGGTCGTACTTGAGTCACTAGAACCCGATCGCCAAACGCTTGCCACCGGGGAGATCGTCGGCGCTTCCTTGAACTTGGATGGAACTCATCTACCGGAACCGAGTGTCACCGGTGAAGTGCGATCGATGCAAGCGGCTTTGTCAGCAGCAGGAATTTCCCCGGATCAAATTGGCTATCTCAATGCCCACGGAACCGGTACTCCGACTGGTGATCAAACCGAATGCCACGCGATTAGATCCGTATTCCAAGAGCACGCCCGGGAGCTTTTGATCAATTCGACCAAAGCCCTCACCGGACACTGTTTCAGTGCATCCGGGGTGATTGAGCTCGTCGCATGTATTCTGCAACTCAACGCGGGTTTCGCCCATCCAAATCGCAACTTGGAAAATCCGATCGATCCGGAAATGCACTTCGTTGGCTCGCAAGCCGAGACTCTGACAGCGGAATACGGCCTTTCGAATGCATTCGGCTTTGGCGGTATCAACAGCAGTATCGTGGTACGAAGGAGAATGCTCGATGCCGGTCGGAATTGAAGCTATCAATTTTTACGGCGGCCGGACGCGCTCCCTTGCGAGGATGCGGTTTCGTTCGGCGTCAATGCCGCTAAACCTATCGTCGACAGCCTTGCGGACGAGGACAAAAAGCGAATCGAGCTTCTGATTTGCGCCACTGAGTCCGGAGTCGACTTTGGTAAGTCTCTCAGTACTTATTTGCATGCCTATCTCGGCCTAAGCCGAACCTGTCGACTCTTTGAAGTCAAACATGCGTGTTACGCAGGCACGGCGGCATTCCAGTCCGCGATTAGTTTCATCGTTTCGAATGCGCGACCAGGAGCCAAAGCGCTGGTCGTTGCCACGGACAATTCCAAGGCGGCTATCAAAGGCACCTACGTCGAACCCTCACAAGGCGCCGGTGCGGTAGCTCTATTGGTGAGCGATCAAGCCGATATCTTGGAAATCGATTTCGGAGCCAATGGTTATCATAGCTACGAGATCATGGATTCGTGCCGTCCCACTGCGGAAATCGAGACCGGGGATTCGGATCTATCGTTAGTTGCTTATCTAGATTGTCTTGAACAGAGCTTCAGCGCCTATTCCGCTCGTGTCGACAACGTCGATTTCAGTCGCACGTTTGATTATCTGGCTTTCCATACGCCATTTCCGGGCATGGTGAAAGGAGCTCACCGGATGTTGATGCGAAAGCTGAAAAATGCCAACGGCGCAGTTTCGGACGCGGATTTTCAACAGCGGGTTTCGCCCTCCCTCGCTTACTGTGTTGAAGTCGGTAACATCTACTCCTAGTCGATACCGTGTACCTAACCGGCCCCAAGCGAGTCGGACTCTACTCCTATGGCTCGGGTTGTTGCGCCGAGTTCTTTAGCGGTATCATCGGTCCGGCTGCCAGCGGAAAGCTCAAACGGATGAACCTGCGATCGCGGCTTGACGAGCGTTATCAATTATCGATGAAGGAGTACGACTCTCTGCTTGGACTTAACGGTGAATGGACTTTTGGCACCAAAGATCGCGAGTCAGACCCTGCTCCTTATCGTGAAATCTATGACCAGGTCATCCCAGGACGAGGTCTGTTAGTTCTAAGCCGAATTCGCAACTACCATCGCGAGTACGAGTGGAGTTGAGCGTATGGCATTCGCAACCTTGATCGTCAAAGAGGGGTCTCGTCAGCTAACCGCTCAGATTTCTCGACCTGACAGCGCTAACAGCATCAATTCGACGCTCATTCAGGAGTTGCATCAGGCTTTAGATTGGGCCGAGAGAATTCCGGATTGCCGCACGTTTGTCTTGGCAGGTCTTCCGGGAGTCTTTTGTACGGGGCTGGACTTTCGCGAGGCGGTCCAAAGGGCCGATGTTGCTTCCGAAAGCGACCAGGCCGCAGAATATCTTCGCTTGCTGAAACGGCTGACCCTTTCTCCGCGGATCGTCGTCTGCCGGGTAGACGGCCGGGTTGTTGCCGGCGGCGTCGGGTTGGTAGCTGCATCCGACATCGTGCTCGCAACGCCACGCGCGGAGTTTAGCCTCCCCGAAGTCAGAAAGCTTATTTCCTAACCCTCACCACGCGCACTATGACCGCCACAGAAGCGCTCTCTACTCATCTGGTGGATGAACTTTCCGAAAACTTGGATGATACCCTTCGAAAATTAGCCCTGAGATTAAACCTGTTGGATGACCGCGTCATTCTCGATCTGAAGAGTTATTTCCAGCAGATCGCCGGGATCCCGCCTGAGATTGAACAAATAGCTGTGCAGGAGATTAACCGCCTGGCCGGACAACCACACGTCCGGGAGAATATTAGTAACTATACCCAGCGCGGAGTGCTCCCATGGGAGAAGAGACCAAGCTAACAATTTAACTACCTAACCCCCGACTAACTAATCTGTCTATGGAACTTGCTGACCACCAACTGGAAAATCCCTGGGATTTTTTCCCACTGGCAATGTGTATTAACTTGCTGGAGCGAGATGACCGGCTAGAGGAAGCCACCCAAGAGTTCAGAAACGCCGGCTTACGTCGCGTCGTTTTTTACCGCTCGTCACGCCAACCCGACCGGGATAAGGCGATAATTGACTCGCATATGGCCTGCTTGCGTTACGCGGTGGAGCAAGGCGTGCCCCACATTCTGATTTTCGAAGACGACGCTCAGTTTCTGGATGGCTACGAAGCAAATTTGCGGAGAGCCGTTGATTTCATGAAAAGCCGTGGAGATTGGGACCTGTTTCATTTAGGCGGTTTTATTTTTCGTAAGGTAGAACGCGTAACTCCTCACATTGTGCGAGGCGGCATTATGACAGTCCACGGCTATGTGATTAGCAATAAACTGGCCAAGCTGGCGCTGGAAAAGCGACCCTACTGTTCTCGGATGTCGATCGACCTTTTCTATCACGCTCTTAATGGCGATGCTGCCTTTGCCTGCGTCTATCCACCTATCTGCATCCAACGCGCATCACCGTCGGATGGTAGCTGGGATAAACGTAAACTCGCGGCCGCGGGCTGGCTCGGCAACGCCCAGATTTACACCTCGTTGGACCGGCGCGATAAGTGGCGTTTTAATCGGTTTTCATTGTGGGAACGATCCAAGATCGAGCAGGGACTAGGATTCTTCAGAGTCTGGGGCGGTGTCTGCCGAAATCGACTCAAGAAAGCCGAAAAGCAGATCACCCTGGGCCACGCTCCCGCTATCGCCGAATATCCGATTGGCCAATATAATGTTGTCGAACTAAGAGACAATCTCACCGGGACCCAGATGAAAGCCTGATCTGTCGACCCACCAGTGTGAATCCCTAAATTCTCGGTAGCTAATGCCCAAACCAGAGAAGTATTATATCGGATTGGCCACCACCTATCACGATCCGGCGATCGCGGTGGTGAATTCCGAAGGGGAAGTTCTTTTTGCCGAGGCTACTGAACGCCCACTGCAGCAGAAGCGCGCGTTCTCCGCGCCTGCCGACCTTCGGGAAGTCGTGCGTCGGATCCTGAAGGACCATTGCGAACCAGGCTCGGAGTTCGTCGTGGTTAAGCCCTGGACCCGCAAGATGCAGAAGTTCATGAATCTAATGTGTCTGTTGGGCAACACCAACCATGAGCGACTGCCTCGGCGACCGGCCAAGATGACCAAGTATCTGCTCCCTGACGACCTGATATATAGTATTCTTTGGATCCAATATTCCGCCTTCAACATTTCCGGGGGGAACCTGGCGGATATTCTAAAAGCTGACTTTAGCAGCAGCCTTGTTTCCTACGTCCGGGTTCCGCATCATCACGCGCATGCGGCTACCGCCTGTTTTACCAGTCCTTTCGCCGCAGCTGCGTGCATGGTGATCGATGGGCAAGGCGAAAACGGATCAATGAGCTATTACGCGTACCGTGATGGCCGGCTGCGCCGGATCTTCGAATTCAAAGGTTCAGAGGGCCTGGGAATTCTCTATGCAATTTGTACCGCGTTTTGCGGCTTCAGTGGTGAAGAAGGCGAAGAATGGAAAGTGATGGGTCTGGCAGCGTATGGTGAGCTCGATTCAGAAGTACTGGCCGGATTCAGGGACCTGGTCCGCGTCAACGGTCTCTCCCTAAAATATCCGCCTCTTCGGCAAATTGAGGCTTGGTTTGAACGCATGAAGCCTAAGGCTCGCGTCAATGGCACATCGGCGTTGGACGTCGCCAACCTGGCGTTCACGACTCAGTTTTTCTACGCTGAAGTGATGGATCAGTTGCTCAACAACTTTTATCAGTTGGGCATCTCGGACAATCTCGCTCTAGGTGGAGGTTGCGGACTCAACTCCTCGTACAATGGCGAGATTACCCAACGTACGAAGTTCAAGAACCTGCATGTCCCGAGCGCTCCATCCGATGACGGCAATGCACTCGGTGCGGCTTTACTAGGCTACTATCAGGATCATCCCGACGCCAAACCGAAAGCGAAGATCCATACTCCTTATCTCGGCAGCAAAATGTCAAAGCAGGCGATCGATAATTTGGTCGCGTTCGGGGGGTTAGAAAAACTCCGGTTCTTACCGGATACGATTCATCGGGAGACTGCCCGGCTATTGGCAGAAGGCAAATTAGTTGGGTGGGTTCAGGGCGCGGCTGAGTTTGGGCCACGGGCACTAGGTAACCGTTCGATCTTGGCAGACCCCCGTCCAGCCGACATGAAGGACAAAATTAACTCGCTCGTCAAATTCCGAGAAGAATTTCGGCCGTTTGCTCCCTCCATTCTGGATGAATTTGGAGAAGAGTATTTCGAGAACTATCAAGTGTCGCCTTACATGGAAAGAACGCTCAAATTCAAAGAATCGGCTAAGAAGAAGGTGCCTGCGATAGTCCACGTTAATGCCAGCGGACGTTTGCAGTCGGTGCGCCGCGAATGGAACCCTCGCTATTACGATCTGATTGAAGCTTTCTACGAACTGACCGGTGTTCCGATGCTCTTAAACACGAGCTTTAACATTATGGGTAAGCCAATTACTCATAGCGTCGAAGATGCTATCGGCCTGTTTTATACTACCGGCTTGGACGCTCTGGTTCTCGAAGATTACCTGATCGAAAAATGAGCGCTTCCGACGACCGGGGAAGTTAGAATTCGGTATGGAGAAATTTTACTTCGGTCTCGCTAACAATCTTCACGATCCCGCGATGGCGGTGGTTAGTTCGGATGGTGACGTACTCTATGCGGAAGCCTCCGAGCGGCTTCTTCAGCACAAGCGGGCGATGGGCTTGACCGCGGATCTGCGAGAAACGGTCCGCCGCGTCATTAAGGAGTATTGCTCCCCTCAAGCAGAGTTTGTGGTCGCAAAACCTTTGACCCGGCGGATAGAGAATGTACTCCATTGGCTAACCCTGGTCGGAGCGACCGATCACGAGCGGCTACCGCAGCGACCTGGCGGAATGACAAAGTTTCTCATCGAAAAGAATGTGATGTTCGCTCTGACGTGGCAGTCCTATACAAGCGTCCAGCTTTCGGGAGGAAACATTGCCGATATTTTGCGCACGGACTTTGGAAACGACAAAGTTTCCTATGTGAGGTTCGATCATCACCTTGCTCACGCTGCCAATGCGAGTTTCACTAGTCCGTTCGAAGAAGCAGCCTGCATGATCGTTGACGGGTACGGCGAAGGGGGAGCAATTGCTTACTTCGAATATAAGGACGGCCGATTACAGGAGCGGCATCGCGTCAAAGGCGAAGAAAGCCTCGGCATTCTCTACGGCGTTTGTACCAATCTCTGCGGTTTCGACTCGGAGAAGGGGGAGGAGTGGAAGCTGATGGGGCTCGCTCCTTATGGGAAACTGAATCCGGAAATCCTCGACGCGTTCTGGTCCCTCGTCAAGGTTGACGGACTCTCGATAAAGTATCGTTCGCTGCAACACATTAATGCGTGGTTTGAACGGATGAAGCCAAAAGCTCGGGCCGATGGTGCATCTCCTCTCGAAGCGGCGGATCTCGCATATACCACGCAGTTCTTCTTTGCCGAGGTGATGACCCGGCTGCTGAACAACTTCTACGCCCTCGGGATCTCGGATAATCTGACACTGGGGGGTGGCTGTGGACTAAACTCCTCCTACAATGGGCAGATTATCGATCTCACACCATTTAAACGACTCCATGTCCCCTGTGCCCCCGCCGATGATGGTAACGCTTTGGGAGCAGCTTTGTTAGCGTATTATCAAGATCATCCTGAGCGACGGCCCAAGGCAGCTGTGCAGAGCCCTTTTCTAGGTGCATCCATCTCTGGGCGCACTTTAGCGAACCTAGTCAGATTTGGGCGCATCAGCAAAATCCGTTGCCTTCCGGAAACAATTCATCGAGAAACCGCTCGATTGTTAGCAGAAGGGAAGCTAGTCGGGTGGGTGCGAGGACGAGCGGAGTTCGGCCCGCGCGCGCTGGGTAATCGCTCAATTCTGGCTGATCCGCGACCGGTAGATATGAAGGACCGGATCAACTCGTTGGTCAAGTTTCGGGAAGAGTTTCGGCCGTTCGCTCCTTCGATTCTCGACGAGTATGGCGGGGAGTATTTTGAGAACTACCAACCGTCTCCCTACATGGAGCGAACACTAACCTTCAAGGAGTCCGCCCGGCACAAAGTCCCGGCCATCATTCATATCAATCGAACCGGCCGGCTGCAATCCGTTCGGCGGGAATGGAACGAGCACTTCTACGATCTTATCTACGCGTTTTACCAGCTTACAGGTGTTCCCATGCTTCTGAATACAAGCTTCAACATCATGGGTAAACCAATCATGCATACCGTCGAAGACGCGATCGCATTATTTTACACCACTGGTCTGGACGCTTTGATTCTGGAAGATTACCTGATCGAAAAATGAGTGCTTCCGGTCTGCGTGTCGGCCAAGGATAGCTGGTGTAACCCCCGAAATAGAGTACCTGGCGAACTATTTATCTTCTCAAGGTCTGAACTAAAGCTGCCATATATGAATTTGCGCATTGCCTTTGTCACGTACGAACTGGTCCATGGAGGAAGTCTAACCTTCCTAATCAATATCGGCCGGGAATTCCAGCGCCGTAAAATCGCGCACTGCATTATTAGTCTTCACCCTCGGCACCCCTTGGAAAGGGATTTTACAGCGGCGGGCGTAGAAACCTTACGACCCGCATCACCTCCTCGCTCTTACGAAGATGGGATCGCATTCGGCCTTGAACAACTTCGAGCGTTCAGCCCTACACATATCGTTGGGTGTCTTGGACCACAGTCCCTCGAAATTCTGCGCTACGCTCCTAGCGGCGTTTCCCGCCTGGGCATAGTGCAGACCGATGACCTCCCGGTCTACCGCATGCTGGCCGGCTACGCTCCATTCCTTGATGCGACGGTGGGTGTTTCCCAGCACTCCTGCGATGTACTGGCTACTTACCCGCAACTAAAGGACAAGCCAATCTATTATCAGCCATACGGTACACCGATCTCTGCAGAGTTGACGAGGCCTGCACCAGGTCAAGAGCAACCCATCCGAATAACCTATGTCGGCCGCCTGGTTCGCGAGCAGAAACGAGTACATGTTTTCCCGCAAATCTTGCCAGCGCTGGTGAACTCCGGGCGGCCGTTCGTCTGGACTATCGCCGGCGAAGGTCCACAACTTGCCTGGCTCCGAAAGAATCTTCGGACCAGCCTCCCCCAGCAGCAAGTTAGTTTTACCGGACAGGTGCCTTATGACCGCATCGGAGAACTGATGCTTAATTCCGATGTTCTCCTTCTGCCCTCAGAATACGAAGGACTTCCCCTTGTCCTTTTGGAAGCAATGGCCCACGGAGTTGTGCCAGTCGTAAGTGACCTGCCTAGCGGTATGAGGGAAGTCGTGAACGACGAAACCGGTATCCTGGTAAAACCGGAAAACGTCGATGGATACGCCAAGGCGATATTACAGCTCGACTTGGACCGGGAAAACCTCACCAAGAAAAGCCTGGCCGCGAGGCAAGCGGCTAGAAATGGCTTTTCTTGTGAGGTAATGGCAGACCGTTGGCTGAAAATGTTTGGTGAGCTCCCCTCGGCGCCCAGTCAATGGCCGGAGTCACAGAAGGTCACGTACAGCATGATGATGCGACGGCTCGGCTTGCCATTCCTTCCGGCGTTTCGTCCTGTCGGTAAGTTAATCAACCGAGTTGCCGGCAGAAAGCCATTCTAACTATCTGCTGATTTGGACTGAGGTCAGGTTTTTTTCCCATCCGATTGCTTGCGAATGCAAAAATTCTATTTTGGCCTTTCCACTACGTTTCATGATCCGGCTCTCGCCTTAGTAAACAGCAATGGCGATATTCTTTTTGCAGAATCAGCCGAACGTTCCGTTCAGTACAAACGTGCCTACGGTTTAGCGGCCGACGCTCGAAACACCGTGCGACGTATCATTAAGGAATATTGTGATCCGGCCGCGGAGTTCGTTGTCGCTAAGCCTTGGAGTCAGGGGTCATATCAAACCCATCACTGGTTAACTCTAATGGGAATTACCAACCATGAGTTAATTCCGAAGCGTCCGAGCCGCATGACGACATATTTGCTGAAGAAACACACTTTATTCGCCCAGTGCTGGCTTCAACATTCCGGCTACGTCCTTTCCGGCGGCAATATCGTGGACATTTTGGTAAACGACTTCCACAACAAGAATATTTCTTTTGTCAATTTTGAGCACCACTTGTCGCATGCCGCGACGGCGTGCTTTACCAGCCCATTCGAACAAGCCGCGTGCATGATCGTAGACGGACACGGCGAGGGTGGATCAATCAGCTATTTCGAATACAAGCAAGGCCGGTTTCGCGATCTCTATCGCGCTAAAGGCACAGCCAGCCTCGGAGCATTTTACGCCATTGCCACCGAGCTCTGCGGATTCAGTACGGAAAAAGGCGAAGAATGGAAGGTGATGGGACTGGCGTCATATGGAAAATTGGATGACGAAATACTGCAGCAATTTCGATCGTTGGTCGCCGTCGATGATCTCTCTATTAAATTTGCTCCGATTGCGAAAATCAGAGCTTGGTTCAAACGAATGATCCCACGTGCACGTACCAAAGACGGTTCACCTCTCGACGTAGCCGATCTCGCCTATACGTCCCAATATTTCTACGCCGAGATAATGACCGAGTTACTGAACAATTTTTATGCGAGAGGGATCTCGGATAACCTGGCGCTGGCCGGCGGTTGCGGGCTGAATTCTTCTTTCAATGGTCAGATTCTGGATCGAACTAAATTCAAGCGACTCCACATTCCCAGCGCTCCAAGCGACGATGGGAACGCCCTGGGAGTAGCTCTTCTCGCCTACTACCAGGATCATCCTGATCAAAAACCCAAAGCAGCCGTACAAAGTCCCTACTTGGGATCGTCTCTATCCAAGCGAAGCCTGACGAACCTGATAAGGTTCGGTCGCATTTCAAATGTTCGCCACCTCCCTGGAACGATTCATCAGGAAACAGCGCGGTTATTGGCCGAAGGCCAACTGGTGGGATGGGTGCAAGGACGCGCTGAATTCGGTCCGCGTGCGCTCGGTAACCGATCGATTTTGGCTGATCCACGCCCCCCCGACATGAAAGATCGAATCAATTTGCGGGTTAAGTTTCGCGAAGAGTTCCGGCCGTTTGCTCCTTCGATTCTCGATGAATTTGGCGATGAATACTTCGAAAACTATCAGGTTTCGCCATATATGGAACGGACCCTGACTTTTAAGGAGGCAGCGCGGGAGAAAGTCCCAGCCATTGTACACGTCAATCGTACTGGTCGTTTGCAGTCAGTGCGACGCGAATGGAATGAACTTTATTACGAGCTGATCTACGCTTTTTACAAGCTCACGGGCGTCCCAATGTTGTTGAACACAAGTTTCAACATCATGGGCAAACCCATTATGCATTCAGTCGAGGATGCAATTGGGCTCTTTTACACAACCGGTTTGGATGCGCTCGTGATCGAGGATTATCTTATTGAGAAAGTATCCCGTCCGGATCGGGACCGAATCCAGGAGCTAGGCCGCTCAGGCCCTGCTTGTGGAACGGGACGAATAAAGTTCGATCAGCAATAGACCAGCTAGCCGTTGGTCCGTTGCCGCTGGATAGCGACAATTTCCTCAAAGATAGTCTGGAGGTCTTTCGTAATCCGCCATTTTGGATAGTGGGCTTTCGTCTTGCTGAGGTCCGAGATGTAACAGATGTGATCGCCCTTTCGATTCTGGTCGACGTACTCGTAGTTCATCTTCTTTCCGGAAATCTCAGCGATTAGGCTGAACGCCTCAAAAACCGAAATAGAATTCTCTCTGCCGCCCCCTAAATTATAAACCTCACCAATGCGTGGGGCTTCAATAAACTCGTTTATAAGCTGAGCAACGTCCAAAGAATGAATGTTGTCCCGGACCTGCTTTCCTTTGTAGCCGAAAATTTTGTAGGTTCTACCCTCCAAATTAGATTTGATCAGGTAGCTCAGGAACCCATGTAGTTCCACTCCCGAATGATTCGGACCGGTGACACAACCACCCCGCAAGCAACAGGTGGGCATTTGAAAGTACCGCCCGTATTCCTGCACCATTATATCGGCAGCGACCTTTGAAGCACCAAAAACCGAATGAAGTGATTGATCGATCGGAAATGTCTCTTTGAGGCCGTTTTTGTCACCCACCTCGGCATAATCCCAACGAGTCGCCGTTTCAACCAAAGGCAACCGATTAGGACCATCACCGTACACCTTGTTGGTTGACATGTGGATCAACGGCGAAGTCGGACAGGCGCGGCGAGCCGCTTCCAACAGGTTGAGGGTGCCAACCGCGTTCACATCAAAATCATCAAACGGCCGGGAAGCGGCCAAGTCATGGCTAGGTTGAGCAGCGGTGTGGATGATGGCATCCGGTTTGATCTCCGATACGGTTTGCAGTAATCGATCTCGATCGCGGATATCGATCTCGTAATATGAAAAATTCTTTAGCGACGAGCGCAGCCGGTCCCGGTTCCAGGTAGTGTCGCCCTGAGGTCCGAAAAAATCTCGGCGCAAGTTGCTGTCGATGCCATGGGTTTGCCAGCCATTCCTGCTAAAGAATTCAACCACTTCACCACCGATTAAGCCGCTCGAACCCGTGACCAATAGCTTTTTCACACCCGCTCAGTAGATACAAAATTAAGTACGAGCGCGCCAAGCCAAAAGGAATAGCCGCAACAGACGTCGTCCGGCGGCCGCCGGACTATGTCG
>WNFN01224676.1_pt1 | contig 11764 bp, 12 predicted proteins | sample 5400161 | NCBI WGS metagenome assembly WNFN01 (sample SAMN13153353, study PRJNA577476) | soil metagenome | isolation source: 80 cm saprolite on Douglas fir-dominated hillslope | place: USA:California | collected 2013-09-17
TTTCCTCCGCGATGGTCGCGATGATAGTGGGTGTTCACAATCCAGCGCACCGGTGCGGAAGAAACTTTGCGGATTTCTTCCAGCAGCTTGCGCCCTTCCTGAGTATTCAATCCTGTGTCGACCACGAGAATGCCTTTGTCGCTGACCAGAAACGTGGAATTGGCGCTGGCGTCGTTTTCAGAGATGTAAGCGTAGAGATCCGGGCCGATCTTCTGCGTGGAAGCTGAAGCCGGCGCATTCCATAAAACCAACAGCAAACCACAGAGAACGCAGAGTACGCGGAGAACTGGTGGTTTGCACGCCATGTTGATTGTGGTCATTGGGCAGGACGCGCATGTCATGCGGTTCAACCCTTCTCTTCTCTGCGCTCTCCGCGTCCTCTGCGGTGAAAATTCACCTGTACGCCACGATAAACGTCCTGCGGAACGGAAACAGCACCTTGCCCTGGTCGTTTGGCGGATACGCTTCCTGAAAGCCTTCAAGGCACATTTCTTCGAACATCTGCCGCTGCTCGTCATCAGGCAGCCGGTCGAGATAAGGGCGCATGCCGGTGCTGCGAATCCAGTCGAAGACGGCCTTGGGACCGTCCATTACGTGCTGGTACTCGGTCTCCCAAATATCCACGCGGCGCGCGTGCTTGCGCAGCACGTCATAATAAAAAACCGCTGGCTGCACGGTGAAGGTGCTGGGCGCTGCGGCCAGAGCTTTGCTCCAGCGGGGATCGCCGTTGGCCGCGACCTCCTGCATCACCGCGTGCGCAGCGGAGTGAAAATTATTGGGCATCTGCGCCGCCACCGCGCCACCGGGAGCCACGCCGCCGATCAAACTGCGGAACAGCGTTGCATGCCCCGCCACCCAATGGAAGGCGGCGTTGGAAAAAATCAGATCAACCGCTGGCTCGGGCCTCCAGGCTTCAATATCGCTCAACACCCACTGCCAGTCCGAGTGCTTCGCCTTGGCCTCGGCCAGCATCTCCGGCGAGTTGTCGACGCCGGTAATGGCTGCTTGCGGCCAGCGCTGGCGCAGCTGCTCCGTGCTATTGCCCGGGCCACAGCCCAGGTCCACGATCTGAGCGGGCGCATCCAGATGGATTTGCGCGATCAGGTCGGCCGCGGGCCGCGCGCGCTCATTGGCGTACCTCAGGTATAAGTTGGGATCCCAAGCGGGCATCTGTTCAAAGACTCTAACTGTGAGTAGCAGAAAGAATCAAGCAGTGGGTCAGTTTTACTGACCCACTAACGCAGCTTTCACACCGTAACGGCCTTTGCCTTTTCCATCTCGATGGCGCCCAGCATGGCCTCATCGTCGGCAAACTTGAACCAGGGCACGCCGCGCCGCTGTGCCTCTTGCTCTTCCGCGCGGGCCAGGCATTCCAGATCAGGCTTGTTCACCGTGCGCAGCCCTTTGCGCTGCAGATAATCCTGGATCTGCGCGGTGCTGATATGGCTTTCGCGCGCGGTCTCCAGGTATTTGAGCACGTGAACCGCGCCCACTTCAGCGTCATGCCGCGCAATGCCCACCAGCCCGTCACTGGCCTTGCGCGCCCAGCCTACCGCATACATCCCTTCCAGCACCTTGCCGCTTTGCGGATCAAACAATTCGTAGGCCGCGCGCTTGGGATCGCTCTGATCCGGGTTGATGACGTACCTGTCGCGGTTGTAAGGCAGCCCCACGGTGGGATCGGCGACGTCGCCGATGGCGAAAATCATGGTATCCACATCCAGATCAGCGGTGTTCTCCGTGGCTTTGCAGGCGATGTTGCCGTCGCGCTCGGAGAGAACGTTTTCCGTCACCGTCAGCCGGTCAATTCGTCCACTGGCATCGCCGTGAATAGCCTGGGGCGAGCAGAGGAAGCGGAAGCGCAGTCGCGGCTTGCCCTGCGGATGCTCCGCTGCCGGCGTAGCCAGCACAGGGAAAGTCTCCTCCGCGAGCTTGCTGATGTCCTGCCCCACGGCGGCAAGCTGCGGCTGGATGCGGCGGAGCTCTTCGTTGAAGGCCTTGCGGTCAAGAAATTCTTCAATGTAGTCAAACTCTTTTTTGTCGAACTTGGCTTCAAACGGCCCGCGCCGCGCGACCACCAGGCGCGTCGATCAACAGCCAGCGCGCAATGTCCACCATCACGTTGCCCATGCCCACAATCGCCACGCGCCTGCCCGTGGAAAAATCGTGCGAGGTAAACGGCGGCAGGAGATTATAGCTGTAAACAAAATCCTTGGCCGCGTAGACGCCCCTGACCGTCTCTCCAGGAAGCCCCAATTTCTTGGTTCCCTGCGCGCCGATGGCAAAAACAATGGCTGAAGGCGCGAACCGCTGCAACTCAGGAATAGTCACGGGCGATTGGCTGCCGACGGGAACGTGGCCGAAATAATGCACGTTGGGCAAGCTCAGCACCTTGGCAAACTGCTTGCGCAGCCCGATCTTCATCTTGTCTTTGGTGGGATAAATACCGTACTCGGCCAGGCCGCCGGGCTTGATGTCACGATTCAGGATGATCACTTCGTGCCCGCCCTGGGCAATCTTCTGCGCGGCAAACATGCCCGCCGGTCCCGCGCCTATCACGAAGACGGTCTTCACGTGGTTTCCTCCAGAGCGGCAGCGTAACGGGCGCAGAGCAGGTACTTCCCTCTGATTGAATCTGCGCTTTTGCGGCCTGTAATCTTATTATCCCTTACCATTGGCGCCCATGCTTGCAAGTTTCACACATCTTCAGACCGGGCAGCCACGTCCCTGTTGGGCCTGCGGCAGGACATCCTCGGGAAGAGACCAAAAGCTCCTGGAGGGTATTCGATTGGCGGCTAGCTCTTGACCGGCTCCCCGGGCTGTTCTTCCATCCTGATGCTTGGCCCGGCTGTGACCTGCAGCCGTAGCTTGGGATCACGCTCAATGGCGTCCAGAAGCTCGCGCGTGATGCGATCATCAATCTCACCGGCGCTGCTCATTTCCACGGGGTACCGGATCACCACCTCCAACGCGGTCTGCGTCAGGTGCAGGCGGCTCTCCGGCGCAAAGGCGGCGAGTGTGGAATTCAACGAACGTTCCACGTTGCGGCGCTGTATTTCCATCTTGTCGCGGTACTCGGCGAAAACTTTGTTCACCGCCTCCATCATGCGCTGCTCCACCTGGCGATAGTTGCTGTTGGGATCGAGCGTGAGACTGATCTCATGCCACAGGAAATCTGTTCCCGGGATCTGCTTGAACATGCCCGAGCTGGCCTGAAAGACCACAGCATTGGAGAAAGCTACTACGCGTCCGGTGGGGCGCGGCGCAATGCCGCCGGTGACTTCCATGAGTTGCAGGCGCACCAGGCCGATGTCCACTACGTCACCGGTGACGCCGGCGATCTGAACGCGATCACCCGCGCGAACGCCATATTTGCCGATCAGGAAAAAATAGCCGGCGATGGACAGAATCACGTTCTGCAGCGCCACGGCGATGCCGGCCGTAAGCAGTCCGGCAAACGTGGTGACGGCGCCAAGCTCGCTGGCAAAGGCCGTGGCCACCACAATGGCCACCAGGCACCACAGGACAATTCTGCGGATCAGCAGGAATTGGTAACGGCGGCACCGCCAGCCGGAGCAGCAGGCCCTTCCATTCCGCCCTATACTCGCTTTCCACCGCATTTCGCCAATTCGTGGTGGTGCGCTTATAGATGTCCAGCAAAATAGATTGCTTGCCCAGCGGCAGCAAACTTGCAGACACCTGCTTGAACTGCGCCGTGAGCGCATCCAGTTGCTTGCGCTGCTCGGCCAGAACTACGGGATCTTGCGAATCTGGTTGCGCGGCCAATTCGTCGCCCTTTTGCGTGAGCTCTTTCATTTTGGCCACCAGCGGCGCGCGCAGGTTTTTCGATGTCTCTGCCAGTTGATCGGTCTGGCGTAGATTTTCATCCAGTGCGCGCAACTTGCGTCGCAGCGTGAAAAAGTCTGTGGCCAGGGCAAGGATCCCGGTCGGCGTCTCCTTGCGCTCACGCGCTGCAGCCGCCGCTGGTGTGGCAGCGTTTGACGCCGGCGAATTCGTCTCTGTTTCCTTGCCGCCGCTTGCTGCGGGTACGGTACGGGCTAATTCTTCCACCTGTGCCAGCAGGCTGCCTGAGCCCAGGCCACTAGCGGCGGTGCCGGTAGCGAATTGCAGCATGTTACGCACGGCATCGCGCCGCGCTTGAAACAGCTCGAGCTCGCCTTCGGTTTCGGAGATGATCGCTTGCAGGGTAGTCCGGCGGCGGCCGGTGGCGGTCACTAATTGCTGGCGGAATCCATCCAACTCCTGCTGCAGCGACTTCACCTGCTGGTCGGCTTTATTTGCTGACTCAATCAGGCGCTGGTATTGCGAGGACGACTGTTGCGATGCGCTGCCGCCGCCTGTGCCCTGCTGGCTGGCCAACGCCTGGGCGCGTGCACGGGCAAATTCGAATGCCAGACGCACGATCTGATCCGCGGCTTGCCGGCTGTCGTTCAGAAAGAGCGCGTCACTGGGTTCGGTTACAAGTTGCTGCTGCGCGCTCAAATGGCGTGACCAGACGATGGCTTGATTCAGAAACGGAATAATATCTTCCGCGCCGGCGGCAGGAACGCTGGGCGGATTCGATGTGCTCTGAGCAAGGCCCAACATCGCGCCCAGCATCAGCACGGAACTGGCGAGCAAGAGAAGCTTCCGTAATTTCAGAATGGCGGCTCGGCGCATCGTCCTCACGTTCAGGATTGTAAGTGAAGCGACCCTCGTGTTCCACACGCAGAGGAAAAGCGCCGGTGATCGGGCGCAAAAATCTTTCTTAATGGCGTGACTGTTTAGAAGTTCGCGAGGCGAAAAAGGTTGGATTTGCAGAGATGTGTAAACGTGTTGTCTGCGCAAAAGCGCGCTAATCCTCGGTTTGCGGGCAAGAAAAAAGGGTGTTCTGATGAACACCCGTCTTAACTATTTCCCTTGAGCAATTCACGGAGACTTGGCTCCGCTACCCGGCTACTTTTTCTTCTTTTTCTTGGCTGCTTTTTTCTTGGTTGCCATTCGTGAATGCCTCCTTGAAGGATTGAGTTCCTGGAGCCCTTTTTCCACTCGAGTAGCCCAACGAATAGTACCGTTGCCTACTTACACCCAAGATATTGAGGTACATGTACGACATTGTCAATAAAAAAATGCGGGGATCGCGGTACGCCCGCCGTGTCCGCCGGAGCGTTTCGCCGGTTCAACGTGCTGGCACGGACAGCTTCACCTTGCGAGAATTGAAGTCCAATGTTTCTGCGGCCAATTATTCTGGTGCTGGTGCTATTGCTGATCGTGTTGCTGTTCCGCCGCATCATGCGTAAGTGAAGTCACACACGCATCGGGACCTCAGGGCGGATCAATTCCACCACCGCTTCTTGAATGCGCGAATCGGAGCCGAAGCCGGTGAACCAGTGGACGTCAGGCTCGCGGCGAAACCAGGTCATCTGCCGCTTGGCGTAATTCCGGTGGCCTTGCTGCGCCGCCATAATTGCCTCTTCCAATGAAAGGTCGCCGCGCAGAACCTGCACTGCCTGCTTGTAGCCAAGCGAGTTGAGCGGACGCGCGGCTTGGCCATGGCGCTCGGCGATTGCTCTGGTTTCCTCGATCAACCCGGCGGAGAACATCTCTCGCGCCCTGGCGTTGATGCGCGCATATAGCGCCTCACGGTCCGGATTCAGACCAATCCGAAGGATGCGAAAGCCGCGCAGGGCATCGCGTCCCTCACGCCACATTTCCGTCATGGGAGCGCGCGCGGTAATGCTGACTTCCACGGCGCGAATCACCTTGGCCACGTCATTGGCATGAATTGTCTGAGCGGCTTTGGGATCGAGGCGCTGCAGGAGCTTATGAAGATATTGCGGCCCGCGATCCTCCGCGCCCTGGCGCAGCCGGGCGCGCAACTCCTCAGAACGCGGCGGCGCGGCGAAGAGTCCTTGCAATAGCGCGCGCAGATAAAGACCGGAGCCGCCGGCAACAATCGGCAGCCGCCCGCGTGAACTGATTTCATGAATCGCCTCCCGCGCCCGCCGAGAATAATCACCGGCAGTGACCAGCTCTGTGGGTTCCGCGACGTCAATCAGGTGGTGTGGGGCGCGCCGGCGCTCTTCCGGAGACGGCTTGGCCGTGCCAATTTCAAACTCCCGGTAGACGGCCACGGAATCGCAATTGACGATCTCTCCTTGAAAGCGTTCAGCCACGTGGAGAGAGAGGCCGGTCTTTCCGCTGGCGGTTGGGCCCAGAATTACCACGAGCAAAGGCGCGCTCATGCGCCGCTCCAGCGCCGCAGAAGGACGAATAACAATATGAGCAGGGCCAGCAAAGCCAGACCGAGGGCCTGCTGGCGTTGTGCGTCCATGGCTGACATTGTAAACAGTGAGGCGTATTTAGAATGTTTGCGAGGGGCTTAGCCGACACAGTTTGAAGTGCTAAACTCTAGCGCGGTGCGGTCACCGCATGCACAATACATGTCGCCGGTTGCCAAATATAAATTCGATGAGTTTGAGGCCGACCTTCGCGCCGCTGAGCTGCGTCGCAACGGCACTCGCCTGAAATTACAGTTGCAGCCGTTTCAGGTGCTGGTTGCGCTGCTGGAACGTCCGAAAGAAGTGGTAACGCGTGACGAGCTGCGGCAACGTTTGTGGCCGGAAGACACGTTCGTGGATTTTGATCACGGACTGAACACCGCCATGGTCAAGCTGCGCGACGTGCTGGGCGACTCCGCCAGCCGCCCCAGATACATTGAGACCATTGCCAAGCGCGGGTACCGGTTTCTTGGCAGCCCTGAATCAGTATCGGACCAAACGCCCGTCACAACGCCGCAGCCCACGCCAGAGCCACAAGTCCCGCAAGGCATAGCGCCGCCGCCGGCGAATGCGCCAGGCGGCGCACCTGAGCCTGCGATTGAATCCAGCCTGCCGCGAGCCAGCCGAGGCTCGGCGCGGGCATTGTTCATCCTTACGCAAATCATGTATTTAATTTTTTATCTCTCCGCGCTGTTCAGCTGGGAGAACACCTACCAGGCCTCCTTCATGGCATGGGGCCGCGCGGGTACTGCGGCATTCGCAATCTACATGGCTACGGCGCTGGTGGGTGTGGCGGTGCGCCTCTATCTAATTTCCGCCACCGCCATGGACTACCATCTGCTCGGAGACAAATTCCGTATTCTCACTCCCGGCCTTTTTGTCCTGGACATGATCTGGGCAGTCTCGCCTCTGCTCATACAAGACCGCATTGGACTGGGCTTCGCGCTGGGCGCATGTGCAGCGCTCATCTATATGCCATTTGCACAGCGTACCTTGATAAAGATGATTCAGCGCCGGACTTGAACGACCGCACGTTGAGACCTGCAGCCTACTCCAGATCGTTTTTGTCGGGGTTGTAATAAAAGCGCGCGCGGATCTGGAGATATTCGCCGGCAAAATGCGTGGGCAGGTTGGGTAGCGGGATGGCATCAGTGATAGCGCCCCAGGCGGCGCGGTCCAGCGCAACATCGCCAGAGCTGGAAATCAACTTCATTCCCTCGACCCGGCCATTTTTGGTGATGGAAAACTCAATCACCACAACGCCTTTCCTCATGACGGGCGGCAGGGCGGATTCAGGGATCAATGGGTCCCAGTGGTTTTGCACGGTGTAGCGCAGGCGCTTCATATAAGGGCCGAAGTCGACGCCCAGGGTGTCACTGAGGATTTCCATCCCCTCGCGCCGGTCGGTTTTAGGATGCACCGCGCTGCCGTACTCTCCCCCGCTGCCGTAGTCAACGCCGGCGCCGTGCCCTTTGGCCACTGACTGAATGGCGTCGTTCACGGAAGAGCCCGGTGAGGCAATGGCAAACGGCGACTTCTTAGGCTCCGGGGGCGCAGGCGCTTCAAGCTTCGCGGTGGCCTGCGGTGGCTGCTGCACCTGCGGCGCTGGAGCAGTTGCCTGGGCGGTGGCTGGGTTCTGCTGCATCGCCTGCTGGGCGGCAGGAGGCGGCGCGGGCGCTTTGGGCGCGCCAGGCCTGCGCGCGTCGAGCAGTTTGCGCAATGCGTCTTTGTCCACAGACGGAGTTTTCGAACTGGCAAGGCGGTCTTTATCAGAAACGATATTTGTCTTGGGAGGCGTCTTCGGTTTCGAGAGGTCATCAGGCAGGACGACCATTATGTTTTCCGGCTTCTCCTTGAGCGGGACAATGACGGCCTGGTTCCTTGTCCATTTCGGGATAAGCAGGAGCAGCGCAATGATGACGCCGTGAGTGATCAGCGAGATCCAGGCGGCTTCCCGTCGCCGGTATGAGGAGACCACATCCTCGGCAAGATCGACGTCCAGCAGATGGAGGTGAACCTCTGGCGTCTCTGGCGTTTCTACCGGACGATCTTTTCTTTCCGCCGCACCACGTTGGGCTTCCATTACGGGAATAAACCACCACCAGCCTTCAATAGGCCTTGTTGTTCTGTTAGTTACTATTCTCTCATTAGAACGCTGATTGTGAGATGCCCTTGCGAGTACTAACGATGAAAAAAGCGCCCTTCTAATGGAAATTGCTGAATTACCAAGGGAGCAGGGCGAACGGCTTAACACATGTTTACAAACAATTTACAGGGAATGTAACTTGGCGTGGCGCGTGTGCTCTTCAATGGCAGCAAGTATGCTGAGCGCGGCGCTGAGCGCACGGCGGCCGTCCTCCAGCGTGACCAACGGTTTGCTGCGCCGGCGCACCGCACCGACAAATGACTTGAGTTCCGCGCGCAGAGGTTCCTCGGCTTCCACTTTTGGCTTGTTCAACGTGACACCGGGGATCGGCAGGTTTGATGGAGATTCGGCAAAGGCCATCAGGTTGTGGAGCGAAAACTTTTCCTGCTGCGTAACGCGGATTTGAAAGACGTCCTGGCGGCCGTAATCGATAGAGCCATACTCTTTGCGCTGGAAGAAGCGCAGCTTGCGCACGCGCTCCATGCTGATGCGGCTGGCAGTCAGATTGGCCACGCAGCCCGACTCAAATCAGCGGCGACTTAACGAAAGACAGAACCACGTCAATATCGTGGATCATCAGATCGAGCACCACGTCCACGTCAAGGCTGCGCGGGCTAAACACGCTGAGCCGATGGACCTCAAAAAACATGGGCTGCGTGAGCAGCGGCAGGGTGGCCCTCACCGCCGGATTGAATCTTTCCAGGTGACCGACCTGTACGACGCGCTGGTTGGCCTGGGCCAGGCTGACGAGTTCGTCCGCTTCTTCAAGCGTTGAAGCCAGCGGCTTTTCGATCAGCACGTCAATGCCGGCGGCCATCAATGCCGCTGCAACCGCGCGGTGATGGATGGTAGGCACGGCGACGGAAGCGGCTTCCACCCGGCCAAACAACTCTTCCGGCGTGGAGAAGGCGGAGCAGCCAAACTGCGAAGCCACAGCTTGTGCCTGAGCCGCGTCATTGTCCACCACGGCCACTAGTTCCACGCCCTGACCTTGCTTTTGCAGCTCATGGTAGACGCGGGCATGGTTCCTGCCGAATGAACCTACACCAACGACTGCCACCCGAATTGGACTTTCGTCAGCCAAACTGTTGATTTTCTCAGAGCCGGGGCCCAGCAGCAAAGATTATCATTCCCGCAGGGAGGGACCAGCATGGGACGGGCCTTTGGCTTCGTAACTTTGATCATCGTCGTGGGAGTGGGCGCCTACATTTACATGCGTCAGACTCAGAGCGTGACCAGCGCCGGGACGAGTTCCCCTACCGCGACCGTGGATTTGATGGGCGTAAGGAATGATCTGCTGGCAATTGCCCAGGCGGAGCGCAGCCACGCAGCTTTGCAAGGCAGCTATGTATCGATCGAGACTCTGCGGTCGCAAGGCGAGCTGACCATGGGAAGAGACAACCGCGGTCCCTACAACTACTCGGCTGAATTGGGCGATTCCGGCTTTCGCATTGTTGCAACTTATTCCGGTGCTGACAGCGGCATGCCGAAGACCATCAGCATCGACCAGACGATGCAGATCAGCCAGCAATAAGACCTATGCCGCTTTGCGCTGGGATAGCTGCTGCGCGACCATTTTGAGGTCGGCGACAAACTTACGCATCTCTTCATGACGAGTATCGTCGTCCTGCGCGCGTAGGATCGACGAAGGATGCACCGTTGCTATCACATGCGGCGCAATGTCTGAGCTGATCCACTCGCCCCGGTGCTGTGTCACGCGGAAGTCGCGGCCCAGAATGCCCTGCGCTGCCGTGGCTCCAAGCAAAACTACAATTTGCGGCTTCACCATCTTGATCTCTGCATCCAGCCAGGGACGGCAGGCGCCGATCTCAATCGCGTTCGGCTTCTTGTGCAGGCGGCGCTTGCCGTGCGGCTCCCATTTAAAGTGCTTGACGATGTTGGTGACGTAAACGTCCCCACGCTCAATGCCTGCGGCGGCCAGCGCTTTATTCAGCACGGCGCCCGCGGGGCCGACAAACGGCTTGCCTTGAAGGTCTTCCTTGTCACCCGGCTGCTCGCCCACCATCATTACGCGGGCTCGGGCGCTGCCCTCGCCGAAAACGGTTTGCGTGCCCCGCTTCCAAAGATCGCAGGCCTTGCAGCCGGAAGCCGCTTCGCGCAACGCCAGCAGGGTGGGCTTTGCGGGAATCAGAGTTGCTGCGGTGCGAAGAGATAACTTAGGCATATACGATTTTCGATGCGCTGTGCCGGGCCGCAGGCGGCCTGCGCGGCGCGATCACCGTCTCATATAGACTGCTGGGCGAAATCATACGGAGACGGACGAAGCCATGAAATTCCATACTGATTACCTGACTTTCAATACCAAAAAGCATCGCGCGTACGTCCACATAACCCCGCAGGTGGAGAAGATCGTACAGGACAGCGGGGTGAGCAACGGGCTGGCGCTGGTTTCCGCCATGCACATCACAGCCGGGGTTTACGTGAATGACGACGAGCGAGGATTGATCCAGGATATTGACCAATGGCTGGAGCGGCTTGCGCCGTTCAACCAGAACTACCTGCACCACCAGACCGGCGAAGATAACGGCGATTCCCACCTGAAAGCGATCCTGGTACACCACCAGGTGATAGTGCCGGTGACTGGCGGTAAGCTTCTGCTGGGCACGTGGCAGCGGGTGTTTTACGCCGAGTTCGACGGCCAGCGTTCAAAACGCGTGGTGGTTGTCGTAATGGGCGAGTAAGGAAACGAGGAAATGCCCGCAGGCTTGATTCAGTAGCCGCTTCGATTGCCGTTTATGTTCCAGTTCTAGTGAAGCAACTCCACCCTATTCATGGTGTGCGGTGCGGGAAGGCGCAACAGAATTTCAGGCCGGCCCTCGCTCAATAAGAGCTCGCCACCGATGGAGTACACCAGGTCCTGCACAGACGCAAGGTCCTTGGAAAGAATATTCCTGGCATCCTGTACTGCCGTTTGGGATTGATCGATCGCCTTCCAATTCAACTCCAGCAGGCAACGCCCTTCGGTGATTTGTGTGCTAACGGTGAGCAGGAGCGGCCTGGTATTGCGCCCAACCAACTTGCTCAGGAATAGCACAATCAACTGGCGCAGCACAGGACTGCTGGTTACCTGGATGGAGGGGTTCCATTGCCGGTCCAGGGTCAACAAGCCCGAGTTGAGCAGCACAATGAAGTCGTTAAAAATATCATTGAGCAAGGCGTCCAGCAGTGTCCATGGTCCCGCGGGCACCGGAATCTCACGCACCAGCGCTGAAATGCCTTTGGCCAGTGAGATGGCGCGATCAGCCTGCTGTTCAATGTTCTTGAGGTCGCCGGGCTGAATGGAAGCAGGGCCTTTGCTCATTCCCATCACTTCCAG
>WNFN01017535.1_pt1 | contig 11763 bp, 11 predicted proteins | sample 5400161 | NCBI WGS metagenome assembly WNFN01 (sample SAMN13153353, study PRJNA577476) | soil metagenome | isolation source: 80 cm saprolite on Douglas fir-dominated hillslope | place: USA:California | collected 2013-09-17
CGAGTTGCTCGAAGTGCCAGGGCGCTGGAAGCGGATGGACGCCTTCGGCCGCGGGCTGATCGACACCGACCGGCTTACCTCGCGCTGATTCCGGTTCAGGTGACCCGGTTCAGGTGACCGGGCCCGGCTGACCGCCGCCGGCGGCGAGCAGGTCAAGGGCCTGGAGCGCGAACCACCACTCGGCCACGTGCTGGGTACGGACGACGCGGCCAGTCCGCTCCGAGCCACCACGAGGCCGCCGTCCGACCCTTTGCGCACATTCAAGTGCAGCCGTGCGGCCACGAATGCCGTGCGGCCGGAGGTGCCGTCGGGAGTGCCGGGAGACTCGCCGAAATTCGAGCTCGCGGCTCGCCCGCGCGTTCGCGAACCGCACCCGTAGCGTGCCGAGTCTGTATCGCTGCACGATGACCATCGTGGACTCGGCGTCGGCCAGGAATGAAGCCCCGACCGAAATCTCCGACACAGACCTGAACCATTGTCGATCCCCCACAAGGCCGGCCTCAGCGTGTATCCATCGCGTAGGGAGCATCGGTCAAGCGCCGCAGCCCGTCTTGCTGGACGAGATAGTTGTCTTCCACTTTCAGGACCACCGTTCCTGCGGCGGTCTCCACCGCGGTCTCGGGTTCGCACGCCCGGAGCCCAACCCCGTGTCCGAGGGCGTACGGAGTGACCGGGAGGTCCTGCCGGCGCAGATGCCGATTCACGGCCTCATGTACCTGGGAGGCTCGGATTCCTGGCCGCGCCCGCTCCGCGCCAAGATCATGTGCTTCGAGCAGTGAGCGGTAGGCGCCCTGGACAGCGCGGGGCGGCTCACCGACGAACCCGGTTCGTGCCAGGTCGGATGCGTAGCCGCCGCTGCCATAACAGCCGATGTCGAAGAAGAAGGCGTCTCCGTCGGTTAGTTCGTTGCCGGCGGCGAACCATGTGCCGGTCCCGCGCCGGACATTGCACACTGAGTGGCTGACGAACTCAGAACCATCCCGCTGGAGGCTGTCCATGGCTATCGCGAGGATGTCATGATCGGTCATCCCGGCTTTGGCCGCCGCCAAGGCTGTCGTGGCCGCCCGCGAGTTCACGTGGCTGGCCGCGGCGAGCAGCTCAATCTCGATGGCGTCCTTGCGAAGTCGCAGGTCAAATAGGTCAGCGGCTGCGGGCACGAACTCGGCGCGGGGAATCTCCTGGCGCAGCGCGGCCAGAAGGTCTGCGTATACGAGCTCGAAGCCGATTCGTCTGGCGTTTCGCTGGCGCAGGAGGCCGGCAATTGATCGCGTCCAGGTGCGGGGGTGGGCCAGCGCGGGGCTCCAGGACGGGAGCGGCCGGATGGATCGGATCCACGGCTGTCCGGCCTCGGGGCGTTCGCTGACCTCATCGACCCACGGGACGAACATGTCGCAGGCACCATCCTGATCGACGATTGCTGCGAACCAGTCGAAGCCCTCGGCGATGATCAACGTTCGGTAATCTGCGGCATAGCGAATAGTGTCGAACCCGGTCAGCAGCAAGTGATCCACGCCGAGCTGTCGCATCAGTTCTGCGATCTTGCCGGAACGCGCGGCGCGAAGTGTTTCCCAGTCCACTGCCGGCCAGTCATACATGACGCCTCCTTGTTTGCCCGTGCTCGCGAGACCGCTAGTCGGCTGCTGGTGCTGCCAGCTGCACGTCCGGCCGGGATGTCGGCCCGAAGGCGGCCGGTAGCTTCCAGTCGTAGTTGATCTTCTCGGTCCTGAGCACGTGCGCGGTCTCGGTGCCGAGGACCCCGTCTAGGGTGGCCAGTTCTTCCTCGAGGAACTGGAAGAGGGCCTCGTCGTCGGCGAATAGCGCCTCGACCACGATGGCCTGCAATCGTCCCGGGGCCACCCGGATCATGATCAGGACGTCGGTGGCGTAGCCGGTCTTGCGCGGGTTGAAGACCGCGACCACCTTGATGATGTCGTCCTCGGTCAGGCGGTCCATCCGCTTGCGCACGGTCGGCTCGGAGATGCCCAGCGTGCGGGCGATCTGCGCGGTGGGTGTCCGACCGTCCTGCTCCAGCAGCCGCAAGATGGCGACGTCGGTGCGGTCGAGATCGCTAAGCGTGCGCGCGTCAACCCTAGAGTCGGTCACGGATAGTCCTCTCACGGCCACAGCATTGCGGATCCGGTAACTAAAGCTAGCTCCTCCTTCACGGATCAGCAATGATCTGGTTGACATAGGTTCCTGAATAGGTTACATCTGACTTGAGCACTTCCCGTTTACCCACTTCTCGCGCTCGGGAGGCCGGGCAGTGAAACTTGAAATTGACCGTCCGGTGCATCCGGCTGCCGAGCAGCCTGTCATCCCAGCGGCGGAGCATGCGGAGCGGCGGGCCCGCGCTGCCGCCGCAGCGCGCGATGAGGGCCTGCGCGGCCTGATCGTGTGGTCGCGAGGCGGCGCCACCTACGACAACTTCTCAACGACAAGCCGCCACTGTGGAGCGGCCGAGGGCAGTCCGCAGTCATCGTCACCGCCGACGGCGACGCGGAGTTGTGCGTGGACATCCCGGACTGGCGTGATGACCTCGTCGCGATCGACAAGGTGCACTCCGACCGCCACTTGTACCGGGGAGTGGCCGAGGTCGCGCGCCGGCATGGCCTGGCCGGCGGCGAGGTCGGCATGGTCGGGCTGGAGGCAATGCCCGCCTCGGCCTACCGCTACCTCGCCGCAGAGCTGCCCGGCGCGGTCTTCCGCGACGTTGATGACTTGGTCATGAAGCTGAGGATGCGCAAGAGCCCGGCCGAGCTGGAGATGCTGAAGTACTCGGCCAGGATCGGCGCCGAGATCACCACGATCTTGATGGAGCGTGCGGTCGAGGGGGCCACGGACGGCGACGGCGCCGCCGCGGGTTTGGCATACGGCGCGCTGATCCCCGGAGTTGCCCAGTGGGACATCCCGTACGCGTCGGGGCCGTGCTCTGGCCATTTCCAGTGGCCTCGGTTGCCGCAGCACGACGCTGCCCGGCCCTACCAGGCCGGCGACCTCGTCCACCCGGACAACTACGGCTACGTGAACGGCTACATTTTCGACCTCGTCCGCACCCGGGTGGCAGGCGACCGTCCGGCCGCGTGGCAGCAGGAGATCATCGACGGCGCCGCCGGATGCGTCCGGGCGGTCATCAGCCATCTGAAGCCGGGTGTGACCGCCGGAGAGCTGTTCGACACCGGCAAGGCCTACCTGCTCGACAACGGCTTCACCGACGAGGTCGCGTTCAACTCGAGTTTTCCCTGCTTCGGGCACCAGGACGGGCACGCCTTCGACGACCCATGGCTGGCCCGCAACACCCCCGATGAGTCGGTGGTGGTGACCGACAGCACCGTCTGGTCAATCGAGATCCAGGTCGGCCGTAACGGCCACGCCGCCGGGTTCGAGGACATGGTCCTGATCGACCCCGACGGCACCTCGACCATCCTCACCGCCGACCTGCCGGTCCGCTGGGGTTGGTAGCGCCAATGCCAGGCCCCGTCATGCGGCTCGCGCTGCTGCAGTTCGCCCCCGCCGCCGGCGAGCTGCAGCCCAACTTGGACCGGGTCCTGGACGGGATGCGATCCGCTGCAGCCGCAGGCGCCACGATGCTCATCGCCCCGGAGATGTGCCTCACCGGCTGGACGCTGCCCGACCAGGCGCTCCGGGCGCGCCTGGCCGCGGAAACCGCGCACGTGGCGTTGCCGGCCCTATCCGAGGCTGCCCGACGTCATGCGATCACGGTGGTGGCCGGCGGGCCGCTGCCAGCCGCTGGCGGCGTCGCCAACTGCGCTGTCGCGCTAATCCCGGCCGGCGGGCGCGCTGTCCACCGCAAGCTCCACCTCTTCGGCCCGGAGGCGGCCTGGTGGGCACCGGGCGATCACGTAGAGGTGGTCGCTGCCGACAGGGCCGTCGTGGGTCCGCTCATCTGCTATGACGGCGAGTTCTGCGAGGTGCCGCGGATGCTGCGGCTGGCCGGGGCGGATGTGCTGGCCGTCGCGGCGACCAATATGACCCCATATGAAGGGGACCAGGATGTGATCTTTTCCGCGCGGGCACTCGAGAACGAGTGCGTCGTCGCGGTCTGCAACAGAATAGGCAGCGAAGGCGACTGGCGTTACTTCGGGCGCAGCCTGGTCGCCGACGCGCGCGGCAACCTGGTCGCGCAGGCAGGCCGGGGCGAGGAGATGCTGCTGGCTGATGTGACGACGGCCGGCGAAGGCGACCCGGCGCTGGGCTACATGGCTCATCGCCGGCCTCAGATCTACCAGATGCTGTGCGGCACCGGCCACGCGCCTGCCACGGTGGCCGCCCGGCGGACCAGTCCCGTGATCAGCCCGCCCGCAGCGGAGGGCGATCGCACCCCGGCGCGGCATGAGGAGGTACGGACATGACCGGGAGCGAGGCACGTATCAGCGGAGAGACGGGGACCAGCGGATTCTTCGTCCGCAACGCGACCGGGCTGGTCAGGGAGGTTTCCTGGCTTGACGCGGCCATGTACAACATGATCTGGGCCTCGGTGCCGCTGGCGATCGCATTCCTGCTGCTGTTCGGCACCGCCTTCTACGTGGGCGGGAACCTGTACCTAGCATGCGTGGCCGCGTTCCTGGTCACAGTCACGACCGGCTTCTTGTACGCGATGCTCACCGCGATCATCCCGAGGTCCGGCGGTGATTACACCTGGATCAGCCGGACCCTGAGCCCGCCGCTGGGGTTCATGAGCAACCTTTCATGGAATTTCTGGATCACGTTCTTCGTCGGCCTCTACGCCGCCTACACAACGGCGTACGGCCTTTCCCCGCTGCTGCGGCTGTGGGCCGCGCGCACCGGCTCGCCCGGCCTGCTGAGCGCCGCCAACTACCTCGACACGCGCAGCGGGACGCTCATCGTGGGGCTCGTCGTGGTGCTCTTGTCGGCGGCGCTGCTGGCATTCGGCCGGGGGCTGCGCACCTTCCTGCGCATCCAGCGCTGGACCTTCGTGCTGTGGCTCGTCGGGGCCATGCTGATTCCCATCGTCGTCCTGCTGGTCACCAGCCGGGCAACCCTGCTTTCCAGGTTCGACGTCTATGTCACGGCGCTCGGCGGCCCGCACCACGCGAGCGCGCCGGTGCTCAAGAACGGGGCCGCGGCGAGCGCACCGTTCAGCTTGCGCGAGTCGTTCCTGATGCTCACGCTGCCCTTCTACGCACTGGCGTTCATCTTCCAGTCAGCGTACTTCGGCGGGGAGATCAAGCGCGCCAAGCGCTCCAGCATCTTGTCGATCCCGGGCGCGCATGTGCTTGCCACGGTCCTCATCGTGGTCGCGGCGTTCGCCTTCCTCACCGGCGCCGGGCATGGCTTCCTCGCCGGGCTGGCCCTCACCAGCCCCAGCGCGTACAAGTTCGCATTCACCCCGCTGTACACCGAGGTAGCGGCCGTGGCATCCGGCAACATCGTGGTGGGAACGATCATCATCCTGGGATTCACCTCGATGCTGATCATCTTCGTTACCCAGACGATGCTGCAGCTGTCCCGCAACATCTTCGCCTGGAGCTTCGACCATCTGCTGCCCGACAAGGTCGCCGAGGTCAGCCCGCGCACCCGTGCCCCGGTCACCGCGATTGCGGTCATCACCGGCGCCAGCGTGATCAGCGTGATCATAGTGTCGCTTAACCCGCAGCTCACGTTCCTGGTCGGCCTCGTCGGGCTGTGCCTGACCTATCTCATCGTGTCCGTCGCCGGCATGGTCCTGCCCTACCGCAAGCCCGAGCTTTTCGAGGCCTCACCCTACAACCAGCGGATCCGCGGCATCCCGGTGCTCACCATCGTCGCGGCGGGCAGCTTCGTCCTCATGGCGGTCGCGGTGGTGAACCTGCTGCTGGACCCGAACTCAGGCACGAACTGGCATCTGAACACCAACCGGGTAATCCTCGTCGCCGCGGTCTTCCTCATCGCCCTCCCGATCTTCTACGTGATCAGGGCCGTGCAGCGGGCACGCGGCATCAACGTGGACCTCGCCTACACCGTGATCCCTCCCGAATAGATGGCCCGACCGTCAAACAGAAGGCTTGGAGCGCCGATGAGGCTGCAGCGCCGAAACCGGGACAAGGGCATGCTGAGAATCTTCTACGCAGCAGACATCCACGGCTCCGACGCCTGCTGGCGCAAGTTCCTAAAGGCTGGCGACTTCTACGGCGTCGACGTCATCATCCTGGGCGGAGACCTGACCGGCAAGGCCATGGTGGCCGTGGTCCGGGGGCCGGCCGGCACCTGGCGGGCGCGGTTCCTCGGCCGGGTCGCGGAGGCCCACGACGGCGACGAGCTGACGGCACTTGAGGCGCAGATCCGGTTCAACGGCTTCTACCCTTACCGCTGCGAGCCGGAGGAAGTGGCGCGGCTGGACATCGACCCGGCCGCCCGCCAGAGCCGCTTCGAGGAGGTGATGCGCGACGATGTGCAGCGCTGGATGGACCTGGCAGCCGAGCGGCTGCGCGGGTCGTCTGTCACCTGCCTGGTCATGCCCGGCAATGATGACGGTGACTATGTGGCTGATGTGCTGGCGCAATCGGCGCCGGCCGGCAACGCCGAGGAGCGGCTGATCGAGGTAAAAGGGGTGCAGTTCTTGTCGCTCGGCTACTCCAACATCACGCCGTGGCACACCGACCGGGAACTCGGCGAAGACCAGCTGAGCGAGAAGATCGAGCGGCTGGTCAAAGATCTCGACCCGGCCATGCCGGCGATCTTCAACCTGCACGTGCCGCCCTACGACACGAGGATCGACGACGCGCCCGAGCTTGATGCCAGCCTGCGCCTGGTCGGCGGCGCCGGCGCCCGCATGGTCCCCGTCGGCAGCCACGCCGTCCGGGCCGCGCTTGAGGCAAACCAGCCGGTGCTGTCGCTGCACGGGCACATCCACGAGTCCAGGGGTGTGGCCAGGCTCGGCCGCACGACCGCCATCAACCCCGGCAGCGAATACAACGCGGGAGTGCTGCGCGGGGTGATCGTCACCGTCACCGCCGAGAAGGTTCTCAGCCACCAGTTCGTGGCGGCCTGAGTGCCCGGGATGCGGATCGTATACGACCCCACCCACGTGCTGCATGACCCGGCGACCGAGGTCCAGTACGGCGTCCCAGTGCCCATATACGAGGTGCCAGCGCGGGCCGAGTCGATCCGCGCCGCGCTGCTCGCCGACGATGCGTTCAGTTTCGCGGAGCCGGCAGAACACGGCATCAGCCCGGTCACGGCCGTCCATCATGAAGGCCTGGTCCGCTTCCTCGAAGAGGCATGGAGCCTGTGGCGCGCGCACGGCGGCGGTGCCGGCTCGATGCCGCCGCAGTACTTGCCGGACACCGTCCTGCATCCGGCGATGCGCGAAGGTATGGGACCGGCGCCCGAGCCGTCGGGCGCGGTCGGGCGTATGGGCTACTGGTGCTGGGAGACGATGACACCGCTGGTGCCTGGCAGCTATCAGGCCGCGCGTGCCGCAGTGGACGTCGCGGTCACGGCCGCCGACCTGCTGCTGGCCGGAGACGCAGCCGTCTACGGCCTGGCCCGGCCGCCTGGCCACCACTGCCCCCGGTCGGCATTCGGCGGCTACGGCCTGTTCAACTACTCCGCAGCCGCCAGCTCTTACCTGGCCGACCGGGCCGGGAGGATCGCGGTGCTCGACTTGGACTACCACCACGGCAACGGCACGCAGCAGATCTTCTACCAGCGAGCCGACGTGCTCTACGTGTCGTTGCACGCCGACCCCGACCGCGCATTCCCCTACTTCATCGGCTGGGCCGACGAACAAGGAGCAGGGCCTGGCGAAGGTTTTACCCTCAACCTGCCGCTGCCAGCCGGGTGCACGAACGACCACTACCTGACAGCGCTGAACACCGCAGTCGAGCGCATCGCCGAACACGACGCGGCAGCCCTCGTCGTCTCGCTCGGCCTGGATACCTACGGCCAGGACCCGATCGCCGACTTCGCCCTCAGCACCGACGCCTACCACGAGATCGGCCGACGGGTCGCCGGCCTCGGACTGCCGACACTGGTTCTGCAAGAGGGCGGATACTTCGTCCCCAAGCTCGGCGAGAACGCCCGCACCTGGCTGCGCGGGCTGCTGGGCTGCCCGCTTGACATGCGCGCGACACCTACCTGAACGTCAGCGCACGACCGATGACTGCGCCGTGAGGAGAAGCACATGGCCACCGATCGCACGCCGTACGCGCTGGGCCCGGAAGGATGGGAAGGGCCGGGCCTGCCGCAGTCCGCCAGGGCGAGCTTCATGGGATCACCCTGGCTTGAATGCAAAGCCGACACCCTGCGGGACCACGGGGCAAAGGCGGTATTCCTTGGAGTGCCGTTCGACCAGGCGACCGTCTACCGCTCAGGATCAAGCTCAGCCCCTCGCGCGCTGCGGTACGTGTCGGAAATGTTTCTGCCTTACCTGGGTGACTTCGACGTCAACGTCTTCGACGAATTCCACCTCGCCGACGCCGGCGACGTCCCCATGATCCCCGCCAACGCAGCGCGGTCCAGGAGCTACATCGAGCGCTACGTCGGCGAGATACTCACCGCAGGCGCGATGCCGATCTGCATCGGCGGTGACCACTCGATACCCATCCCAGTCGGCCGCGCGCTATCGGCAACGGTGACCGGCCGGCTCGGGTACGTGCACTTCGATGCCCACATCGACTGCCAGCCGAACTTCGCCGGGGAGGACTTCACCAACTGGTCACACGTGGCCCGCATGATTGAGCTGCCGAACGTCGATCCGCGCAACGTCGCGATTATCGGTGCGCGCGGCGCGCTCAATCCGCCCGAGCAATGGGACTTCGTGCAACGCCACGGCATCCGCGTGTTCCGGATGCGGGAGGTCACCGAGCGCGGCATTGAAGCAGTCGTACGCGAGGCGCTGGACATCGTAACGGATGGCACTGACGCGTTCTACTGCAGCCTGGACAGCGACGTCGTAGACGCCTCGGCCATGCCAGGCACCGACGCGCCCGAGCCAGGAGGCCTGCTGTCCACCGAGATGCTGAGGGCCTGCGAGCTGATCGGCGCCCGGCGCCCGGCCGTTCTGGACATCGTCGAACTCATACCCGCCTACGACCAGCCCGCGATGATCTCGCATCGGCTAGCTGGCTACATGATCCTCCATGTCCTGGGCGGATGGGCAAAAGGCGGCCAGGTGACCAGCTGACACATGCCGCCCCGGGACGCCTCACCAGCCGCGAACTGCTGCGCGTGCTCCGCGGGCCGAGCTGACCTCGATCGCCGCCGCGACGGTCGTCAATGACCTGATCACGCTGATGGCACGGCAAGATTAGGGCAATGACGAGGCAACTGACCGGCCGGACCGCGGTCGTAACCGGAACGGCGCATGGCATCGGAGCCGGAATCGCCGCAGCGCTCGCGGACAACGGCGCTGCGGTGCATGCTGTCGACAAGGACACAGCGGACCTGACCAGCGTTACCGCGGTGCGCGAGTTCTTCGCTGGGCTCGGCGGGATCGACATCCTGGTGAACAATGCCGGAGGCGTCTGCGGACAGATCGGCCGGCCTCTGGAGGACGTGTCCGACCACGACTGGCGCGAGATACTCGACGCGAACCTGACAACGTCGTTCCTATGCACAAGGGCGGTGGTGCCAGCAATGAAGGAACGCCGCTACGGCCGGATCATCACGATCTCATCGGCGGCCGGGCTGAGCGTCAGCAAGACCGGGATCCAGGCCTACGCCAGCGCGAAGGCCGCCCAGATCGGATTCACCCGGCAGCTGGCGCATGAACTCGGCCCGTTCGGGATCACCGCAAACTGCATCGCCCCTGGGTTCGTCCTGTCGAACCCGACCAGCATCCGGCAGTGGGACAGCTACGGCAGCGACGGCCAGCGCGGGATCGTCAACGGCATCGCGATGCGCAGGCTGGGAACTCCTGGCGACATCGCCAATGGCGTCCTGTTCTTCGCGGCCGAGGAATCCTCCTGGGTGACCGGCCAGACGATCGCGATTGACGGCGGCGATGCTCTCCTTTGATCCCGTTGACGCCCGGTACCTCAGCGAGCTCGCCGAGTTCGTCGGCGTCCCCAGCGTGAGCCGGGACGCCACTGCAGGCACCATGTACGCCGCCGCGCAGTGGCTGGCCGGCCAGCTTCGCTTCGCCGGCGGCCGGGTGGTGCGGACCGATGGTCATCCCGTGGTCCTAGGCGAATGGCTTGGCTCTCCGGGGGCGCCGACGATCCTCGTCTACGGGCACTACGACGTCCAGCCGGCCGGCGACCTCGCCGAGTGGGAAACCCCGCCGTTCGAGCTGACTGTCGACGGCGATGTCGTCCGTGGGCGGGGCACGACCGACGACAAGGGACCCGTCTTTATCGTCCTGAAGACCGCCCAGGCGTTCGCCGGTCAGGAGGGCGGCCTGCCGCTCAACGTCAAGTTCCTGTTCGAGGGCGAGGAGGAGATCGGCAGCCCGAACCTACCGGCGTTCCTCCGCCGCCATGCTGGCGAGCTCGCCGCCGACCTGGTTGTTTCGGCGGACGGAGCGATGTGGCGGCCAACCGAGCCGTCGGTCGCTCTCGCCTCCAAGGGCCTGGTCACGCTGGATGTCAGGGTTGAGGGCGCCAACACCGACCTGCACTCTGGCCGCTACGGCGGGACGGTCGCGAATCCGCTGCATGTCCTCAGCGCGATCCTGGCCAGCCTGCACGATCGCGACGGGACCGTCGCCGTGGCTGGCTTCTACGACGGCATCGCGCCGCTCACGGCGGCTCGCCGCCGGCAGCTGGCCGCCATCTCCTTTTCTGAACCGCAATACCTGCGCGACCTCGGGCTGACGCAGGCGCACGGGGAGGCGGGCTATTCCACGCTCGAGCGCCTCTGGGAGCGGCCGACCCTGGACGTCAACGGCATCTGGGGCGGCGGGAAGTACACGGTGGTCCCCCGCGTCGCGGTCGGGCACGTGTCCTGCCGCCTGGTGCCTGGCCAGGACCCCGACAACGTGATCGAGGTGATCACTGCCCACGTCAGCCGTGTGGCCGCCGCGGGCGTGCGCGTCACCGTACACCCGGACGCGGCCAGGGTCCCGGCCTACACAATCCCGGCCGACCACCCGGCCATCACCGCCGCGACGGCGGCCCTGGAATCGGTCTACCCTGGTCAGCAGGTGCTCCAAGCGTGCGTTCCTGGCACGCTGCCGGCCACAGTCCTGTTCGAGCGGGAGCTGGGGGTGAAGACCTTGTTCTTCTCCTTCTCAACGGCCGATGAGAAGCTGCACGCGCCGAACGAATTCATGCGCATCCGGCGCCTCCGCGAGGGAATGCGGGCGTGGGAGCAACTGTGGCGCCTCCTGGCCGCCGGCCCGCACCGGCTTCCCGCCGCTTGACCAACTGATCAACGGAACCGGCGCCGGGCAGGCCTGGCTGCGCGACTACCTGCGCAGGGAAGGGGTACCGGCGGAGGAGATGCTGCCTGCCCCGCTCAGGCTGCGCAAAGAGGCGGAGCGGCTCGCCGAGAGCGTGCCCGCCATGCGCAGCGAGCAGGAGGTGCGTGAGGCCGTCGAGTGATACACGTAATGGTTTGTCACCTATCGGTACCGGAAATGGTAGCCGTATCACGGCCATTTCCCGGTCAGGCGTACTGTAGCCGCGTGCTCGAAGTCACAGCCATCCAAACAGGAGGCATCACATGACCACAGGCATGAGGCGGGACCCGGCTGACCTAGTTGCCCGGGTAGGCAGGCACTGGGGGTGGCTGCTGGCGTTCGGGATCATCACCGTAGGAATCGGCATCGCTGCCCTGGTCTGGCCCGGCCGCACGCTGGTG
>WNFN01213549.1_pt1 | contig 11751 bp, 9 predicted proteins | sample 5400161 | NCBI WGS metagenome assembly WNFN01 (sample SAMN13153353, study PRJNA577476) | soil metagenome | isolation source: 80 cm saprolite on Douglas fir-dominated hillslope | place: USA:California | collected 2013-09-17
GCTGCCGCTGCGGCTGCAATCGCGAGTGTCTGTAAAGCAGTAACGAGTACATTCTTATGGCCGATGATGCCGCGACCAATGCCAAGAAGAAGCAGCAATAACGCTGTGACTATGAGCGAGACTGTGCGGGCCGATCCAAGCGGCAAAAACGCAAACGGCAGCACGGGTACAAACGCAGCAAACAGGTCAGCAATGAACATCCAGATTGACTGGACCCAGGGATTCTGGTTGGCAGATGTGCCAATTTGCAGATTGAAAGCGGTTTCGTCCTTGAGTAGCGCGTCTGGCGTGCGCTGAAGTATTGTCAGGACCGTCTCGGCATCTTGCTGGGTTAAGCCTGCCGTTAGCAGTTGATCGCGCACCTCCTGTGCGACTTGCTGCGGCATCTGGTCTATCTCAAGCTGCTTGGTTGCGATAGCGGATTGCGCCCGATCACGCTCGGTTGAAACATCCAGATAAGTGCCCGCCATCATGGACACTGCCGCCGAGATCGCGCCGGTTGCGCCGGCCAACAATACCAAGTGGCTGCTGGTGGTGCTTGCGGCGACCCCGAAGACCAGTCCAAAAATCGAGACCGTGCCGTCTTCCATGCCAAATACGATAGCGCCAAGCGATGCCGTGAAGGACTGCCAGATCGTTTGTGTGAAGGATTTCGACTGTACCTGCCATGTCGTTGATGTCATCTCGGCCTTATCTTTCATGTATAGCCCCACCGTATAAAGTCCTGACAAATATTCAGTGAAGTGCCCCATGTTACCATGAGCGCTTAAACTGCGTTGGGCAACTGCTCGATTTTAGCCGTGGTTTCATGCGGCACGATTGCCTTCCTAAGCTCTAAGACCGATAGGATCACGACGACGACGAGCAACGTGAGCAACAAATTGGGCACTGGGACCGCCGTGAGCTTGAGCAGACCGTTCAAATACGGTACATAGACGCCCAGCAAGAGGAAGACCATTACAGCGATAGCCCACAAAGTCATGACCCGGTTCTTGAATAGGCCCACCGCAACTACGGACGCCGTGTCCGAGCGAGAGATGAACGCAAGCATGATATGTCCGACCAACCAGGCCGCGAAGGCATAGGTTTGTGCTTCCACCAGACTGGAGGTGTGTTGATAGGCATATATGTAAACCCCGGCGACGGCGGCGAACAAGACGACTGCCTTGACGAGAACGTCCAGGATCGCCCGTTTATTGAAGACATTTTCCTTTGGATCACGCGGTGGACGGCTGTAGATATTCTGTTCTTTCGGCTCGGCGACGAAGCCTGCCGACGCAGCTAGGTCCATGAACATCTCTAGCAAAATCAGTTGTATTGGCGCAAAGGGCAGTGGAAAATTCAGGATGACCGGGATCAGGAAGATCAGGATCAGCGCCAGCTTTATACACAGGTAATACTTCATTCCCTTTTGCAAATTGTCGAACAGGCCACGGCCTTCAAAGATAGCCGTCGCGATTGTGTTGAAGTTGTCGTCAGCCAACACGGCCGAGGCCGCTTCTTTGGCAACATCCGTGCCTTTGATACCCATCGCGATGCCAACATCCGCTGCTTTGAGTGCCAATACGTCGTTGATGCCGTCGCCAGTCACCGCGACCACTTCGCTATTGGCCTGGAGCGCTTTGACGATACGATATTTATGCTCTGGCCTACTGCGCGCGAAGATCGACACCTTCTGGACAGTTTGCCGGAGCGCCTCATCAGAAAGTTGATCGAGTTCGTCACCCGTGATGACGCGGCTCGTGTTGATCCCCACCTGATCGGCGATAAACGCCGCTGTCAGCGGATGGTCCCCAGTCACCATGATCGTCCGAATGCCCGCTTTGGCGGCGGTGGCGATGGTTTCCTTGACACTAGAACGCGGCGAATCCTCGAAGGCGATCAAACCGCTTAAATTCATGCCATGCTCAAGTTCATCGCAGCTTTGCTGAGCTTCCGCCTGTGCCAACTGCCTGCTGGCAATAGCGATCACCCGACGCCCCGATTTTGTCTGCTGTTCTAGTTCAGCTCGTGCGTCGTCCGGGATCGTGGAACAGATTGCAAAGACGGATTCGGGTGCGCCGCTGACGTAAAGCGTGAGCGTACTCCCAACCGTGCGGATGGTTGCTCGGGTCTTCTTCGCGCCGAGGTCGCCCTCGCGCACCAAATTCGGCTCGGACAGGTTGAGTACCTTCGCTTGCTCCCGGATAATCTTATCTATCGGCGTAATAGCATATTCCGAAGTTACCAGGAAGGCCGCTTCGAGCACCTGCTTTGACTGGTCAGGGTAAGTCGAGGCGATTTTCAAGCGGCCTTCGGTAATCGTGCCGGTCTTGTCAGTGACAATCGTGGTCACGTTGCCCAACACTTCCGCCGTCCGAAGATGCTTGATCAGGAAGTGCTGTTTCGACAGCCTATACGATCCCAGGCCAAGTACCATCGTGATCACGATAGGCAGTTCCTCCGGGACAATGGCGAACGCCAGCGCCAGCCCGGTGAGGAGCATCAGCTTCCAATCCTGTCCGCGAAGGAGTCCGAGGATCGGGATGCTAATGGCAAAAAATAGCGCCACATAGAGCAGCTTTCCAGCCAGCGACTTCATCGCCAGTTGCAGTGCCGTGCGCGGTGGTTCGATCTCTTCGGTTTTCGCGGCGATCTGACCGAGGCGGGTTTGCGCTCCCGTGACGGTCACGACGGCTTGCCCCTCGCCTGAACTCACAAAGGTGCCCGCATAAATTTCGTCGCCAATGTGCTTCTCGACTGGGAACGATTCTCCGGTGAGGGCGGATTCATCGATTTGCAAACCAATCGATGCCTGAATCCGGGCATCGGCGGCGATTTTTGTTCCCGATGAGAGGATCAGTACGTCGTCGGGTACGACATCCAGCGTATCGATCTCGACGATCTGGTGATCTCGTTTCACGCGAGTTTTCACGGCGGTGATCTTTGACAGGGCAGCGATAGCCTTCGTGGCCCGGGACTCGGTTAAGACCTCTGACCCGATCAACAAGGCGATGATGACAAAGATGGTCACCCCGTCGCGCAATTCGCCGAACAAGCTATAGATTACGCCCGTGAAGATCAACAGCAGTATAAATGGATCTCTGAGTTCCTCGCGGGCGATGGCCCACACGCTGATCGGTTCCGGTTTGTAGATTTCATTCGCGCCATATTTGGCGCGCTGAGACTGTGCCTGTTGCGCGGTTAATCCGTCTTGTGCTGCGGTTGTTGTAGTCATATCTTTCCTCCTGGCCTTAGCGGCGGTACAGTTCGTCGGGAAACTTCAGCAACGCTTGGCGGTCGTCTTCCAATAGTCGCAGCGCGGATATGAAGACGGCTGCACGAAATCCCGGTGCATATTGAGGAAAGCGCCCCATCTTATGTGAGGTGCTCCCGATTCAAACAGTAAATCTATCGTAAGACAGCGTCAGGCCGCGCTTGGCGATGATCGTTAGCACTGCCAGGGCACATCGCCGGGAAAACCGAGGGCCTACAGCGCGAATAGCACTGAGATGATCCCCGGACAGGTCCAGCCAAAGTCGCCTTGCCTTCGCACGCCCAGTCAGGCATCCTGCATCTGCCCTAGATCGTAGGCTTGAGAAAAAACCTCGAAATCAGCTTCAACGCGGGCAGCACTCCTTTTGGCATACTCTATCAATTGGCTCTGCCAGCCTGGCACAGAAGCAAAGATAATCAATTCATCCGCAGTGGCTGATCCTTGCCGTCCGCTGGTGCGCAACTGGCCCCACGCCAGTACATCGGCTGCCGTATACACGAACTTTTCCAGGAGTTGTACTTTGCCGCCCCAGGCAGTTAGATCGACACGATCCGCCAGGGGTTGAAGTTCGCGCAGTATATAGCTGATCCGTCCTATTCTTAACGCGGACAGGAGCGCGGGTGGTCTGCTCTGGAAACGGCGCTGCACCTCAACGACTCGCTCGGCCTGGTTCGACCATTTCGGCTGCTTCGTTTTCAGGTAAGGCAGGAGCGAGGAATCCCGCGCCTCCTTCAGATCGAGCAAGAAATTGCCGTTCGGTGAGCCGCGCCCTTCTACCAGGATGACGTAACGGTCCACGCCGATGCTGCCCGTCCCAGCCAGACGATGAGCAACGTCAAGCACCCGAAAGAACTCTTTCAGCTCCTCATACGGCCCAAGTTCTTGAATGGCACTCGTGACGGTAGCGCGCTCCACATCAGTGACTGGCAGGTAATGTGTGCCGTCCACTTTCAGACGACGGCGTTTGCCCTTCCACGGCGCATGGGCATCCAGGAATTCCGGTCGCCTGCGTCCACTCACACTTTGGAGCAAGTCCTTCACCAGACCCGTCGCGGTTTCACGTTCGATGGCGCGAATATACCCTTGGGTCAAACGCTCGGCATAAGTTCTTAGGAACAGTTCGGCAAGTGCATCAGCCTGAGTCTGATTGGCTTGGACAAGCGGTGCGCCGACCAGGATGGCGGTTAAGAAGCGAGCCGGGTCCCAAGTGCATGGAGCCAACACTGCTTCATCGAAATCGTTCACGTCGAAATACGCCAGGCGGTTTTCAGCTTTGTAGCTGCCAAAATTGTTCGGATGCAGATCGCCGCAGATCCAGGCTAGCGGTGCTGCGTTCAGCGACGTAATGCCCGACTCATCATCGTAAAACAAATGGCAGGTCCCACGCAGAAAGGCGAACGAGTTGGCTCGCATTGCCTGATACTTGATCTGAACTAACTCCGGATTACGGTCTGCATTAAACGCCTTGAGTTTATGAACGAGATCGGTGTTCATACCTGTTCCCATCATCTGAGCACTTCATGTACATTTGGTCAAGCGCCCCGCACGTTTAACGTTGGGGCGCTCGTATGTCTAATGTTATGTGCTGGCGATAAAGCTTATGCCGTGCTTGGCGAAAGCACATTGCCCAACTTGCGAACCTGGAAGCTGGCGATGATGAGCATCACGCCCCCAGCAATGGCGTAGATACCGATGATTGTCAGCACCGCCAGGGCACCGTCGCCGGGGAAGCGGAAGGCATACAGCCCGAACAGCACCGAGATGATCCCCGACAGACCCAGCCAAACGTCGCGCACCTGGAACGCCGCAACGATCTCAACGATTCCGCTCACAAAGGCGAAGGCGATGATCGCCGCCAGCAGCGTGATCATCGTGATGCCCGGCCAGGTCAAGACGAGGGCACCAAGCACTGCACCCAAAATTCCGCCGATGGCGAGCATAGCGCGGTCACTGGATTCGCCCCCGCCAAAGATCGCCATACCCAAATTGATCACGCCACTGACGATGGCATAGATACCAAAGTATAGCACGAGTGTAACCGCTGTGATGCCGGGGTTAAAGAGGGTAAAGACCCCAAATAGGACGGCGACGATGCCGCGCAGTAGGACCAACCACCAATAGCTCTTCATTATTTGCAACATGATATTTCTCCCTTCCTTGTGACTTATCTATGCGTTCTTCGCGTATTCGTTTTCGGCTTCGTATATCGAGGTGTCGTAGGCGTTGAAGGAATCGTCCAGGCTCTTGACCAACTTCGTCCACGCCTCGCCTTCGGTCTTGTCCAACTCGTCGAGCCGCCGGTCTTCCTCAGCCCAATCCGCCTGAAGCTTGGCGATGCGCTGGTTGAGTTTGTCTTTCGCCTGACCCTGCGCCTTGGAGGCTTGCGCCTTCAGATTGTCAATGTCCGCCTTCCCGGCGTTGAGCCGAGCAGTCAGCGTGTCCTTTACGTGAGCACGCAAAGCGACGCGAGCAGCCTTAGCTGAAGCCAAACGCCGATTAATGTCTGCTTTCGCTTCGGCATTCGCACTTTTCGCGTCAGCTTCCAACTCGTCAATGCTGTCGTCGATCTCACGCTGCCAGGCGTCAAGTGTCTGAAGCATATTCTTGTAGTATGTCTGCAGCGCCGCATTAGTATTGTCAAGCTGCTTCTGGGCCGCCGCGCGATCTGTCTTCGCGTTGCTGGCGACCTGCTGACGCAGAGTTTTGACTGACGCTTTCAGGTTATCGACCTTTGTCTGCCAGGACTGGTAAGCGCCATCGATTCGCTCTTTGCGGGCTTCCGCGGCCTTTTCACGGGCGATCTTCCGCTGCTCGTTAATGGCGTGGCGGGCAATGTTTGCCTTCAGCTCTTGCGCGGTTTCCTCAAGCTGGTCAACCCAGACTTCATCAAGGTACACCATCAGCGCGGACCCATTGGACGAGAGTTCGTCAATCGCCATTGACCGGATATCGTCTTGTGGCAAGCCTGCGCGGACGGTTGCCGCTGTGGCACCGCCAGTTACTGCGCCCGACACCAGACCAACGATAGCACCGCCCGGCCCACCAAGCATTCCAACAATCGCGCCTGTCAAGGCACCGAATGCTGCGCCTTTGCCCGGATCAACAGTCAGGGGCTGACGTATCTGGACATTGCCAGTTGAATCTTTGGTCACGATGACAGCATCCAGCAGTTCGATGAAGTAGTCGTCCTGCAGATCCTTGAGGGTCTGCAACATGCTGTCGGCTCCCGTCGGGCTATCAAATGTCAGAACAAACAAATCGGTATTCACGGAATGCTCCTTCCTCTCATTGAAACTTCTGATTCATCCCATTCAGATAAGCAGATTAGTTACATCTGCTGGCTGAGCCATGTCTCTAGACAAGGACCATGGTCGATAGACGGCTTGCTGCGTCTCCGGCAATCGGCTTTTATCTATAGATACTCCTTTCTTCATTCGCCACAGTTATTCGATAGAACTGGGGGATTTATGACTTTAGAGTAACCTTTGTTAGCATCTATGTCGTGAGTAATTCCACTTATCTTCAGTTTTGAAACGGTTACCTGAGTTCACCGAGAATCAAGGTAGTATATAAAGCAGCACTTAGTAGAGTCACTACACGAAGGTTTGCAATTCTCTTTGCATTACTTTGCATTATTTTGTGCTGTAAAATTGCACTGCATACAGAGGGCTGACTTTGTTGCAAAACCATTCGAGAACGTTAACGCGTTGAGGCAGAATCAGTAGATTTTCGCTGCGGTTCACGCCAGTGCTGTCCTGTATCCTATTGATAGAGACTGAGGAACCAAAAAGTGAAACAAGTTTATTATCGAGAACATGATTATTCATTTGGACAAGCGATGTTAGCGTTGCGTACCGCAATTGGGCTAACACAATCGGGTCTGGCTGAGTATCTGGGTGTTTCACGTCAGGCGGTAGGAGATTGGGAAGCCGGACGTAGTTACCCCAAATTCGAGCACCTCAAAAAATTGCTCACGCTTGCTGTGCAGTGCGGGGCTTTTACCGCCGGTCACGTATCCGACGAGATTCACGCCTTCTGGAAAGCGTCTCATCAAAAGGTGCGGTTGGATGAAGCATGGCTTACTGAATTGGTTTCGCCTGAGTATCTCCAATCCCCTGACGAAGCAGACCAGACGCGAAATGTAGAAATTCTGGAGAGAAACTACCAGCGACTTGTGGAAAGCATCAGCGAAGGGATTTCAGTCCTAACGCTGGAGGGTATCATCACCAGTCTTAGCCCGGCGCTCGAAACGCTGCTTGGTTGGTCATCCGAACAGATCGCTGGAACTCATCTCCGTTCCGTGATTCATCCAGCAGATCTGCCCAAAGTTTTAGATCGCTTTCAACGGGATCGTAATGGGGAGTTGCAACCCCCGATGAAGATGCGTCTGTTACAAAGCTCAGGCGATTATGTATCCGTTGAAGTCTCTTCGCAGCCACAAATTGAGAACGGCAAAGTTTGCAACATATGGGTACTCATCAAAGATTTGACAAAAGACGAGCAGATGCAAAATCAGCGGGTGGCGCTTACTCAGGAAAAGCAGCACGTTCAGGTGCTCACCGACCTGATTTTGGCCTCCACAGCTAAAGTACGACCCTCGCTGGAAAGCGTTGGCCTGCTTACGAACGCACTATCCAGGCAGACTACTGACCTTGCCTCGCTTAGCTCGCTTGAAGCGATTGAACAACTTGTTCAACATCTGACTGTGACTACTGACCGTATCTTGACAATGGCCGAACTCGATGCAGATCGAACTCAATTCTCATTCGGTCCTGTGGACTTGAATCGGCTGATGGGTTATGTGCAGATCAATGAACGTTCTTTCGCGGAAATGCGAAAGGTTACGCTGACCCCCAGGCTCAGCCAGGGCACTGTGCTCGTCAAAGCTGATCAAGCCTATTTGTACCGTGCGCTTCAGGAAGTGGTCGAGAACGCACTTAAACACACACCCGCCGACGGAACCGTTATACTTGAAACCTCGGCGGACGACGCTTGTGGGTGCATTGTGGTGCAGGACAACGGGCCTGGCATTGATCCTGAACTTATGCCCCACCTGTTCGAAAAATTCTACCACTTTGGCTTCCCATCAGAGGTTTCCGGGGAATTAGGGCTGGGGCTGTCCATCACAAAGAAAATAATTGAGAAGCATAATGGAACGATCCGTGTGGAGAGTGAGCCGAATCGGGGCACAACTCTTACGGTATCTATTCCGCTCTTTGTGCACTGAGGCAATTCACCAACCTATTCGGAGATTTACACGGGAAGCAGGCTGATGAAGCAATTCTCCTATCGTGAATATATGGTCGCTAGTTGACAATTTGCAAAACAATCTTGCCGGGCATGTGGCCTCCTCGCTTATGTTCATACGCCTGACTGGCCTCCGAAAGTGGAAGAACTTTTCCTAGCACAGGTCGTAACTGCCCCTCATCAATTAGCTCGCCAATACGAATAAGCTCCTCCCGATCAGGCTTAACAATGAAAAATACGGGGCGTACGTCATAGGCCTTGGCCTGATCTGGCGCTAGCGGCTTAGCCAGGGAAATAAGTGTCCCGCCTTTTTTGAGAACCTTCCAGGATCGGTCCAGCGCATCCCCGACTCCTACAGCGTCGAGTACTGCATCAACGCCATGCACAACGTCTTCGAAACGCGTTGTCGTAAAATCGATTACCTCATCACAACCCAATTCCTGAAGCAATTCCCGATTCCAGGGGCCATCAACGCCAATGACGTACAGTTTTGCCCACCGAGCAAGTTGGATGGCGAAAGTCCCCACCCCACCGGCTGCACCGTGGATAAGCACGCTCTGTCCAGCCGACAGATGAGCATGTTCAAAGAAAGCCTGCCATGCTGTCAACGCAACCAGAGGAACTGCCGCAGCCTGCACATGATTCAGGGATACAGGTTTTGGTGCCAGTTCCGTGGGTAATGCAATTGCATACTCAGCCTCACTGCCATCCCTATCAAACGCGGTAAGTCCATACACGTGCTGCCCAACCTTCAAATCACTAACATTCGCCCCAACCTGAATGACAATGCCGGATAGTTCGTGGCCCGGAATAGGGCGATAGCGTTCAGTCCCATCTTTCGTTTTCCAGGTAGCCGCCCAGTCAAGTTCTGCTGGGGTTATACCTGACGCGTAGACTCGGACCAGTACCTCGCCGTCGGTTGGCTGAGCCTGTGGCACATCTTCGTATACCAGCTCCCTCGCGCCATCATGATCGTAAATTCGAATTGCTTTCATTTTAGACTCTTGTTTCAGCACAATTGGCTTCATTGGCGTGTGCAACAACTCACCTACCGTATTTTGCACGTCAAGTGAAGGCTTGAGCGTATCATGACTCTTGCTGTCTACTGTATCGTCAGAGAAATTACTTATTTGTGGATCGATCTTTCTTCACGCCGCGCCAGTCAGGATAATACTTCTGTAACAAACGGTAGATGTGTGCCGGTGGTACGACACTCCAAAAACCTGCTTCGGAATCCAAAGGCTTGTGGGCCACGAGCAAGCAGCGCCGGAATTTCTTTGATCTGGGAGTCTGTCAGCGCTGTATGTCGACCAGGGGCTGGATGGTGTCGCAGGGCATCGATGCTTCCTTTTTCGCGGACGCGTTTAAGCCATTGATAGACTGCTCCCTGAGTAACGCCTAATTCAGCAGCAATGCTGCGTTGCGACCAACCCTGCTTATGGAGTTCCCAGGCACGCAATCGTCGCCTCTCACGCCAATCAAGTGGTTGCGCGTTTTCCGTATCATCCATGCCGTTGTGCGTCTCATCTACCGAATGCCAAATAATCAGCACTACAACGAACTGTGTATGGAGGTGTGCCTGACTATATAAATCCAAGGTGTCCGCCAACTGCTGGTTCAACATCGGGATTATGGTTTGACAGATCATTCACGGTAGCAAAGGTATGTTTAGACTCGGTCATCAGTGCCTTAATTAATGTTACTTACCTTATAGCCAAAAGAATACCTGTTGCCGTGTTCTCTTTCGTCAGAAGTTCTACTTATTTCTCCGTCCAAAATTAAACCGGAGTGTAAGGCGACAAGGGCAGCCTCAGTCCGCGATGAAACGCTCAACTTATCATAGATGTGATATAAGTGGGTTTCAACGGTTCGTGTGCTGATGACGAGTTCGCGGGCGATAGCAGCATTCCGCCAACCTTTGGCGATGAATGAGAGAACGGTACGCTCTTGCTCGGTCAATTCGAAAATTGCTCTCATGGGTGCCTCCTTCTTATCCCGCTCAGTTATAGCCAGCAGTATATATGGGCTACGGTGTGAAGTCAGCAACCATCGCATCCTATTTCGGATCGCATCTGTTCCCATCACTGCCTACAACGGATCGCACAGGAAGGGTGAGTTATGTAAGTCAGTTCTCATTTTCTATTGGATTATACTCTCGACCAGGCTATATGGGCTTTGGGTACCGTGTGATGGTGAGGTCGCAAATTGTACGGGTGAGAAATTTTGTAAGTGCGTAATTGGTAGGAGCAACGCACAATTACTATCGAGGTGTCTTGACAGCGAATCACACCGGCAACTGTTCAATTCGAAGAATGTAGCCTGCTCGACGCTCGTATAAGCTGTTACGCCGATTCCAAGCCCATAACAGCGGTAGGAAAACATCATCCGCTCGTCGTTATGCCAGTCTCTATGGAAATGGATTGTAACTTGCCGATAGCTGGGTGAAGTCAGTGTCCCGGAAATTTTCTACGGTACGAGTACGCGCTACATGTGAAGATAGTTAGTCAGATATAACTTATAGAATAGGCCAGGGGCTGTTCACTACCACATGAATTACTTTGCGATAACAAAACGTTCTGTTACAGGATTGAAATGCGACTGAACTCATCACTAATATATGATTGACGATGTGTGAAAAGTCACACATCGTCGTAACTGTGTATCCAACCACTTCACTGTCGTCCTACAATACGAGGAATAACACATGCGTAAATTTCTACTGGTTATTGGCTTATTACTCCTGGTCGCAGCCGGAGTATGGAAATTCAGTCTCAGTAAAAACTGGACACCACGTATCACCCCCGGATGGAGTTGGACAGCCAACTCACTTTTAGAACAGGCTTATCCCGATGCAGTCACACACAAACTCCCTGATGCAGGTCAAAACAGAACCAACCTGTATGACCGAAAAATTGAGATTGTCTCAGCAGACAACACTCCTGCGGGAGCGGTTATGCTTAAAGACACACTCGTCACCAAGAACCCATCCACCGGCAAAGAATCGTACCGCACTGACTTCACTGCTCCAGTAGACCCGGAGACAGGCGTTTTTGTTCAGGGCGAATTCAAAGGCCAGAATTTCGTATTTCCTCGCAATGTTCAGAAGACAACCTACACAATTCGCCAGGCTAATATTGCCGGAATCGCAGTAACGTTCGATAAAGAGGACCTACTTGAAGGTCTTCAAACGTATGTGTTCTCCTATTCAGGTGCGTACGAAGCACCTTCGATAAATCCGCCCCTCCCTG
>WNFN01099571.1_pt1 | contig 11750 bp, 9 predicted proteins | sample 5400161 | NCBI WGS metagenome assembly WNFN01 (sample SAMN13153353, study PRJNA577476) | soil metagenome | isolation source: 80 cm saprolite on Douglas fir-dominated hillslope | place: USA:California | collected 2013-09-17
TGCCGTCGCTCCCGTCCTGCTCCGGGGCCAGACGCTAACGATCTTGTCGAGATCCGGCTCGCGGTTCACGGAATCCCCAGCTCGCCGTCGGCTCAGCTGTTGGCCTTTACCTCGAAGTTGCCTATCTCACCGAAGACTCGCCGGCTCGGTCTGGGTGTGCTTGGCGGGCGGGCCGGGCCCGGATCCGGGCCCGGCCTGCTCGCGGATACAGGCTGGTCAGGGAGCAGGCAGCCCGTCGGTGTAGATGGTCTGGTCGTTGGCGAGCAGCCCGCTGGGCTCGGTGGCCAGGCAGAGCGCGGGCGGCGCGCCCGGCATGGCGGTTCCCGGGCAGACGAACGCGTCAGGGGTCCTGGTGTCCATCCACAACGGGTGGGTCGTTGCAGTTACTGCCAGGACCGGGGCGCTGAAGGTCTGGCCGCCGTCGGTCGAGCGCACCAGCAGCACCTGGATGTGATTATCGGTGCTGCTGCTGACGGAGTTGCTGAAGCTGGGCTAGGCCACGTACAGCGTGCCGCCGGGGCCGGTGAACGGGTCGGGGAACTGGTTCTCGTTGCAGGTCCCGCGCGGGGCCGGCAGGCCGAAGGTGTTGCTGCACAGGGGACTGGTGCCGCTCACCAGGACCGGTGCGCTGAAGCTCTGCCCGTAGTCGTCGGAGTGCACCTCGTAGATATAGGCGGTGCCGTCGGCGCCGAACAGGGTCCAGGTCACGTAGATCCGGTCCCGGAACGGGCTGCCCGCATGGTTGTCCACCGTCATGTACGGCTTGTCGTTGAACGGCAGGCCGCTGGCGGCGGTGGTGAACGTCTGCACCGCGGGGCGGCCGGGGAAGTCCCACGACGCGCCGCCGTCACCGGTGCAGCGGAACACGTAGACGGCGCTGGACTGGACAAGGTTGCTGGTGGCGGACGGCCCGCGCTGGAATACCTGGCAGGCGAAGTAGGCATTGCCCCGGGTGTCCCAGGCCACCGACGGGTCGCCGCCGGCCTGCCAGTACTGCCGGGCCACCCCGCCAAACGCGGTCCCCCGGGTGAACCCCATCGAGATCGTGGTATCGGTCCAGCTGGACCCGCCATTCCCGGTGAAGGCGCCGTAGCAGTTGCCGTCCCCGCGCCGGTAGTCGTTGAACCCGGTCACCACCTGGCGCGGGTCCGGCGGGTTCTCGGCGATCGCGGTCTCGTTTTCCGCCTGGCCGCGGCCCTGCAGATCCGGGCCGGTGATGTTCAGGCAGTTCTGGTTGACCAGGACATCGGACCCGATCTTGGACGGGCACAGGCTAACGCTCGCCGCCGAGCGGGACATGCAAGGCGGATATTCGCACGACTGCCACCAGAGTGCCGACCACGCTCTGCGACCAACGGCAGGCGTGGACCCAGCCGCCCCAACGCTGGTAGCGATTGTGAGGGCGTGCTCGGCGCCAAGGAAGCGGGCCGGGCCGGTTCCCATCACCGCTGGGACCCAGCGATTCGTCGCTTGCCGTTCGTTCAGACCCGGCGCAGGACGGCAACTACCTTGCCGGCAATTCTTGCCTTATTGCCCGGGATCGGAGTGTGGGCCGGGTTTTGCGGCATCAGCCAGCGCTCGCCGTCCATCTCCTTATAGGTCTTGACCGTGCCCTCAAGCTCGATTCCGTTGATCGTCGCGGCCACGATGTCACCGTTCACGGCGTCCGGCTGCTGGCGGACCACCACCCAGTCACCATCGACGATCCCAGCACCGGTCATTGAATCGCCGACGACCTTGAGGATGAAGAGCGTCCCTGCGCCGACCACCTGCCGGGGAAGCGTGAAGACGTCTTCGATCAACTCCTGGGCCAGGATCGGGTTGCCCGCCGCGGCCCGCGCAAGCCACGGCACATCCACTACTTCCTGCGAGCCCATGTCCATCGGCGTCTGTTCGGTTTCGCCAGTTTCTGACGAGAAGTCTGGCTCTCCAGGCAGCCGTACCTGCACCGTGCGCGGGCATCCCGCGTCGCGACGTAGGTATCCCTTGGCTTCCAAGATCGAGTACTGATGGGAGAGCCCGCCTACGCTCGTACGTCCCAGCGCCGTTGCGACCTCGCTCATGGATGGCGGCCGCCCACGGCTCCGCGTGATCCTCCGGATGGTGCGGAGAATCTCGAGTTGGACCAGGTTAAGGCCGGAGTCAGACTGGCCGGACGCCCCCGCTCGGTTCATCATCGAGCCTCCACCTGCATAATCGTTGCCAGCCAGCGACGCTATTCATCTAGCTGCCGTTTGCTTCGCGGCAGCCGCGCGCCCTATCCACCACGAAACGATCATCCCAGGCAGGGACCGGATCGGCTAGGGAGACGTCATGGCCCGACCTTGCCGCATGTCGAACGCGCGTTCCATCCCGCGGGTATGAAAGAGTCGGGATTTCGCCAAGTGATCTATTATCGTCGGCGCGGTGGTGTGCGACAGCAGTTCATTGAGCTGCCGTGCACCAGAATCGCCGTTGGACCGCCGCGCACTGCGAAGGTTGGCCACGCCGAGCAGGGGCATTGGTAATCCCACCGCCGGGCAGCGATGAAGTCCTTCACCGATGCCGCATATGGCACGGTGGCGTGACCGCCGTCGAGCAGATCACCGCCGACAAGCACCTGGCGGCTGCTCGCCTCGAACGGCACAGCCTAGGAGCACACGCCCTGGACACGACGGGTGCGGTCATCGGTAGTATTTGGGGCCACCGAGATCGTGACAACCCGTCGCGCAAGTCCTGAGCAGCCGATCTCGTCGAGGCCGCCCCTACCCCGAGCGCCGCACCCTCGTCATCGGCCACAGAACGACCCGCTCTGCGCGCCACCGCTCGCCCGGCATCGAGCCATCAATGTCGTACAGAACGAGGCGGATCCGGCGCGCTGGCCTCGGACCAGCCCAGGTCACTGAGCGTGACCAGACCTCGCGCCTGGCGTACGCCGGATCGATGAATATGAATTCCTATTGGACAGTAGCTTTATGCGTTGCAGGGCGTTCCGATTAACTGTTCGGCACGACGCCATCGAGGCCAGTGCCCGTGCAGGTGCCCGGGCCGACGTGGATGGTCGCTCCGGGCGCTGCGCCGTTCACGGCGGCTTGAATGCTCGGGAAGTCGCGCGGCACGTTAATCGACGTGCGGCCGGTGATGCTTGCCGACGCCACGGGCCCGATGTTCCCATCGGCCCGCCATCCTCGCCCGTCAAACGGACAGCCAGCCCCAACTCACCAATAGTCGCCGCGAGCACTGACCGCGAGCACCGATCTCGCCATCTGCGCCAACGATGCACGCTCAACGACATCGCGACGCGCCAGATCGGCAGCTCGGCGGGGTGGCATTGCTGTGACTGATCGTTACGGGCGGGCTGGCGGCCGCTGAGCGGGCCCCTGTAGTTGCGTGGCGGCGGCAGCCGGCCGCCTGGTTGGGTTGCCGTCATGAGCGGCTTCGATGATCCGGCGTTCTACGGCGAGCGCTGGGCAGATGTCTACGACGAGCGCCACGGCAGCCTTGACCCGGCCGCGGCGGTGGAGTTCCTGGCCGGGCTGGCTGGAGACGGGCCCGTGCTGGAGCTGGCGATTGGCACCGGCCGGGTCGCGCTGCCGCTGGGGGCGCGCGGGATCACGGTGCAGGGCGTAGACGCCTTAGCGGCGATGGTGGCCAGGCTGCGAGCTAAGCCGGGCGGCGAATCGATCCTCGTCACCATCGGCGACATGGCCGGGGTTCCCGTCACCGGGCAGTTCACGCTGGTGTATCTGGTGTTCAACACCCTGTTCGGGCTGCTCAGCGCCGGGCGGCAGGCCGAGTGCTTCCACAACGTGGCCCGGGTGCTCGGCCCGGGCGGGGCGTTCGTGATCGAGTGCTTCGTGCCCGACCTGGCCCGTTCGACCGCGGCCAGCGGGTCGAGGCGCTTGAAGTAACCGAGGACGCGGCCGCTTTCGGGCTGTCCCGGCACGACGCCGCGGCCCAGCGGGTCACCACGCAGATTGTCACCTTGGACGCGCACGGATGGAGCATGCGGCCGGTGGCCATCCGCTACTCGTGGCCCAGCGAACTGGACCCTGATGGCCGCGCAGCCGGCCTCCGCCGCGCCGAACGGCACGGCGACTGGCACCGGCGGCCGTTCTGTTCCGCCAGCGGTGGCCACGTCTCGGTCTGCCGGCGCACCTGAGGCACCCGTCGTCCCCGCGCCAGCCGAGCCAGGGCCAGTGCCGAGCGCCAGCAACGGTTCTGACTGGCGCGCAGATCACCCGGTCGCGTCGCTGGTCGCCTCGGACGCAGGCGGTGCGCTGTTCAATCCATCGGGACACGGCCAGGGCGGCGAACATGATCGTCAGATGGGTTTCGATCGAGTCGCGTCTGGGCACGCTCGGCCCGTGACGAGCGAAGTGATCCCTGATCGGGCCACCGCCTTCGGCGAACGCGTCCGCCGGCGGCTCACCGACGAGATGACGATCTGGCTAACGACCGTCGGGCGTGACGGTGTGCCGCAGCCGAACCCGGTCGGGTTTCTCTGGGACGGCGGCGACAGTCTGCTGACCTACAACCAGGCGAAGGCCAAACGGCTCGCGAACATCCGGCGACAGCCGCTGGTCTCGCTCCACTTCGACAGCGATGGCGGCGGCGGCGACATCGTCGTATTCACCGGCACCGCCGAGACCCTGGACGACTACCCGGCGGTGCCTGACAACTCCGCGTGGCTGGAGAAGTACATCGAGGAGATCGACGCGCGGTTCGGTGACGCCGTGAAATTCGCGGAGACGTACTCGGTCCCGGTCCGCATCCACCTCACCCGCGTTCGCGGCTTCTGACCTACCAGACACGTGGCCCGCTCGCACGTGGTGACCGGTGACAGCCGCGGAATCGGTCGTGCGGTGGTCGAGCGGCTCCGGCGATGACGGCACGGCGGCGTGGTCGCCATCGAGCTCAACCTGGCCGCACTCGCCTGGGCCGACGACCATCCGAAGGTGATCGCGGTGACCGGCGAAAGGCGACAAGCTCCCCGGCTACACGTCCATGCTGGCGCCTGGCTTCCGAGGCCTCGATTCCTGGTCGCGCCGGGTTATCGCCGCCATCCTCGCCAATAGCTCGTATCACGACTACATGCGCAGCCGCCGATCCGGTGGCCGCGTCGATCCGCCCGTTCACCTCCCGCGAGCCGACGGCCGCCAGCGGCCCGTTCCCGGCCTGAGTCGTGCGCCCACTGCACCGCAGTCAGACGCGGCTCTTGGTCCCATAGGCAGTCCTCGACCAGCACCGCCACCAGCCACACGCCGTGCGCCACGAGCGCCGGCAGCTCCTCCTCCATGATGAACCGGGAGGTGCCGACCGCATCCCCGCCGGACAGGACTGATCATCGCAGTACGCCGGGATCGGTAAACTTCCTGGTCACTGCTGATTTTCCGTACCGATGATTGCACGTCTCCGGACAACGGGGGTGGCAATGCACATACTGGAACGATACACCACTGATAATACTAATATTATACGGAACGTCACCATGCCATCGCTTCCTTATTCTGGCCTTTCCATCCGCGAACTGGACGCGCTGTTCGACCAGTCACCGATCGGCATGGTCTTCGGCGACCGCGAGCTGCGCGCCAGGCGCACCAACGCGGCGTTCCGCCGGCTGGTCGGCCTCCCGGACGAGGCGATCCTCGGCCGCCGGCCCTCAGAGGGTGAGGCTGGCATGGACACGGCGCTGGCCGAACGCACCCTCGCCGAGCAGGTGATCAACCGGGGCGTTCCCGCGGTCGACGTGCATATAGAGCAGACCCTGGCCGGCGAGCGCCGGGTCCTGTCCTGGTCGGCGTACCGGGTGACGGACGACGGCCAACTGCTCGGGGCGGTGGGCCTCCTCATTGACGTCACCGACCGGGTGCAGGCCAATACCCGGCTCGACCTGCTCGAGCGGGCCGGCAGCCAGATCGGGACCACGCTCGACATCCACCGCACAGCTGAGGAACTGGCCGCCCTGGCCGTGCCCGAACTCGCCGACCGCATCGCCATCGACCTGTGCGACGAGATGCTGCGGGGCGAAGATCTCCCGCGCCCCGGCACAGTCCCCCTGCGGCTTCGCCGGGTCGCGGTGCGCGATGCCGCAACCAGGGCCGAGATTGCTTACACGGTAGGCGATCTAATCACCGCGCCGGTCACACGTCCGGTCGCCATGGCGCTCTCACGGGGGAAGCCCGTCCTGGCGCGGAATCGGGCCGAGGTAAGGAGTCAGGTCTGGTGCGCGCCTGGCAATGCGGAAGCCCTCCTCGCCAGGGGGGTGCATACGGCCATGGTGGTGCCGCTGACCGCCCGGAGCGTCACCCTGGGGGTCGCTGCGCTCTCCCGGGCCGAGCACCCCGAGCCCTACGATGAGGCCGATGTGCGGCTGGTCAGCGACCTGGCCTCCCGCGCGGCGATGCACATCGACAACGCCCGGCTGTACACCCGCGAGCACGACGCGGCGGTGACCTTGCAGCGCAGCCTGCTGCCCCGCGACATCCCCCCGGTGCCCGGGCTCGACATCGCCTACCGCTACCAGCCGGCCAGCCGCGCCGTGCAGGTCGGCGGCGACTGGTTCGACGTCATCGCGCTCGATCGTGGCCAGGTGGCGCTGGTGGTCGGCGACGTGACCGGCCACAGCATCCACGCCGCGGCGATCATGGGCCAGCTGCGCACCACCACCGCGGCCCTGGCCCGCCTCGGGCACCCGGCGGAAGAGATCATGGCCCAGCTCAGCAATGTGGTCGCCGCCCACGGCGACGAGGCCGGCGCCACCTGCTTGTACGCGGCATATGACCCGGCGTCGCGGCGGTGCCGGCTCACCAGCGCCGGGCACGTGCCGCCCGCGCTGCGCCGCCCCGGCGGCGCGACCGAATTCCTCGACGTGCCGGGCGGGGTGATGCTCGGCGCGGGCGCAGGCCGTTACCCGGCCACCGACATCGACCTGCCCGCAGGCAGTGTGCTGGCCCTGTACACCGACGGGCTGGTCGAGCTGCCGGGCCAGGACATCGGCGCCGGCATGTCCCGGCTCGCCCGCGCCCTGGCCGCCGGCCCTGCGCGATCGCTGGACGACCTGGGCGACAGCGTGCTGGCCAGCCTCGCCCCCCGAGCCCGAGACGACATCGCCCTGCTGCTCGCCCGCACCCAGCCTGATCAGGCGCCACAACCGGCCCGGACGGCGCCCCGCCGGAGTCGCCGACACCTCATTCCCCGATCCCGTGACATGAAACGACTACCAGCCACGAGCACCACACGCACGGAGATCTGCCGCACCACCGGCTACACGACCCCGTCATGACCTCATGGCGAGCCGGACCGGGTCAGCCATCTGGACCCTTGGCCCGGCTGTATGAGCCAGGAAAATGCCGGCCGACGAAGCAGCGGGGCACGGCCGGGCGTGCCCGGCCTCGACGATCGCCTCTCGCGCGGCGCGCTTGGCCTCGCCTTGGAGGTCAGGGTCCTCGACGGTGATGCAGAACCGAAGTTGACTCTCCTGGAACTGCCATCCGATGCGGCGCTTGCGGGCCAGTCGGCGCCAGTAAGTGATCGCCAGGCCCGGGGGCTGTGATCGTTGCTCCGGCGGTCTGCGGTCACTCGAGCATCTGGCGGGCGATGGATGGTGGCTGGCGGCCGGCGAGGATCCAGCCGGTGAGGGTAGCCGCGACGGGTACGCCGAGGATAGTGATGGCGAGGTAGAGGACGGGCACGCGGCTGAGATTGCCGAGGTCGCTGAGGTGCCCGGCGGCCAGCGCGAGGTAGGCGGTGGCAGAGCCGAGCAGCACGCCGAGCACGGCCAGCGCTCCGGCGGTGACGGCGGTGAGCGTGCGCCGGGTGGTGCTAGTGGCTCCGGCGGCGGTGAGGGTGCGCAGGTCACCGGCGGCCTCGGTGCGGATCAGCCCGACGGTCATCGCGAGGATGCCAAGGGCGAGCAGTGCCCCGGCGGCCGTCGCTGCGGCGCTGATCGTCGCTAGTGAGGCCTGGTTGTTCCTGGCCTCAATGATCAGGCCCGCTTTCGCGGCCACGTCGCGTGCGGCTGCGAGCTGCGCGGCGGTAAGAGGCTTGCCGGACTGGACAAGCCAGCCCGACTGTATCTGCGTCCAGCCGCGCCGGTGCAGGCCGCCCAGGGTCATCAGCGGGGTGGGCTGGGCGGCGTAGGACGGGGCCTGGATCCGCTGGACGTGGGTGGCGTTCGCAAAGGTGGAGGGTGTGGTGACCACGAGCTGCCCCGCCTGGACGGTGAGGAAATCGGCGGCCGGGGTGATCGTGGCCGGGCTGATCCCGAGGTACCGGAGTACTGCTGGCGTGGCGACATAGAGGGGGATCGTGCTATAGGTCCCTCCCCGGCCGCCGGCGGCTGGGTTCTGCCTGGCGCCCAGGCTAGCTACCGGCTGTCCGGCCTGGCTGCCCTGCCCGCCGGGCTGCGGCTTGTCGGCCGGGTTGACGGGCATGTCGAGGGCGGTCACTTCGGAGTGAGGAAGTGGTCCGGCGATCTGGTGTACCGCGACGGCCAGGACGCGCAGCTGGGCGGGTGTCCGGAGGGGGATGACGGGGCCATCCGGGCCGTCTGACTGGCCGGTCCAGACGAGGATCTGGGTGTCTGGCAGGTTGCCCGCGTTCGCGGCGGTCTTGTCGGCGGCGGAACTGATGATGATCGCTGCGGTGATCCCGAGGGCAAGGCTGATCGCGGCCAGTGCTGCGCCGGAGCGGGCCTGGTGACGGGCCAGGTCGCGCAGCGCCAGCCGCACCGCGACCGGTGCCCGCCGGCCGGGCGCGGCGAGCGCCCGGATGGCCAGCGGGCTGATGAACAAGATCCCCAGGGTCATCGCCACCGCGCCAGCGATGATTAGCGGGGGGCGGTTCTGGTTACCCAGGCCCAGGCAGGCGACGCCCGCCAGGATCATCAGGGCGGCCAGCAGGGCCGGGCGGTGCGCGGGCCGGGGCCGCGGTGGCCTGGCCGACAGTGCCAGCGTGACCGGCAGGCGGGCGGCCGCCCGCGCTGGCCACCACGCCGCGCCGGTCGCCGTCACGACGGCGAGCAGCATGCCGAGTGCGACCAGCTCCCATGGGATCGCGAACCGGTCGATCCGGTGCGCGGCGAAGGTGTCCAGGCCCGGGGCGGCCGCGATCCACACGGCTAGGCCGGCTGCGGTGCCGGCCACGGCGGCGATGACGCCCACCACCGCTCCGCCCGTGACCATGACCATCCGAAGCTGCTTGCGCGTCGCCCCGATGGCGGCGAGCATGCCGAGCTGGCGCTGGCGGCGCGCCGCGATGACGGCGAAACCTGCGGCGCCGACGAGGCCGACCAGCAGCAGCAGGACCGTGACAGCGCCGAGCATGCCACCTGCGACGGCTCCCTGGGTGCTGGCCCCTCGCGCCTGCCACACCAGCGGGCCGTGAAATGCGGCGCGGAAGACCTCGAAGCTGGCCGGGCCGGCGTTCAGCAGTACCGTCACCGACTGCGGCGGGCCCGCGCCCGAGGGCGAGACGAGAGCGAACTCATCGTTGAGGTCACTGGGGTTCTCCACGATGCCGGTCACGGTCTGGTGGCCGTCGAGGGACAGTGCGGAGCCGATCCGCAGCTGGAGGGTCTGCGCTAGCGGGCCGGTGACGGCGGCCTGGCCGGGGCCGGCCGGGAAGCGGCCGTCGGTCAGCGCGAGCATGGGGCCGCTGTAAGGGCCGTGCGGGCTTTCTGCCCGGAACTCGACAGTCTGGGTCGAGCCTGGGATCGGCACGAACCGGCGGCCGATCACCTGGATGGTCCCGAACGCCTTCCGGGCCGCCGCGATGTCCGCCGTCAGGGCCTTCGGACTGGTTCCGTCGAACTGCAGCAGGTGGTTGGCGGAGCCGAACTGCGGACCGGGCAGGGACGCCACATTGTAGGCAGCTGACACGCTGAAGGCGGCCGCCGCGACCGTAAGAATCAGCAGCGCGAGGACCAGGATCTGCTGCCGCCACTCACGGCGGAACAGCCGCCACGCCCACCGGGCCACGGCCTGGCGGGCCGGGATGCCACCGCCAGCGGGGCCGGGACGGACCCCCCGGTCACGCAGCGTCGCGCTCACCGCTGCGGGCCCGGCGTGAGCAGCGATTCCGGGCCCGGCGGCGTCCGCGTCTGATCGATGATGCGCCCGTCGCGCAAGAACACCACCCGGTCAGCACACGCCGCGAACTGCGCGTCATGAGTCACGACCACCCCGGCCGCCCCACGCCGGCAGGCCGCGAGCAGCAGCCGCATCACCGCCTCGCCGTTCACCGAGTCCAGGGCACCCGTCGGCTCGTCGGCGAGCAAGACCTGGCGCTCACCCACTACTGCGCGCGCGATCGCCACGCGCTGGCGCTCCCCGCCGGACAGCTCATCGGGAAAACGGTCAGCCCGCTCAGCCACGCCCAGCTCCTCCAGGGCCTTCATCCCCGCCGGGCGCGCGGCCTTGACCCCGACGCCATCAAGCTCCAGGGGCAGCGTGACATTCTCGGCCGCAGTCAGCCCAGCAAGCAGGTTGAAATCCTGAAAGACATAACCGATCAGGCGGCGGCGCAGCTTCGCCTGGTCATTAAGCGAGGCACCCGACAGGTCAATCCCGGCGACCAGCACCTGGCCGCTGGTGGGCTCCTCCAGGCTGCCGGCGATGGTAAGCAGCGTGCTCTTGCCGGAGCCGCTGGGCCCCATGACCGCCACCAGCTCACCACCGCCGACCGACAGGCTGACCCGGCGCAGCGCATGCACCTCGGCGGCCCCGGTCCCGTAGACCTTCGACACCTCGCGCAGCTCCAGCACCGCTGTCATCGCCGTGTTCCCATCCTGGGCCTGCGGGCCGCCGGGGCAGGCGCCGCAGGCGGGCTGGCCGGATCGGGTACCGGCTGCAGCTTCAGCCGGGTGTCGGCCGCATCCAGCCAGCGGACAATCCCCTCCAGCCGGAACAGCTCGGCGTCGGCGATGAGCGCCAGCCCGATATCGTCCTCCGCGGCCTCCGCTTTCAGGTGCCAGTACCGCTGCATCAGCTCGATCATGTGCCGCCGGTGGACCTGCACGATGTCGTGCACATCAGCCCCGGGCACCCGCCGGCTGATCAGCACCTTGATGACAAGCTCATCACGAGGCGGAGGGATATCGCCCGCAGGTGTGCGAAGCCAGCCCTCCAGCTCCGCACCGCCGGCCTGAGTGATCACAAACCGCTTCTGCGGCCCCGCCCCGCCCTCGCCGCCGGACTCCACGAGCCCATCGCGCTCAAGGCGCTGCAGAGTTATATACACCTGCCCCACATTCAGCGGCCACACCTCGCCGGTCCGCTCCTCGAACTCCTGCTGCAGCCGCAGGCCGTACTTCGGCCCCTCGCTCAGCAGGGCCAGCAGAGCGTGCCGGACACTCACCGGCCAAGCCAGATACTGTACATAACGATTAGCATACTCGTTATGGCAGCGGAACTGGAAGCGCCGCGAGCCAGTACCTTCCCGCCAGACCCGGCCAGCTAGCCGCGACCCGGTCACGAGGCTGATGGCACAGCCATCCCCGAGATGCTCTGGCCGCCCATCACTCGGGGCTGACAGCTACAGAAGCCCCTGATCTCTGGTGAGAGCCGGCCGCGCTGGAGCCAGAGTCGTTCCCCCGGTTGCCCTCCCGGGCTGTTCGCGGCGGCCGCGGCACGACGGGCGTCGGGCTGGAGGCGGGCGAAGATGGCGTCGCTGATCTGGCGCTTCAGCGACCGCAGGGCTTCTTTGCGGATCTTGCCCTCGGCCAGCTTCTTGTCGTAGATTGCGACGCTACGGCCGACCCGCGCTGGTCG
>WNFN01210090.1_pt1 | contig 11747 bp, 14 predicted proteins | sample 5400161 | NCBI WGS metagenome assembly WNFN01 (sample SAMN13153353, study PRJNA577476) | soil metagenome | isolation source: 80 cm saprolite on Douglas fir-dominated hillslope | place: USA:California | collected 2013-09-17
GCATTCGTCACGGGGGTCGTGATCGCAGCCGCAAGCTTGATCAGCTAAAGCGAACCCGCGACTGAATATTGAATCCTACTCGCGCCGTTTAGCCCGGTCGGTCACTCGGCTGCCAACTTTTCGCGCAGCGTTCGTCCGATGTCCGCTTTGTGCCTTGCGACTTAACGCATTGCAGCAAAGACAGCGCTATTCGATCACCCCGTCGGCGGTCGCGAGCACGCTGGTCGGGGTATCGATGCCGAGCGCCATTGACGATGCCGGCAAGTCCGAAAGTGTCGTCCGGCCCCACCGCGCGCCCTTGAGCGACAGCCCCGCCGCGACCGTTCTATCGATGTCGGTGAATTCATAGGGCTCGATGTTGCCGTTCGCCCAGCCTGGCACGCGCGAAGACGCCGAGGTCAGACTGCGCGGGGACTTGGCCATCTGCATCGCACGCCGGGTGCGGCGCAAATGACCAAGACCAACGCGGCGGGCACCCTCAGTAGAAAATCGGTCCGTACGGTGCGGCGTAGCCTGATTGTAGACGCTTGTAAGCTTTGGCGTAGCTGCTGCTGTAGATGCCGTAAGGTGCGGCGTAGCTTGTTCCGTAAGGTATGTAGTAGCTGGAGTAGGCCGGATAGCCATAGCCGGAGTACAATCCATGGCCGTAGCCAGCAGCACTTGCGTAAGCCGCGCTGCGGTATGCGCGGCGATATGCCCTTCGGTGAACCCTTCGGCTGACACCTGCAACGCTCGTCGCAGTTAGCGGCCGTTCCTGGGCTTCAGCGCTGTCAAGCGATAGCGCCACATTCTTTTGCGACCATTGAAGCGAGAGCGGCACCGCAGTCAATATTGCGGCCCCACCCATAATCCCAAGCATACCGAGCCTTTTCATGATAGGTCCTCCATCTTGATGATCGCGCCTTATGGAGAACAAGGCAGCGAACTGTGCGTAGCGTTCTTCCATCACAATGTATCCCAATCGCGCAAAGCGCAGAATTCGCGTCATTCCCATTTGCGATCAATTCACTGTGACGCGCTTTGCCAATCATTCTTGTTGGCCATGTCGGGCCATGCAGGTCCGATACAGATGGATTTGGGTGTTACCCCAGTCGTGTAGCGGAAATCGTTGGGCCAAGCGGTTGCACTCCTGAAGGGCCGCCGCGCGTGCCGCGCTGATCTGACCGGGGGCTCCCTGAGCAACCGCGCTAGCGATGGGGACTGCGGTCAGCCAAAGAGCCGCGATGGTCGTTGCCAGCCCGAGCTTCGTCGCGGTCTTGGCGAATAACTTCGCAACCATTCCGAAGATGATTGCGAGTCTATCTGGTTTCGGTGCCATGTCCTCCTCCTGGCCTCAAATCGGATGTCGTAGTTGCCAGATAAGGAGGGACTGAAAGAGAATCTGTGACCGCAATCACACTTTGGGCGAATAGGAAGAAGCTTGAGAACACAAGCGCGTGTTGGCCAATCAAGCGGGCCTCACAACGTTGTGAGACCACGTTTCCACCTGAGCTTGAACATGCAAACGCGTCCACGAAAACCGCGAAACTTTCTGGAAGTCATAATGCAACGCAGCAAAAAGCAATCCTATTCGATCACCCTAGGATTAAGTACAGCAGGCAGGGCCGTGCATCGCAGCGAAAGCGGCCACTCAATGTCCGAGTTGGGTCTCAACAGCGCCGGAGATAGTTGGGGCGGGCCATTGGCGCGTGTCCGGATCGCCCCCGAAAGCGGACGCAAATTCGAGCCTATGAAGCCGCGCACTGGCAAAGCTCTCGAACCGTTTGCAGCGTGCTGATAGCCTGCGCTTCCAAAGCCAATACTTGGGAAGCCATCATGAAACTTGCCCGTAGACAATTCCTGCATCTGGCAGCGGGTGCTGCGGTGCTTCCCGCTTCTGTAAGCGCGCAAGCCTATCCGTCGCGTCCGGTGAAAATCATCGTCGGCCAGGCGGCGGGCAGCGCGTCCGACATCGTCGCGCGTCTGATCGCCCAATTCCTCTCGGAAAAGCTCGGCCAGCAATTCCTCGTCGAGGTCCGGCCGGGCGCCGCCGGCAACATCGCAACCGAAGCCGTGACCCACATGCCGCCCGACGGCTACACGTTGCTGCTGGTGAACTCGCAGAACGCGATCAATGTCGCACTCTACGAAAAGCTCAGCTTCGACTTTGTCCGCGACATCGCGCCGGTCGGGAAGGTCGAAAGCGTTCCGCTGGTCATGGAGGTCCACCCCTCGGTGCCGGCCAAGACCATCCCCGAGTTCATCGCTTACGCCAAGGCCAATCCCGGCAAGCTAAACATGGCCTCGGCCGGCATCGGCGGCCCGCAGCATATCGCAGGAGAGCTGTTCAAGTTCATGGCCGGCGTGGATCTGACGCACATCCCCTATAAGGGCTCGACACCGGCGCTGACCGATCTCGTCGCAGGCCAGGTGCAAGTCATGTTCGACGTTACGCCGACGTCACTGCCGCAGATCAATGCCGGAAAGCTCCGGCCCCTGGGCGTGACGACGACAGAGCCGCTTCCATTCCTGCCGGACGTGCCGACAATCGACAGCTTCCTCAAGGGTTACGAGGCGGCGGGTTGGATCGGTTTCGGCGTCCCTAAGGGCACGCCGCCTGAGATCATCGCGACGCTCAACAAGCAGACCAACGCGGCGGTGCTTGACCCGAGCATCAAGCAACGGTTCGCTGATCTCGGCGCTCTGGCGGTGCCGCCGAACTCGCCGGACGAGTTCGCCAAGTTCATCGCCGGAAATATCGACAAATGGACTAAGGTGATCAAGTTCGCCGGCATCAAGCCGCAGTGATCTGGGGCACATTCCGACGTTCCATAACGTTTTGTTCAGCGAACGCCTAAGCGTCAATGACCGCTTCAGGCCAGACGCGACGGCGTCAGCCGACGCCCCGCGCCCATGCGCTTCCGCCGCTCCCTCGCGGCCTGCAAAGGGCCGGGATCGAAAAGGGGTGGCCGATCATTAAGTGGCGGGGATCGAGCCGGAGTGATCAGGAGCGTACGGGCGATAAGGCTGCTACCGCTGCCAACGAAGATGGAAGTGAATGAAGAAACGGCACCAAGTGGTCATCGTGGGGGGAGGCCCTGTCGGCGTAGCACTGGCAGTCGATCTTGGGCTGCGTGGAATATCGTGCGCCCTGGTGGAACGCCGGATCGAGCCGCAGCGGATTCCGAAAGGGCAGAATCTGACTCAGCGTACGATGGAACACTTCTATTTTTGGGGCATCGCGGACGAGCTGCGTGCCGCGCGCGTCCTGCCACCCCAATACCCGATGAATGGAATTGTCGCCTACGGCAACTTGACCAGCGAGTATTGGTACGCGCCGCCGCTCCGAGAAATCGTCAATCCTTACTACTTCCAGGAAAACGAACGGTTGCCCCAGTACCAAACCGAATATGTCCTGCGGACGAGGATGGCGGGACTTCCAAACGTCGACCGTCGGATGGGCTGGTCGGCGCAGGAGATTGAACAGGATGCCGATGGCGTACGTGTCGCCATCGTCGAACATGGCGGCACCGGACGGGAGGTCCTCGAAGCGGACTACGTGGTGGGTTGCGATGGGAGTCACTCGACCGTCCGCGGGCAGATCGGCATCGAGCGCAGCGGGCCGGATTTCAACCAACTCATGGTGCTGGCCGTGTTCCGCTCGCGCGAGCTCCACGAACAACTGAAACGCTTTCCAGCACGGTCCACCTATCGCGTCATGCACCCGGATTTGAAAGGCTATTGGCAGTTCTTCGGCCGAGTCGACGCCGCCGAGGAGTTTTTCTTTCACGCTCCCGTGCCGCCCGATACAACAGAAGAAAACTACGACTTTCACGGCCTGTTGCAGAAAGCCGCGGGATTCAAGTTCACGTGCGAGTTCGACTATGTGGGATTCTGGGATCTGCGCATTGCCATCGCAGACAAATATCAGGTGGGTCGTGTCTTTATTGCGGGCGATGCAGCCCACAGCCATCCACCTTATGGAGGATACGGCCTCAACAGCGGACTGGATGATGTAGCCAACCTTGGGTGGAAGCTGGGAGCAAAGCTCGAAGGTTGGGGAAGCGACGCCCTATTACAGTCCTACACCGAGGAAAGGCGCCCTGTTTTCCACGAAACGGCTGAAGATTTCATTATAGCGCGCATTCAAGCGGACCTGGAATTCTTCGACCGCTACAGTCCGGAACGCAATCGAGCGGAATTCGAGCGTGCCTGGAAGGAACATGCGTCGGCCGCCGCCCCACGTGTGCTGACTTATGAGCCTCATTACGAGGGCTCTTCATTGATCTTCGGCCCACCGAGTGGCGTATGCAGCGCCCACGGCACGCATACGTTCAAAGCTAGAGCCGGCCATCACCTCCCGCCGCAGTTCCTGTCCTCCGGACGAAATGTCTTCGAGGAGCTTGATATGGGGCTCAGCTTACTCGCGTTCGACGCCCCAGACGCGGCCATCCTGGCGTTCGAAAAAGCGGCCAAATCGCTGCGCGTGCCGCTGAAAGTTATACGCGACACCTATAGCGATGGGCGCAGAGCCTACGAATCGAGCCTCATCCTTGTGCGTCCCGACCGTTATGTCGCCTGGACCGGCGATACCACACCCGGTCAGGCAGGCGCGGTGATCGGTAGGGTTGCTGGCTGCGCGTAGCCACACGAGCGTCTGTCCGCTTCAGCTCCTATCGCGTCCGAACTTCAGCACTGCAGCGAATCGACGCGGTGTGCCGATTGCTGACTCATGCACCGCAACAAACGACGTGCACGGGTTGCAATGATTTACTCGATGACCTCATCGGCGCGACCGATGAGTGGGAGCGGGAAGGTGATGCCGAACGCGCTGAGCGGCGGCTATCCCTGTTCCTGCGTTTCGAGTTGGTTGACGAGTGCCGCGAGATGACGGGGCAGCGGCGTCGCGGCAGCGTCGTACTCGCCCTTGAGGCTTTTCCCAATTGCCGACAGCCAAACGCTTCTATTGCGAGCAAGAACCAGCCCGTTCCGAGAGGGCGCCTGCATCCGCGATCGGCCGACAGCATGGGGTGCTGATACGCGCGAGAACGGAGGAAATGGCTTTTGCCGTCCCGCCGGCTGCGGTCGATCGGCCAAAAATTCGGTTGGGCGATAGCGAAGCGGATGCTCAAGCACATACTGACGGATCCAGTCGTCGAGCCGGTCGGCTGCCTGAACCGTCGCGTCGAGACAGCGCTTTATCGAGGGCATGGGAATAGGGGCCACGTGCGCTGGTCCACTTGGCCGGGCGGCTGTCGGCATGGGGACGCTCCCTTTGGGCCATGCTTCTCGCGCCGCAGCACTCGTCCCACGGCACGGGCTAACCCATGTCTCGTCCCCTGATCCACGCCCATGAACCCAACGCATGGCTCGTTGGTCAGGTTCCCGACACTCCGAATGTTTTTGAAGGTGGCAGGGACGACGCCGGCTCATAAAACGTAAGGGTTAAGCGTGCCTGAGCAGCCTAAAGACCTAGTTGAACTCTGATCTGTCGCGACGGGCGCCGAGAACCGGCCGCGCATCAACCCGGTAATGATGTCGACTGCTTCTCACGAGCGCCGTCAGCCTGAGGATGGAACCCGACGGTCCGGAAGGCGCGGCCCAGAAAGTAGGAGACTGCTGCGGTCTGCTTCACCCCTCAAAGTGGATATGCGCGAGCCGTCAAAGCATGTCCGTTAAGTGATAAGCGGACTCATGCAGTGCATCAAAGAAATTGGGACCGATGGCCTCGTCGGCCCGAGCGAGTAGCGTCGCCGCCAGGCCAGACATCGCTGAATACGGTTTTTGTTGCAAGCGCACGGCCGCGCTGCGATGTTCCTCAATGAGAAGCCACCAAGTACCTTACACTGCTGCTGTAGAGAAATCGTGATGATGACGCGCCGTCAGTTCAATGCGACAGCGTCCGCCGCCTTACTCTTTCCGAGCGTCGTCACCACCGTTGGGGCACGCGCCGCGGCGTGGCCTACCCGGGTTGTGCGCATCATCGTGCCCTTTGCAGCGGGAGGGCCGACCGATGTGATTGGGCGCATCGTCGGCGAGCAGCTCTCGAAGAACTGGGGCCAACAGGTTGTCATCGAGAACCGGCCGGGCGGCGGTACAAATATCGCGAACGAGATGGTCGCGCACTCAGAGCCTGACGGCCATACGGTTTTAATGGGCGGGCAGTCGCAGGCGACGACACGAGCTCTCTATCGTTCGCTCAACTACGATCCCATTGGTGATTTTGCTCCCGTTGCTTTCATCTGCGGCTACTCGTTTTTCATGTTCGTGCCGAACTCGCTTCCGGTGAAGTCCGTGCGCGAGTTCGTCTCCTATGCCAAGGCAAACCCGGGCAAGCTCACGCTCGCCTCCCCAGGCACAGGATCATCACCGCACCTTTGCGGCGAGCTGTTCAAGCACATGGCCGGCATCGAGATGGTGCATGTGCCGTATCGTGGCGCTGCCCCGGCGATGCCGCGCGCGCCGCCATCGCCCCCGAAGTGCCAACTATCGCCGAGGACGGTGTCGCCGGCTTTAACGTGATCTCCTGGTACGGGTTTTTCGTGCCGGCCAAGACTCCACGCGAAATCATCATGAAAATGAATGCCGACACGATTGCCGCGCTCGCGAATCCGGACGTGCAGGGGCGTCTCCTACCGCTCGGCTACGAGAGCAGTCCCGACGCGCCCGAGCGGGTCGGGACATTTCTCAAAAGGGAAGCCGAACTGTGGACCCGCGTCATTAAGGAAGCCGGCATCGCGCCGCTAGACTGATCGCCGAGAAAATAACACGGCGCAGCAGAAGACTGCTGCGATGCGGGCGTTGGCCGACTTCTGCCCGTAGCGGGCAAAGGCAGCAGGGCTACGTAAGCTAGGAAGGACAGACCGATGTGGTGGGGATTGATCGCTGGGACGTTCATTACGTTGGCTTCGGTCAATGCCGTAGCCGAAGAGACCATCAAGGTCGGCCTCATTCTCCCGATGACCGGACCGTTTACGACTACCGGCAAGCAGGTCGAAGCGGGTGCCCGCTTCTATATGCAGCAAAACGGCGCGAGCGTTGATGGCAAGAAAATCGAGCTCATCCTGCGCGATGACGCGGGCATTGCCGAAAACAGCAGGCGCATTGCCCAGGAGCTTCTGGCCGACGGTAAGGTGAATATTCTTGCTGGCTTTGGACTCACCCCGATCGCGCTCGCTGTCGCGCCGCTCGCAACTGAGACCAGAACACCCATGGTGGTCATGGCAGCCGCGACCGCGATGGTGACTGAGCGCTCGCCCTATATTGTGCGCTCGAGCTTTCCCCAAGCTGCGCCCGTCGTGATCATCGCGGATTGGGAGGCCAAGCATGGCCTAAAGAGAGTGGTTACGGTCGTTTCCGACTTCGCACCCGGTCACGATTCAGAGACGTATTTCAAACAAACCTTTACGCGCGCCGGCGGCGAGGTCCCCCTGGCATTGCGGGTGCCTTTGCTCAATCCGGATTTTGCGCCGTTCCTTCAGCGCGTGCGCGATGCTTCTCCGGATGGGGTTTTCGTCTTCATTCCGGCTGGCCAGGCCGCGACCATGATGCGGCAATTTGTGGAGCGCGGGCTCGACAAATCCGGCATCCGTCTGTTCGGGGCGGGTGACATCACCGATGACGACCTCCTCGACAACATGGGCGACGTCGCGCTGGGCATCGAGACTGCATATTTTTATTCGGCGGCCCATCCCTCCGAAAAAAACAAGGCATTCGTCGAGGGAGTAAAGCAGGCGAATAATGGCATGCGGGCGAATTTTTTCGGCGTGTCAGGCTATGACGGCATGCATCTCATCTATGAAGCGATCAGAAAAACAGGCGGTAAAACGGATGGCGACAGCTTCATTGGCGCCGTGAAAGGTATGTCGTGGGAAAGCCCGCGCGGCCCGATGGCCATCGACCCGGAAACGCGCGATGTCATTAGCAACATCTATATGCGCAGGGTTGAAAGGGTGAATGGCGAGCTCTGGAACATTGAGTTCGCGACCGTGGAGAATGTCAAAGACCCGGTCAAGGCGGCGAAGAAATAGGCTCCCGTGGAGCCACCGTATCGGCGGTGGCGATCGCCTCGATCTGGGGCGCAGGAGATCGCTGCACCGCGGGATTTCGGTCCGGCAGATGTCCGCCTCGGGTCATCCACGATCGAGACGCACGAAGCCACACATCCGTCCACGTCCGCTTCGTCCCAAAAGCGACCGTCGCAAATCAAAATTTGATGCGCCGCTTCGTGCCACGAACGGACATTGGTCGCTCGGATTCAATCACCTATCGCAGAGGGCGAGCGATTTCGCGGAACGGGCGTTACGGAATATTGGCGTCGGAATACCGTTAGTCGACTTTGATATTGGCCGCCCGGATCACCTTGCTCCACTTCTCGGCTTCGGCGGCGATGAATCTTCCGAAATCGGCGGGCGAGCCCGCAAGCGACGCCGCACCCAAATCGGCGAGCCGCGCTTTCATCTGGGGTTCGGCAAGAGCAACGTTTATCTCCCTGTTCAGCTTGTCGATGATTTCAGGGGGTGTGTTCTTTGGTGCGGCGGCCCCGAACCAATTACTAGCCTCGAAGCCCGGTAAGAACTCGCTGACGGCCGGCACCTCCGGCAGAATCTCCGAGCGCTTGGCTGTGGTCACAGCCAACGCGCGTAGTTTGCCAGCCTTAACGTGCTCGATCGATGACGGCGTGTCGGCGAACATCACCTGCACCTGACCGGCGATTAGATCGGTCAGCGCGGGGGCATTCCCTCGATAAGGCACGTGAACCATGTTAACGCCGGTCATTATCTTGAACAGCTCGCCGCACAGTTGGATCGTTGACCCATTGCCAGGCGACGCAAAATTGACCTTGCCCGGTCTGGCTTTGGTGTAGGCAATAAACTCGGGGACTGTATAGACCGGTGTCGCTGAACCGACCTCCATGAGAAGAGGTCCATTGCTTATGCCCGCGACCGGCGCAGTGTCTCGGATGAAGTTGAAATTGAGCTTATCGTAAAGCACATTGGCGATCCCGTTTCCGGGAACTACCAAAAGCAGCGTATGGCCGTCGGCGGGCGCACGCGTGACTGCCTCGGTGGCGATTTGCCCCTGAGCGCCCGCTCGGTTCTCGACGATGAATGGCTGGCCGAGTTGCTCCGACAGCCGCTGACCAATCAAGCGCGCGAGGATGTCGGCCGGGCCGCCGGGGGGAAAGCCGACCATGATGCGTACCGGTCGTGTCGGATAGGTCTGCGCCCGAGCGACGCGCGACACGACCGGCAGCGCGGCAGCGCCCGCGGCCAGATTCAGAAAATTTCGGCGGGGAAGTTTCATTTGAACCTCCCTCACATCATTCGATCACCTCGTCGGCGAGCGCGAGCACAATGCCTCGAATGTCAATGCCCAGCGATTTCGCAGTTTTAAGGCTGATGACCAACTCAAACTTGGTCGCCCGCAGGACACCTAGATCGAGAGTACGGTGAGATACCTCGGAATTGAGGTCGATGGACTGGGTTTTCGCAAGCGATAGGCCTAATGCAGCATACCCGTCTCGCCAACGGTCAAATCACGTTGTAGTTGCGCGATGGTGTCGATTTCTTTTGCAAGCTCTGCGACCGTCATCAGAGATTCTTCATTTCCAAGGGCTACCCACAGATCGCGCAGATTCGCAAAGATCGCCCGTCGTTGAGAATCGTCGACAGCTTGTAAGCAGCGCTCGCATTCAGTCGCCTTCTCCCAAGGGTCGATCGTTGTCATTTTGCGCCTCCCGAAAAGCGTGGGCGTTAGGTGCCTAGTTAGCTGGCCTAAGCGTAAGGGTGCTCTCTTCTCTAGCCAACCGCCGCAGGCAGTGCATTGATCCAAGTCAAAACGAATGCACAACCAGGAGGAAAAGCCTCCGATAACGACATGGCAACTAGCCTCATTGCTAAGGCCCGAGATTACAAGCTAAGCGCCGACGCGCTTAAATCTGAGTCGGCATATTCGCCGCCAGGAATGGCTGTCAAAACGGTTTCCGATACAAATCAGTGTTAGGTCACCGTTAGCGGCTCTGGCTTATAGCAGGGGCATCGCAGCAAAAGCAGCCCGCTATTGACCGGTTCGTGGAACCATCCGCCGCGTCGGCGATTTGATCTTCCAGGAAGGAACCCCATGTTTGACAAGTTCGGACGGCTGCTATGTCCGACCTGCGGCGAACCGATGACGCGCGCGGCGAAATTCGATTCCCACCGCGAGGGCGTGGTGAGGACGGCGTTTGCCTGTGAAAGCTGCGAGGCCGTGATGATGCTTACGGGGCGAGTGTCGCCGGCAGAGGCCGAGGATCAGCGCGCCGGTTGACGGAGTGGTCGTCGATGTTGTTGCCAACGCCGGTCAGTTCATGAGCTTGCCCGTTCCGGCGCCGCTCCTGCACATGGTGGAGGATAAAAGATAGGAATGCCGCGTTGTGCGTCGATTTTTTGAAGGCGACGCCTAGCACGGGCATTCGCCACAGACGGCCCAAAAGCCGCGCGGGCAGCGGGGCAGTTTTCGATGACTGATGCCGGCCCACTCAACTCGCATCGTTGATTTGGCGGGTTTTACGATTGTGCAGATCGGGCCTGGGTAGTCCCACCAGCATATCCAAGTCCTGGCCTCGGCCTTCCACGTCAGCAAACTGCTGAGCAGGACTGCGGTCGCGAGCCGCCAAACTGCTGTGCCACCGAGCATCGTGATGAACCCGCGCCCGTTCATTCGATCACCTCGTCAGCGGCTACGAGCAGCTTGTCGGGCACAGTAATGCACAGGCGGGCCTAGTCGTTGCCTTCGGCCTCATGCACCGCAGCCCGGCCCTTCGCTGTGATTGAGTGGACCGTTTGGGATGGGTTGAGCAATCTCCGCATTACGTATCCTTCATCGACCAGTCGGTTGAGGCCACCGCGAGGTTGTTTGTCGCTGATCGTCTGATCGCCCCGTTCGAGTTGTCGAAGCAGTCGAAGCTCATCATAGGTCAACTGCGCCATGAGGGCCTCCGGTGGTTTTGGCCAAAGGTAGCACACCTCAGTACGGCAGGAGACTGCTGCGCTGCGGGATTTCGACCCAGCTTATGACTGCAGTGGGTCAATCGCGTCGGAGCAACACGTCCGACGAGTTCGCGGGATGTCCGCTTCACCTCCAATCGCGTCCAAACTTCGGCGCCGCAGCGAATCGACGTGGTGTGCCACTTCCGGACTCCTGCAGTGCAGCAAAATCTACTAATGATGTTTCAGCGCCGGCTCTCCTGTGTGGGCCAGATTGGCGGCCACCGCTTCCTTCGGAGCGTCGACAATCCTCGGTAGCCGCATCGTGAAGGTTGAGCCGCGACCAGGCTCACATCCACGTTCATGCTTGCTACGAAGATGATATATTTCGAGTTGAGGTCATCTGAGCATGCAATTCGCTTGATTTGACCGAATGCCGAAGGCACCGATTAATGTCCACGACATCCACCATCTGGCGCAACCGATGCCACTGAGGGGGAGGACGAGAAAATGGCTACAAACGGCGGGTTTCCTGCCTTTCTTGCCGGCGTCCGTGTTCTGGACCTGACCCAGTTCGAGGCCGGCCCATCCTGCACGGAGGCACTCGCCTGGCTCGGTGCCGAGGTCGTCAAGGTCGAAAACCCGCAGGGCGGCGAAGCGGGCCGCTCCCTGTTGGGCCGGCAGTCCGGCCCGGGCCAGAGTCAGAACCAGGACTCCTGGTATTTCCTGTTGTTCAACGCCAACAAGAAATCCATCACCGTCAACCTCAAATCCGAGCGCGGGCTCGAGCTCGTCAAGAAC